>Ga0134124_10005608_pt1 | contig 10087 bp, 13 predicted proteins | sample KB304_FD_96880 | JGI IMG/M metagenome (GOLD analysis project Ga0134124, IMG submission 96880) | Terrestrial soil microbial communities without Nitrogen fertilizer from Kellogg Biological Station, Michigan, USA - KB3-0-4 | ecosystem: Environmental > Terrestrial > Soil > Unclassified ... | reverse complement strand
GCGACCATGTATCGGCGACGGCCGGGAGCACAATGGCCGGAACCCGCGTCCCGAAGACCATCGGCATCATGTGCTCGCGACTCCGCAGCAACCGCACGGGACGCTGCACGCCCATACGCTGTGCACACTCGAACAGCAACCGTTGAAGTTCGGGTGTGCTCACATCGGTCGCGCGTCGGGCGAGTCGTTGAATCATGACCTGCGCGGCGATCAGACGACCCAGCAGAAGCAGGACGCCGGCCCCATAGAGAACCGCTAGCGCAGTCGACCACGAAATCTCACGAACAACGCGGGCGGTCCGCGTGGGCCCGGCGGGAGCGGCGGCAACCGAAGAGGAGACAACATCGTTGCCGCCTGGGACCGACAACGGCGGCTCCGCTTGTTCCCCAATCGCCTCCGCCTCCGTGGGGGTCGTGCCAATGAGGCGAAGGGGTACCTGCCAGCGAGGGAGCGCTGCGGCCAGCATGGGAAGCAGCAGCACACCAACGACCGTGGTCGCCAAAATCAAGTGCCGCATGGCTGCTGACCGATGACGGAGCGCCGCGTAGACGACCGCGCCCGCGGCCTGGACAGCCGAGACTTTAACCAACATCCAGACCACGGTCTGCATGTGGCCATCGACCGCCAGCAGGCTCATCGCTCCTCTCCTTGTTTGGGGACCCGCCTCAGTAACGTGGTGAGCCGCCGGTACTCGGCTTCAGAAATCGGTGGGCCCTTGATGTCGAGAAGCGCCGCCATCGCCAAACGTGGCGAATTATTGAAAAAGGTCCGGACCAGTTGCTTCAGCGCGGACCGACTGGCCGCTTCCGGTTTCGCCGCTGGAAAGTACACGTAGCGTGGCCCGTCGTACTCGCGGGCGAGAAGACCGCGGTCCATCATGATGTCCAGCAATTTGCGCACGCTGGAGCCGCCAGGGGCCTGCGGTAGCCCAGACCGGATTTCCTCGGCAGTCGCACGCTTCCGACGGTACAGGATCTCCATGATCTGACTTTCCCGTCGGGTGAGAGCAAGACTGATCGACTTCATCGGAAGGTGTGCGAAAATTTTCGCTACATGCGAATATATTCGCAATCCGTCAGCGTGTCAAACGCGTTGTTTCAGGGTGTCGATTCAGGGATTTCGGTTTTGCAGGGCGTCAGCCATCTCGCGGCTGGCGAGCGCTCAGCGATAAATCCAGAGCGAATCGCAGCGGAATCGAGGACAATGCTGCCGTGAAAAACAGGCCGCAAACGCGCCAACCGAGACGGGCCGTGCGGGTTGAATCGCTCTCTGGACCGTCGTATCGGGGGTGGCAGCGGTAACGCTGCGGCGTTGACCATTACCAACGCGAGCTGTTATGAAGCGAGAGAGCTCCCCGCTACGAGGCCTTGCGGGGACTCTTCTCCTGGTTCCGCTTCGCCTCGGCCTTCTGCTTGAGGTCGTGCTGCTGCTTGCTCTTGGCCTTGTCTTTCTTGCCGCCTTTGTCGCCCATGCGAGGTGCTCCTTGAGGTCGTTATGACGCGCGGTTGAGGATCATTCGCGCCTGCCGATGACATTCGCTGCCCGTGGCTCGGCGTCTCCACGCCTCATTGACAGTGGCTACGGGGCCCCTTGCGGCTGTGCCGGCTTCGCTTCCGGCCTATGGAAGCGTGAATATGTGCGCTCCACCTTCGCTTCGAGCGCGGGGCGTCCGACGGCTGGAGCCGCCGCAATCCGCGCGCGCAACTTGTTCCGCTTCTTCCTCCGCTGCTGACGCCGATGGATGTCGGTCGGGTGATGGCTTGCGCTCATGACGGGGTCCCTCGAGTGGAGCCTATCGACTCGTGCGGCCCCTTGCTGTTCACAAACGCACACGTCATCTACAGGATTACTCGTCCCCCGTCGGCCATACGGCTCTCTCGAAATACGCGTGCAGGAAGTGCTCGGCATCCGCCAGCGTCGCGCGCGATCGCAGCCGACGAAAGGTGGTCCGTGTGTCGTATACGGGCCATGCCATGACTTCAAGGCTTCATGACTGCTGACTGCGCCTTGGATCCGCACGAGATAACGATCGACGTGGCTGGCCGCGTCGATCTAACCGCATGCCCGTGCTGCGTGTGAATGCGGCGCGTTCACGCTTCTGGGCGGCGCGCGCCGCCGCAACCGAGTCAGTCGTCGGCGCGTACGGCACTGGATCCAGGTGGCGGGCTGCTTGATTGGCGTTGGACTTGCGCATGGCTGGAGTTTCCTCCTCCTGAACGGTGGCCCTTTTCCCTGGCAGAATGGCGAACTGCTCGCTCACCGTTGCGCAATGGGTGGTCCGCCATGCGCGTCGATTCTGCGCTCAGCGCGCGCGAGAGTCTTCGCAGACGGCGATACAGCCTGCGGCTTGAGACTCATGGCTACCGTAGCGAGTCGGAGCGCGGAAAACTGTACCGTTTGGGACACGGATGAGTTGGCCGCGCTACCGCCAGACGCGACCCCTCGTCTGAGGTCCCTGTCTAATATGGAACAGATTCCCATCGCGGTTGAGCATACGCTCGAGGCTCCCTCCTCTTCGACGTGAGCTTTCGTCCCTGTGTGGCGAGGAGCCAACCTATGCTGTATGAGTTCATCACGGTCAACCGGCCGGAGATCATCACGCGCTGTCGAGCAAAAGTCGCGACACGGTTGATGCCGATCCCCAGTACGGCAGAGATCAATCACGGCGTGCCGTTGTTCCTCGAGCAGCTCGTCGCCATGCTGCGCTCTGGAGGCACGAGCACGCTGGAGATCGACCAGACCGCCGGCCAGCACGGGCACGATCTCCTGCTCAAGGGGTTCACGGTCTCGCAGGTCGTTCACGACTATGGGGACGTCTGCCAGACCATCACCGATTTGGCCGTGGAAACGAATGCGCCGATCGGCACGGAAGATTTCCGCACGCTGAATCGCTGCCTCGACGAGGCGATCGCGAGCGCCGTCACCATGTACGAACGCGAAAGCCAGCAGGCGCAGGCGGACAAAGCCGCGGACCGGGACCACGAACGGATGGGGTTCCTCGTCCATGAATTGCGGAATCTCGTGAATACGGCCCTCGTGGCGTTCGAGGTGTTGAAATCCGGAAACGTTGGCGTCGGGGGGAGCACCGGGCGCGTCCTCAATCGCAGCCTCATCGGCTTGCGAGATCTCATCGCCCGCTCGCTCGACGAAGTCCGTTTGAAGAGCGCCGCGAAGAACAGGACACGGATCGTGGTGTCCGAATTCATCGAGGAGATCGGAACGGCTGCCACATTGGACGCCAGCGCCCGTGGCCTCACGCTGATTGTCGCACCCGTCGAGCGGGCACTGGCGATCGAAGCGGACCCACAGGTCCTCACGGCAGTGGTCGGGAATCTTGTACAGAACGCCTTGAAGTTCACCCGGCCTGACAGTACGGTGACGTTGAGTGTTCGCGCCAGTGCCGATCGCGTCCTCATCGACGTTCGCGACGAATGTGGAGGGCTGCCCGGACAGACCGCGGGGACGGACCTCGTCGCCTCGTTCGAGCAGCGTGGCGCCGATCGGACCGGCCTTGGCATCGGGCTCGCGTTCAGCCGGTGGGGCGCCGAAGCGAGCGGTGGCCGACTGTACGCCCGCAACCTGCCTCCGACGGGCTGCGTGTTTACCGTCGACCTGCCGCGGTCCTTCCTTCCGGCGTTCGCAGGCGTGTAGCCTCGTCAGTTTCGAGAACCTGACACCATGACTGTGGATACCGTGCCTGAAGCCGGCGCGAGAAAGGCAGCGACAGGGTATGCCTCCCACGGGCCGCAACATCATCGTGCTCGGCGCGTCGGCCGGAGGACTCGAAACGCTCGATCAGCTCGTCGGCCAATTGCCACCCGACCTGCCAGCATCCCTCTTCATCGTCCAGCACATGGCGCCTCACAATTCCGGGGAGCCGCTGCTGCGCCGGCTGAGTCGACACAAGGCGTTTCAATCCAAACTGGCCGAAGACGGGGATCGCTTTAGGCCGGGGCGCATCTATATCGCGCCGCCTGACAACCACCTCCTGCTCAAGAAAGACAAGATGCTGGTGACGAAAGGGGCGCGCGAAAACCGCCACCGGCCAGGGATCGATCCGCTCTTTCGCTCGGCCGCTGTGGCGCACGGCGCCCGCGTCATCGGCGTCGTCCTGACGGGCATGCTCGATGACGGCACGGCGGGCCTCATGGCCATCAAGCGGTGCGGCGGTGTGACGGTGGTGCAGGACCCACGAGATGCGGCGTACTCCGACATGCCGCTGAGTGCGCTCGACGGCGTCCATGTTGATTTCTGCGTTGCGCTCGCCGAAATGGGGCCATTGCTGACCCTGCTGGTGTCTCAGCCCCACGGCAAGAGCAAAGCCGTGCCTGCCGACGTCCGGACGGAGGCGGTGATCGCGGAACGCGTCCTGAGCGATATCTCCCAGGTGAATGGCTTGGGGGATCAAGTGCCGTATAACTGTCCCGGCTGCGGGGGCGTGCTGTGGGAAATCGACACACCAGGTGGGCAGCGGTACCGGTGCCACACCGGGCACTCCTACACAGGCCCGGCACTCTTGGCGAGCCAGGCGGAAAAGATCGAGGAGATGCTGTGGATCTCGTTGAGGATGTTCGAAGAGCGCAAGAATCTATTACTGAGCATGACAAAGGCTTCAGATCGCCCGGCGGTGAGACGCGAGCACCGCCGGCGGGCGAACGAGACCCAAGGCTACATCGATCGCATTCGAGGAATGTTGTTGAAGCCCGGATCAAAGAGTCCTAGCGCGACGCTCACACAGGTCAGGGCCCTCATGGCGGAACCGCGCCAGGCCAAGTCCACACGTTGAGACAATCCCTGAGCGCTACATCACCCAAATCGCCGGCAACACTTCGTCGAGCGCGATGTCGGCGGTCTCGATTTCAGCCTGGCAGCAGCAGCTCCGCCGCTGCCGGTCCCAGTTGGGATTTCGCCACGTGCGTTTTCACGGGCTGTTGTCGGATGACGTCGGCGCGGTGATCAGACACAACGATCAGGTGCTGTACTCCTTTCCCGTCGCTGAAAGTCGGCGGACCGGCGACGGCGCGCGACAGAGAGCTCGCTCTCGAGTTCGCCATGCCCCCTCATGCCGTCGCCGCCTCACCGTGGAATTCGCGCATCATGAGTAGGCCGAAGACTCCGACGCGGAGTGGGCCTCTCACGTATGGCGATGAGCAGCTTCGAAGCCTCCAACGCCACACGTTCCAATACTTCTGGCGGGAAACCGACCCGTCGAATGGGCTGATTCCCGACAACACATCAGCCGATGGCATTCCGGCCAGCATCGCCGGTGTGGGATTGGCGCTCTCCAGCTATCCCGTCGCGGTCGAGCGCTCGTTCGTGACCCGCGCACAGGCGGTCGAGCGCACGCTGGCCACGCTGCGTTTCTTCTGGAACGCGCCGCATGGTCCGATGCCGGACGCGACCGGGTACAAGGGCTTCTTCTACCATTTTCTAGATGTCAGGACCGGCCGGCGCGCATGGCGTTCGGAGCTGTCGACCATAGACACGACCATCCTGATCGCCGGCGTGTTAACCGCGGCGGCCTACTTCGATCAGAAGACCGACGATGAAGGTGAAGTGCGACGGCTCGCTGACGCGTTGTACCGGCGCGTGGACTGGCAATGGGCGCGAAACGGTCACGCGGCCGTTTCGCACGGGTGGAAGCCGGAAACCGGCTTCCTGCCGTATCACTGGCAGGGATATAACGAGGCGCTCATTCTGTACGTGCTCGGCCTTGGCTCACCGACCAACCCCTTGCCCGAGAAGAGCTATGGTGCGTGGACGTCGACGTATCGCTGGAAGCGGCTGTACGGCCATGAATTTCTCTACGGCCCCGCGCTGTTCATGCATCAGCTCTCTCACTTGTGGATTGACTTTCGCGGCATCCAGGATGCGTTCATGCGCGGCAAGGCGAGTGACTACTTCGAGAACAGCCGTGCCGCCACATACGTGAACCAGCAGTACGCCATTCGAAATCCGAAGGGCTTTCGCGAGTATGGGCCGCATGCCTGGGGCATCACGGCGAGTAACGGCCCGGGACCCGCGACGCGCCGAGTGGGAGGTGTCACTCGACGCTTTTTCGGCTACCTCGCCCGCGGCGTGCCCTACGGGCCGGATGACGGCACGCTGGCGCCGTGGTCCATCGTCGCGTCACTGCCGTTCGCTCCCGAGATCGTGCTGCCCACCCTCCAGCACTGTTCCATGACGTACCCGAAGCTGGCCAGCGAGTACGGGCTCGTCTGCAGTTTCAATCCTACGTTTCCGAGTCCTGGTTCCGGAACGTCCAGTTGGATCTCGCACAACCACTTCGCGCTCGATCAAGGGCCGGTCATTCTGATGATCGAGAACTACGGTTCAGGGTTGATCTGGCGACTCATGCGGTCCTGTCCATACGTCGTCGCGGGTCTGCGCCGCGCGGAGTTTACGGGCGGCTGGTTAACTGACTAGCCTGTGCTCTACCCGGACAGACACGCCTGCTCGTGGGAGCTCCTTGAGGTTGACGCCAAACCCAAAGAGAGAACACGCTATCGGATGTCGGCGAGAGAGTAGCTGGTGCTGCGCCCCGCTGCGGGGTTCCGCACAAGAACTCCGCTTTCAACCAGATCGAGAATGTCGCGGAGCGCCGTATCGGACGAACATTTGGTCATGCTCGCCCATTTGGACGTCGTGAGGTGTCCCTCGAAGCCATCGAGCAGCCGATTGAGCATGAGCCGTTGGCGATCGTTGATGGGCACCTCACGATTGGCTTGCCAGAAGCGCGCCTTTCGAAGCACGGCAGCGAGCGTCGTCTGCGCGCCATCGATCGCGCGCCCGAGGCACTCCAGAAACCACGCCATCCACGGTGTCACGTCCAGCGGGCCTTTCTGGGTGCGTTCGAGGATTTCGTAGTAATCGCTTCGCTCCTGCCGAACTTGCGCTGACATGCTGTAGAAGCGCTGCGAACTGCGCTCCGAACGAGCCAATGCCATATCCGCGATCGCTCGCGCGATCCGTCCGTTCCCATCGTCGAATGGGTGGATTGTCACAAACCAGAAATGGGCGAGTCCGGCCTTCAGGACGTCGTCGAGCGTTGGGTACCCGCTTCCCTCGTTGAACCAGTCGAGAAACGCCTTCATCTCGCGTTCGAGCCGAATCGCCTGGGGAGCCTCGAAATGCACTCTCTCTCGTCCGACCGGCCCAGAGACCACCTGCATGGGTCCGGCGCTCTCATCGCGCCATGCGCCCACGCGCACCATCCGCATACCGCTCCGCCCCGAAGGAAACAGCGACGCCTGCCACCCGAACAGCCGGTCAGCCGTGAGCGGCTGTTCGTAGTTCCGGGTGGCGTCGAGCATCATCTCGACGACGCCCTCCACCTGCCGATCCGCGGGCTGGACGCCGCCGACGTCGATGCCGAGGTGGCGCGCGATTGAGGAGCGCACCTGGCTGGCGTCCAGTTGTTCACCTTCGATCTCGCTGCTCTTGACGACATCCTCCGTGAGGGTCTGGAGGACAGCCTCCTGTTGAAGGGGGAATCCGAGAGCCTCCATGCGACCCAGCAGCCGGCCCTGCTTGTGGCGGACCGACACCAGCGTGCTGGCCAGGCCCTCTTGATTCCAGGAGAGCTTCGGCCAGCCCGGGAGCTCGTGAATGTATCGAGACTTACGCCGCATGTTGTGCGGTGATTATACTGATAATCACCGCGTAATGTGCGGTGGATAGGCTGCGTAATCACCGCATGACATAAACCGCTTCGGTGATCGTGAATTGCCCGCTGAGATTGCCGCAGCGCAGGCCAAACCAACGGTTTGAAACTCGGCACGCGCGGTGCTTGAATATCGGAAGCTGCCGGTCAGCCGCCCAGGAGGTCCCGAGATGGCAAACACAGCTCCAACTGCGGTCGATGCACGAACCTTCATCAAAGGTGTGCACGGCATCCGGTATCAAACAAAGGACGTCGCGCGCGCCGTGGCGTTCTACACCCAGCACCTCGGCTTCACGCTCAAGCAGCAGCACCTTCCGGCGTTCGCCACCATCGCGTTGGGAGACACGCACATTCTATTGAGCGGTCCCGGCGCGTCGGGATCGCGGCCCATGCCGGGTGGTCAGCAGCAGTAACCAGGTGGGTGGAACCGCGTCGTGCTCAGAGTGGCCGATCTGCCGGCCTGCATCACCGCGCTCAAGAAAGCGGGCGGCGTCACGTTCCGCAACGAGTTGGAGACGGGACCGGCCGGCAGTCAGATTCAGGTCGCAGATCCGGACGGCAATTCGATTGAGCTCTTTGAGCCGGCGTCGTAAGACCGGACTCGCGACGGTCGGCGGCGGAGCTCAATGCAGCGATCGCTTCTCCTTCGTGCGGTTACTCAGGCGTCGTATGAAGGTCTGACGACTCATCGGCGGATTGCGGGTGCCAGACGAGGTCGTTCCTCGGTCGAACACCACCCACCGCGCCGACATGTTCGCCGTGGCCGTCCGGCCCGCAAGCGCCCAGGCATTTGATTGTGCGGATGACACGCCGGCTATCTCTGCGATGTGCCACCAGGTCGAATCGAGGCTGGCCGGCGGCAGCTTGAACCCGAGCAGATCTTCGATCTCCGAAAACCTGAGCACGACGCGCTGCCTGGCTCGCTCGCGCAGGTACGTGTAAAGCGGCTGGTATTGGCCGACGCGCGGTACGCTGATCACATGAAGCTCCAGGCTGGGCGTGGGTGTGTGTTGGACTCTAGGCCGTCGCGGCGATAGAGGCTGTTCAATATAGAACACTTTCAGCCGGCTGCGCCCGCCAAGGCCGGCGCGCGGGATACACTGTTCGGCGATGCTCGTCATCTTCAGCGGCTTGCCGGGCGTCGGCAAGACGGCCATCGCGCGAGAGCTCGCGCGAACGATTGGCGCGGTGCACCTGCGGATCGACTCGATCGAACAAGCGCTGCGCAGCGCAGGCTATCGCGTGGAAGGTGAGGGATACGAGGTCGCATACGCCGTGGCCGAGGACAACATCCGCGCGGGCCGGACGGTCATTGCCGACTGCGTCAATCCATGGCCGCTCACCCGGGCCGCATGGCGTTCCGTGGCGGAACGCGCCGGCGTGGCCGCCCTCGACGTCGAGATTGTCTGCTCCGATGCAGCCGAACACAGGCGCCGCGTCGAATCGCGCGAGCCGGACATCGCGGGCCACCCGCTTCCCACCTGGCAGGACGTCGTCGAGCGCGACTACCACGAGTGGGATCACGATCGGCTGGTGGTGGACACAGCTGCCTCCGACGTCACCGCCAGCGTCCGTACAATCGTCGGCTTACTCGGACATGCTCCTAGTCGTGAACGACGACGGAGAGGAGCGCAGGATTGATCGTGAGCCCGCCGGCGTCGTAGCCGATGAAGCCGAGCTTGCGGAACTTGTTCAGAAAGAAGTTCACGCGCGATCTCGTCGTCCCGACCATTTCGGCGAGTGTTTCCTGCGAGACCGGCGGCAGCACGCGCTGGGGCCTGTCGCTCTTCCCGAGGCGGGCGAGCAGCAGCAGCGTGCGGGCCAGCCGCTTCTCGCTCGAGTTGAACAATTGGTCGACGAGGTCCGCTTCCAGACGCGCGTTCCGCACAAGCATGTACGCGATGAAGCGATCCGAGAACGCATGCTGGCTGTGCAGCAAGCGAATCATCTGCCGTTTCGGCACGACAAGAGCCTCGCTCGGCATCGTTGCGCGCGCGGTTTCGAGACGAACCGGGTGACCGGCCAGCGCCCCCTCGCCGAAAAAATCGCCGGGGCTCACTGTGGCGACGACGGCTTCTCTGCCGGCGTGCGACACGACGGTCAACCGGGCCCCGCCCTTTCGCATGTACATGACGCTGTCGCAGGGATCGCCCTGCGCGAAGATGAGGTTCCCGCGCGCGTAGGCGACGACTCGCTTTTTGAGCCCCGGGGTCTCGAGAAACGCCCTCGCGTCAAACGGTCTTTTCCTGGCTGGCATGGGTGGCAGGAATGCCAAGTATCCCACGTCGTCTGTGCGGTATGGAACAGCGGGGCGCGGCGCCAGTCGTCTAAGCGTTCATCGGTTATCGATCGTCCGCAAGGGATCGAGCGCGGAGTCGGACCTGCCGTGCGGCCGGCCACTTCAACGCGTGCCGACACGATCTC
>Ga0134124_10005607_pt1 | contig 10088 bp, 11 predicted proteins | sample KB304_FD_96880 | JGI IMG/M metagenome (GOLD analysis project Ga0134124, IMG submission 96880) | Terrestrial soil microbial communities without Nitrogen fertilizer from Kellogg Biological Station, Michigan, USA - KB3-0-4 | ecosystem: Environmental > Terrestrial > Soil > Unclassified ... | reverse complement strand
TCAATGCGCTGCGGTGTGGCCGACACCCATCTCCCGCCGGGCAGATTCAAGATAAGCTGTTGAGATGAGCAGCCATTTCACGCCAGCAATTACCAGACTTCTGGCTCTGGCCTGTCTTTTTGCCGTACAGGTCGATGCCGGTCCTTTGGAAGACGGGTTCTCCGCGTACCAGAGAAAGGACTACCGCGCGGCTGCAGTGCAATGGAAGTCCGCGGCCAGCGCCGGCAGTGCCGGCGCGCAATATCTTCTGGGGACGCTTTATGAGCAAGGTCAGGGCGTCGGTCCCGACCCTGCGCAAGCCGAAAACTGGTATCGCCAGGCCGCGACGCAAGGCCTGGCGGATGCGCAGTTCCGGCTTGGCTTTCTGCTGGTCTATGGAAAAGGGCAAAGGAACGAAGAGGAGGGCGTGCGGTGGTTCGAGCGTGCCGCGGCCCAGGGGCATCCGCATGCGATGGAAAAATTCGCCGCTGCGTACGCGTTGGGCAAAGGTCGCAAGAAGGACTATCTGCAGGCACTGGTGTGGCTGAATCTGGCCATTGTCCGCTTGCGCGAAGAACCCGAAGCCGCGTCTGATCTGCAGGATGCAATTTCCAACCGGAAGTTCGTGAATATGGAATTGAGCCTCGCGCAGCAAGCCGAAGCGGTTCACCAGGCGGACGAGTGGACGCGCCGTCTTCCTCCATTGGCCAAGACGCAATGGACTGCGCCAGTTGGCACCGTGCCGGCGCCCGAAAACACATTCGCCACCGTGGCAGATCTGCGCGGCCCGGCAACGGCCGCGCAAGGTTCGAAGGCTCGCCAGACGTACTTCGCCTATTTGTCGAGTACGGCGAGTGACCTGATGAGGGTGGGCCAGGTCTGCATACCACCAACCATGCCGATCGAGACCGTCGTCAAAAGCGCGATAGAACCATTTCCGGGCTCAAGCTTTGACGGAGCAAAGGCGATTACTTTCGTGCGCGCCATGCTGAAACGTGAATTCGCCTGCGACAAGATGGAATACAAGTACTGGTGACTTTTCAGGTCGCCTTCGCCGATATCGCGCCCAGCTCTTCCAGATCCAGATCCCGCTCCAGCTCGTGCAGCACGCTGTCGTCGATTTCTCCCGCTTCGTGCAGCCGCAGCAGCTCCTTGCGTGCCGCCGCCACGGCCTCGAGCACCACGTCGAAATGGGCCTGCAGCCGCGGCTGCATCTGCTGTTCGTTGCCGGCGTAGTTCTCGGTGACCTTGGCGCGCGTCTGATAGCGCTGCAGCAGCTGTGGATGCACGAGCTTGCCGTCGCCGTCATAGGCCAGCTTCTCGACCACCACCACCTGCGCCTTGGCCATCTGCACTTCGGCCTGCGACATGGTCAGCGGCGCCTTGCGTGAGCCTTCATCAGGCGGCCGCAGCCACTGGATGGCGAAGCCCAGCGTCATGCCCTGCACGAGCACAGTAATGAGGATCACGGCGAATGCCGTGATCAGCAGAAAATCGCGACCGGGCAGGCGTGCCGGCACGGACAGTGCCACCGCCAGCGTGACCACGCCGCGCATGCCGGCCCAGGAGAGCACCGTGGAAGCGCGCCAGCCCATGGTCTCGAATCGCCGGAAACCGGATTTGCGCACCAGCACGGTGATCCCATCGCAGGCAAATATCCACGCGAAGCGCGCCAGCGTCATCGCCAGCACGATCCACAGGATGGGCACGGCCATCTGTTCGAACACCACGGCGAAGCCACCGACACGGCCGATGACCTCGCGCAGCGAGGAGCCGATCAGCAGGAACACACTGGCCTCGAGCAGGAAGATCATCACCTTCCAGAACGAGTAGCCGCGCAGCCTTATTGCGGCAGAGAACACACGGTGCTGATACCAGCCGCAGATGAGGCCGCATACCACGGTGGCGATGACGCCCGAGACGTGAACGTATTCGGCCGCGATGTAGGTAGCCCAGCAGATCAATACCGACGTGGCGATGACCAGGTATTCGTCCTGCAGCCGCTTCGCGACGAACACCCACACGGCCGCGCACGCGCCGCCGATGGCAGCGCCGCCCAGCGCCAGCAACGCAAAGGTGCCGAAGGCGTCCGCCACATCGAAGGCGCCGGTGACGGTGGCAGCAATGGCGAAGCGGAACAGCACCAGGCCGGTGGCGTCATTGAGCAGGCTTTCGCCTTCGAGCAGGATGGAAAGCCGCTGCGGCAGGCGCACGCGTTGCAGGATGGCGCGCGCGGATACCGCATCGGGCGGCGAAACGATGGCACCCAGCGCAGCACAGGCTCCCCACGGCAGCGCGGGCAATATCCAGTGCGCCGCCAACGCCACCACCAGTGTGGTGAACACCACCGCTCCGATGGCCAGCGACAGGATGCCGATGAGATGCCGGTGCAGATGCCGCAGCGGGATGAACCAGGCGCCATCCATCAGCAGCGGTGGCAGGAAGATCACCAGCACCAGTTCAGGGTCGAGGGAGATGCCCGGCAGTGCGGGCAAGAAAGCAAGAGCAGCGCCGCCGGCGATGAGCGCCACAGCCGGTGGCAGATGCAACCGAAGCGCCAGCCAATGCAGCGCAATCACCGCGAACAGCATCGCGATGACCAGCTCGAACAGGTGAACGGCCTCCATGGCCGTATCCTACCGCAGGCGAACGGCCGCCCTGGCGCGGCGTCGCGCGACTTCAGGCCAGAGGCTTAGATCGGTTTCAGCCGAGGCTTTTCAGGCGGCAGTACGCCGACGCGGAAAAAGCTCCAGCGAAGCGGAGATGGCAGCGATCACGGTCAAGGCGGCAAATGCGCCGACGAGAAACAGCAGATGGGCTTCAGCGATGTCGTTCATGAGCAGTCCCTCCTTGGTGACGAGCGCGTGAGCACAGGAAGAACCTTACACAGCCTTTGTGTGAATTGAATGCATGCGCTGTTGGAAAAGCGGTCAGCAATCGTGATGGACTTCACACCTCTGCGCGCCGCGGGAATTAAGTCAGTTCGCCTGCGCGTGAAATCCAGGCAGGACCTGGTAGCAGCGGACCGGGTAGCAGCCGACTGGGCGGGTCTTTGCGAAAACGACCTGTCTACGATAGTAGAAGTAAGTTCTACTATATTGGAAACAACACATTTCGACCCTGCGCGGCGGGCAAGCCTGGCAGGACGTAAGATTCAACCCATGACCGACCGTCTCGAACAGATCGAAGTCCGTATCGCCTACCTCGAGCAGGCGAATACGCAACTCAGCGATGAGCTGGTGAAACAGCAGGGCGAGCTGGAAACCCTGCGCATGCAGCTCGCGGCTCTGCTGCAGCGGCAGGACGCCGCGCAATCCGCGCCCTCCGTTTACACCGCCGAAGAAGAGAAGCCGCCGCACTACTGAAGTGCTAGCTGCCAACAAGTAGGATCGGGACCACAACGCTTTACGGCGCGCGCCGTCTTCCCCCGCATTTGCTGCGAGTTCCCAATGTGCCCACACCACCATGGCGGTGGAATTTGCACAAAACGGGGTCGACATGAACAAGCAGCAGGTAAAGGGCGCAGCCACCGAAGCGGTGGGCAAGGTTCAGAAGAATGTGGGTCGCGCCACGCGCAATGGCACCCAGGAAGCGAAGGGCGCCGCGCGCGAGATGGTGGGCAAGGCACAGAAGGCCTACGGCAACGCCAAGGAAAGCGTGAAGCGTACGGCCAAGAGCGCCAAGTCGGATGTGCGGTCCAGCCGCGACGCGCGTACTACCCGCGATCGCGACATCGATCGGCACGCTCGCTGAGCCGCTCGATACAAGCGGCACTAGACTGAGCTCAACGGTTGGTGCCCGGAGACAATCACGCGCTGCGGTATGTGACCGACAGCGCGCCGGGCATCCACCGCATCCGCCTCAAGCGCGGCGATAAAGTCTCATTCACATACGAGAGTGCCCGGGGTCGCCCCATACGCGACCCGGCGACGCTGGCGCGCATCCGGCAGCTCGCGATTCCGCCGGCCTATGAAGACGTATGGATCAGCCCGTACCCGCGTGGACACTTGCAGGCCACGGGTCGCGATGCGCGGGGCCGCAAGCAATACCGCTATCACGCGCTGTGGCGAACTTCGAAAGACGAAGCCAAGCACGCGCGCATGCACGAATTCGGACGCTCACTGCCGCGCCTGCGACGCACGCTGCGCGCAGACCTCGCCAGACCCGGACTGCCGCGAGACAAGGTGCTCGCGCTGGTACTGAGCATCATGGATGCCACCCAGGTGCGTGTGGGTAATAAGGAATATGCGCGCAGCAACGGCAGCTTCGGTCTGTCGACGCTGCTCGACCGTCACGCGCGATTCAAGCGCAATGGCGCGGCCATGCTGCGCTTTCCTGGCAAGAGCGGCACACTGCATGATGTGCCTATCGAAGATGCGCGCCTCGCGGCGCTGGTCCGAAAGTGTCAGCACCTGCCTGGCCAGCATCTCTTTCAATACCTCGACGATGAGGGCGCCTCTCACTCCATCGACTCCACACAGATCAACGACTATCTGCACCGACACCTTGGCGGCGACTTCTCAGCCAAGGACTTCCGTACCTGGCATGCCACGCTGCGTGCCTACGAGCTGTTGTTGTCGGTGCCGCGGCCGCAGCCCTGCACCGAGGCTGCCTGTCGGCGGGAATTGAAGAAGGTGATCTGCGAAGTCGCCGCGCAGTTGCGCAATACGCCAACCGTGTGCCGCAAGTCCTACATCAACCCCGTGGTGCTCACTGCGTGGCAGCAGGGCAAGGGCCCGTTCGCCCGCGCCCCAGGGCAGCGGCGGCGCGGCACGGCGCCGCTGCTGTCACTGCTGCGACGCCCGGCCTTATGATGGGCGCATGAAAACCGAACGCGCAGTACTGGCAGGCGGCTGCTTCTGGGGCATGCAGGATCTGATCCGCAAGCGTCCCGGCGTCATCTCGACGCGCGTGGGTTATTCCGGCGGAGACGTGAAGAACGCCACCTACCGCAATCACGGCACACATGCTGAAGCCATCGAGATCATTTTCGATCCCGACAAGCTCAGCTTCCGTTCGTTGCTGGAATTCTTTTTCCAGGTGCACGATCCCACCACGAAGAATCGCCAGGGCAACGACATGGGTACCAGTTACCGCTCTGCGATCTACTACACCAGCGAAGAGCAAAAGCACACCGCCGAAGACACCATCGACGATGTGAATGCTTCGGGCCTGTGGCCGGGCAAGGTGGTGACCGAACTGGCTCCGGTGGGTGACTTCTGGGAAGCGGAGCCGGAACACCAGGACTACCTGGAGCGCATTCCCAACGGGTACACCTGCCACTTCGTGCGACCGGGTTGGAAACTCCCGACGCGGTAGTCGCATGGCAACGAAGGCCACCGACATCGATCTGCTCTACGGCCTCGAGCCCGTTATCGAGCCAGGGGAGGGCACCGATGGCGTCGAGCCCTTCGCTGACATTACCTGCCCGTACTGTGGCGAGGTATTGACTGTGAAGCTGGATCTCTCCGCGGGCTCGCAGTCCTACATTGAAGACTGCCAAGTCTGCTGTCAGCCCATGCAGATCGCATTGTGCGTTGCAGAAGACGGCTCATTGGATGCCGTGGCAGCGGAACGCATGGATCGCTGACTAGTTTGCGACTTCAACAGTCGCTTCAATTCCTACAAAAACCGCCGCAGTACGCCGACAGCGCCAAATCCCGGCCGATCGGATCATGAATCAAATCCGCACGGCTAAAGGCACCGCTATGAGCGTCAACATCGAAAGCATGGAACATCGTTGGGGAACACGCGTGGCGTTGAATGCGCCTGCGGAAATCAAGACCAGCGACGGAATTTCGATGATGGGCGCGGTGAAGAATGCCAGCCTCAGCGGCGCGTTCATTGAGACGCGCACGAAGCTGCCAGTTCTGACACGCCTGTGGGTGCGACCTCTGACTGCTTCGGGTGCGTGGCTCGAAGCCTGCGTAGTGCGCACCGACAGCAAGGGCCTCGGACTGGAATGGCTGGATCCAGGACTGGCGCCGCTGGCGGCTTTGATGGCCTCGCGTCATGAACTCGGCGTATACGCCACACGCTCACCGGCTCGCGAATCTCTGCAATCGGCACACGCGCGCGCCGACGCTGCGGCATGAGTTCAGGTCAACGTCCGGTGCCGACACTGAAGTTGACGCGTCACGGCACCGCCGCGCGCACGCCTCCTGATCTGGAACGCATCCGTGTACGTGCGTATCACATCTGGGAGCAGCAGGGCCGTCCCGAAGGTCGGGATCACGAGATCTGGCAGGAAGCTGAGCACCAGCTGCAGGTGGAATTCCGCATTGGTTTTCCCGACGACCTCGGCATGAATTCGGACGAGCTGGCAAAGCCCGGCGATCTGGATATCGATCAGCCCCACGCGCACTAAATGACGCGTCGGCGGATTCATGAGGGCGGCGCCGAAGCCCTGGGCGCGATCTGGACCGGCACCGGTACCAACTTCACGGTCTTCTCCACCTCAGCCACAAAGGTGGAGATCTGCCTCTTCGATGCAGCGGGCGGTACCGAGCAGGAACGTCTGGCGTTGCCGGAATACACCGACGGTTACTGGCACGGCTTCATCCCCGATGTAGGGCCGGGCTCGGTATACGGACTGCGCGTGCATGGTCCCTACGATCCGGCAAATGGCTACCGTTTCAATCCCAACAAGCTGCTGCTCGATCCTTATGCACGCGGCCATGTGGGCGAGCTGAAGTGGGGCCCGGAATGCTTCGGCTACACGCTGGGTCACAAGGATGAGGATCTCTCTTTCGATGAGCGCGACAGCGCCGCCTTCGTACCCAAGTGCGTCGTGGTGGATCCGCAATTCGACTGGCATGGCGCGCCGCGTACGCGCCATGTGCCCTGGGATCAGACCATCATCTACGAGGCGCATGTGCGGGGCTTCACCAAGCTGCATCCGCAGGTTGCCGAACATGAGCGTGGCACCTACCGCGGCATGGCCTCGCCGGAAGTCATCAAGTACCTGAAGGCGTTGGGCGTGACCAGCATCGAGTTGCTGCCCATCCACACCTTCGTGAACGAAAGCCATCTGCTGGAGCGTGGCCTCTCCAATTACTGGGGCTATAACAGCATCGGATTCTTCGCACCCGATCCGCGCTATGCCTCGGCCAAGGACCAGACGCTGCGCGAGTTCAAGGAAATGGTGGCGCGCTTTCACGATGCCGGGCTCGAAGTGATTCTCGATGTGGTCTACAACCACACCGCCGAAGGCAACGAGCGCGGACCCACGCTGTCATTCCGCGGCATCGACAACGCCACGTATTACCGACTTCTGCCCGACAACAAGCGCTACTACATCAACGACACCGGCACGGGCAATACGCTGAACCTGTCGCATCCGCCCGTGATCCAGCTGGTCATGGACAGCCTGCGCTACTGGGTGACCGAACTGCATGTCGATGGCTTCCGCTTCGATCTGGGCACGATACTGGCGCGCGAGCAATACGGTTTCGACAATCAAAGTGGATTCCTGAAGGCCTGCAACCAGGACCCGGTTCTGCGCACCGTGAAGCTGATCGCGGAGCCTTGGGATTGCGGTCCCGGTGGTTACCAGGTGGGCGCTTTCCCCCCGGGCTGGGCCGAGTGGAACGACCGTTATCGCGATGTCGTGCGCGACTTCTGGAAGGAGTCCTCCAACGCCGGTGAGCTGGCGCCGCGGCTGTGTGCCTCCGGCGACATGTTCAATGTCTACGGTCGCCGACCTTCTGCCAGCGTCAACTTCGTCACCGCACATGATGGATTCACGCTGTACGACCTCGTCAGCTACAACGAGAAGCACAACGAGGCCAATGGCGATGAGAATCGCGACGGGCCCGACAACAACCGCTCCTGGAACTGCGGCGCGGAAGGTCCCACGGACGATGCGGGCATCAATGCATTGCGCGAGCGGCAGGTGCGCAACCTGCTCGCCACGCTGCTGCTGTCGCAGGGCACGCCCATGATGGTGGCGGGCGATGAATCCCTGCGCACCCAGCACGGCAACAACAATGCCTACTGCCAGGACAACGAGATGAGCTGGCTGCGCTGGGATCTGGACGAACGCGCGGGGGCCATGACGCAGTTCGTGCGCCGGCTCACGGCGCTGCGACACCGTCATCCCATCCTGCGCCGCAATCGCTTCCTCACGGGCGAATTCGACGAAGAACTGCAGGTGCGCGATCTCACCTGGATCAACTGCACGGGCACACCCATGCAGGAAGAGGAATGGAAGGATGGCCTGATGCGCTGCTTCGGCATGCTGATGGACGGCCGCGCACGCCCTACCGGCCTGCCGCAGCACGGCGTCGAGGCCACCATGCTGCTGGTGCTGAACGGCTATCACGATCTGGTGGAGTTCACCTTGCCAGAAGACGGGCCCAAGGCGCAGTGGTACCGGCTCATCGATACCAATATCCCCGACGTGGACGATCAGGCGCCGTTCAAGCCGGGCACCGTGTACGGCGTTACAGGCCGTTCCCTGCTGCTGTTTGAATTGCGGGTGTGACGCCGCCAGCGATCAGCACACAGACGGGCAGCGTGCCGAACAGCTCATGAGCTTTCAGCGTGCGCCCCGCATCCGTGGAAGCACCGAGCAAAAGCGTATGGCCAGTAAACACGTCGATGTACTCGCCCACCGGAACTTCCGCCGGCAGAGAGATACGGGCGTCATCCCAGGCCGCACCCAGTGGGGGCGCAACGGCGCCCTGCATCAGCGTCGCGGCCCAGCGTGACACCACCACGATGATCGCGCTGTGCGGCGTCACGCGCGCGAAGGCGCATAGATGCGCAGCCTGGGATCCTTCGACACTCAGCGGAACATAGGCACCCGCATCAAACAGAGCGGGGTTCGCTGCGCGCAGTGTCAGGAGCCGCCAGGTCAGGAACAGTTTCAGGTGGCCGTCGCGCCACGATTGGAGCAGTGCACCGGCTACCTGCACCAGTGAGCTCGCGTCCACGCTCTTTACGAGTGCATCGAGTGCTTGTGCATGAGCCTGCAGGTCAGGGATGCGCCGGTTGTCCGGATCCACCAGCACGAAGGCTGGCAGCTCATTGCCCTGATAGGTATCGGGCACGCCCGGGGCCGTGAACTTCAGCACGCTGGCGCTCAGCGAGTTGAGCATTCCAAAGTAGGCCACCTGCTCCAGCACCGGACGAAAATAGCGCTGAAATCCAGTGGCGGAATCCCCGGGAAGCAGCAGGCGTACATAGTGCCTCAGACGATCTTCGTAGCTTTCATCCGCCTCCAGCCAGGAGGTCTGCTCCTTGGCCTCGCGGGCCGCCTTTACGGCGTACTCCTCCATGCGTGTGCGCAGTCCGGATGAAACTTCGGCGGGCAAATCCTCTGACACCCAGTCCAGCGGCCAGATGGCCAATAAGGATTGCAGCAACAGGTACTCCTGCGCGGCGCCAACGGACGAGTGATCCCGGCGTCGGGTCTTCAGCCGTCGCCAGCGGCTGACGCAGGCAGCCCATTCCTCCGGCATCTCGGTGAGCACGCAGAGTCGATAGCGGGCATCTTCGCCGCGCTTGGTATCGTGGGTGGAGGTGGCCAGCACACAGCGTGGATACTCCCGCGCCCGCCATTCGTTCGCGCGATGCACCGCTTCGGTGGAAATGCCACGGCATTGCGGATCGCCTCCCACCTCATTCATCGCCAGCAGGCCCGGGTAGCGGTAATACACCGTGTCTTCGATACCCTTGGCCATGACGGGCGCCGTGACCTGCTGGAACTTCAGCGTGAACTCCAGTGCCGCGGCACGGCGCGGCGCATCCTGCGCAAGCTCACCCAGCAGCACCCGCTCCAAAAACTGCAAGGCGCGCCGTGCGCTCTGGTTGCGGTTCATGGCCAGACCCACGGCGCGGCGGATGTGCTGCGCATCCTCGGCGCTCACCTTTTCCTCACGCACATAGGTGCGATACACGGGAAAATGGGCGGCCACCTCGACGATGGCTTCGCGCAGATCGAACAGCGTGAAGTCCAGTGTGTTGCGATGCTGCTGGGCCAGCCGGTCGAGGCGCGTGGCCAGTCCGCTGATCTCGGCGGCCAGCGAGGTGCGCATGACCTGTCTGTGACTGGCGTAGGCCAGCTCTGCGTAAGTGGCAGTGGAACCCGCGAACCGGCGGTAGAT
>Ga0134124_10005604_pt1 | contig 10088 bp, 13 predicted proteins | sample KB304_FD_96880 | JGI IMG/M metagenome (GOLD analysis project Ga0134124, IMG submission 96880) | Terrestrial soil microbial communities without Nitrogen fertilizer from Kellogg Biological Station, Michigan, USA - KB3-0-4 | ecosystem: Environmental > Terrestrial > Soil > Unclassified ... | reverse complement strand
GGGAGCGATCACCATGCGGGTAACGATCTTTGCTTCATCATTATTCATATTACCAAACTTGGTGAAAGATTCGTCAGTTACATAATAGACCTTCATTGTTTTCAGATCCAAATAACGGAGCTGATCAATGAACATCGGCGTGAAATAAAGACGATTGTTCCTGCTGTCATATGCAAGGGCTGCCACACCAGAAGTAAAAGCCTGCATTGCATTTCCAAACCGGGCGTCTTCAGTGGCTTCGATTTGTTTTTTTGTAGTTGCATCATAGGCCGCCTGTGATGGATTCACTCCATTAAATAAGATATCAGAATACACACCTGTTTGCAAATTCAATTTGCGCAACGAGGTCCATGCCGCAGTGTTTTGCTGAACATCTGTGATCGCATAAGCGAAACGATCCTGTGCCTGGCTGATTGAATTAATAAGGATAATAGCTCCTGTTAGCAAAGAAGCTCCGCGTAGATTTTTTCTCATACCCTATGGTTTTGTTTTAATTAATTAAGGAGAGTTAAGTTACAAAGTTTTTCCTGTCCGCCGAACAAATTTTATGAATGGTATGAAAAAAATCTTTGGCAGATTTATTGTCGCTGTACTCTATCGTAAACTTACCTTTGAAATTTAACATCAAAACATGAAATGGTTGGCTGCGATACTGATTTTTGTTCTCCATTCGGGAGAATGCAATAAAGACACAACAGTAAAAATTCCTCCATGCATCAGGGAAAAGATCGAAGCTCTTCAGCAACAACCAAAATATAATCCTCCGGCAACGGTTTATCGCTATTCTTACCAAAACCAATATGTTTACCTGTTCAGCTCAAATTGCTGCGACCAGTATAATTATCTCTACGACAAGAATTGTAATATCATTTGTGCTCCCACCGGCGGTATTACGGGCAAGGGAGATGGAAAATGTTCAGATTTCAAACAAATGGCAACGGGTGAAACTTTAGTGTGGAAGGATCCGCGTTAAGGTTACAAGTTAAGGGTTATGTGTCATGGCCATCTTTTCTTTTGATCTCATTCCATGTTTTATAAAGTCCTTCCTGTGGTGGGCGATCAACTGGAATTTCATTAAGCGGTTCACAGGGCTTAAATGACTCAAACATTTCTTTTGGCAGTTGCTGATATAATTCAGTGCCTTTTGTTTTCCAACCGATCATTTCATCGGTTACCTGTTTGAGAATCTTTGCTGGATTCCCCACTATCAAACTTTTCGAAGGAAACTTTTCGCCTTCCCTGATAAAGCTCAATGCCCCAACAATACATTCATCCCCTAATTCAACATTGTCCATGATCACTGTGTTCATGCCTATGAGGCAGTTCTTCCCAATGAAGGCACCATGAATTATTGCGCCGTGTCCGATATGTGCAGCTTCTTTCAGCAATACCGTAACTCCCGGAAACATATGAATGATGCAATTCTCCTGCACATTGCAGCCATCTTCGATCACGATCCCTCCCCAATCGCCGCGGAGGGCGGCTCCTGGCCCGATATAACAGTTTTTACCAATGATAACATTGCCGGTTACCGCTGCAAGCGGATGGATAAATGATGATCCATGCACCACCGGTTTGAAGCCTTTGAATTCGTAAAACATTTTTTGATTGATTAATGATTAGGGGGAAATTGATTTTTGATAAAGTTAGTTTCTCCCCCGAAAAAAGCCTTTTTTCAACAGATTCTCCAATGAAAATGCATGCAATTCAAATAATGACTATATTCATCCCGAATTTTAACTGAGTACTCATTAAATTCTAAAAACTAAAACACAATGGCAACAAAAAAGAAAGCCGCAAAAAAGGCCGCAAAAAAACCGGCAAAAAAAGCTGCTCCAAAGAAAAAAGCAGCTAAAAAGAAATCAGCCCGCAAGCCAAATCCAGCGTTTATGAAACCACTTACACCAAGTGGAGATCTCGCAGCCGTTGTTGGCAGCAAACCTTTGCCCCGCACGGAAGCAGTGAAAAAAATATGGGTATACATTAAGGCTAATAAATTGCAGGATTCTAAAAACAGGCGCATGATCAATGCCGATGCTAAATTGAAATCAGTATTCGGCGGCAAGAGCCAGGTTTCCATGTTCGACATGGCCAAACACCTTTCTAAACATTTGAAATAAAATGTTTGAACTTAAGAGGGGCATCATTCGGTGCCCTTTTTTATTTCCTCTGTTTTTTGATGATTTTTCAGAAAGCCAATTTCAATTGCTCTGTTCTTACAACCAAATTTTGCTGTAATTTTTCTGAACCCGCGATCTGGTGAACTGAAGTTTCTTCCCAACGTGATGCAATAATAATTTTTACTCCATTTGCATGCTGATGAAATAATTTCCGAACCAATACTTCAGAATTATTGTTTTTGGAAAGATGAGATAAAAAAAGATGGGTCATGTGTTCAGGTCGGTGGGAGATGAAAAGTTCAAGAGCTTCGGCATTTGATAAATGTCCTGTTTCTCCTTTGATCCTTTTTTTTAAATGATAGGGATAAGAACCATTCTCTAACATTTCTTCATCATAATTTGTTTCAAGAAATGCCGCATGACATTGTTTGAAATGCCTCACAAGATGTTCGCAGGTCTTTCCAATATCTGTAAACACTCCAACAGTTACATTTTTATTGCTGATGCTGAAACTATAGGGATCGATCGCATCGTGAAATTTCGGAAATGCTGTGATCGTTAACCCTCCAATAGATATTGGTTGATGCGGAAGAAAATGATTGACAAGCTTTTTCTCAATATGCAACCCTCCATGTTTCAGCGTCAGGTTAGTGATATAAACCGGCAACTGGTATTTTTTTGCCAGCGTAGGAATTCCTTTTATATGATCAATATGTTCATGAGAAACAAAAATAGCTTTCACTTTTCTCATTGACAGGTTGAGCCGTTTCATTCTCTTTTCAATTTCACGACAGGAAATGCCCGCATCCACAAGAATGGCGTCGGTTTCATTTCCCAGGTAATAGCAGTTACCGTTGCTGCCGGAATTTAAAGAGGCGACATATAGCGACATGAAGCAACAAAGAAAATGAAATTCTTTATCCTTCGTGCAAGAAAAATTCTTTTTGATGTGCATCAAAAACCGGCAACAAAAATTCGCGACCTTTACAGACTAAAAAAATTTAAAGTGAAACATCTTTTGCTTGTTCGTCATGCTAAAAGCAGTTGGGATGATCCTTCAATGGCAGATCTTGATCGCCCTTTAAATAGTCGTGGTGAAACGGATGCGCCTATGATGGCAAAAAGGCTGGAGGAAAAAAAAATTAAACTGGATGCATTGGTCTCCAGCCCCGCTAAAAGAGCAAGACAGACTTGCCGACATTTTGCAAAAGAAATGGACTTGAAGAAAAAAAAGATAGTGGAAGAGCTGGAATTATATGAAGCGGGGCCCGAAAATTTTTATCATGTAATTGAATCCTTCAAAAATAAATGGGATGATGTTGCTATTTTTTCTCACAATCCTGGCATAACAAGTTTTGTTAACTCACTCACAGAAACTCATGTTGATGATATGCCTACCTGCGCAGTATTCGCCATCAAGGCAGATGTGAAAAAATGGAAAGATTTCCGGGAAGCAAAAAAAGAATTCTGGTTTTTTGATTATCCCAAACACGATTCATAAGAACCCGGGAGCTCAAACCATTAAGACAAGGTCAAAACAATTCATGATGGCTTTTTCACCAGACTTGTTACAAATCTTTTAATGGTCTGTCTTAATTTTTCTGGTTGATCAAACGATGTTAACCGGTAGTCAAATAAAGAAGCCTCATTTAACGCCAGGTATAATGAAAAGTTTTTTTGCGGAGTGGAAAAAGCAAGTTTACTATCCATCAAATATTCCGCAAGATATTCCTGCTCGGTTTGCCCTGGTGTTGGGATAAGAATGGATCTTTTTTGAAGTTTTGCAAGGTCCATTACTGTGGTATAGCCACTGCGGCTGATCACCCAGCTTGCTTTTTTTATTTCAACTTCCAGTTGCTGTGCAGGCAAGTGATTGTAAAATTTTATCATACCCGTTGATGGGATGATGTTAGTTGAACCGGGCAATCCCCTCACAACAACAGCTGTTGAAGGATAGTGTGCCACCTCGTTAATGATCTTGTTTTCCAAAATAGTTCTTTGGGGTTCTGGACCGGATAAGATCACCAGCAAATGATCTTTTTCTCCTGTCACTCCGGAGGCATTTTCAAATCTCGAAATGGCTCCCAGGTAATGAACCGGGATTTTGGGTTTGATTTTCGGATGAGACAATTCTCCTGCTAAATTTTTTTCTCCTTCGACATCGGGCACCCAGCATTCAGAAAAACGGTTGATCCATTTATAATTGAGCCGCTGCGAAATTCTTTCCGTCCATTTCCCCGAAAAAGTTTTTATGTTCAGTTGATGGGTTATAAAAACCGAAGGGATCGAATCGCTCCACAATCCAACCCGGCTATCGGAGATAATAGCATCAAACTGGTGTTCCATTATCATCTTCTTCAGCCATTCATTTTCATTCCTCGCCGCAGAAAAAATTTTCGGCAACTGGAGCAGCATTTTCCAGCGCCAACCTGCTCTTATTTTAGAATACTTTACCCGGTAACCGGGCAAGGTTAAAAAAGGCAGGTGGGGAAATTCGGCCTTAAGCAAGGATTGCTGAGTTTCATTGCCGGCTAGCCAAACATCGCAGTTATTCTGCAATAGTTCTTTGATGATCGGGATGCAGCGGGTAACATGCCCAAGCCCCCAGTCCAGTGGGGCCACCAAAATGCGGAGTTTTTTACCGTATTTTTCCTGAAGATCGTAGTGCATGTTAAAATTTGTAGCTTAGCACACTATTTTCTTTCTAAAATAGTTTTAATTTAGAAATTCGGTTATGAAGAGAAAAAATAACATATTTCTGCTGATCCTGCTTCTCGGAACAATCCTTGCATTCGGATGTAATAAGAATTACTATTCCGGCAGTGGCAAAGGCAGCGGATGTGGTTGCCCCAGCCACAAAGGAATGGTTGGTTACTAAAGATAAGTGAGATGAAAGCCAACGACCGTGATCTCCTGGTGTTATTGAAAAATGAATTCATGAGCCGCTCTGCGATTGAACAGGAAGTGGAGCAGCTAAATGCCATTTTACTCCATGTTGAACTTCCGGAGCAACTTTGCAGGGCACACGAATTAGTCCATCGAAACCGCATCACTCAAAATCCCCAAAAAATTCAAACGGCGCTCCGTCAACCCGAGTTAAAGCCTTTCTGGTTTTTGATTGCCAAGAACTAAAGGGCACGTTTAATTTTTATTTTCCCAGCTTAAGAATTTCTATTTAGCTTCTGTTGCGACGCTCCTTTCATCTTTCCATTCTTTTTTGAACAATGCGTCGCAGCTTGCCCTGAGCTTGGCGAAGGGTCGCATGCAGACGCTTGCGGTCTGCATCCCGACCTAAGCGTCGGGACTCTTGTACTGCAACAATTCTATTCAGCTGAGATAGTGCGCTAATTCCAAACTGATCTATAATACAATTGCACAAATTGCATTTCTTTGTATTTCCAATTAAATATGTTGAAAGAGCAAACTGATAAAAGCAGCAATTTAAGAACTGAGCTACAGGCCGGGGTTATCCATAATTTCAACGCCGGTCCCTCCATCCTTCCAAAAGAGGTTTTTGAAGAAGCGAGCAGGGCTGTTCTGAATTTTAATAATACAGGTTTATCCATCCTTGAGATAGGCCATCGTACTCCTTTATTCCAGTCGGTAATGGATGAAGCAAGAAGCCTTGTGAAAGAGTTAATGAGCCTGGACAACGATCATGAGGTTTTGTTTTTACACGGTGGTGCCACCACCCAATTCATGCAGGTCCCTATGAATTTGCTTGAGGAGAATGAAATGGCAGCATATACTGACACAGGCATTTGGGCCGGCAAAGCCATCAAAGAGGCAAAATTGTTTGGGCATGTTGATGTTGCCTGTAGCGGAAAAGAGTCCAACTATAACTCCCTTCCAAAAAAGTTCAATGTAACACCTACATCAAAATATTTACATCTCACAACCAACAACACCATCTTCGGGACCCAATGGCAGGACCTTTCTGTTTTTTACAGTGCTGGTGTGCCATTAGTTGCCGACATGAGCAGCGACATTCTCAGTCGTAAAATTGACTTCAACAAATTCGCCCTTATTTATGCAGGTGCGCAAAAAAATGTGGGGGCAGCAGGAGTCAACCTGGTTGTGGTAAATAAAAACATTTTAGGAAAGGTGAGTCGCAATATTCCAACTATCATGGATTATCGCAACCATATTGAAGCAGGATCATTATTAAATACCCCGCCAGTTTTTGCTATTTATGTTTGCATGCTCACTTTACGCTGGTTGAAAAACCAGGGTGGTGTTGCTGCGATCGAAAAGATCAACAATGCAAAAGCAAAACTATTTTATGATGCACTTGATGGCTTACCTATTTTTAAAGGAATAGTTGCCAAAGAAGATCGCAGTAAAATGAATGCCTGTTTTGTAATGAGCGGTCCGGAGTCAGAAAAATCATTTCTCGATCTCTGCAGAAAGGAAAATATGATCGGTGTAAAAGGCCACAGGCTGGTCGGTGGTTTCAGGGTTTCCATGTACAATGCACTTCCTATCGAAAGCATAAAAGCTCTAACTGACCTGATGAAGTATTTTGCCGAAAAGAAAGGTTAATGGAACTTTATTAGTTTCATCGTAATTGCCTACTGCCTACTGCCTACTGCCTACTGCCTACTGCCTATTGACTCCCGACTCTCTCACTCTCCTTCCCATTTCTTAAATACCAGCACCGCATTCAATCCGCCAAATGCAAAGGAATTGCTCATAGCATAATTCATCTTTCCTTCTCTTGCTGCATTAGGCACAACATCGAGATCACATTCAGGATCCACTTCAAGAAAATTTCCTGTAGGCGGCATGATCTGATTTTGCAAACCCAAAACGGTGATCACTGCTTCCACAGCGCCGGTTCCACCCAAAATATGTCCGTGCAGAGATTTTGTTGAACTCACAGCAAGTTTTTTTGCATGCTCGCCAAAAACATTTTTGATCGCAGATACTTCCATCGGGTCATTTGCAAATGTTGCTGTGCCGTGGGCATTGATGTAATCAATTTCATTTGCAGAAATTCCTGCATCCTTCAACGCTAATTCCATGGCTAATTCTGGCCCGCGTTGCGCAGGCTTAGTGATATGTGCTGCATCTGATGAGTTACCAAAGCCGATGATCTCTGCATAGATCTTTGCATTTCTTTTCAATGCATTTTCCATGGGCTCGAGAACAATCATCCCGGCTCCTTCTCCCAAAATCATCCCCTGTCTTCCTTTTGAAAAAGGCCGGCAGGTATCAGTAGACACAACCCGCAACACTTCCCAGGCTTTTAAAAAACCAAAACTCAGCGGGGCCTCGGATCCACCTGTGACTGCCAGGTCACAAGCACCATTTCTCAACATCCAGTATGCATTCCCAATTGCATGGCTAGAAGAGGAACATGCGGAGGAAATATTAAACGCCATTCCTGTAATGCCAAATAACATGGAAATTTGACTGGCCGCCGCGTTGGGCATCGTCTTGGGTATCGTAAACAGATCAAGGCTGGGCTGCTTTTTTATATAAAGATCCTGGAAGCCTTTATCCTGTGCATCCTGCCCCCCGATGCTGGAACCAGTGATCACAAAACAAGCCCTTCTCAGTTCATCAGTCCACACGATTCCCGCATCAGCAACTGCTTCTTCAGCAGCGATAACAGCAAACTGTGCAAACTTGTCCTGGCTATCTAATTTTTTTTTGGAAAAATATTTTGAGGGATCGTAGTTTTTTACTTCAGCTGCATTTTTGAAACGAAGTTCTCCCGGTAGTAATACTGTCATGGGTGCAATCCCGCTACGACAGTTTATAATGCTTTCCCATGTTTCATTTACATTTTTGCCAATTGCAGAAATGGCCCCAAGGCCAGTAATCACCACTCTTCTCGTTTGCATATTAATTTTAAGCGATGTGCTTTTCTATAACATCGACGGCTTGTGATACGTTTGAAATTTGACCGACTTCTTCATTAGTTAAAATAATATTGTATTGTTTTTCGAGGTCGGTGATAATGGAAATGAAATCGAGCGAATCCATATTGAGATCTTCAAATGTAGAATTCATCATGACCTGTTCTTTATTGAGCTCCTTGTTGTTTGCAATAATCAGATCCGACAGTTTATTGAATATCTCATCTCTCTTCATTTTTCAAAAATAAGTTACATCTGCAACTATATGAAAAGATAAGGGATATGTAACGCAGATACTATTTCGAAGAACCATTTGGCAAAAGAAATTCCAGCAGGGCAGGTTTGATCTCGGCTTCTACTTCAGCAGATTCTTCAAGTTTTATTATTTCATCATCGACATGCACATGAGTTCCCTGCCAGCTTATCCTGATCTTTTTCGCCCGCACTGAATGGAAATCGTAATTGATCTCTTCCCCATTCAATTTTTGTTTTACATAGGCTGAAAATTTTTCTTTATCCGCTTCGGGTATCAGCACCACATCGAATTCACCATCACCGGGGTCGCCTTCGGGGGCAAGAAAAAGATTGGGGCCAATCGATTTCGTATTCATGATCTCTGCGAGCAAATACGTTCCCGAGTGATCCTTTCCATCAATCTCCAACTCACAACCTCGCGGATGATAAGAATCGATGATCTCGAGTAAAAGGGTCATCGCTTTTTCCAACGCCTGCTCAGGGCTGTCATCTTTACTTTCAATATCTCTTATTTCTTTCATCAGGTAAGGAAAGATCCCATAACCAAAACTCTCCAGGAAAAATTCTGTGTCTTTGATATTAAATACTTTTCCAACATCGAATTTTTTTGTTTCTGCCTGTCGAAGGGAAGAAATGATCTCTTCGCTGCTTCCTTCCACCCCTAAGGTCTTTGCAATATTGTTTGCTGTACCCACAGGCAATATGACAATAGGCCAGATATGCTCGAGCAGTTTTTTTTGCAATAACTCTTTCGTTACTTTTCTCACCGTGCCATCGCCACCGGCGATCATCAGGATATCAGTGCTGTTTTTAATTTCTTTCCAGTCCTTATCCTTTGTAGATAAATATTTACATTCAAAGCCGTTTGCCTCGATCAGGTTTTTTAATTCTTTTTTGCTGTGCTCTTCGTCTCCTGCTGTTGGATTATGTACTAACGTAATGCGTTTCATCTTCAGTTTTTTTCCAATTAAACACTCAAAAAAAGCATACCACGAATTGTTTATGGCATGAAAATGTGAGTAATTTTTGCCATGAGAATACTAATTACCAATGATGATGGGATATATAGCCCCGGCATTTCTGCACTTGCACAAATAGCAAAACGCTTTGGTGATGTCACTATAATGGCTCCGGATGTAGAACGTTCTTCCGCCGGGCATGCTGTTACACATTCTGTTCCCCTCTCTTACAAAAAATCTATTTATGATTTTGAAGGCGTAGAAGCATTTAGAGTAAATGGAACTCCTGCGGATTGTGTTGCACTGGGAACGCATGTGTACACGCCAACCGATGTGGTGCTTTCAGGGATTAACATGGGACCTAATCTGGGAAATTCTATGTGGCATTCAGGAACACTGGCTGCAGCTAAACAGGCTGTATTGCTGGGGATAAAAGGAATTGCTTTGAGCACACCCGTTGGAAAAGAGCCGCCCAATTTTAAAATTCTACAACCCTATGTTGAGCAAGTTCTCCGTCTTTTACTCGAAGAAAATGATCGCCAGTTATACAATGTAAATTTTCCGCCGAACCCAAAAGGGATCAGATGGACAAGACAATCGGTTCGCTTTTATGATGGGAAAATTGTTCCCGGTATTGACCCGATGGGAAGAAAACATTACTGGTTCACCGTCATTCCTCTTGAACCCGCGGATGAAGGCACCGACCGCTGGGCTGTTGAAAATGGTTATGTGTCCATCACCCCGCTTCGTCTTGATCTTACTGATGAACAATGCCTGAAAAAAATGCAAAAGCAACAACCGGTTGTTTAGTTTTTTGTAGCCTGCTTTGGGAATTCTATTCAACTTCTCTTCCGCCTCAGGCGGACTCTTGTGCGTTTGGAAATTCTGTG
>Ga0134124_10005602_pt1 | contig 10089 bp, 16 predicted proteins | sample KB304_FD_96880 | JGI IMG/M metagenome (GOLD analysis project Ga0134124, IMG submission 96880) | Terrestrial soil microbial communities without Nitrogen fertilizer from Kellogg Biological Station, Michigan, USA - KB3-0-4 | ecosystem: Environmental > Terrestrial > Soil > Unclassified ... | reverse complement strand
GTTACCTGGACATAGGTCGACTTTGCCGGCAGTACGCCGTTGTTCATCTTTCTCCAGGTAGGCTCCGGATACCCGGTCCTGATCGTGCCACGGTGTCCGGTTGTCAGGTTACCCTCGAGGAAAACCATATCGGCGAGGAGCTCGTTTGTCTGAGCGGCGACCTCAGCGACGGCCGCGGATTTACCGTCCGGATCTCTTGTTTTCATAACGTCCAAAATTGTTGGACAAGTATCGGATAAAACACTCATTTCTTACCTCCAATTTTTGATTTAATAACCTGTTAAATACCCTACCGCTTACCCCCTCCCCGCGGATCTCCAAAAATTGAACTCCTGATTTATTCCTTGTCGTTTCCGAAAATGCGATCAGCGTGACTTTTCTTTGCCTCGCCGCCGCCGCCACCGGTCCCGCTCATGACGATACTCCCCTCTTTCATCGCGGAGCCTGTCCGTACGAGTAATTTGAGGAAGGGTTTACAATCGCCGAACCGTTTGAAATATTCCATTAACTCGGTACTCTCCTCGGGAGAAAGAAACGTATTTGCGACCCGGTTTACTTCTGCGGTACTGGTCTCGTACTTATCGCCGCCGATCTCCTTGTCGGCCTTGATATCGTTTACCCGTTGTGCGAGATCCTCATTCCACGCCTCAGTCGACGCCGCGATCCCTTTCGCTTGCATCCCCGGGAGAATCTTGGTCGTATAGAAGTCGACGAGCTTTTGAGCCTTGTCTTGAGAGAGATTGAGCTCAGTCTTGAGGAAAGGCTTGAACTCCTCGAGGAGATCTTTCGCGACCTCGAGACCGCCCGGGATCGTGAAATCCTCATACGCCTCGGGAGCTCCCTCGTTTGCTTTCGCCGCTTTCTCTTTCGCCTGGTCCTCAGCCGCTCTCTCGTCGTCGCTGAGAGCCGCCCGGCGCTCCTCCTCGAGCTTGCCCTGAGCGATCGCCTCTTTCTTTCCCTGGATCTCCTCAGGAGTAAACAGAGTCGCGAGATCATCGGCCGGAGAAGGATCAGAGGGAGGCGGATCAGCCGGCGGATCTCCTGGAGGCGGATCGGTAGGAGGCAAGGGATCGCCCTCGATCGCGAAGGAGAAGAGCACCGGGAAAAGCAAAAGGTTAGTTATCAGCCGCCGTATCTGTTTCGTCAGTTTTGTGTACGTCATTTTTGATCTCCTCTTGTTTGGGATTTATGCTCGTCTCGACTAGGAGCCGGACGGCAATCTCGGGACTTGCCTCGAGAACATCTGTCACTATCTTGTTGCCGACGTTGCGCTGTCCATCACCGAAAGCATGGATCGCATGATCAGTGCTGAAATTCATCCGGAGCGGACCGGTAAAATTGATCAGTCGCTTGAATACCCGGAACCCGGCCCCTGTTGTTATAACCGCCCGGAGATCTTACAACTCCTCGACTCGTTGCTGTGTTTGAGACTTCTTTGTTTGCTTTGCCATTTTGAGCCGTCCTCGTTAAATGATGATCCCCACAAAACGGGCATTTATAAATATTGATCTCGCGATCGAATCGCTTTGAAACTGAGTTGCTCGAGCCAAGCGCCGCTTTCCTGGTTGCATAACAGACTTTCCCGCTCTCGCGACAATAGGCTTTTTGCTTACCATCCCGCGGCTTAGCCCGGCGGACCCGGCTCATTACGCGACGCCCATTACTCTCTGCAATGCCGTAACGTCCCCGACCTGAGTCGAGCTGAGAGTCTGAGCCGCTTGAGCCGCCTGGTTAAGCGCCGGCATCATCTCGGCCGCTTGTTTAGCCTGAGCCGCTTTTGCCTTGAGTTGACGAGCCTGAGCGACCACTTTCGGAGGATTGATCATCGTCGGAGGCGTCCCGTACATCGCGGCATACTCCCGGATACCCTCGTCGGTATTGAGAACGTCGCCGGCGTCCGTAAAGCCGAGCTGTATCAGGTTGCCTACGAAACCGACGACCCGCTCGATCCCGGTCGTACCGATCAGCTTTTGAGCCTGAGCCATGACGCTCGTATATTCCACCTTGAGAGCTTGACCCTGGAGCTCCTGAGGAGGAGGAGGAAACTCCCCGCGTCTCATCATGATCGTAAAGATCCGCTTGATCGCCGGATCATAGAGCTCGTTATTCAGTCGCTCGAGGACCGGACCCAGGACGAGCAATTTTTCTTGATGCCTCTCCTCGACTTCCCGCGCCGTGACCTGAGGGAGATCCGACGTCGCAAAGGCGAGCATGAGGTCCTCGAAGAAATGACCGCGGATCTCTTGACAGATCTCGTTGATATCTTGCCGGAGCTCTCCCACCTGCGGATTGAACTGATACGCCGGCCGGAGCCCGGCATGCTGTTGAGCGGCCAGGTTGTCGATGTAAGTAATCCCACCCTCGATAATACTAGAGCCTGTCGTACGGAGCGAGCTATCGGCCAGCATAGGAGGATTGACCATCTTACCGACCGCCTGAGCCTTGCGGCGCTCGTAGAGCTGGAGACCGCGGACGGCGCCGAGAGCGTCCATCCCGGGAGAGTAACCATATATATCGTCCGGAGCGAAAACGTCCCACCGCGGAGCGATACAGGAGAACTCGTCAAAGCCGGAGAGCTCGAGAGTCTCGACGTCTTTCTGTCCGGTCTCCCAATACACTTGACGAAACCGCTTATCTCGAGACCAGAGCGACCGCGGATCATGATCCTCATTCGGCTCGATCGCATGTCCGACCTCGATAACCGTCGTATAATTGCCCTTGTCCCATGCTTGCTTGAGGACGTTTGAGCAATTCTTGTAACCAAACTGTCGGACCGCTTGTCTGGTCGTCATAGGAACCTTGCGGTAAAGCGTATCGACTCGGAGCGTCTCATTGAGCGCCAGGCGGTAGGAGCCCGTAGGGAAGGAATAGAGCCGGAACATGCTCTCATCATCCTCGACGATCGCGGAGCACGCCGTCCCGTACGCGCCGAGACCGCCATACATGACCGGCATCGTGTTATAAAAATTGCTCTTTACGAGCTGGACCCGCATTTTTTCCTCGACGATATACAACCACTGTTTAATCGCTGAGCTGTCGCGCAGATCCGAGTTTTCAGTCATGAGCCGGAACCAGGGACGAGCCGGCGACGTCATTCCAGCGTGCATCCCGGAGCGGAGAGTCCTGAGGGATTTTGTCGCCGTCGCGTTGATGATCTTGTTATTTGCCTTTTGCCCTTTATTCGCGTCAATCGTCAGATATCGAGCCGTACGCGGCGCCAGGAAATCGGTAAGATCCCGGTAATGAGGGAGGAAGGAATTGAGCTCAGTATCCATCTCCCCCATTCGACGGTTACATGACTCGCGGATCCCCTCAGGAACTTCGTTACCATTTTGATCTTTCATTTTTCACCCCATTTATTACAACTTTAGCCAGCCAGCTAGAGGGTTAGAAGATACGCTCTATCGTCTTGCCGTTGTCATTAAGCATATAAACCTCAGTGTCACCCCAGAACTCGAAGGTCTCAACCCCTCTGGAAAAACTGATAAACCATCCCGGTTCAGGAGGGGATTTCTCAGAGGCCGGTCCTGTGAAGCTAAAGAAACTGCCCTGGGTGCGGTTTAAGTCTGTGCCGTCAACGTAACCAACTTCGTTTAACGGTGCATCTTTTCCCATTGAATCACGAAAGAATGATTTAATTTCAGGGTGCCGGGAATAAGCCACATTCCCTGCATTGTCGTAAATAAACCATCCATCACTTTTGTCCGTCATTTTGATCTTGAGTATCATACTTTCTCCCTGTCTATCTGTTTGTATAGCTGGCTGGCTAAACTTTATTTAAACTAAATCTCTAAAGTGTTTTGCCGCATTTTCCGGCACTCTGTTTACTCATATTAAATTTAATTCCCGAAAAGTGTTTTCGCCTGGATTGCCGCCGTCCCTGTCGCGCCTTGCGGACCGGTAAAGACCGTCGTACCGGCCGCGGCTCTCTTGCGTATCCGCTCCTCGTCGCGCGTCGCCATTACTGCCGTGTCCGCCTCCTGAGGGAGAGGTTTCGCCTGAGCTGGAGTTGTAGGAGTCGCGCCGCCGAAACAGCCGAGCGGGATCATGAGGATTGAGATCAGTAAACGGTAAAACATAGAGCCCCCTTTAGTGCTTGTATGGATCGTAATCGACCGAATGAGCGCCCGATCGGTTATTGAAATGATCGACGACCGCGTAAGGATCATACTCAGATTTATGAGCGGTCCCCTCGAGCCGGATCTCCCGTTTTGGAGTCTCGATCGAGGCGTAAACGATTGCGTCTCCATCGTCAGGAGAGCGGCCGATCCGGTCGATCAGAGCCTCTTTACTCTCGATCAGGATCTTGCCATTTTTCAGCGTCCAGAGAGGAGCGCAGAGATCAGACTTTACCTCTTGACCTGGAGGGAGCGAGATCGGATCTTGAGCTATCGGATCGAGCATCTCCCGGAGTCCCCACCAGAGCTTAGCTCGTAAGTTGTAGAACCGGAGCCGGCCGCTCTTGTCGGTAAAAAGTCCGCCGGTCTCAGAACCACAGACCGGAACAACATGGACGCCGGCTTGCTTGAGATGATCGACCGGAGAGGTCCCGACGCCGATCGAGTCGACATGGATCGGAGCCCCGTCTCGAGCGGCTCCTATCGCGACGGCCGCGGCGCTCGGACCGTCCGGAGTCATGACGCCCGGATATCTCAGGAGCTTGTCGTACCAGGACCCATGCCGACGGGAGACGACGGTAAAACACTTGCCGCCTCGAGCGACGTCCTCCCCGACCGAGCTCATCGGTCCCTTTTTGCCCTCCTCGGTCCAGCGAGCTTGAGCGGCCTCGACCCATGCCGTCGGTATCACCTGATAAGGATTGCTCTCTTTGCCGGCGGTAAAATCGGCGTTGAGCATTTGAGAGCGGAGCGGTTCCGGTAAAGCCTGGAGAGTAGCCTCGTATCCTGTTTGCATAAGAAAAGCATTATCCTGGACTTTCGAGAGGATGAACGTCCGCGATTGAGGCTGTATCGTCTCGACCTTGCCGTCCTCGTAAGTGAACTCGAAAGGCGTCCCGTCCGCGACCTCGACGTCCTTACCGTCCAACATGGCAAACCATCGGATTTCTCCCGAGACCGCGCGCTCGCCGGCATACTGAGTATCGAGCCAGGGAGCAAAAAACTTAATTATCCACTCACCATTACTGTCTGTTGGAGGGTTGCCAGTGAATAGAACCCGGCAGCGTTGCCCTTTATCTGCCGACCTCATCCACCCCATAAGAAAACGTACTTGAGCCTCGAGGAAGTTGCAGACTTCATCAAAACATTTCAGATCGTTTGGACGACCTTGATATTTTTTTTCATCGCCTAAAGCCCGGCATGAGCCAAACTCTATTTGCCTACCTGGCAATCTCCAAATATCATCTTGACCGTTAAAACCGTTCTTATTCCCAATGATCTCGGTCAGACGATCAACAATCCCGATCAACTCAGTACCCACCCGGCGGTAAATGATTGACCGTGTATGCTGAGTCAAAGCGAGCCCGATCGCAAGATCAGTTTTCCCACCGCCAGCCGCCCCGCCATAAAAAGTAACATCGGCCAGGCTCTCCATCGCCATTGTTTGAGGACCAGGGAGAGGGACCCATACCGGAGTCGCCGCGCGTACGATATCCTCGACCTCGGCCCGGTCCTCGGGATCGAGATAGTCGATTAATTCGATCAGCTCGTTGAGCATTTGTCCGGTCTTGTTGCTCATTTACGATGCCGCCTTATTTGTCCGGTACTTCGATTATGACGACGAGCCCGGAATTCAACGCGATCAGGCTCATCGTCAGGCACACGAAACTGCAACTCATGAACAAGACCGCAATCACAACAGGACATTTTATACCCGTCCATAACAGGAAACACCCACCGCGACCACTCCCCGTCAACTGCATGCTCCTGACGATACTTGCTCATTTTCTGGACGCCTCGGCCTTTTTCTTCTTAGCTTTCATGAGGATCGTCGCGATCCGGTTAGCGAGCTCGAGCTCAGAGTAAGGTTGTAGATCTTTCCCGTCTTTACCCGTCAACTCTATTTTCTGCCGGAACATGCCGAGATGCTCCCCGACAAGCTGAGCGCATCCCTTTACATCGATGATCTTATACTCGAGGAGCCCATCCTTGTCATACTTGAAACCGACGACCGCATGAGCCGTGTCGTCGTCGAGCTCGTAAGGGAGCCGCATCCTGGTGATCTGTTTTTCCTCATCCCACATATACAGCCGGCGGATATCAAACTCTTGTCCCCGCATGAGCTTGAGGAGCGTCTTGTCGGAGTGAGCATCCAGTCGCCGGGCTCTCTTTTCTTGCTCAGCCGTGATCGCCTCAGCGACATAAGGAATCCTTAGGAGCTTGGAGCTCTCGGTCGCGGCCACCTGATCATTCTTTACCTTGTATCCCGCCGCCTTATAAGCCCGAGTCGCGCACATCTCAGGATCAGCGATCAGATGCTTTATAAACGCTTGTCTGAGTGCCGGGATCTTTCGAGCCTTGCTACCCCCTGAGCTCATAAAGAAAAAGCGCCCCTGAGATCAGTTTGACCCCTGGAGCGCTTCCCTTGTGATGCTATGTCACCACCGAGAACGTACATGGATAAATTGCGTACGCTCTTTTTTAGAACTTGTCAATACTTTGACATAAATTATGTCACTTTGTTGACGATATTCACTCCCCCTTTGCTTTTGCCCTGATAGCCTCACAGTATCGTGACATGAATTTGTTTGTTGGTTCGACTCTCCCTGTTTCTATGGCTGATAAATCTGTCATAGTCATGTTCAACCGTTTGGCTAATTCTCTGATTGTTATCCCTGCACAGCGGCGCTCTCTCGACAAGGCATTGCCCATGTACTCCCACGGTCTAGGCTGATTTATTGAGTCATGGAGTTCGGGATACCGTTCTTTAAACTCATCGTCAGTCAAACACTCGTGAGGCATATTGCCACGATTGATATGTATCATGGCTTCTCCTTGATTTGCCGGGACAAGTGGCACATAGGGCAATCGTGATAAATCTTTTTGCAGGTGCAATCTTCTTCATGTTCTGTCGGAACTGATTTACAACTGAACTCATGCTGATACGGATAAAGGTCTTCATGTGCCTCAATTACCACACTAGCCATCACCTTGAGCTGCGCGGCCTGGGTTGCTATAAGATATTCTTTGCTTCTATCCAAGTACCATTTTTCATACTCAGCAGATACTTTTTCTAGTCGATCTATTTTATCGGCTTGGGTTGCTATGGTGGCCTCAAGCGCTGCATTCGCAGTGGAGAGAGTAGCAACATCATCGGGCGACGACGGACGTACACCAATCGTTTTATATTTGGCTAATTCATCATCACACTCACTGCAAGGTTCGTTGTAGTTTCTATCGTGCTGGCAACGGATATTAATACCACTCAAAATATTAATTCTCTTGTTCATCGTGTCTCTCCTTTGCCCCGCTACTGGGGGGCTAAACTCACAGTCCATTCACACGTTTTAGGTACATTTCATGTGTCGAAGTGTATTCACCGGACTCAATAGATTCTTTTACCATTGCCCGAAATTTCCTGATTGCGTCCATATTGCCGTTACAGTTGATAGTGAGCTTTGGTTCAACAATGTTATTCAGCCATAACCACCACGTAGGCGCGATATACCAAGAATACTTGTCAGCCTTGTAAAGATCGCTCAAAGGGTGTCCACTATGACTGCAATGCCCCGCCAGGAAATCATAGCCCTTCTTACCAAACATGCACCGAGCGAGACAGGCCCCCAGTTCCCAATGTTGCCGTTTCTGCTCGAAATCATCCAAGTATTGCAGCCCAATATGTCCAATGTCATGCAGAAAGATGCAGGCAACCTGCCAAAACTTCGGCCATGCCCCGAACAATACCCGCCATGATTTCAAGACAAGCAATGAGTGACCTACATTATGACAACCAAAAAACCAACTTACCGTTCCTTGTTTCATGCTTTCCTCCCGCGCCTTGGAACTTTTGACATTAGTTGTCTCATGCTCCGAATTGGAAAACGGCAAATCCCCTTCTTTGTATCCCACGTCTCTACGAAGATTGTGTAAAGCACCGGAAACCCTCGTTCCTCTTCTTTAATCAAACTGAGTCCATTCATGGATTCCTCCCGCGCCTTGGCGCTTTTGATAAGCCGCAGGGCGGCGTGAGTTGCTTATATCAATCTCCGGTTCCAGTTAGATACAGCTTGCTCCATCGGCAAATCTTCTTCCGGTACTGTGTAGTAAATCTCATGGGCAACACAATCAGAATTGCTGCACCCCATAGAATAGAAGGTGCCGTGATGATCCTCTTCGACTTTGCATTGCGCCGCGCCGCCGCAAAACGGGCATGGTTTCAACTCATAACCAGCCGATGCAGCGGAAGGCTTGCCAGTTCTCCAATCGGTTACACAATCAGGGCAACCGCCCACTACGTCATTACAGTTTTTGCAGTTAAACATGATCGCCTCCGATCTTTATTCGTTATCCCCACACCATCCAGCCGCACCCTACCCCGCAAGCGAACACTACCAGGCCCACCACCCAGACCAGTGCGCCCCCGCTCGGAGTCTCATCCCACTCATACTTGCTCATTCTGCACCCCCTGGAGCAACCGGATAAACGACAGTTTTCTCCTGATCGACATAGTTCGGATCGCCACACCCGGCCAGGATCGCCAGCATACCAAGCGCGATAATCATCATCGCCTTTTTTGGTAAAGGGACCCCGGAGTCTAAACACCTAAAACGACGATCGCACTTGTCACAGAGAGGATCGCATACACAAACCAACTCACCATTTACCTCTTTCGATTTCATTTTTTACCTCCTGGAGTATTTCCCCGCACATCAAACAGATCTCGCACTCGCAAGGATCGAAATTACCATCGCTACTCAATAAAACTTTCATCCCAGCATGACTCTCGAGAAAAGCCTGAGCGAGTTTTTTCAGTTTTGCCTCGAGGACGAGAGCATCGTCGGCCAGGACCCAAGAGCCACAGTCTTTATTTTCCCGTTCAACAACCGCGCCATTACTTGAATTCATGCTGAATCTCATCATGATTTTTTACCTCCAAATTTCTTAAATAGTCGCGCCGCCTCATCCTTGTATTTCTCATAACTCTCGGGATCTTTGTCGGCCGCGTTGTGACACCCCCGAGCATAGAACCCACAGAGAGGGACCGTCTCGTCGTCCCCGCATTTCGTCGAGGTCCCGCCGGTTTTTATGTGATGAGCCTCGATATGCCCGAGATCCGCCGGCCAGCCGCAATCAAAACAATCTTGAGCCCGGACCTTTTTGAGATACTTCTCTGATCTATAAGGGAGATCTTTCGGCTGAGATTTCAAAACAGTTTGTCCGCGAGCTCTGTTACAGTCAGGCCGTCGACGAGCGGCCCGTCGCCCTCGTCCAGTTTGCGCCATCCGTTGACCAGAGCCTCAGCCTCCTCACCCCACCCGATACCGGGATATTTTTTCTCCATTTCCTTCATCCCTTCGATCATCCCCTCCCGAGAAAGAGCCCCCTCCATATAACCATTAATCAGTTTGGTTGCATCCGAGGCGAGATCTTTTCCATACTTGCCGGGAGTGTATTCGATCCTGGGAGCGAGCCTCAGAGGTATTTTGGATTGATAGCTCCTGAGCCTGTGAAGCGTCGGAAAGACCTCCTCAGCCATGATCGCCTCGGTAATTACGAGCTCCACATCCTCGATAGAAAGATGCTTGAGCGACATAAAATTGATCCTGATTATTTCATCGTCAGGCTGTCGTTTGAAGTTTTTAAAAAGCAGCATCATTGCACAAGTAAATCGCTCGCTGTCGTTATCTGTCATTTGAATAACCTCTTTATCGACTCATTGGCCTTAATCAAAGTCTCTCGATCCCTATCCTCTTGAATCTGGTTGAACGTACGAGGTTCAGATCTCCCCGCGCCATGAATCTGAATAACTCCAGAAGGATCATTTTTTAATGGATAAAGATCAGTCCATGAGTTTTTAGTGCTCTGATTGAGAACAGCCTCGGGGTCTTGCCCTTCTCCCCTCATCTTATCGAGATCCTTGATCCGCAATTCGGCCGCGTATGGAGTCATAGGTTTTTTGAGATTCTTTCTC
>Ga0134124_10005599_pt1 | contig 10093 bp, 6 predicted proteins | sample KB304_FD_96880 | JGI IMG/M metagenome (GOLD analysis project Ga0134124, IMG submission 96880) | Terrestrial soil microbial communities without Nitrogen fertilizer from Kellogg Biological Station, Michigan, USA - KB3-0-4 | ecosystem: Environmental > Terrestrial > Soil > Unclassified ... | reverse complement strand
CCGCACGATGAACTCTTTTGCTATAGTTCAATTGCAGTTCATTGTTGTCGCTTAGTTTATAAGAAAGGTGTAGAGTAGGATAGATCTTAAAATATTCATTGTTGATCAAAGAATCCTTTGTGAGGAGATTTCCTTTAATTAATGCCTCTTCCATCCGCAAGCCGGCATCATACCCAAATTTTTCATAGCTGTGCTGGTAAGTTCCATAAAAAGCATGAATGGATTCGTTATACAAAAAGCGGTTAGACCTCGAAACATCCGTTACAAATTTCCCCAGGCTGGCATTGAAACTATCTACCCGGAAATTCATGTCCTGCTGCGTGAAACTTCCATCATAGCCCGCTTCAAGTTTGGAATCTTCAGAGAGAGGGTTTGTGTAATCAATTGTAAGTTGTTGCTGATTGTCTGTTGGCTTGATGAGCGTATTATCATAAGAAGAAGATGCAGCTGGCAATTGGAAAATATTTGAGTAATGATTGTCTTCCTGCTCTTTGCCGGCAGAGGCATTGAATTCAATTCTTAGCTCATGATCTTCTCTGGGAAAATTATGTTGCCAATAGCCCGTCACGTTTTTTTCTATCTCATACTCCGGGTCATATCGGAGCCGGTCATAATTTTCAGTGATGTTTTTATTTTTATCATAAGATAAATTGTTGACAACATCACGCCGGGTGAAATGACGGTCCACCCAATTAAACGATGCGCCAAAACTGTTACGTTCGCTTAATTCATAGTCTCCGCCAACAGTTAATACATTCGCCAAGGGCGAAGAATGTGAGCGGCTATTTTGTCCATAATACCCTGAAATGTTTTGAAGCGAATCAAAATAAGTCCGGTCAATATTATTCAGGCGAATACGGCTGTCCTTTCGAATGCTGTAATTGGTAAAAAGGTTAAGCTTGCCTGGTTTGTAATTAAGACTCAGATTCGCATTATAACGGTTTTTATTTCCTGCATTCACTATCGCCGTTCCATTCCAGCCGGCTTTTGAATTTTTTTTCAAAACAATATTGATTATACCTGATGTGCCGTCGGGTTTATATCTCGCCGAAGGATTAGTGATCACTTCGATCCGTTCAATAGAATTTGCTGGCAACTGTTGCAACGCTTCCGCTTTTGTTTTGCCCATCAGCGGGGAAGGACGACCATTGATCAATATGATCACATCGGCGGAGCCTCTCAGGCTTACCTGTCCTTCAATGTCCACTTCAACAGATGGAATATTTTTAAGCAGGTCACTGGCATTTCCACTTTGGGCCATAAGATCCTGGCTCACACTATACACTTTGCGATCAATCGAAGTGTTGAGCATTGCTTTTTTTGAGGTCACAGTCACTTCATTCATGTTTGTTGAAACAGAATGAATTTCTATCACTCCAACATTCAACCTGGATTGATCTGTTGCAACGATCACTGCTTTATTTGACCTCTCGTATCCTATAAAACTTGCCCTGACGATGTAGCTGGCTGGTTTCACATTCAATAAAAGAAATTTCCCTTTTTTATCTGTGATAGTACTGAGAACAACGCTACTATCCACATTCAATAATTGTACAGTGGCGAATTCGACCGGGCCGCCGGATCTTATATCAGTAATAGCTCCGGTTATTGTACATCCTTTTTCCTGTGAAAATAAATGAAGGGAGAAAAAAACAAAAACAAGAAGGATCGATATCCTGTTAAGCATTAGGGGTATTTGGAAGGCAAAAATAATTTCAAATTCTGTAGCAATTCTGAATAATCGGTAGTGGATCAGTTTCCCTCCATAGCCCACGATTTAAATCGTGGGCTATGATTCAAAAACGTCAAACTCCACCGCTACGGAATAATCAATTTTGCCAGGAAATAATGAATATATGTTGTTTCTCTTCAAAAGAATACCTGGTGCCGAAACCGGATGCATCACAGATCTGTTTTATGATTGAAAGCCCCAAACCATTCTGCCCTTTTCCTTCCGGCTGCTTATAGAACCTTGAAAACAATCGTTGCTGGTCCAGCTCTTTCTGAGAACTGCTATTGATGATCTTCAAATGATCATTGCTTAACTCTATCCTGATCGATCCCTGTGGGAAATTATGCCGGGTAGCATTGCTCAGAAGATTGTTGAGTAAAATATCTGCGAGTTCAGGATTCATTTTTACAGACACTTCTTTAAGCGATCTGGAAACAGCGATATTTTGATTTTGCCAGAGTTCATTAAATGAATCGATCTTCTCTTCTATTTTTTGTTTGAGATCTATTAACGAGGTTTCAGCAAACTGGTTGTTCTCGATCTTTGCAAGTAATAATAATGATTGGTTCAGTCTCGCTAGCTTTTCAATGGCCTGGTAAGTGCTTTGAATAGTTTTGGTTTGTTCTTCTGATAAATTTTCGCCCTGGATCAAAAGATCGAGTTTGGAGCGCATGATCGCTAACGGCGTCTGCATTTCATGTGAAGCATTTTCCGTGAATTCCTTTAGCAATAAATAATCCTCCTGTGCCTGGCGGGTCGCTTTTTCCAGGGTTTGATTCATAAAAGAAAACTCCTCAATGTTTGTGGAAGGGAAATTGAGAGATTGTTTTTTTTCGATCCTAAATTTCTTAACGGATCCTAAAGCATCATAGAAAGGTTTCCAGAGACGTCGCAGCAAAAAACGGTTGATAAGAAATGAAACGATCAATATCAGCAAAATTGTTGTTGATGTGATCAGGAGAATTGAATCGGCAAGATCATCCGTCCCCTCCAATGATTTAGCAACTGTTACATCATACTGTTTATCGCCTGCATTCAAACCAAATTGAAGCACCCTGAAAGAACTCTTTTCCTTATCCTCCGGATCGAAGGCGGCAACCGTTTTGAATTTTCTTTTCTTTACACTCTCACTGACTAAAACATAATCTATTTTTTGATCTTTCACAGAAATAGACTCCGGTAAAACATTGTGCTCTTTTACATAAGTTTCAATTTCTCTTTGTTCGATCCTCAGATCATCATCAACCTGGCTGACCAGGATATAGTGGATCGCAACATAAAATGCGGCACTTGAAAGCAAGAATATGATAATGGTCGCTATTAAATTGACCCGGTTATATTTTGCAAAAAGCTTCATGAATTGAATTTATATCCCATCCCATAGATCGATTTTATATAATCAGCGGCACCCGCCTGTATCAGCTTCTTGCGGAGATTCTTTATGTGGGTATAAATGAAATCATAATTATCTGCCAGGTCCATGTTATCGCCCCATAAATGTTCCGCAATGGCATTTTTAGCGATCACCTTGTTCTTATTGCTGATGAAATAAAGAAGCAATTCATATTCTTTGCGGGTAAGATCAACGGGTTTATCATTAACATGAACCACTTTCTCGGAGAGGTCAAGAGTTAGTTCATTCAGGCTGAACTGGTTTTTTCCTTCAAATGATTTGCGCCTGATAATAGCCGCGACCCTTGCTGATAATTCGGGCAAATGAAAAGGTTTGGTGAGATAATCATCAGCACCGGCTTTCAGGGCAAATACTTTATCATCCAGCGAATTCCTGGCTGAAATAATCAGCACGCCATCCAGTTTATTTTCTTTTTTTAATTCTCTTAAGATCTCAAGACCATTGCCATCCGGAAGATTTATGTCGAGGATGATACAAGCATATTCATACAAGGAAATTTTTTCCACTGCAGTATGAAAATCCAATGCCCGTTCACAAATAAATTGTTCATTGGCCAGGTAAGCGCAGATGCTGTCGGACAATTCTTTCTCGTCTTCGATCACTAATACCTTCATTTCAATTCACTTAATTAAAAACTAATGTAAGATGAGATTTAAATCTGAAGAAATTATGGAGAATGATTTTAAAAAAGGGCTTCAGAATTTGAACAGATTCGGAATATAGATTTGCCCTCACTTCAAACTCAAAATTTAATTTATGAAAAAACTATTTATTACGGCAATGGCTGCAGGAATAATAACATTATCAGCCTGTGGGCAGAAATTGAAGGAGTCGCAGGTGCCTGCGGCAGCAAAAGCCGGGTTTCAAAAACAATATCCCAATATAAAAGGAGACTGGGAAAAAGAAGGAAAGAACTATGAGGTCAATTTCAAACAGGATGGTAAAACCATGTCATCAGTAATTGATAAGAATGGAACAATTATTGAAACCGAAACCAATATGGCCATTAAAGATCTGCCGCAGTCTGCTCAGAATTATCTGAAAGAACATTACAAAGATGCGAAGATCAAAGAAGCGTCTAAGATCGTGAAAGCAAATGGCGAGGTGAATTACGAAGCGTTGATAAATGGCAAGGATGTGATGTTTGATGTAAATGGTAACTTTATCAAAGCAGCAAAGGAATAATCTATGAAAAGCCGTGAGAAAATCTTGCGGTTTTAATCATACTCAGACAGGAATGAAATATTTTTTGACCCTAACCATTGCATTATTACCAACTCTTTGTTTTGGGCAGTCTCGCAGCCTGAATGATTATATTCAATTAGCAAAAGAAAACAATGCTCCATTAAAAGCATTTCAAAATCAAATTCTTTCCAATAGTCTCGATAGCCAGATATTAAAAGCGACCACAAAGACCCGGGTCGATTTCGTCAGCAATAATCTGTATGCACCCGTAATAGCCGGATGGGGTTATGATGAAGCGATCACCAACATCGCCCAGGTATCCGCATTGGTACAGGCTTCAAAAACTTTTTTGTCAAAAGGAAATCTTGCGACGCAATACCGGGCCATTGCTTTGCAAAGCCAGTCATTGAGAGATTCATTGCAATTATCCATTAAAGACCTGGTGAAAACGATCACAGAGCAATACATCACAGCTTATGGTGATCAGTTGACGATGGATTACAGTAAGGAATTGTTTGACCTTCTGAAAAAAGAAGAAGAAGCATTAAAAAAACTGGCCCAATCAAGTGTGATCAAGCAAACAGAATTCCTGGCTTTTGATATCACTCTTCAACAGCAGGAGCTGACTTACCTGCAATCGCAAATTCAGTACAACGCAGATTTTCTCACGTTGAATTATTTAGCGGGCATTGTTGACACTACAATAACCAGGTTGGAAGAACCAAAGCTGGGAGACAGCCTGCCACATGATTTCTACAGCTCCGTTTTTTATCAACGCTATGTAACAGATAGTTTGAGGATCGTCAATGAAAGAAAATTGATCGACTATAGTTACAAACCATCTATCACAGCATTTACAGACGGTGGTTTCAATTCATCATTACAAAACACACCCTATAAAAACGTGGGGTTCAGTGTCGGCGTTAATATCAAGATGCCGTTGTATGATGCTCATCAAAAACGTTTGAAATATCAGAAACTGGATATTGAAGAAAACACAAGATTGACAAACAAAAATTTCTTCCTTAATCAATATACACAGCAGGTTGCCCAACTCTATAAGCAATTGAGAGAAACAGACCAGTTGTTTGACAGGATCAAACAGCAGGTGAATTATACTAAAACTTTGATCCTTGCTTATGAAAAACTGTTAGAGACCAGTGATGTGAAGATCATTGATTTTGTTACGGCCATCACTAATTATCTAAATGCGCAGAATTCATACCGGCTGAATTTTGTGAGCAGGTTAAAGATCATGAACCAGATCAATTACTGGAATTACTAAATGTTTTTTGTATGAGAAAACAAAATTTTTATTGGATCCTTTTGTTGCCTGCTCTCCTGATCGCATGCAAGCACAAAGAAAAGACGACAGAAGAGGAAGAAACAAAATCAGAAGAAGTGCAAACCCCTGTAACGGTTACTGGCATAACGACAGAACCGCTCGTCGAGTTTGTAGAATTGAATGCCACCTCCACATTTCAACAGGATAACATAGTGAAATCAAACATCAATGGCTATATCGAATCTGTTCGTACAAAGCTCAATGCATTTACAAACGCAGGCAAGACCTTATTTGTTTTAAAAACAAAAGAGGCAAAAAGTTTGGGGAACACCATAAATAAACTAGACCCATCTTTTAATTTTTCAGGCGTTGTATCGATAGTTGCATCAAAAAGTGGTTATGTCACTGAATTAAATCACCAGGCTGGTGATTATGTGCAGGACGGAGAACAATTGGCTGTTATCAGCGATGCAAACAGTTTCGGGTTTGTATTGAATATTCCTTATGAACTGCGGCAATATGTTTCCCTGAATAAAAAAGTGGAAGTGATCCTGCCTGACAGTACCCATTTAACCGGTATCATTTCCTCTTTTATGCCCAGCATCGATTCGGTTTCGCAAACACAGGGTGCACTGGTGAAAGTGGTTTCTTCAAAAGCAATTCCTGAAAATTTGATTGCAAAGGTCAGGATATTGAAAGCAGCGAAAACAAATGTTACTTCTCTTCCCAAGCAAGCGATCCTGGCCGATGAAGCGCAAACAAATTTTTGGGTGATGAAAATGATCGACTCCATCACCGCCGTAAAAGTGCCTGTGATCAAAGGGATGGAAACAGGAGGGAGGGTGGAGATCATCAGGCCGCAATTCACAACAAATGATAAAATTCTGTTGACAGGAAATTATGGTTTGCCTGATACGGTTAAAGTGAAGATCATGAAAGGGGAGGAGTGAGTGGTGAATGGTCAATGGTGAATGGGTGACTGCTCCGAAGGAGCAGAATATTATGAACGGCGGGCGAAGACCGTCTAAGGAAAGCAAATAGGAAACAGAACCCCGGAGGGGTTAAATATTGCTGAATAGAATTACAGAATGCACAAGAGTGCGACACAAGGGACGCCAAATAGAAATAATAAAGCCCGGCACATAAAAAAATTTGAAATCGCATTATGCGGAGTTTCTTTGTAACATATAAAAATCCACTCACCGTTTTCATAGTGCTCATTCTAATGAGCGGATTTTTTGTCTATAGCCGGTTACAAACTTCACTGTTTCCCGAGATCACTTTTCCAAAAATAAAGATCATTGCAGACGCAGGTCTTCAGCCAGTTGATAAGATGATGGTGACAGTGACAAAGCCATTGGAAAATGCTATCAAGCAAGTTCCCGACCTGGCAGACATAAGAAGCATCACCAGTCGCGGCAGTTGCGAAATTTCTGCTTTTATGAATTGGGATGCGAATGTTGACCTGAGCCAGCAACGCATTGAATCAAGGATCGCGGAAATAAGAAATGACCTGCCCCCGGGAGTTTCGATCACTGTTGAAAAAATGAATCCTTCCATTTTGCCGGTGATCGGCTATACTCTCGAAACAAATAGTGCAAGCCGCACGCCGATCGATATGAAGCAAATTGCTTTGTACACGGTCAAGCCTTTTCTTTCTCAGGTACAGGGTGTGGCTGAAGTGAGGATCATCGGCGGAAGAATAAAAGAATACTGGCTCACGCTTGATCCGCAAAAAATGAGCAGCATTGGTATCACACCGGATAATCTTGCCACTGCATTGGCTCAAACAAATTTTATTCAATCAAATGGATATTTATCCGATTATCGATTACTCTATCTAACCGTCACCGATGCAACTGTTCATTCATTGGAAGATCTGCAGAATCTCATTATTTCCAATAATGGAAAAAGAATTGTGCAGCTAAAAGATATTGCCCAGGTCAGGATCAAAGAAGGAGTAGAATACACCAAGATCAATGCAAATGGGAGGGAAGGTTTGCTGGTTGCGATCATCAAACAACCCAATACAAATCTTATCACTGTTTCCAATGAAATGGAGCAAAAAGTAGAAGAGCTGAAAAAAGTTTTGCCACAGGGGGTTTCGATCCGTCCCTATTATGTACAAGCTGATTTCGTGAAAGATTCCGTGAAAAGTGTTACAGACAGTTTGTGGATCGGGCTTGCTCTTGCCATCATTGTCGCCATTATTTTTCTGCGATCATTTAAAGCCAGCTCCACGATCCTGATCACGATCCCCGTTACAATTTTCCTTACACTCATCGTGATGTATGCGATAGGGTACACTCTGAATATAATGACGCTGGGAGCAATCGCCGCAGCGATCGGGTTAATTATCGATGACGCAATAGTTGTGGTAGAACAGATCCATCGAACGCATGAGGAACATCCGGATGAACCATCAACTACCGTGGTTCAAAAAGCCATTCACTATTTATTGCCGGCCATGATTGGCTCGTCCATGAGCACCATTGTGATTTTTATTCCTTTCGAATTGATGAGTGGTGTCGCCGGTGCCTATTTTAAAGTGATGACCAACACGATGATCATCGTGCTGGTTTGTTCATTCTTTGTGACCTGGATCTGTTTACCTATTGTTTATTTATTGCTGACCAGGACAAAAAAGGAGAAAGCAAAAACAAAAGCCGAAAAACCAGTTGCAGTAAAAAAACAAAGATGGGTTTCATTCTTCATCTTCCGGCCCTGGATCAGTTTGATCATCGTGGTTTTTTTAGGCTTTGCGATCTGGTTCATTATTCCCAAACTCGAAACAGGTTTTTTACCCGAGATGGATGAAGGAAGCATTGTGCTGGATTATAAATCGCCTCCGGGAACTTCTTTGGAAGAAACAGACAGAATGTTGCGTGAAGTAGAAAAGATCATTAATAAGATTCCTGAAGTAGAAGCCTATTCAAGAAGAACCGGCACGCAAATGGGTTTTTTCATCACTGAACCAAACAACGGCGATTACCTGATCCAATTGAAAAAAAAGAGAAAAAGATCTACAGATGAAGTGATTGCCGATATCAGGCAAAAAGTAGAATCAACACAGCCAGCCCTGCAAATTGATTTTGGACAAGTGATAGGAGATATGCTTGGTGATCTCATGGAATCTGTGCAACCTATCGAAATAAAAATATTTGGTTCGGATAATAAAAAACTCCAGGGTTATTCTGATGCGGTAGCCGGAATTGTTGAGAAAATTGAAGGAGCCGCAGATGTATTTAATGGAGTTGTTATTTCCGGTCCATCTGTAAGCGTCATTCCTAACAATGCTGCACTTGCTCAATATGGATTAACTCCGCAATCACTGCAAACGCAGGTGCAACTGGGATTACAAGGCGTTGAAGTGGGAAATATTTTGGAGAAGGAACAGTTGTCAATAGTGCGGCTCGTGTATCCTTACAGTGCCGGGCAAAGCGTGGAGGGGATCAAAAAGTTACAGATCTTTTCATCATCAGGCAGGTTGATTCCTATAACTAATCTTGCAACAATACAGATGAATGGAGGAGATGCAGAGATCCAGAGAGAAAATCTGCAATCGATGGGTGTGGTCACTGGACGACTTGAAAATCGTGACCTGGGATCTGTGATGAAAGAAATTCAGCAGGAAGTTTCTTCTAAAGTTGTTTTGCCGCAGGGTTATCATATTGAATATGGCGGTGCTTATGCAGAACAGCAACAATCATTTCATGAATTGCTGATCATATTAATTACTTCAAGCCTTTTGGTATTTGGCGTGATCCTGTTTTTGTTCAAAGATTTTCTTGTGGCTTTAGCAATTTTATTGATCGCTGTCTTAGGAATTGCCGGAAGTTATCTTGCTCTTTATATCACCAATACTCCATTGAATGTTGGCAGCTATACAGGGTTGATCATGATCGTCGGCATCATTGGTGAAAACGCCATCTTCACCTATCTGCAATTCCGTGAATCATTCAGGGAAAATAAAAATGTAGATGAGTCGATCATCTATTCTATTTCTACAAGGTTGCGACCAAAATTGATGACAGCACTCGGCGCCATCATCGCCTTGATGCCATTGGCATTGGGAATTGGAACAGGGGCACAATTGCATCAACCATTGGCGATAGCGGTGATCGGTGGATTTATCATCGCTTTGCCTTTATTATTGATCGTATTGCCATCCTGTTTACGATTGATAAGTAAAAAAAGGCCGCCGGTAATGAGTGATGAGCAGTGAGTGATGAGTGGTGTCATCGATCTGAAAGCTGTCCTTTACTCATTATTGATTACTCATCAATGAATCGCTGTCACATTCACTTTTTCAATATTCAACAGCCGCAATTCGATATGACGGTCATGAGCTTTGTTACTGAATTCAGAAATGATCTCCAGGATATCGTAATCAATAAAATTACATTCGCTGCCGTCGATGGTGAGTACAGAATATTCTGGAATAGTATCTAATGCTTTTTTCAAATTCACTTTATTT
>Ga0134124_10005598_pt1 | contig 10094 bp, 13 predicted proteins | sample KB304_FD_96880 | JGI IMG/M metagenome (GOLD analysis project Ga0134124, IMG submission 96880) | Terrestrial soil microbial communities without Nitrogen fertilizer from Kellogg Biological Station, Michigan, USA - KB3-0-4 | ecosystem: Environmental > Terrestrial > Soil > Unclassified ... | reverse complement strand
GCCGGGTTCTTTCTTATGACGGTTGCACTGACGCAGCCGATGTCGAATCAAGCCGCGGCGCTCGTGATGCTGCCAATATCAGTGAAGACTGCGCTCGCGCTGGGACTCAACCCGAGAACGTTTGCGGTGACTGTTACGTACGCCGCTTCGTGCTCGTTTCTCACGCCACTCGAGCCTGCCTGTGTCCTTGTTTACACACCCGGACGTTATCGCTTTTTAGACTTTCTGAAAGTGGGCTCGCTGCTAACGATCGCGGTGTTTGCGATCGTCATTTGGTTAGTCCCGGTCTTCTGGCCGTTCTGATTGTTTCAATCGCTCTTCTGCGAGACGGTCGGCGGCTTCGTTTGGTGTGATGCCTTCTTCTTCTGCGCTTTGAAAAATGCGCAAGAGCGTGTCGTAAATCGCGAGCATCTTTGCCGCTGCTTGTTGGGATGTCCAACCGAGTAGCTCGGTACAGCCATTCAATACCCCGCCCACATTGGCAACATAATCGGGAGCGTACAGAACGCTTCGATCGCGAAGCATGGTCCCATGACGCTCCTCGAGCAGTTGGTTGTTAGCCGAGCCCGCAACGATTTGGACTTTCAACTGCGGAATTGTTTCGTCGTTCAGAACACCACCAAGAGCGCAGGGCGCAAAGACGTCAGCCTTGACACTAAAAATCTCATTTGGCGCGACGGCCTCCGCGCCAAACTCATCAACGACGCGTGACAGGTTCTCGCGGTTCACATCAGTGACGATGAGTCTCACTCCTATTTCATGCAGCTCCCTCGCCAAACAGTATCCGACGTTTCCGCAGCCTTGAATCGCGACTGTTAACCCGGACAGCTCAGACGTTCTCCACAAAAATTGATTCGACGCTTGAATCGCGCGAAACACACCAGCCGCCGTGAACGGTGAAGGATCACCTGAGTGACCGATCAGACCCGCGACGTATTGCGTTTCAAGACGAACAAGCTCCATGTCTGCCGGACTCGTCCCGACATCTTCCGCGGTGACGTAACGGCCTTTCAATGTATCGACGAAACGTCCGTGCGCGCGCAGGAGAGCGGTGCGATTACCCGCGGAGTGGTTGCCGATAATGATCGACTTGCCGCCTCCGAGTGGCAGTCCAGCGAGTGCCGACTTGTAAGTCATGCCGCGCGACAGGCGTAAAGCGTCAGTGAGTGCTTCTTCTTCGCTGTCGTAATTCCAGAAGCGTGTGCCGCCGACGGCTGGACCAAGCGCCGTGCTGTGAATCGCGATAATGCCGTGGTAACCGACGGCGTCATCGCGTCCGATCAAAACGAGCTCGTGTGTGTTTGTTAATTTTTCGGTGATGTTCATAAATTTTTGAATGATTTAGGTGAACACACCGATACGAGTGGAAAGTGAAAGTTGTTGCAGGAGTGAACTGACCACAAAGAGGCACAAAAACACAAAGCCAATTTGGTGCCTCTTTGTGGCTAAGTCTTCTTAAGGCGTTGCCGTCTTCTTGTGTTGGAGGACGTTACAGGCCTCAACGACAGTGGTCGGATCGACCGCCACGTTTCCTTCGTCAATGTGCCGGATGATGCCTTCTTTGTCGATCAGGAAGGTGGCGCGATTTCCAAAGCCTTGCTCCTCGTTGAAGACGCCATAGTCTTTAACGACAGTGCGTTTGAAATCGCTGAGGATGGGAAATGTAACTCCGAGTTGTTTTGCGAATTCGCGGTTGGCGGGAACGCTGTCGACACTCATTCCGAAGACCTGAGTCTCATTAGTTTCGAACTTGGCGATATCAGCCTGATACGCCTTCAGTTCCTTCGTTCAACCACCGGTAAAGGCGAGCACGTAGATCGCCAGTACGACATTTTTCTGACCTTTGAAATCGCTTAGCTTGTATTGCTTTCCGTCAGTGGCGCGAAGCGTGAAGTCCGGAGCTTTATCTCCGACCTTCAAGTGCGTATGTGGTGGAGTTGGCTGTTGGGCCAGTGCGGCAACACTAAGCACGCCCAGCAGCGCAACCGATGTAAACAATTTTCTGTACACGTTATGGTCTCCTTTGTGAGTAGACAGGTATGTTCGCCAGTCGCAATTTATGCACAAAGTTGCGGGGAGTCAAGGCGCATTGACCCCGTCTGGCAACGAGGCGTATAAGTCGCGTATGACTATGCGAGCGATCAAGTACGCGGTTCTGATCCCCACTCTCATCACGATCTGTTCCGGAGTCGCGCCTGGCAAAGGGTGGCGCGGGATCGTGCCGCTACACTCCACTCGCAGTGATGTCGAAAAGCTACTTGGTCCAGCTCCCGGCTGGCATTACGATCTCGAGAACGAATCGGTCTACTTCGAATACCAGACTACCGAAAGAGAATGCGGCCAGAAGCGGGCTCTCTATAACGTCCCGCTTAATACCGTTTTGGGCATCATCGTGGCTCCGAAAGCGAGAAAGTCAATTGTCGAGTACCGAGTGGATAGCACGTATGTGAAAACCTTTATACGTCCCGTTGCGAACTTTGATTACTCCAACGAAGACGAAGGCATCACCTATTCAGTTTACGGGGACATTGTCAGTCAAATCACCTATGTCCCAGCCCAGAAAGATTGGGTTTTGGCTTGTCCCGGGAAAGTGATCAAATCCCGGCGGGAAGAAAACTAATCCGTTGCGCGTCCAAATGGTATGCTCAACCGTTCGATTCTGCTGCTTGTAACAACGATACTTTTTGCTTCCTGCCAATCGGGAAACGCCCACAACGTTGAGGCGCAACAGCCGGCCTTCACGCCTGCCAACGGTTCGCCGATCTCAGTCCCGCCCGGGCCGGGCAATGTAATCATCGGCGACGTCAATAACGATAAAAATCCGGATCTCGTCGTGGCGAGCGGAAGGAGTCACAGCATTACCATTCTGCTCGGTAAAGGTGATGGACAGTTCGCTGCCGCAGCCAACCCGATCAGCCTGCCGCATTCTCCTAACGAACTCGCAGTCGGAGATGTGGACCTCGACGGCAAGCTGGACCTCGCGGTCGGCACTCACGACAGCTACGGCGTCATGCTGTTCCGCGGAAATGGCAGTGGCGGATTCGTTTCATTTCCCGGCTCGCCGGTTGTGATGAGGACCGGGGATCATCCGCACACCCACGGCCTCGCTCTGGCCGACATGAATCGCGACAACAAGCTCGACCTCGTCAGCGTCAACAGTACAGACAATGATGTGTCAGTAGCTTTCGGCGATGGACGTGGCGGCTTCACTCGCGCAGCGCGATCGCCGTTCCCGGTTGGTCCAAGCCCGTATCCATTTGCGATTGCCGACGTGAACGGCGATGCGCAGCTCGATATCGTCGCGACTGCCACTGCGACTGGTCCAATGAGAAGGCAACAACTCCCGCTGAGCCGCGCGTTAACTCTGCTACTGGCTGATGGCAGCGGGGGCTTTCGCTCGATTCAACTCCCGCTGCGCACGGGGGAGCCATGGTTTGCAGTTATCAACGACATCAACGGTGATAGCAAGCCTGACATCCTCGTGACTCATCACGACATGAACCAGTTAACGGTGCTGCTTGGCGACGGCCGCGGTGGTTTCGTCGAAGCCACCGGTTCGCCATTCGATTTTGATGGTAAGGCTTTTCATACAGCCGTCATCGACGTGAATCGCGACGGCAAAATGGACGTCATAGCTGCGGGCGGCGAGAGCGTGCGCGTAATGCTCGGTGACGGTCGCGGCGGGTTTGCCCCCGGCCCCGCGATAGGAACTGGCCCAGGCTCCTGGCATCTCGCTCTTGCTGACGTTAATGGCGACAGGAAGCTCGATCTGGTTACGAGCAATCTTGAAAGCGACACCGTGAGCGTGTTGCTCGCAAGGTAAACTAAACTGTTGTTTTCGTCAGTCCTTTAAAGAGATACTCAGCGAACACTCCCGACACAACACTCCTGCGTGCCCAGAACGGACCGGCGCTGACGCGCCCGGATCCGATCGCTGGACGTTTCCTCCCATGCTTCTCAACCTGATCAAAAAGGAGACGTGTGTGATGACTTTGCGCAGAATTCAACTTTCAGCTGTTACCGTAGTTCTCTTTATTCTTTTCCTCGCTCCTGGCGTGGCGCAGCCGACTCCGCCACCAGCCAATTGGACCTTCGAGGGCTGCTGGACGCAGTTCTCCGCCGGCCCTTGCCGAGATGTATTTCGCGATCAAAACGGCGATGCCTGGATCTGCCGCGCCTGCGGCACGACCGGTAAACCCGGCCCGGGCAAATGCAACCCGATCAGCCAGGCCACACTCAACAGCGGATTCTGGTGTTCGTAATAAATCTGGTTGGTTTCTCTGCGGTCCTCTGCGTATCTCTGCGGTCTCTGCGATTAATGGATATTTCAACGCAGAGGTACGCAGAGAGCCGCAGAGATCTCACTGTGCAACGCGGAAAGGCTCGGGCATTCTACGTAATTCAACGGATTGACAGTAATGGACACGTGGCATAGTGTCTTCACTCCCTACGACACTATAAGGAGAAACCAACATGTTGCAGATACTCACAATCGTAACTTTACTCATTACGACGTTCGCTGCTCCAATTAATCCCCAATCACCGGAGCCGAAAACGATTACCATCGCCGAAGCGCGTAGTTTGCCGTTAGGCACAATCGTAACCATCGATGGCGTGGTCACGGTTCCTTCCGGCGCGTTCAACTCGAGCACGTTCGATCAAGGGTTTGCGATCCAGGATCGTACTGGTGGGATTTACGTCAGCACTCCCAACAATCTCGGCTTTACGCTGAGACAACAGGTGCGCGTGACCGGGAAACTCGCCGATACAGTCTTACCTGGACTGCTCGTGCTCGTCGACGTGACCGACGTCAAAGCTCATGGGAGTGGTCCAAAAGTGCGGCCGCTTGCGGTCGCAACCGCCGACGTAGGTGAAGCCACTGAAGGCAGCCTCGTCACGATCACCGGAACAATCACTCAACCGATCGTGAATGATCTACCGTTCGGATTTATCGTTTTTATCAACGATGGCTCCGGCGAAGTTCATTCGTTCGTTTGCGCTTCGACAGGCATAGACGTGAGCGGGTTGAGCCCGGGCCAGACCGTCGAAATCACGGGATTCAGCGGTGAATTTGCCGGCTCCTTCGAAGTCGATCCACGGATACAATCTGACATTCGCGTCATAAACTAATCAGGAACGCAGATGAACGCGGATTTCACGCGGATCTGATCCGCGTTTCTCCGCGTTCATCCGCGTCTAATTGAGGTTTAGAAATTGGGCGCTTCCGGTTTCCTTTTAAATAGATCACGCTCATACTTAGTTAGGCCCCAAATTACAAATGAAACCTGATGCGCTGCCAAGCTCATTGCCTGAGCTCCACCGCGAGTTCTTACTGCAATCCCTCGATCGACTCAACAACGACCAGCGCCTTGTGGGCGTGGCCGCGGGCGGCTCGTTTATTACAAACTCAATGGACGAGTTCAGCGATCTGGACCTTATCATCGCCGTTGAACCCGCGCATTATCCAGAGGTCATGGCTGAGCGAATGAAAATCGCGGCTTCGCTCGGGAAGCTATTGGCCGCATTCACTGGCGAGCATGTCGGAGAGCCCCGAGTTCTCATATGTCTCTATGAAGCCCCTTTGTTACATGTCGATCTGAAGTTTGTAAGTCTGGACGATATAGCGACACGTGTCGAAGATCCTTGCGTTCTGTGGGAAAGGGAAGGACGCTTTTCGAGTGCAATGGCTCGTGGCGAAGCCGAGTTTCCCACTCGTTCACCGCAGTGGATTGAAGATCGGTTCTGGATCTGGGTGCATTACGCTGCGACGAAGATCGCGCGTGGCGAACTGTTTGAGGCGATCGACTTCCTGTCGTTCCTGCGCGGTACTGTTCTTGGTCCACTTGCACTTGCTCGAGCCGGTGCGCGGCCATCGGGAGTGCGAAAGCTTGAGACGACAGCGCCGGCTTTCGCGGTGGAGTTACAAAGAACAATTGCAACCCACGACGCCGCTGACTGCCTTCGTGCGTTGCGAGCCTGCGCTGAGCTCTACCGTTCCCTCACGCCCCGCAAGAGTCCTGAAAGAGTCGAAGACGCAGCGATGGAATACCTGGCGGAAGTGGAACGCCGATGATGAGAGGTAGGATGAAGAGAATCTGGCTACTCCTTCTAATTGCTGCGTCTTGCCACGCGACATTCGCGCAGAAGCAATCTGTTGATGAACTGCGGCGTACGTTGGACTACGACCAGAATGCGTCGCTTGATATCAAAGAGGTCAGCGTTATAAACCGGAACGGTGTGCGCATACATGATATCTCGTACGCCAGTCCAAAGGGCGGCCGGGTTACGGCTTACCTCGTCGTGCCTGCCGAAAAGGGACGCTTTGCAGGCGTCGTCTTTGGTCATTGGGGAATGGGCACGCGAACGGAGTTTCTTCCGGAAGCAGTGCTATATGCGAGGGCGGGTGTGGTTTCGCTCCTGGTGGATGATCTTGACGTTCGTCCCGCGCCCTGGCGTAAGAGCGCCCCCGGTTCTGAACCGGAGACCGTTCGGAATAATTTCATTCAATCAGTAGTTGATCTCAGACGAGGTATAGATTTACTTCGCGCGCGGTCTGATGTCGATCCGAATCGCATCGCTTATGTGGGCCACAGCGCCGGCGCTCATTGGGGCGCGATGCTGTCGGCGGTGGATCGACGGCTGAAAACAGTCGTGCTCATGGCTGGTGTTCCGAGTGAGACGACGATTTTGCTGGAGAGTGATGATCCTGATTACGTGAGTTTTCGCGAAACCACACCTAAAGAGACACTGGACAAATATTTCAAAACTGTGGAGTCGCTCGATGCAATCAATTGCGTTCCTTATGCCGCGCCGACACCACTGCTATTTCAGTTCGCGCGTTTTGAGCGATATTTCAATGAAGCTGCGATGAAGCGGTACGCGGCGGCCGCCGGCGAGCCCAAGCAAGTGCTGTGGTATGACACCGGACACGAACTCAATGACATTCAATCACTCATCGACCGGGCAAACTGGCTGCACAAATACATCGGCATCGGACCAATCGCTCCAATTCTGCAAAGAAGTTTGGAGCAATCGCCGCAGTTTGAACTCAAGGATCTTAATGGACGCACTGTGCGGTTGAGCGACTACCAGGGGAAAGTCGTGATGATTAACTTCTGGGCCACGTGGTGTCCACCATGTCGTGCGGAAATGCCAGATCTCGTACGACTCCAACGTGAGCACGCCAACCAGGGCCTGCAAATCATCGGCATCACTTACCCGCCTGAGCGAAAAGATCGAGTGCAGAGATTTGCCAGAAGCCTGAAAGTTAACTACCCTATCATCCTCGGCACACGTGAAATTAGAGCTCGTTTTAGTTCAGAGGAAACTCTGCCTCTTACCGTCGTCATAAATCGCGACGGCAAAGTAAGTGACATAATCAGCGGCATACTTCTTCGCGAAGAGTTCGACGAAAAGATCAAGCCGCTCTTAATGAAGAAAATGGAAGGAGAGATGAGAGATGCTAAGTCGGATCACTAGTCTTGTTGTGGGTTTAGTCATGGTTCTGGCCCTCGGCGTGATGACAGCCGCCGCTTTCACGAAGACCGTCACCATCAAGGTTGACGGAATGAAGTGTGCGAAATGCTCTGCATCGGTTTCCAAAGCGCTCAAAGCTACCGAAGGCGTTGAAAGCGCAGAGGTGAGCTCCGAAAAGGGCGAGGCCGTAATCAAGTACGACGATCAGAAGTTGAACGAAGCCAAGCTGCGTGAAGTTATCAACAGCACCGGTTTCAAGGCGGCGGCAGAAAAGGGCCAATAACTCAGACTCAAGGGTTTTATCTCTGCGGCCCTCTGTGTATCTCTGCGACCTCTGCGTTGAAATAGTCCTTTAACGCAGAGAACACAGAGATACGCAGAGGGCCGCAGAGTATTTCCAATGCACTTTTTCAAACGCAAATTACTGTACCCGCCCAATAACAAGAAACCAGACACGAAAGGTCTGCATGATGCGTATCGTGAACACCTGCGATCGATTAAGTCGAAACTTCCGGAGGGGGCATGGAAACTTGCATCTCATAGTTTCCACGATGCGAGGGTCGTCTCGGTTGCTCGACCCGCTAAGCGCCAGCTCGTCATCATTCTCGACGGCGCCTACTGGGGCTGTGGATATGATTTCATTAACGAGCAGTTGCTTGGTGGTCGTTTTACGAGACTACACTTTTCGGGAGTGAAGAAGGATTGGGCGCCGGACACAATCGTCGGTGATGACTGGCTGAATGAAGAAATGGGCCTGTCAGAGATCGCACAGTTTGATTACCAGGTCTTGCTTTGGAAGGACGAAATCAGAATTCAGGCAGACGACGTCCACATCGAAGCTAACGACAACCTCACGCTCCTGACTTAACTAAGATACTGAGGTAGAGTCAGTTGTAGACAGGATTTACAAGATTTTTCAGGATTAACATGTAGATCCTGTTCAATCTTGTAAATCCTGTCTACAACTACTGTCATTCGAAATGAGCGTTAGTAGTAATCTGCTTCCGTCAAGCCAATGCCACAGCATTCTTGCTGCTCAATGTCAGCGCTCGAAAAGCTCCCGGCGTCATGCCGGTGCACTGCTTGAACACACGCGTGAAGTGACTCTGATCGGCAAAGCCTGAAGCGGAGGCGATTGCTGATAAAGCGACGTCAGGATCCGCTAGTTGCTCACACGCAAACTGCACACGCAGATCGTGCAGGTAATCACCAATCGCTCGATGATGAAACTGGCGAAACACTCTCGACAAGTAAGCGGGATTCACAGAAACCTGCGCCGCCACTTCTCCGATCGTGAGATTCTCCTGAAAGCCGTTCTTCAGTAAATCCTCAACCCTCGACAACCACTCCGGCGGACGCCGCTCAGGAGCTCTTTCGGGCCGCGCCACGAGTGCGAGCATCTCCAACACCAGGCCTTCGATCACGAGCGCCGAACAGCGATCGAGATTGAGATACTCACGATAGAGTCGTATAGCTAGTCGACTTAATTCACTACCGGGAAGAGCCGTTGAGCTTTGCGGAGTGACGCCGCATGCACGCACACGGTCCAACCATTCATCCTGTAGCGCCACACTAAAAACTCGCATACCGATCTCATCATGGTGCGTCACGCCGGAAGGATAAAAGATCGTCGTGAATGGCTTAAATGGCTCGTTGTGATCGCCATCAAGTAGTAGATGGAAATACGAAAGCTCGTGCGAGTGCGCAGGCAGTCTTGATTCGGCAAGAGTAATTCCATGCCTGATGTGTTTACGTTGCGCCTGCCCATAGAGGTGACCGGGCCTTAGTGTTTGAGAAGTCGAGCTGATGGATGGGGGATTGTTCATGAGTGTCGCCTTCGCTGCGGTCCATCCTTTTGGATGTCTACCGCACGGTTAGGAATTTGTCGAACTGAATACGTCGTCGCCTGTAGATCTGTTCTAGGCAGCTATTGTTTGTTCAATACAGATGGTCCATCGCTGCCGTATGTTGCATCACCTGCGAAGAGTTTCTGTTTTGTGGCGCAGTTCCACGAAAGACTGGAAAGAAATACAAAATGCGGAAGGAGTGAAGTGATGAAAGTCAAAAGCAAGGTCAAGGCAGGCGAAGGATGCGGATTAGATCCTTTTGGATAAACCAAATTGCTGAAGACTTCTGAATGAACGAACCAAAACCATAAAGGAGCTATGAACAAATGAGGGTGAAACCAAAAGTTAGAGCGGGTGAGGGAAATGGTCTCGATCCGCACGGCGACCCAAAGCCATAAAGGAGCTGTGAACAATGAAGGTGAAAACAAAAGTTAAAGCCGGTGACGGAAGTCACATCGATCCTAATGGTGACGGCGCGGGTCTCGATCCGCACGGCCATCCTTAAACATCATGTCCATCGCCTTCTCCCGTTCCATGCGACTCTTCGATGCGTCCGACTTTCGCGGGCCCATTCTCAGCATCGTCGTGGCCGTCATCGTTCTGGGAGGTTGGTTTGTGTGGGCATGGCAAGCGCGCGTTTCGCTCTACGAAGTTGCAAGTACTGCCCGGCTGGAAGTCGAGCACGCGGCTTATCCGATTGAAGCGCAGGTCTCCGGTCGAGTCGTCAATAACAACCTGGTGCTCGGACAGCGGGTGCAGGCCGGCCAGCTC
>Ga0134124_10005596_pt1 | contig 10095 bp, 8 predicted proteins | sample KB304_FD_96880 | JGI IMG/M metagenome (GOLD analysis project Ga0134124, IMG submission 96880) | Terrestrial soil microbial communities without Nitrogen fertilizer from Kellogg Biological Station, Michigan, USA - KB3-0-4 | ecosystem: Environmental > Terrestrial > Soil > Unclassified ... | reverse complement strand
TCGCCGACGAACGGCGTCACGCCGACGGCCTTGCCGGCGAGCATCTTCTCGAGCGTCACGACGCTGAACGCTCCGACGCCGCCCGCCCGGACAGCATCGTCGGCCACGCGCGCCGACCGGAAGTCGGCGTCAGGGGCGAGCGACGTGCCTCCCGGCGCCACGGCGCGAAACAGAATCTGCTCCGATCGCAGCATCGTCGGCTTGAGCACGACGGTGGCGCCGTTCGAGAGCGTCCATTCGGTGATGCCCGCCTCCGGCCGATCGGTGGTGCGCGTAATCGAGCCGCGCTGCGGCGGCGTCTCCATCAGCGCCTGCTGCGTGACGGTGTCGACGTACGCGGCCGGCCGCTTCGCCGACGCCGTCCTCACGACCTCGGCAAGCTGGGCCTGCGTTGGCAGTGCCACGCCGGCGGCCTGCGGCGCCGCGACGACGACCAGACGGTTGCGCTCCGGAAACCAGTCGTTGACGAGCGCGTTGATCTCGGCGAGCGTGATCTCGGGGAGGAAACGGCGATGGAAGGCGAGCTCCTGCCAGATGGTCGGCAGCGCTTCGGCCTGCAGGAAGTTGCGGGTGTACTCGTCGGCGCGGCTCTGCGATTCGCGGTCGGGGCTCTCGGTGACCGACCGCTCGTAGCTGCGCATCTGCGATTCCTTCGCCCGCGCCAGCTCGGTCGGGGTGACGCCGAACCGCGCGACGCGCTGCAGCTCGACGATGAGCGCGTCGAGCCCCTTCGCGACACCACCGTTTCCGACGAGCGCTTCGAGCACCGCTTCGTCGCGCATCGCGGTCGTCGGAAAAAGGCTGCGCTGGGCGGCCGCCCTCAGGAACGGCGGATCCGCGCTCGCCTGCAGTTCATTGAAGCGCGCGCTGAGGATGTCGCCGAAGAGCTGGTCGCGGATGATCTCGCGGTAGCCGCCGACCGATCCCTGGTTCCGCGCCGGGCGCAGGTTGCTCAACTCGACGGCGGTGGCCGTCGTCTCCTTGTCGGTGGCGATGGTGTAGCGCGTGCCGGGGCGTTCGGGGACGTCATAGGCCGGACGCGGACGTTCGGGCTGCGGGTTGACCAGCGCCGAAAAGCGTGACCGGATCATGGCGACGGTCGCGTCGCGGTCCACGTCGCCGACGACGATGACGGCCATGAGGTTCGGGCGGTACCAGTCGCGATAGAAGCGCGTGAGCGCCTCGCGCGACGCGCGCTGGATGATGTCCGGGTCGCCGATGACCGGGCGGATCGCGTAGCGCGAACCGTCGAGCTGGACGCGGCGGATGGCGTCGGCCGTCCGCTCGCTGGCGCCGAGGTTCATGCGCCACTCCGACAGCACGACGCCATGCTCGCGATCGATGCCGGCCTGGTCGAACGAGGCGCCATGCGCCCAGTCTTCGAGGACGAGCATCGCCCGATCGAGCACGCCCGGCACGTCGGTCGGGATGCGAAGGGAGTACTGGGTGTCGTTATAGCGGGTCACGGCGTTCGCGTCGGGCCCGATGCTGAGGCCGAGCTGGCCGAGGAACTGGACCAGGCTCGACCCGGGGAAGTTCTTCGTCCCCTCGAACTCCATGTGCTCGACGAAGTGGGCCAGGCCCTTCTGGTCGTCGTCTTCGAGCACCGACCCGGCCTTGACGACCAGGCGCAGCTCCGCACGCCGCGCGGGCCGCGGATTCGGGCGGACGTAATAACGCAGCCCGTTCGGCAGCGTTCCGACCGTCGCGTCGGGGTCGACCGGCATGAGGTCGGTCAGCTGGTACTGCGCGACCGACGCCGAGGTCGTCTCGCGTCCGGCCGGCGACGATTGCGGCGCCGCGTGCAGCGGGCCGAGCAGCCCGGCCGTTACGACCTGGCACAGACAGATCAGCAGGAGGGAAAGGCGTCGCACATTCACGATCCAATAGTACTCGACGGCTTCATCAAATCATCGTAGTTACGGGTTTGTCCCGACTGGAAGCGACGTGTTCTTCAGGCCATAGTGTCGCCCCTGCCGATCACCGCAAGGGGAGCCCCATGGAAAGAACCATCCCGGATCGAAAGCCGCCACAGTCCAAAGCCACCGCGTCTGCTGAGGGAGGCGAAGCGCCGCGCGCATTTCCTGACGAGGAGCTGCGCATTCTGCGCCTGACAAAGACGAACGCGCTCCTGCTCGGACCTTCGGTCGCAACGGAGGCGGCGCTCGATCTGCTGACGGCGGATCGAGCCGAGCGCGTCTGGTTCTGGACGCCGGCCCAGTCGATTCGCGTATCGGAGCGCGCGATCGTCGTGATTCGCGACGTCGGCGTCCTCACGCCGTATGTGCAGGCAGGCTGGCTGGCGGCGCTGGAACGATTGCCGCGTGCGCGCGCGCAGGTCATCTCGACGAACACCTTCTCGGTGTTTCCGCTCGTGGCCCGGGGCCTGTTTCTCGACGCGCTGTACTACCGGTTGAACTGTGTGCTGGTCGATCTCAGGCGGGGTGGGAACGCCTAGACAGTCGGTCAGTCAGTCAGTCGGTCAGTCGGTCAGTCGGTCGGTCAGTCGAGCCGCGGCTTGCGACCGAGTGTTTTCCTGTCCTCGTGTTCGCTGACCGACGGATTACTCGCCTCCGACCAGCGCCTCGAGCATCCTGACAAGTTCCCGCTGCTGGCGGGCCGACAGCCGTGAAAGCGGGTGGGACTGCGCGCTCATTCGCCGGAGCAGCGCCGCCCGCAGCTGCGCGCCGGCGCGCGTCAGCTGCAGCTCCTTCACCCGGCGATCCCCCTCCGACGGCCGCCGCACGACGAGCCCGCGTTGTTCCAGCCGATCGACCAGCCCCGTCACGTTCGACGCATCGCAGGCCAGCGTGTCGGCGAGCTTGCGCATCGGGAGCGGACGTCCCGGCTCGATGAGATGGAGCACGTGGCACTGGGCGGGGGAGAGCGCCAGATCGTCGGAGGACGAGGGCAGGTGCTCGCGCTGCGCGAAGAAGAACTTCACGAGCAGCTGCCAGGCGCGGCATGCATCCGTTTCGCGTCCCACGGCGTCATTATAGCGGGATGAAGCTGGACTAGTTAAATAGTTGACAAAGTCAAGTAACAGGCCCATGATCGAGGAACTATGAACAGGCTTCGAATCATTCCAGTGGACGACGTGGTCGTGTTCCCGGGCATGCCGGTCACGCTGACGGTCGACGTCGGCGACGACGAGCGCGTGCTGGTCGTGCCCAGGCACGACCACGTCTATGCGGGTGTCGGCGTCGTGGCCGAGGTGTCGGAACGGATGCGGGTGGCCGGCCGCGGCCTCGCCGTCACGCTGATGGGCGCCCACCGCGCGACCCTGCGCGGCGCGGCGGCCGATCAGGACGGTGTGCTGCGCGTCGACTACGAATCGCGTCCCGACCAGAACCCGCCTCCGGCGGTCACCCGGGAGCTCGAGCACGAGTACCGCGCCGTCGTCGACGAAATCCTCGAGCTGCGCGGCGACGATGGGCGCCTCAAGTCGTTCGTGCGCTCGATCGCGGGCGCCGGGGCGCTGGCCGACACCGCCGGCTATTCGCCCGACCTCAGCTACAGCCAGAAGCTCCAGCTCCTCGAGACCTTCGACGTCGTCGAGCGGCTGAAGCTGTCGCTGCAGTTTCAGCGCGACCGCCTGGCCGAGCTGCAGGTCCGAAAGCGCATTCGCGACGACGTCGAGGACGGCGCGCAGAAGCAGCAGCGCGAGTACTTCCTGCGGCGGCAGATGGAGGCGATCCGGAAGGAGCTCGGCGAAACCGAAGGCTCAGTGGCGGAGGAGTATCGAAAGAAGATCGCCGAAGCCGGCATGCCCGACGCCGTGCGTGAGCAGGCCGAGCGCGAGCTCGATCGCTTCGAGCGCATGGGCGACGCGAACGCCGAGTCCGCGATGATTCGGACTTATCTCGACTGGCTGCTCGCCGTGCCGTGGGCGAAGCGGTCCGAGGACCGTCTCGATCCTGTTCACGCCGCCGGCGTCCTCGACGCTGATCACGAGGGGCTCGAGGACGTGAAGCGGCGCATCACGGAATATCTCGCCGTCCGCAAGCTGAGAGCCGAACGCGGCATGGCCGAGAACCGCCGGTCCGGCGCGATCCTGACGCTCATCGGACCTCCGGGAACGGGGAAGACGTCGATTGGCGAGTCGATCGCGAAGGCGACGGGGCGGCAGTTCGTCCGGATGTCGCTTGGCGGCGTCCGCGACGAAGCGGAGATTCGCGGGCATCGCCGGACCTACATTGGCGCGCTGCCCGGCCGTCTCGTCCGCGCGCTGCGCGATGCCGGCACGATGAACCCGGTGATCATGCTCGACGAAGTCGACAAGATCGGCGCCGACTGGCGCGGCGATCCGTCGGCGGCCCTTCTCGAGGTGCTCGACCCGGCGCAGAACCATTCGTTCCGCGATCACTACCTCGACGTGGAGGTCGATCTGTCGCAGGTGCTCTTCGTCGCGACGGCGAACGTCGCCGAGTCGATTCCGGCGGCGCTGTTCGATCGCATGGAGGTCATCCGGTTCGACGGCTACACCACCGAAGAGAAAGTCGCGATCGCGCGGCGGCATCTCTGGCCGCGCCAGGTCGAAAAGAACGGTCTGCGGCTGGACGAAGTCGCGGTCGCCGACGAAGTGCTGCGGGCGGTCCTGACCGACTACACGAGAGAAGCGGGCGTGCGGCAGCTGGAGCGCGAGCTCGGGAAGCTGCTCCGGAAGACCGCGACGCGCATCGCCGATGGCAGCGCCACCGCGCCTGTCGGGATCGACCAGGCGGCGGTTCGCGACGCCCTCGGCCGGCCGAAGGTGTTCCACGAGGCGGCCGTACGGACCTCGGTGCCCGGCGTCGCGACCGGTCTCGCCGTCACGGGCGTCGGCGGCGACGTGCTGTTCGTCGAGGCCGCAGACATGCCTGGCAAAGGCGGTCTCGTTCTCACGGGGCAGCTTGGCGACGTCATGAAGGAGTCGGCGCGCATCGCGCTCACGTACGTGAAGAGCCACGCGTCGGCGCTCGGCATCGACGAGCACGCGCTCGATGGGCGCGAGGTGCACGTGCACGTGCCCGCCGGCGCCACACCGAAGGACGGCCCGAGCGCCGGCATCACGATGGTCACGGCCATCGCGTCGCTCCTGACCGGACGGCCCGTCAAGAGCACCATCGGCATGACGGGCGAGGTCACCTTGCAGGGGCGCGTGCTGCCGATTGGCGGCCTGAAACAGAAGGTGCTGGCCGCGCACGCGGCGGGCCTGACGGAAGTCATCGTGCCCGAGCGCAATGCGCCCGATCTGGACGACGTGCCGGTGGATGTGCGCGAGCACATGAGGTTCCATATCGTCGGGAGTGTCGAGGAGGTGCTCATGATTGCACTCGGTCCGCACCCGCTGGCGGTGGCGGCGTGATCGAATGGCTTCCATTAGAATGAGATTGAATGAAGGTCTTCCTCTGCCACGTCCGGGCTGACACATCGTTTGCGGAACGCCTCGCGGCGGATCTCCGCGCCGTCGCCGATGTGGATGCCTTCGTCTGGACCGAGAAGCCCCGGTTCGAGGCCGTAGTGCCCCCGGCCGGGCGGACGGTGTTCGTGCCGGTGATCAGTGCCCTCTCAGTGTCGTCCGGCTTCGTGGCAACGCAGTTCGACGGACTCGTGCTTCCGGTTCTGGCGACGCCGTGTCGTCTTCCGGAGGCATTGGGCCTCAACGTGCCGGTTGATTTCACCGAGTCTTACCGTCACGGCTTGACGGATTTGCTCGCGCAGGTCGAGGCGGCCCGGGAAGCCGATGTGGGACGGCACATCGGCCATGCGTCGAGAGAGCTCGGACGTTGGCTGTCGCACGCTCTCCAGTCTGCTGGACGCCTCGAGGCACTGATGCCCTTGAGCGCCGAGCAGTTTGAAGAGGCGATCTCGTCCACGCTGCGCTCGCATCACTGTGACATCGAGGTGTCCTGCCGCGTGCGTCACTCCGACATGGACCTCGTTGCTGTTGGCGGGCGCCACGCCAGCCTTGGGCCATGGCTTATTCAGTGCAAGCGCTATCAAGCGGATGGACGCTTTGGCATAGAGAGCATCGAGTCGCTGCGGTCGGCCGGCTGGAGTCCTCGCGAGTCTACGTTCTCCGTCGTGGCCAAGGCGAACCCGATCGAAATGGTCGGCCAGAAATTGCCCCCTCACAATTTGCAGCCGACGCTCGATTGCTGGCATTTGGGGTTTGGGCTGTTTACGACGCTCGTTCAGTGGCTGGCGAATTCTCCCGAGCTGCCATCCGCCGTGCTGGCCCCGGTCGACCACACGCACGACAGATACGCCCACCTGGTGGAGCGGCGCCTGGCCGACGGACTGACACCAGAAGAAACCGGGGAGCTGTCCGCCCTGGAAACGGTGCTGGACGAGCGGGAGGCAGACTTCTACGCTCCAGCCAGGCGGCTCCTCGAGTCGCAGCCAGACGACGCGCGAATGCTGCGTCGCGCCGTCTTGATCGAGAAGCGATTTGGAAAAGGGCTGTCCCCCGGCCAGGCGGACGAGCTGGCCGCGATCGACGCGGCGCTCGATCGAGACGAGGCGCCGTTTTACGAACCCATCAAGCGACGGCTGCGCGAGATCCTCTCGGCGACAGACTAGATTACCTTGCCGATCTTTTCCCGACGTGCAGTGGCGCCGCCGCCCGAACGGGACTACACCAAGTATCGAGAGCCTGTTCGGGAGGATTTCGGCGAGTGTTGCGCGTACTGCCTGTTGTTCGAGGTGCTCGCAGGCGGCCGCGACAATTTCGAGCTGGACCACTTTCGCCCGAAGTCACGTCCGGAGTTCAGTCATCTGGCAACGGACTTCTTCAACATCTACTACTCGTGTCACGTGTGCAACCACTACAAGGGCAGTCGGTGGCCGTCGACGGAGCTGCTCGCGGCCGGCTGCAGATACGTCAACACGTGTCGTGACGAGTTCGCCGAACACTTCACGGCTCTCGATGACGGGACGTGGCGGCCGGTCAGCAAGCCTGGCGAGTATAGCGAGGCGATGTTGAGGCTCAATCGCACGCACTTGAAGGACCTTCGAGGGATGTTGAACCAGATCGCCGACAAGAAAAAGAAGCCTCGCATCGACTGGTCGGTTGCAACCAGACGCGCCATTCTCGACCTCCTTCAGTCGTAACGCCGTACCGCCGGTCCGATGACGGATCATGATTTCGACGCCGGTATCCTGACGGCCGTCACACATCGTCCGTGGACGCTGCCGGAATCTCCATGGGTGATGACGCAGACGTGGCGCGATCTGCTGTTCGCGCACTGGCGGGTCGACGAGCAGGTTCTTCGCGCGAAAATTCCGGCGGCGTTTCGACTGGATCTGTTCGACGGCGCCGCATATGTCGGCGTCGTCCCGTTTCGCATGACGAACGTCGCGCCGCGTGGCGTGCCGTCGCTGCCGGGCATGTCGGAGTTCCCTGAGCTCAACGTCCGGACGTACGTCCGAGTCGGCGACAAAGCCGGCGTCTACTTCTTCAGCCTCGACGCGGCGAACGCGCTGGCTGTGCGGACGGCACGCACGCTGCTGAACCTTCCGTACTTCCAGGCCGCCATGAGCGTCTCGCCGATTGCGGAGGCCTTCGCGTATCAGAGCCGGCGTGAGGCCGACGGCGCCGAGTTCGTCGCCACGTACGGACCCGTCGGGCCCGGGTCCATCCCCGCCGCTGGCACACTCGAGTACTTCCTCACCGAGCGCTACTGCTTATACAACCTTGATAGACGAGGACGTCCGTACCGGATGGACATTCATCATCCGCCGTGGACGTTGCAGCCGGCGCGGGCCGAGCTGCTGCGAAACACGATGGCCGACGCAAGCGGTATCGCGCTGCCCGATCAGCCGCCCCTCCTGCACTTCTCCGCGCGGCAAGACATGGTCGCGTGGGGGCCGGCTGGGATCACGTAGTCAGCAGTCACAACTGGTCAGCAGTCGCTAGTCAGCAGTCACTAGTCAGCAGTCACTAGTCCGCAGTCGCTAGTCACCAGTCACTAGTCGGCAGTCACCAGTCTGGTGGCCGAGCTCTTGCTCCACCCCATCCAGAATGAGAAGAGGCCTCGTGCTCATCCATTGGATCGCGGTCGTGGGCGTCGCCATGAGCGGTCGCGCCGTTGCCGCCGCCGACAGCGCGCCCGTCGCGCGCGGAAGATACCTCGTCGAGGAAATCGCGAAGTGCACGACGTGTCACACGCCGCGTGACGAGCAGGACCGTCCCGACGCGAATCGGCCGCTCGCGGGAAGTCCCGTGCCGTTCATGCCGGCGCATCGGGTTGGCGAGTGGGCCGACGTCGCGCCGCGGCTCGCGGGGCGGCCGCCGGGCACCGACGATCAGATCGTCAAGCTGCTGATGACAGGGATTTCCCGCACCGGCCGGCCGCCCCGGCAGCCAATGCCACAGTTCCACATGACCCGCGCGGATGCCGAGGCGGTCCTCGCATATCTGAAGTCTCTTCCGTCCCGCGAAGCGCCCGAACCCGGCAGATAGCCAGCAGCAAGTAAGCAACTAGCAAGTCGCAACTAGCAAGCAGCCAGCAGCAAGTAGCGAGCAGCAAGTAGCAAGCAGCAAGTAGCAAGCAGCAAGCAGCCATCTGTGTAGCCATCGTTATACTGAGTCGATGGCTGCTCTTCGATGGCAGAGCGCGGTGGATTTCGGCGTGCTCGCCGTGGCCATCTTCCTCCTGCTGCGCTGGAGCCTCGAGGCGCGCGCGCTGCGGCTCGCCCTCAGCATTTTGATCCTGAGGCTCGGCGCGCTCCTGACGGACCAGCTCGGCCTGCTCATCACGAGCTGGGTCCTCGACGCCGCCGCGGTCATCGCGCTGCTCGTGCTGATGGTTGCCTTCCAGCCCGAGCTGCGCCGCGCCGTGATGCGGCTCGATTGGCCCGGGCGCGCCGCGCACGAGCGCCAGCTGCCCGTTCTCGCCGCGCTGTCGGCGGCCGCGTTCGAGCTGGCACGCGTGCGCTGCGGGGCGCTGCTTGTCCTCGTGCAGGACGACTCGGTGGCGGAGCTCGTCACCGGCGGCGTCCCGATCGCGGCGCGTGTCTCGCCGGAGCTGCTGCAGGCCATCTTTCGAAAGGACTCGCCGATCCACGACGGCGCGGTCGTCGTGGACGGCGATCAGCTGACGCGCGCCGGCGCGATCCTTCCGCTGACGCAGCGGCGCGTGCCCGACGAGTACGGCACCCGCCATCGCGCCGGGCTTGGCCTGTCGGAGCGCTCCGACGCCAACGTCATCGTCGTGTCGGAAGAGCGGGGAGAAGTGACGCTGATGCGGGAGGGCCGCGGCGAGCCGATGCGCGACGCCGACGCGCTGGTGTCGGCACTCAAAACAGAGCCCGCGGCCGATTCGAGAAAGCCGGGTCAGCGCCGGCAGGCGATGAGACTGACCGGCACCGTCGTCGCGGCATCGCTGGCTCTCGCCGCGTTGGTGTGGGGCATGACTTTTCTGTTGCCGGGAAAGTCGGTGCGGGTGCAGACGGTCCCGGTGGAATTCACGAACGTGCCGACGGGACTCGCGATCCAGGCGCAATCGGTGGACAGCCTCCAGGTCTGGCTGCGGGGCACCGATTTCATCCTCGGCTCGGTGAATCTCGCCGATCTCGTCGCGCGGTGCGATCTTTCGCACGCCCATGGCGGCGTGAACGTCGTCCACCTGAACGCGTCCGTGTTCGACACACCGCCGGGGATCCGCGTCGAAGGCCTCGCGCCCCACGAGCTTCGTGTGACGCTCGCCGGCCAATAGGGGCGATGGTGTGGGTGTTTGCAGTCGCGCTTTGCGTCTTCGCGGGCGTCCTTTACCAATTAGTGGGCCTGGCTCGTGACGCGCGTCGTTTTCCACCGCCTGGCAGTCTCATTGACGTCGGCGGACGGCGACTTCACGCAGTGTGCGCGGGGCAGGGAAGTCCGGCCGTCGTGCTCGAAGCGGCCATTGCCGCCTCGTCGCTGAGCTGGGCGCGCGTGCAACCGCTCGTCGCGCGGTTCACCCGCGTGTGCGCGTACGACCGCGCGGGGTTCGCGTGGAGCGACGCGTCGAAGGGCCACCGCACGTTCAACGGGATCGTCGACGATCTGGAAGCGGTGACCGCCGCGCTCGGGTCGGGACCTTGTGTGCTCGTCGGCCATTCATTCGGCGTGTT
>Ga0134124_10005593_pt1 | contig 10098 bp, 8 predicted proteins | sample KB304_FD_96880 | JGI IMG/M metagenome (GOLD analysis project Ga0134124, IMG submission 96880) | Terrestrial soil microbial communities without Nitrogen fertilizer from Kellogg Biological Station, Michigan, USA - KB3-0-4 | ecosystem: Environmental > Terrestrial > Soil > Unclassified ... | reverse complement strand
CGGATGATTGCCGACTTCGAGTCGAAGAAGGCCGTCGCCAGCTTCGCAGGCGTGAACGGCTGGCACAGCTTCCACACGGTGGATGCCACGCCCGACGGCTACGCCACTCGCATCGATGGCATGTCCAGCAAGGAACTCCTCGTCAACGGCGGTTATTTCGTCCTGCGGCAGGACATCTTCGACTACATCGAAAAGGGCGACGAGCTCGTCGAGCGCCCCTTCCAGCGGCTGATCGAAAGGCGTCTGCTGTCGGTCTACCGGCACTCCGGCTTCTGGCGTGCCATGGACACCTTCAAGGACAAGATCACCTTCGACCGCATGGAAGCCCGGGGCGACTGCCCCTGGATGGTCTGGAACCGGTGAGGCACGCGTGCTCGCACTGACGCTTCAGTCCCCGCAGCGGCCCCGGCTGGAAGTGCTGTGCGTCGGCGCGCACTGCGACGACATCGAGATCGGCTGCGGGGGCGCTGTGCTCAGCCTGCAGCGAGAGGGTCGCGCATGCCGCTTTCATTGGCTCGTGCTGAGCTCCGTGCCGCAGCGGCGCGACGAGGCGAGCGCCGCATTCGAGGCAATGGTGATGCCGCAGAACCGGGGCGAGCTTCGCGTCTTCGGCTTGCGCGACGGCCTCCTGCCCTCGCATTTCGCCGAGTTGAAGTCCTACTTCGAGCAGATGAAGAGCGACGTCGAGCCGGACCTCATCTTCACGCACCACGGCGCCGACCGTCACCAGGACCATGCCATCGTGAGCCAGGTGACCTGGCAGACCTTCCGTGATCACACGATCTGGGAATACGAGATTCCGAAGTTCGACGGCGACCTCTCCACGCCGAACCTTTACGTGCCCTTGTCCAGCGATGTCGCGGCGATGAAAGTCGACGTGATCATGACTTCGTTCGCCTCGCAGGCCGGCAAGCCCTGGTTCAAGGCGGACAACCTGCAGGCCATGATGCGCCTGCGCGGCATCGAAAGCCGCTCCGGCAGCGGCTTCGCCGAGGCTTTCCATTGCCGCAAGCTGCTGTTTCGCGAGAGTGGCGCCACATGAATCCGCAGTTCTGGAGCGGCAAGCGCGTCTTCGTCACGGGCCACACGGGCTTCAAGGGAAGCTGGCTGTGCATGCTCCTGAATTCGCTGGGCGCGCGCGTGGGCGGCTATGCGCTGCAGCCGCCCACGCAACCCAGTCTCTTTGCGCTGGCGCGCGTGGAGCAATGGGTGCAGGGCAGCGTGGGCGACGTGCGCGACCTTGCCTCGCTCACGCTGCGCATGCAGGAATTCGCGCCCGACGTCGTGATCCACATGGCGGCGCAATCGGTCGTGCTTTCGTCCTATGCCGATCCGGTCACCACCTATTCGACGAACGTGATCGGCACGGTCCATTCGCTGGAGGCATTGCGCGCACTGAATCGCCCCTGCGTCTTCGTGAACGTCACGACCGACAAGTGCTATGACAACCGCGGCTGGGTCTGGGGCTACCGCGAATCGGATGCGCTCGGCGGCCGCGATCCCTATTCGAACAGCAAGGCCTGCGCCGAACTCGTCGGCCAGTCCTATCGCGAATCGTTCTTCCCCGCCTCGCGATGGGACGAGCATCGGGTGAGCATTGCGAGCGCGCGCGCGGGCAACGTGATCGGCGGCGGCGACTGGACGCCGCGCCAGCTCATTCCGGAGGCCATCGCGGCATTTCGTGAAGGCCGCCCCGTCGTGCTGCGCCACCCCGAGGCCGTGCGCCCCTGGCAGCACGTGCTCGATTGCCTGAGCGGCTATCTGCGGCTCGCCCAGGCCATGGTCGAGACCGGCGCGAAGGGTTCGGGCGAATGGAATTTCGGCCCCTCGGAAGCCGAGCCGCTGCGGGTGTGCGGCGTGGTGGAAGCCCTGGCGGCGCAATGGGAGATCGCCCGCCCCTGGGTGGCGGACGCGCAGTCCCATGCGAGCGAGGAAATGGAGCTGCGACTGGATGTCTCCAAGGCTCGCGCGCAGCTGGGCTGGCGTTGCGCCCTTTCGACCCCGCAGGCGCTGCAATGGACCGGCCAGTGGTACCGCGACTTTCACCGTGGCGCCGACGCGCAGTCACTGTGCGAAGAGCAGATCGCGCGCTATCGCGGCCTGGCCAGAGGCTGAGCGCCATGCAGTTCATTCGCACCGACGTCATCGGCTCCTGGCTCATCGAGCCCTCGCCCCACCGCGACGCGCGGGGGCGCTTCATGCGTGCCTGGTGCGAGCGCGAGTTCGCCGGGCACGGCATCGACTTCGCGCCGCGGCAGGCCAACATGGCCTTCAGCCTGCACGCCGGAACGGTGCGCGGCATGCACTACCAGAGCGCGCCGGCGCTGGAGGCCAAGCTCGTGCGCTGCACGCGCGGCGCGGTGTTCGACGTGGTCGTCGACATGCGTCCCGACTCGCCCACCTATCGCGGCTGGTACGGCGCGCGGCTCAGCGCCGAGGACGGCCGCATGCTCTTCGTGCCCGAGGGCTGTGCGCACGGCTGCCAGTCCCTGGAGGACGAGACCGAGATCCTCTACATGGCCTCCGCCTTTTTCGCCCCCGAGTCCGTGCGCGGCATCCGCCACGACGACCCTGCCCTGGGCATTCGATGGCCGCTGGCGACGACGATGGTTTCGGCGCAGGACCTCGCATGGCCCTTGCTCGACTGAAAGAGTCCCACTGGAGTACGACATGGACGCTGCGCACCCGATCCAAAGCCTGTCGATCTATCACCTGCTGCAATCGCGCGAGGCCGCGAAGGAGCCCATTCGCGTCGGGGTGGTCGGGGCCGGTGCGACCGGGCGGGCCATCGCGCTGCAGCTGGGCACGCCTGTGGCGGGCATTCGCCTGGCCGGCATCGCCAACCGCACGCGCGCGCATGCCGAGCGCTCGTTTCGTGAAGCCGGCATCGAGGGCTACCAGAGCGCGCGGGATGCCGACGAGGCGCAGGCACTGATCCAGCGGGGCATTCCGGTGCTCGCGGATGACCCGCACACGCTCACGCGCTGCGCGGCCATCGACATCGTCGTGGAGGTCACGGGGACGGTGGACTTCGCCGCGAGCGTCGTGCTGGACGCCATCGCGCAGCGCAAGCCGGTGGTGATGGTCAATGCGGAGCTCGACTCCCTGGTCGGGCCCATTCTCAAGAGCCGCGCCGACGAGGCCGGCGTGGTGCTCACCCACACGGACGGCGACGAGCCGGGCGTGGCGATGACCCTGTTCCGCTATGTGCAGTCGATCGGCCTGCGGCCGGTCGCCGCCGGAAACATCAAGGGCATGGTCGACTACTACCGCACGCCGGAAACGCAGCGCGGCTTCGCGGCCACGCACGACCAGGACGTGCGCAAGGTCACCTCGTTCGCGGACGCGACGAAGCTCTCGATGGAGACCTGCGTGCTGGCCAATGCCACGGGATTCGGCGTGGGGCGGCGCGGCATGTTCGGACCCGCGTGCGGCTATGTGCGCGAGCTCTCGAAGCTGCTGCCTGCCGAGCCGATGCTCGAGCGAGGCATCGTGGACTACTCGGTCGGCGCCTTGCCGCACACCGGCGCCTTCGTGGTGTTCCACGAGGAGAACCCGCTGAAGAAGGTCCAGCTCGCCTACTACAAGCTCGGCGACGGTCCCTTCTATGTCCTGTACACGCCCTTCCATCTGCCGCACCTGCAGCTGCCCTCGACCATCGCGCGGGCCGTGCTGCACCGCGACGCCACCGTGGCGCCGCTGGGCGGGCCTTCCTGCGAAGTGGTGACGGTGGCCAAGCGCGATCTCAAGGCCGGCGAGCGGCTGGACGGGGTGGGCGGCTTCTGCGCCTACGGGCTCATCGACAACCGCGCGAGCGCGCGCGCCGTCAATGCGCTGCCGATCGCGCTGTCCGAGGGCTGCGTCCTGATTCGCGACGTCGCGAAGGACGAGGTGGTCTCGTTCGACGACGTCGTGGCGCAAGGCGGCCTTGCATTCGATCTCTGGCAGGAGCAGCAGCGTCGCTGGCCGCTGGGCGCGCCTGCGGCCTCGGCACGCATGCGAGAAGAGCACAGCGACGCCGCGCTCGGCTGAGAGCGCATCTCGTCGATTCGGGCCGCGCTCGCGCGAACGCGGCCGCACAAGGACACAAGCGAGGGAGAAGTTCGATGGCGAACATCGTGGTGCTCGGAACCGGCATGGCCGGCTATGGCGCAGCCCACCGGCTCCAGGGCGAGGGCATGCGCCCGGTCGTCTACGACGCGGCCGACCACGTCGGCGGGCACACGGCGTCGTTTCGTGACGCGAAGGGCTTCCTGTTCGACCTCGGTCCGCACATCTCCTTCACGAAGGACCCGCGGATCCAGGACTTCTTCGCCGGCCAGGTGGACGGCCAGTACCAGGAGGTGCAGGTCACGCTCGACAACTACTGGCGCGGGCTCAAGCTCACCCATCCGGTGCAGCTTCACCTCAACGGGCTGCCGCACGATCTGATCATCGAGATCGTCAGCGACTTTGTGAAGGAGCACGACGCGCCCGAGCGCCCCGTCGCCAACTACGCGCAATGGCTCGTCGCCAGCTACGGCGCCAAGTTCGCCGAGCTCTTTCCGATGACCTATGGCCGCAAGTACCACACGACGGCGGCGGCCAACATGAGCACCGACTGGCTCGGCCCGCGCATGTACCGGCCGAGCCTGCAGGAGATGCTTCGCGGCGCCCTGGGTCCGTGGAGCCCGCAGACCCACTACATCACGAACTTCCGCTACCCGACGCACGGCGGCTTTGCCTCGTACCTGCGCGCGTTGCCGGGCATGGCCGAGCTGCGCCTGCGTCATGAAGTCGTGGGCGTGGACGCGAAGCAGCGCGTGCTTCGCTTCGCGAACGGCGCGAAGGCCGGGTACGACGCGCTCGTCTCCTCGATCGCCCTGCCCGACCTGCTGCCCATGATCGCCGGCGTGCCGAAGGACGTCCTGGACGCGTCGCAGCGGCTCGCATGCACCACCTGCGTGCTGGTGAACGTGGGCGTGAACCGCGCCGACCTCTCGCCGGCGCACGTCACCTACATCTACGACGAGGACGTGAGCTTCGCGCGGCTGAGCTTCCCGCACATGCTCTCGCCGCACAACGTGCCCGAGGGCTGCGGCAGCGTCCAGGCGGAGGTGTACTTCTCGGCGAAGTACCGCCCGCTCACGCAGTCCACCGAGGCGATCATCGAGCGGGCCATCGCCGACATGCGGCGCATCGGCGTGCTGCGCGAGGACGACACGATCCTCCACCGCGGCGCACGCGTCGTGAAGCACGCCAACGTGATCTTCGACCTGGAGCGCCGCGCGGCCGTCGAGACCGTGCACGGCTATCTCGACGACATCGGCATCCGCTACTGCGGCCGCTATGGCGACTGGGGCTATATGTGGACCGACGAGAGCTTCATCAGCGGCGAGCGTGCCGCCGAGGCGGCCTTGTCGGACTGCCCGGTCACGACTCCGATGGCGTGATGCATCGCAGCAGCTACTGGAAGACCACGGCGATCGCGCTCGTCGCGAGCGGCGCATCGCTCGGCGCCGACATGTACCTGGTGCTGCCGCGGCGGCATCTGGATGCGCTGGTATCGGCCGAGGCGGCGATCCTGACGATCGCCCTGCTCGCCTTCGCGGTCGTTGCCGGCGGCGGGCTGGTGTGCCTGTGGCGCGACGCGCGGATCGGCAACGGCCGCCCCGACCCCGTCGAGCAATCGGCCACCCGCGCCCCCGCGCCCGGTCTTCTTGCACGAATGCGTCTGCGGTTCCTGCTGGGTCGCTCGCTGCGTCCCGGAGATCTCGTCAGGGTCAGGTCCCGCACCGAGATCGAGGCCACGCTGGACGACGCCGGAACGCTCGAGGCACTGCCCTTCATGCCCGAGATGCAGGCCAGCTGCGGGCGGGTCTTTCGGGTCCATCGTCGCGTCGACAAGATCAACGACATGCGCAACAAGACCGGGCTGCGCCGCATCCGGGGCGTGGTCACGCTCACCGGCCTTCGCTGCAGCGGTGCGCACCACGGCGGCTGCCAGGCGCAATGCCAGATCCTGTGGAAGGACGCCTGGCTGGAGCGTGTTGCCGAGACCTTCGTCGAGCGGCGCCGCGCTGTGGATGACGCCGCCGAGGGGACCGGGGACCCGGGCGACCGCGAGCGACGCTATGTCTGCCAGATGACGCGCCTGTGGGAGGCCTCCGAGCCGATGTCGCGCTTTGACATCCGGCAGGACCTGCGCCCCCTGTGGCTGGGCAATGTCGGCCCGCGCGCGTACCTGGTGGCAATGCTCACGCGCGCCTTCAATGCGGTGCAGCACTGGCGCGGCGCGGTCGACTTCCCCGCCATGCCCTCGCTGGGCGATGCGAAGGTCGATGCGCGCGCGCAGCCGGTCGGCGAAGGCCAGAAGGTCGTGGTGCGCTCGCGCGAGGACATCTCGCGCACGCTCCGCGCCAGTCGCACCAAGGGGCTGTGGTACGACCGGGACATGGTTCGCTATTGCGGCCGCCGCGGCGTGGTGCATCGGCGAGTGCAGCGCCTGATCCATGAAGGCACGGGCCAGATGATCGTCCTGAAGACGCCCTGCACCATGATCGAGGACGTCGTCGCAACGGGCGAGTTCCTGCGCCTGTGCCCGCAGCACGAATACATCCTGTGGCGCGACGCGTGGCTGCTCGGCGCCCAGGACGCGACAGCCAGCGCAACGCAAGCGGCGAGCGGAGAGATGCAAGGATGACAACGAAGCCGATCGTCACCATCGGGCTGCCGGTCTACAACTCCGAGCGCTATCTGCAGCAGTCGCTCGAATCGCTGCTCGCGCAGACCTGGCGCGACTTCGTCCTCGTCATCAGCGACAACGCGTCCACCGATTCGACGCCGGACATCTGCCAGCGCTATGCCCGGGCCGACTCGCGCATCCGCTACCACCGCAACGCGGTCAACATCGGCAATCCGCGCAACTTCAACCGGGTGTTCGAGCTCACCGAGACGCCGTATCTCAAGTGGTCCACCGCAGACGATTTCTGGGCCCCGAGCTTCCTGGAGAAGGCGCTCGAGGTCATGGAGCGCGACCCAGGCGTCGCGCTGTGCTACCCGCAGGCGGTGCTCGTCGACGCGCAAGGCCAGAACCCGCAGAACTACGACGACGTGATGCACCTCGTGCAGGACGACCCGGCCGAGCGCTTTCTCGCGGTCGTGAAGAACATCAAGCTGGCGCACCAGCATCTGGGCGTGATCCGCATGTCTCACCTGCGGCGCACGCGCCTTCTGGGCATGCACTCGGGCTCCGACATCAACCTGCTGGCCGAGCTCAGCCTGTATGGCCGCTACGTCGAACTCCCGGAGCGCCTGTTCTTCCGGCGCTTTCACAAGGACTCTGGAAGCTGGAAGCGCGGGGATGCCGCGCACGAAGCGCGCGTGTATCACGCCGCCTCGCGACGCATCGGCTTCCCGAAGTGGCGCACCCAGATCGGCTTCTTCTCGGCGGCGCTGCGCTCGCCGTTGCCGATTGCCTCGAAGCTGCACGTGAGCGCCGTGCTCGCGCGCCGCTTCGCCTGGCAGCGCAGCGAGCTGAAGGACGAGTTGATCCGCTACCTGACGCAGCGAGGGGCTTGAACGGGCGCCTCGCCTCAGGGCGAGACGCGCCGGCGACCCAGCGCGTTGGACACGGCGCCGAAAGCGGCCTGGGCGATCTGCAACTCCACGCTGTGTGGCTGCCCCGACAGCAGCCAGAGCAGCCACAGGCAGCCGAGATAGACCGTGGCGCCGACGGGCACGCAGATCAGCAGGCTCAGGGCGGCCGCGCCGATCGCGGTGGCGCCCGGCATGGCCTGCACGACCAGGTACAGGCCCAGGCCCATGAGGCCGCTGGCCAGCAGGGGGCGCCACAAGGTGGCCAGGTAGCGGCGCGCCTTGAGATCCAGTGCGTGGAAGAGGATCGGAAGACTCACGAGGAGACTGCCCAGGGACGCCACGAGATCCGCATAGGCCACCGCCAGCACGTGTCGCGTGTTCACCAAGCTTGCGGCTGCGGCGACGAACACGAGCAATCGGGCCAGCAGGATGAGCGTCACTCGGTGCGGCTGTCCAAGTGCCAGGTAGGCCGCGACGTTGTTCGACGTGAGCGCCGTGATGGCGCCCGAGAAGGCGAGCACCTGGATGATCGGCACCGCCTCGCCCCATTGCGCCCCGAGCAGCACTCGCACCAGCGGACCCGCCAGTGCGGCAATGCCCACGCTGACCGGCAGCACGATGAGCAGGATGGCGGCCGTGGCGTCCAGGCAGACGCGGCGGAATGCGTCGGGCTCGTCCACCAGTCGCGCATAACCCGGAAACATGGCGCGATTGATGGGTGCCACGAGTTCCGTGTGCGCGAGCGCGGCGATTTCCGAGCCCACGGTATAGGCGCCCAGCGTCTGGGCCCCAAAGAAGCGTCCCACGAAGAAATGAGGCATGCGCCCGAGCAGCACCCCGGCGATATTGTTGATGAGCAGCCAGCGCGAAAAGGCAAAGAGCTCGCGTGTGCAGGAAAGTGAAAGGCGCGGGCGAAAAGGCTGCATCGCATAACTCAGGATCACCCCGGTGATCCGCCCCACCGCCATGCCGGCCACCAGCGCCCAGTAGGAACGGAATGCCAGTGCCGCGCTGATCGTCACCGCGAATGAAACGACGCGCTTGATTGCCATGAAACGGAACTCGGCGGAGAAATCCATGTTTCTCCGGAAATTCACGGTTCCCACATTCTCGAAACCCGAGACGAGCCACGCCGCGCCGATGACGAACATGATCGGCACGAGCCTCGGATCGGAATAGAAGGCGGCCGCCGGGTGGGCGAGCGCGGCAGTGACGGCCGCGCATACGCCCGCCAATATGAGATTCAGGGTCCAGGCCGTGTCGTAATGCTCGCGCGCGGGGTCGGGCTTTTGAATGAGCGCGACTTCGAAGCTGAAAGTGCTGGCGAGCTCGATGATCGCGATCACCGACATCGCCATGGCCACGAGTCCGAAGTCCGCCGGCACGAGCAGTCGCGCCAGAACGGTGGTGCTTGCAACGCCGACGCAGCGATCGAACAGCCGGAACAGCACCATCCATGCGGCGCCCCGGGCCATCTCTCGTCTCATAACCGACCTTCCCCCAACCCAAGCGATTCAGCTTATCAGCGCCACTTGGCGCGAACACCCCGCATTCACTGGGCTGGCCGACTTGCAAGCCTCACCCCCCCTGTTCAGGGTCGTCACTATCGAGGGGCATTTCCTTAAGCTAGCTCGCCAAATAGAAGCAGAAGCCCGAATTCACTCAAGAGACGCGGGGGGGAGCGAGATGCAGGATCGTGCGCACCATTCAGCACGCCCGGATGCGGCGTGCCGCCGCGGCGCAGCACTGCCCTGAGCGTCCCCGCGCTGGAGCATGGACACCGCCGCAGTCGTGGGCCCGCTCGTGTGCGTCGTCGGCGCACGGCCCAACTACATGAAGATGGCGCCGCTGCTGCGCGCCATTCGAGCCCATCCCCGCTTGCCGCGCGCACTTCTCGTGCACACCGGGCAGCACTACGACTTCGCATTGAATGACCGGCTTTTCGCCGATCTGGACATGCCCGCGCCCGATGTGAATCTCGAGGTCGGCTCGGGCTCGCATGCAGTGCAGACGGCCGAGGTGATGAAGCGCTTCGAGCCGGTACTCGTGGAGCACAAGCCCAGTGCCGTCATCGTGGTGGGCGACGTCAATTCGACGCTGGCCTGCTCGCTGGTGGCCGCCAAGCTGCACGTGCCGGTGGTGCACATCGAGGCGGGGCTGCGCAGCTTCGACCGCGCCATGCCCGAGGAGATCAACCGCGTGGTGACGGACCAGATCGCCGACGTCCTCTACACCACCGAGCGCAGCGCCCACGAGAACCTCCAGCGCGAAGGCATTCCCGACGAACGCGTGCATTTCGTCGGCAATCTGATGATCGATTCACTGCACGCGGCGCTCTCCAAGGCCGTGCCGGCGCGCTCGACTCTTGCCAATGCCGGCTATTGCGGGCCCTGGCTCTCGCTGGAATCGGGCTATGGCGTCGTGACCCTGCACCGCCCGTCCAACGTGGACGAGCCGCAGCGCCTGCGCACTCTCTTGCATCTGCTCGCGCAAGTCAGCCTGCGCGCGCCGCTGCTGTGG
>Ga0134124_10005592_pt1 | contig 10098 bp, 8 predicted proteins | sample KB304_FD_96880 | JGI IMG/M metagenome (GOLD analysis project Ga0134124, IMG submission 96880) | Terrestrial soil microbial communities without Nitrogen fertilizer from Kellogg Biological Station, Michigan, USA - KB3-0-4 | ecosystem: Environmental > Terrestrial > Soil > Unclassified ... | reverse complement strand
TTTCATAAATTATGCGGTCGCGATCTTGTGGACGGCCGATATTACCTGGTGGTGGTTCGCCGGAGTCAGTTCGTATCGCCATCGCCCGTGGGTGCTGACTTTGATGTGGCACTCCTTTTTGATCTTCATTATCTTCAACGCAACTGTCGTCTTCAAAGATGGATTGACGCGCTGGTGCGGTATTGTGGTGTGCTCGAGCCTTTGTCTAACGGAAGCCTCACCATTGATCATTCAAGACATTCGACGTAAGGTGCTGAGGAGCTTTCCATACAGCATCCTTTACTCGATCAAACCCGATCGGATTCGAATTTTAGCTGTCGCAAAATCAAAGGCGTAGGCCGTTCTATTGGCGTGGCCGCTCATAAGCAACGGCGCTGCTGCCGTTGATTTTATGCGCCTCCTTGGAGTGCGGCGGCCTGGCGCCGCTTTGTTACTGCGCGGAGCGCGGCTCGAACCTTGCGCGGTGAAAGCGGTGCCAGGCCGCCGCACTCCAAGGAGGCGCTCAATTCATAGGTCTGATTGATCGTTTATTTGGTTCCAGTCTCTTTCTTGTCGGCCGGTGGAGCGGCGATGGCGAGATCGGAGCTGAACATATCGACTACACATTTCCAGGTGCCATCTGTCTGCTTCTTCCAGACCTCCAGAAACTTACCCTTATCAGCCATCGGGCCGCCTCCAGCGTCACGCTCGGTAAATTCGTAAGAGCCGGTGACGTATGCAAGATCGCTCGATCGCGCTACTTCAACACGAGTAGCTTTCCAGCCACCAGAAAAGCCTGGCGAGCCGAGCATACTTTGCCACAGGCCGCGAATTGCTTCTTTAGTCGTGAGGGCCGGGATGTTTGGCGGCATCACTACCGCATCAGCCGCGTAGTACGAAACGGTCTTTTCAACATCGCGGGCGCCGGCTGCCTTGGACCATTCGCTGTCGAGATTTCGTAAAGTGGCTTCGTCTGGGGCACGAGTGTCCGCGGCAGTTTGCGTCTGGCACGCCGTCGCCAGTGCGATCGTTAGCAGCACGATGATTAGACTGACTTGTATGGGTAATCGAAACTTGGGAAGAGTTGCTGTGGGCATCAAGGCGACCTCGGTTTGAGAGTCAAAAAGCGCGTTTACCCTATTCGTGAGTGGATTTGTTGTCAATGACAAGTATCACTTTCGCCGCCCAGTCACGAATGTGCTTTAAATCCGATTTGTTTGGCTGACTTGACTGGTTTCTCCGTTAACTTTTTCAACTCGTCAAACACAACCCTAAAGTATTTATCGTGCGTAGAGAGTTTTCTGATGACGGCCGCGAACTTACGATTGAGTTCTTCGTTTGTTTCGAGTATCTGTCTGAGTCGGACGAAGGCCCGCATGATCGCGATGTTGACTTCTATCGCTTGTTCGCTGTTAAGCACACTCGATAGCATCGCCACGCCTTGTTCCGTGAACGCGTACGGGAGATAACGCCGGCCCCCGTGGCCCTTTTTTGAGGTCACAAATTGTGACCTCAAGTTGGATTCTGAGATCACAAATTGTGATCTCAAGTTTGAGGTTGCGAATTGTGACCTCAAAGATTCGGCTTCTTCTTTCGTTAGCCGAAACATGAAGTCTTTAGGGAAGCGCTTTTTGTTGCGTGTAACCTGCTGATTCAGTTGTTTGGTTGGGACCCCGTATAGCTCCGCGAGATCGAAGTCGATCATGACCTTCTGGCCACGGATCAAGTAGATTTTCCGTTCGATGAGTTGAACAGGTAAGGATAGACTGGTCGTTGTGAGTTTCTTCTTGTGAGGCATGACGGCAGAATAGCAGAATCCATTCCGAACTTCATTCAAATGACTTCAAAAAACATAACCATATGGCTCGCGACCGTTGTGGTTGCGTTTTGGATCCCTATTTCAGGTGCACAGGCAGCTACGCTTGACGTGCTTCATTACGATGTAACCCTTGAGCCGGACATCGCAGGCAAGTCAGTCAAGGGAGCGGTTCGCATTCGCTTCTCCACTGACAGCCACGAAGCAGACTTTAACTGCGGCAATCTCACAATCGACGCCGTCCGGTTCGCGAGCGCAACGCTCAAGTTTGTCGTCGTGGACCACCACCTCAAAGTCTCACTGCCCGCGGGTGGGAAAACCAGGGAGATAGAAATCGACTTTCGCGGCACACCAAAATACGGCATTCAATTCTTTCCCGATCGCCAACAGGTCTACACGGTTTTCTCAACGAGCCAGTGGATGGTCTGTATCGATGATCCGGCTGACAAAGCAACGTTGACGTTCAAACTGATCCTCCCGGCGAGTTTAACGCCAATAGCGAACGGCGAACTCGTTTCCCAACACGAACTGCCAAACAGTCGACGTGTCTCCGAATGGCGACAGCGCACGCCTATTCCAACCTACATCTTCGGTTTTGCTGCCGGTCCCTTTCACGTCGTCAAAGAGAAACATAGAAAGGTAGAGCTTCAATACCTCGCGACAAACTACACCCCGGATGAAGTGCGCCGCATCTTCCGCGACACACCCGACATGCTGGACTTCTACGAAGAACGCGCGGGTGTTAAGTATTCCGGCAAGACGTACACACAAGTACTGGCAGCCCGCGGTGTCGAACAGGAAATGGATAGTTTCACAGCTCTGCGGGAAACGTATGGAAAGGAAGTGCTGAACAACGAGCAGGACATTTGGCTCGGAGCGCATGAGTTTGCGCATCAATGGTGGGGAAACATGGTCACCTGTCGCGATTGGAACCACTTCTGGCTTAACGAGGGAATCGCCAGCTTCATGGCTGCCGCATATTTCGAACACCGCTTCGGTCGCGCAGCTTACCTGCGCGAGATCGAAACCTATCGCACGAACTACGAGAAAGTACGCTCGGCGGGTAAAGACAAGTCGCTCGTCTTTCCTGATTGGCTACATCCAACGCGTGAGGATCGCACGCTTGTCTACGATAAAGGCGCCTACGTCATGCATCTCCTGCGCGAGGAGATGGGCGAACGCAACTTCTGGAAGGGGCTGCGGCTTTTTACACAGCGACACTTTGGTAAGTCAGTCGTAACCAGCGATTTCGTGACTGCAATGGAAGAAGCGAATGAGAAGAGTTTGAAAGAATTCTTCGCGAAGTGGGTTTATCTTCAAGGCTAAGAGATCGAGGAGCCAGGGAATGAAGTTAAAGATTGTCCAGGCCGGTGATCCAGTTTTGAGGCAGCAGAGCCGCGCCTTAACGAAAAAAGAAATCAGCAGTGCGTCGATACAATACCTGATCGAGTTGATGCGCAACACCATGCGTGAAGCCCCCGGCGTCGGGCTTGCGGCGCCTCAAATCGGACAGTCGCTTCAACTGGCAGTCATCGAGGACAGACCGGAATACATTGCCGATCACTCCACAGAGGAACTGGCCCTATACCAAAGAACAATTATTCCCTTTCACGTGATTATCAATCCGAAGCTTTCATTCGTCGGCAATTCGTCGGCGCAATTCTTTGAAGGTTGTCTGAGCGTGGAAGGCTTCCAGGCCGTTGTGAACCGCGCGCTAAAGGTTCGCGTTGAGTGCTTGAATGAACGCGGCGAAGAAGTGACGATCAATGCGCAAGGATGGTACGCGCGTATTCTTCAGCACGAGATAGATCATCTGAACGGAACGCTGTACGTCGATCGCATGAAAACACGCACACTCGCGACGTCAGAAAACATGTCGCGCTTCTGGAAGAATCACACTGTTCAAGACGTGCTGACCAAGCTGGGCGGCGAATAAACGACTCTGCTTGAGTTCGACCATCTTGCGTCACCTGTGTAATCTGTGGCTGGAATGCGAACCGTAAATGCCGCCAGATATGTGACTCCACTGCGTGAGGGTGGATCTCTGCCTGCGATTATCGAAGCAGACGACGATGGGATGTACGTGCTCAAATTCCGCGGCGCGGGACAAGGCCCCAAGGCCCTCATCGCGGAGTTAATCGCCGGCGAGCTTGCGCGGCCAGTCGGCCTGTTGGTTCCTGAGCTCGTCTTCGTTTCACTCGATCCCGAGATCGCGAAGACAGAGCCGGATCCCGAAATTCAAGACTTGATCCGCGCCAGCGGCGGGTTGAATCTCGGCCTCGACTATCTGCCGGGCTCGGTGATGTTCGATCCGGTTGCTGACAAACTCGATCCTGATCTTGCTTCGCGTATTGTCTGGTTCGATGCCTACGTCACAAACGTGGACCGCACGCCGCGGAATGCAAATCTGTTAATGTGGCATCGACGGCTCTGGTTAATCGATCACGGCGCCGCTCTGTACTTTCATCATGCCTGGACTGACGTAAACCAACGCAGCAAAGATCGCTTCCCCCTAATCAGGGAACACATTCTGCTCCCCTTTGCCAACGATATCGAAACTGCCGACCACGCAATGACTGCAGCGATTACGCCTGAAGTTATCAAGAGCGTAGTCGATCTTGTTCCGGATGACTGGATGAACGATGGGTCTCCATTTAGTACGACTGCCGAAAACAGACAAGCTTACGTCGAATACCTGACGAGGCGTCTCGACGAGCCTCGCCACTTCGTTGAGGAGGCAATTCGTGCCCGATAAATTCAGGTATGACTATGCCGTGGTGCGAGTCGTCCCGAAAGTAGACCGCGAGGAGTTCATCAACGCCGGCGTGATCGTCTCGTGTCCCGACCTATCTTTTCTGGAAGCACGTATCAAGCTGAATGAGTCGCGACTCCTGGCTCTCGACCCAACGGTTGACCTCGATCTGGTTAGAAATCATCTGGCGACAATTCCAACCATCTGTCGCGGTGGCGATGGCGCCGGAACCATCGGACAGCTACCGCAGCGGCAACGTTTCCACTGGCTGGTGGCGCCGCGCAGCACCGTCATTCAAACTTCGCCGGTTCACACCGGCCGGTGCCACGATCCCGCTGCCGCGCTGAACCATCTGGTGAAGGCTATGGTGGATGCTAAGGAGTAGGGTCGTTACGGGTCAGCTTTCCCTGTAACATGACGCCGGAATCCGTGGTAATCAATATCCGATTGCCTTTGAGCCACACCTTCTCCACGTAAAAGGCTGCCGAGGCAGTCCGTGTATAAAACAGCAGGCGTCCAGTTTCGCGGTCGAAGACTCCCACGTCACCGTGATTGCCGGCCGTGACCAGCCACTTATCATCTTCAGACAACGTCATGAAATCGATGTTCGAATGCATCTCCCGAATCTGAGACAGCACACTCTGCTGCATCTGGCCGGTGTTGATGTTCCACTTAGTTAGCTCTCCCTCGCTGGCTATTTGATACACGTATTGACCGTCGTTCGTTACCACCGTCGCGCCCCCACTCCCCGCGATCGAGATGGTTTTCATCTTGGACGTAGTTAAATCAACGACAGTCAACTTTTTGTTGTCGTCAAAAACGGCAAGCCACCGGCGGTTTTCAGAAATGGCTGACCTCACGATCGGCGTCCCTATCTTCAATTCATGCGTTTTCTCCGGCTCGCTCACACTCATGAACTTGATAGCGTCTCCGTACGGATAAACGAATTCATCGCCAACCACAGCCATGCCGAACTCCGGCGACACCAGATCTAATAATTTCTTTTGCACACCCGTTTCCAGATTCACCAGGAACACGTCGACATGTTCATTGCGCTCGAATCCTTTCGGCATTTCCATTACATTCACGATGGCGCGTTGCGCCCCTGGCAACAGAAAAGCGTCGGCAACGAAATGCCCTTGGGGAGCCACCTGAAACTCTTTGAGCAACGAGAGGTCGGCGAGCTTCCACAGACGCACGTAACCATCTGCCCCGCCGGTTAAGACTTCTCCTTCATCTGCGCTGCGCGTAAGAACAGAGATCGCATAGGCGCCTGACGGACCCTGTATGAGAGTGCTAATCTTGTTAGTAGCTAGATCGAATTCCAGCAGGCCTGGTCCTTTGCGATAAGTCGCCCAGGCCTTAGAGCCGTCCGAGTTCGTGACTTGTCCAGTCAAGTCGAAGGCTCTCCCGCGAGTATCCGCTTTCATACGTTCCAGCTTGCGGATACTCACTGCCGGGCCGTTCACCGGAATCTGAACAATCTCCGCCGGGTCAAGCCAGTCGAACAGCATCAACTTCGATTTATCGATCCATGTCGAAGCAGAGCCGCCGAAGCGTCCCTTCTCAGCCTTGGAGGCGGGGTCGAGTATTACCGTCCCGATGTCATCACGCGACTGTGAAGTGACACTCAGTAAGCGATTGTCTGGAGAAGGATCGAGGTCCAGCCACATCCGATCTCGAACGCGCAGAAAGTCAGCTGGTGCTTGCTTTGGATCGTCGATGTTGAATTTGCTGATCGCGCACTCAACACCTCCCTTTTCCGAAATAATTTCTTCTGGTGGGATCGTTCCCACGTATGCAGTCCGTCCTATGAGCGCTACGGCTACTGGTGTTTCTTTGAGTTTCCAGCTAGCGATCTGCTTATAAGTATCCACGTCCCAGACGGCGACTGTCCCCTCCATTGTCGTCAACGCAGCCAGCTTACTGTCAGTCGAGACAGCGAGGGACACCGGAAAGGAACCGGCGTTAAGGGCGGTCAGATCAACAAAGGCGCCGGAATCCACATCCCATTTCCGCACGAGCGCGTTCGAGGGCTTATGATGACTGGAGCCCGCCGCAATTATTTCACTGGTGTTTGCCAGGGCTGCGATCAGGTGCACTGGACCGGGCTGATGAAGCGTCCGTTCCGCGCGACGCAGCACGATGTTCCAAACAATGATGTCGCCCTTTTCAGTGGCGATAAACAGCCGTTTGCCGTCTGCGCTTTTTGCCAACGCATTGAATTCGTTTCCGTGTGCGTTGACACGTTGCGTGGTTTCGAGCTTGAGCTCCTGGCGATCGGGTTTTCCCTGTTGGGCCGTTGTGACCGGCCCAGCAAAAGCGAACGCCAGCAGCGTCAGCATCACCAGCAAACGGCGGACGTGGAATCTGTTTGACATATTGACTGGGGCGTCTCCTTGGAGGCGCACTCCTCCGACAACGGTAACATTAATCCGCCACAATTGAATCAACTCAGTTATCATTCACCACGATCTGCTTTCACTTCTAACTGCAAAACCAACAGCACATGAAAAAAATCGGACGCAGAACCTTTGTCGGCAGCATGCTCGCCACTGGCGCTGCTGCACTCTTCGTTCCACGCAGCACCAACGCCGCGGATTCGCGAATCGAAGTCCTCCTGAACGAGCCCATCGGCAAAATCTCGCCCGACATCTACAGCCACTTCGTCGAGCACCTCGGCGGGGTGGTCTACGACGGCATCTGGGTCGGCGAAAAATCGAAAATTCCAAATTACAACGGCATCCGCAAAGCATTGGTCGACAATCTGAAGCGACTCAAACCCGGCGTGATCCGATACCCCGGCGGTTGTTTTGCCGACCAGTACGACTGGCGCGATGGCGTTGGAGCACGTGACAAACGTCCGACACGCGTCAATTTCTGGGCCGACACGCGTTACAAAACAACCAAAGCTTACGAGGATCTCGAAGCTGGACCGCAGAAGTATGAAAGCAATCACTTCGGCACCGATGAATTCGTTTCGTTCTGCAAGATGGTCGGCGCTGAACCCTATCTCGCCGCGAACGTGCGCAGCCGTGACGTACGCGTATTTCTGGAGTGGCTGGAATACTGCAATGCGCCTGCCAACCTGACCACGTGGTCAACCGAGCGTGCACGCAACGGTTTCGTCGAACCACATAAGGTGCGGTTCTGGGGTATCGGCAACGAGTCGTGGGGCTGCGGCGGCGACTTCACACCCGAGGAATACGCGACGGAGTTCCGGAAATTTACTGCCTGGCTGCCGACTACGGCGTGCAACTGAAGCTAATCGGCTCGGGCCCAAACGGCGGTGATGTTAATTGGACGCGGAAGTTCTTTGAAGGCCTGGCCCAGAAAGGCGGCCGCCAGATCACAAAACTTTACGGCTGGGGTTTGCATTACTACTGCGGCTCGACCGGGCAGCAGATCTCGAACGAATACACCGGCAACGAGTGGTACGATCTCCTGGAACGTTCCAACCGAATGGAAACTTTGATCGAAGACCACTGGCAAGTAATGGGCGAATTCGATCGTGAACGGCGCGTCAAACTCGCGGTCGATGAATGGGGCGCGTGGCACAAACAGGATTCGGACGTTCCGGCGGGCTATCTTTACGCCTATGCCGGAACGCTGCGTGATGCGCTCATTTCAGGCATGAATCTCGACACGTTTCAGCGTCACGCCGACAAAGTCGCGATGGCAAATCCCGCCCAGCTCGTGAACACGATACATTCACTCTTCCACACGTACGAAGACAAGTTCATCCTGACGCCCAACTATCATGTTTTCGAAATGTACATGGCCCATGCTGGTGCGACGGCAGTCAGAACCGAATTCATCGCACCGAAGGTTGGCTTCACGCGACTGGACGCACAGCGCAAGGAAATCCCGGCTAGTCTTTGGGGATTGAATGGGTCGGCGTCACTCAACGACAAACAGTTGGCTCTGACGGTCGTGAATCCACATCACAATCAGCCACGCGACACAGAGATTTCGATTCGCGGTGCAGCGATAAAATCCGGCGAAAGCCGGACGCTCACGGCCAACGATATTCACGCACGGAACAGCTTTGCGAATCCGCACGCGTTGGAACCGAAGAACGGGACGGTGAATGCGAGTGGCTCTAGTCTGACCTTTCAGTTTGCGCCCGCATCAGTGACACGTCTTACCTTTACGTTAGTTTAGCCGCAGATGAACACGGATTACGGATTGGCTTTACTTGAGCTGACGCTGCTCTTTGCGATTTCCACTGCGAAGACGTGTGTGGGACCGAACATGTTGGAACGAAAGACGAGCCATTTCATGTCAGGAGTGAAGGTGACGTTCGGCTCGAGAGTGTAATTGTGCTTGGCGAGATTGACGAGTTTCTCGGCTTTGAAGACACCGGGTTGGATTAACTGTTTGGAGTTTGGCAACTCGCCATCGGTGCGGTCGCGCGTCAGCTCAGGCCGGAACAAATAAATCCATTGCCCGTTGTCAGGCGCCGCCACGCTGTTCGGCCCACCGCCATCTCCGGCGAAGAGTGTGCCATCCGGCGAAACATTGAAGTGCACGGACCATTCGCTGCGCTGAAGGTGATACCACATTCGCTCGCCGCTACTAACGTTGTATCCGGCCAGCCAGAAAACCTCGCTGCGGGGGGTTTGCAAGTCGTACCAGATCCATTTTCCGTCTGCACCGAAGAATTCGTGGCCTTCGATCTCCATGAGCATCGTGCGGTGATGAATCTGCGTGAGCTGCGTTCCGTCCGTGCGGATGGTCCAGGTACGATCGACTTTATGCCACGGACCTTCATGACAAAACATCAAGAGCGTTGGATCCGCGGGCGAGAACTGGACGTGGTTGTACCAGTCTGTCCCGCGTAAAAGTGTCTTCACTGCACCGGTCTTAATGCTGACGGTGATGAGTTGCAGCGGACGGCGTTCCGCCAGGCGATTTTCCATCATCTGGCCTTTGCCCGGATAAGCATCTCCGCGAGGCGCTTGCGGTGCCGCGGGTGGCTGACCATCTTTGATCTGCGCCGCGAGTTTTTCGTCAATGGTTCCGGCGAGCAGCGTTTCGTCAGCGTTAACCGTCGATACCGAGGTTGCAGGCGGTAGCTTCGCGATCTCGCGCGTCGCTTTAGTGTTCACGTCTGTGGCGTAGACAGTCGTGGAGCGGACGTTATTAGTTGTAACGGTTCGTGTGTAATAAACCTGCCCGGTTTTCTTCCCGACAATGATCACGCCGACGCGCCCGTCGACGATCTTTTCGATCGCGTGTGTTTTCAGATTGATTGTTGAGAGACCGGTCGGCGTGGTGATGAGCAGTTTCTGACCATCAGGAGTGTAGGCATTCTGATGGAAGTACAAACTTGCGCTGCCAGGCTCGTCGGATAGACGGACCACGCGATGGCCCGTATCGGGATCGATCCATTCCCGGGGCGCTTCCTGTTGAGCCAGCGCAGCACTTTGCCACAAAAAGGCGCAAAAAATCAGCAACAACCCTATTGTGCTTTTTTGCGGCATACGCATTAGAAGAATACCCTGATTCCAAACTGAATATAACGTGGCAGCGTGTTCGAGGTTTGGCC
>Ga0134124_10005591_pt1 | contig 10099 bp, 7 predicted proteins | sample KB304_FD_96880 | JGI IMG/M metagenome (GOLD analysis project Ga0134124, IMG submission 96880) | Terrestrial soil microbial communities without Nitrogen fertilizer from Kellogg Biological Station, Michigan, USA - KB3-0-4 | ecosystem: Environmental > Terrestrial > Soil > Unclassified ... | reverse complement strand
GGGGAGGGGCTGGCCGGCGACGGCGGATAGCCGCGGAGGATCAGGCTCACCACGGACCGGATCATCTCCTCGTTCATCGCGCCGGAGCGGAAGACCTTGGTGGTGCTGCCCCGCCAGACCCGGCTCTCCGTGTCGCCCCGGTACATCTCGATGATGAGCGTGCCTTCGGCCATCTTCTCGATGTCCACCGAGGTGCGGAGGTCACCGGTCATGTACGGCGTCTCCGACTGCCGGCTCGCCCCGCGCAGGTGCTTCTCGAGGCTGGCGTAGAAGCGCACGCGCAGGTCGGCGGGCCCCTCCGCCGCCTTCTTCAGCCCCTTCTTCGACAGCTCGCGCTCGACGGCCGTGACCAGCGACATGTTGCGGGCGGCGTTGGGCAGCGGCTCCTGGCCCTCCTTCCACTGGAAGGTGTGGAAGGAGGTGAAGTCCACGTCGTGGTCGTAGTCCACCTCGGCCTTGGGCAGCTTGAACGTCTGCGCGGTGGCCGACCCCGCCGCCATCATTCCCACGGCTGCCGCCAGGACGATGGCCGCGGCAGACGTTGTCGCGCTTCCACGTGGCATGAGCCCTCCCGCGCGCCACGATACGGCAGGCCCCGGCGCGCGTCCATGGTACCAAGGACTAAGGGCGTCGTTAGCGCAGGCGCAGGCGCTGCGCGACCGGCTTCGTCCCGCTGGCGAAGTGGAACTGGATCCCGCCTTCCGCGCTCCAGCCGACGTCGAACCGCACCATCTCCGTGCCCGGGACCAGGAGCCGCAGCCCGGCGCCCGTCCCGGCCTTCACGCGGTTCATGGCCAGCTCACCGGGCTCGCTCCACGCGATGCCGGCGTCCGTGAAGACCGCCGCCTCCAGCCCCAGGCGCAGGGCGAACTTCCAGATGTCGAAGCGACGGAGCGGCAGGACGGTAACCGAGTACTCCGCGGTGCCGATGAGCTGGTTCTTGCCGTACAGCCGGACGCCGAGGTCCGCGATGTCGTAACCGCGGATGCTGTTCGCGCCACCCATGCGGTACAGGAGGTACACGGGCACGTCCTCGCCCACCGTGCCCGATTGCAGGGACGCCAGCCCGCTCAGGAGCACCTTCTGCCGCTTCCGGATCGGGAGCCAGCGCCGCAGGTCGAGGTTCATCGACCAGAAGTGGGCGTCGCCGGCCGTTCGCCACAGCTCCAGCTCGTTCTGCCAGCCGCGGCGGGGCAAGCGCCACGAGTCCCTGGTGTCCCAGCCGGCGGAGACCCCGAATCGGGCCAGCAGGTCCTGGTTGTCGGGGTCGAGCGTCTTGCCGTCCACGTCGCTCTTCATCTCGAAGAGCGAGAAAAGGCCCTTCAGTCGGCCGTGCTCGCCGAGATAGGTCCCGACCGCGGGCGTGAGCTCGTAGCTCGTCTCCTCGAAGCCGTTCAGCGTGTCCCTGCGGCTGAGCCGGGCGCCATAGACGTCGAGGGAGACGTGGTCCCCGCCGATCCACGGCCAGAGGAACCGCGCCGAATACTGGTCCGCCCCGCCGAAGTATGCCTTCGCGTTGAGCGAGATCGCGCGGCCCTTGAAGTTCAGCGCGGACATCTTGGGCCCGGCGGAGAAGCCGTCCTGGTCGGTGTAGCTGTAGCCGGCCCACGCGATCCAGGACGGCATCTCCTTGAAGCGGAACGTCAGCCTCACACCGGGGCCGTCGTCGGCGGCCAGCACGCCGATCTCCGCGAAGACCGAGAGGTTGTCCAGGCGCTGGACGTCCGCCGCCACTACCTGCACGCGGAGCGGCTGGCCCACGGTCGTGCGGATCTCGCGCCGGGCCACGAACTCGCGGGTCACGCGCAGGCCCTCCAGGGCGATGGCGGTGACGCTGCGGCCGGCGTAGGGGGAAAGGGCGTCTTTCGCCTCGTCGGCCGGCGCCGCCACTGACGACAGCGCCAGGCCGGCACAGAGCAGACTGGACGCCGCCCAGGATCTATCGGGCCGGGGCCGCATGGAATCCGCCCGCGGAGTGGGACCAAGGTCCCATGGATTGTCCGGCGGGCCTCCGCCAGACTCTCAACAACCTTTGGCCAGTGAGCACGATGAACACGGCGCCGGGGGATTCCCTCGGCACGACAATCGTTCTATGATCCGGCGCGTGCGGGAGCTGGACGGGCGCGCGCCCGCCTCCAGCGGCGGCTGCGTGCTCCTCGTGGACGACGACGCGGGGGTGCGCCGCGCCCTGACCCGCGTCCTCCGCGCGGGCGGCCTGAAGGTGGTGAGCTTCGCGTCCGCCGCCGACCTGCTGGTGGCCGTCGCCACGGACGAGCCGTCCTGCGTGGTGGCGGACCTGCGCATGCCGGGGCTCACCGGCCTGGACCTCCAGGACGAGCTGGCCCGGCGCGGCCTGGACCTCCCGCTCCTCTTCATCAGCGGCCACGCCGACGTGACGAGCAGCGTGCGCGCCATGAAGGGCGGGGCCGTCGATTTCCTGGAGAAGCCGGTCTCCGACACGGACCTGTTGGAGGCGGTGAAGCGGGCCCTGGACCGCAGCCGCGAGCGGCTCGCCGCCCGCCGCGAGCAGGAGGTCCTGGAGGCGCGCCTGGCGCGCCTCACGCCGCGCGAGCGGCAGGTCTTCGCCCTGGTCGCGTCCGGCCGCCTCAACAAGCAGGTGGGCCACGAGCTGGGGACGACCGAGAAGACCATCAAGGTCCATCGGGCGCGCGTCATGGAGAAGATGGAAGCGGACTCCCTGGCCGACCTGGTCCGCATGGCCGGCAGGCTCGGGATCGCGGGCCCGCCCCGCCCCGTCTAGCCGCTCCGCGTCCCGCTTTCGGACCCCATCGGCCGCCCTTTCGGTTAGAGTGGCGGGGCCACCTGCTGCGAGGTCAACATGCGTGCATTTGCCGCCGCACTGGGTCTCGTCGCCGTGTCCGCGCCGGCCTTCGCGCAATCGCCGCCGGCGACGTGGAACGGGCTTCCCGATCGCTTCCAGATCGACGCGGGCTACTTCCATCTCGACGCCGAGACCGTGCTGCGCTTCGAGGGCGCCGACGAGATCGACTTCGAGCGGGACCTGGGCGTGCCCGACGGCAACAACACGTTCTGGCTCGACGCGACCTGGCGGGCCGGACGGCGCCACCAGATCAAGCTGAGCTTCACACGCAGCAGCCGGGAGCGCCCGGACCGTGTCTTGACGCGCGACTTCACCTGGGGCGGCCAGACCTACCCGGCGGGCCTCAACGCCAGGACGGAGACCTCGGCCGACCTCTTTGGCGGCTACTACCGGTTCGCCCTCCTGAAGAAGGAGCGCTACGAGGCAGGGCCGACGGTCGGCATCGGCCACCTGTCGATGGACGCCCGGATCCGGGCCACCGGAACGGTGGGCGGGGCCACCGGCACGATCGACCGGAGCGCGTCCCTGGGCAGCGTCACCGCGGCCGTGGGCGGGTACGCCAGCGCGTGGCCGGCGGAGCGCCTGCTGGTCTACGGCGACTTCCTGTACATCAAGGTGAACCCCGGGAATTCGCAGGCCTCGGTGACCGACTGGCGGCTGGGCGCCAACTATTACGTCTTCCACAACGCGGGCCTGGCCGCCCAGTACAAGTACAACCACTACCGCTACGACCGGGACATCCTGTCGGACTCACTCGGCGGGCACGTCACGTTCCAGGGCTTCCAGGTCTTCGCGTCCTTCCTGTTCTGACGCCCCGCTCCGCCCCGGGCCACCATGGGGGCGCTACTGGAAGCAGTGCACGAGGAGGGCCCGCCCGTTGCCTGATTTGTTTCCCGGCGTGCAGCTCTCTCCGTCCGTCGCGCAGCACCAGCAGCCCTCGAGGACCTCGGCGATCCCGCCGGCGGGGATGACCGCCTCCGTCACCTTCCCCTCCTCCGGCTGGCCGCAGGCCCCGTTCACGGGCGCGGCGCTGCGCACCAGCACGCGCTGACCGGTGGTGTTCACGTAGATCGGCGTCTTGGCGGATCCGGGGAAGGCCAGCGCCGTGACCCTCTTCTCGTTGGAGGCAATCTGGCGGTAGATCACGATCATGCGATCGCCGGGCTTGAACTGCGACGCCTCCTCCACGACACGCGCGTTGAAGCGCCAGGCCAGCCGCTCCCCGGCGTCCGTGGTCATGGCCACCCCGTTCAGCGTCTTGTCGATGACGGCCAGCTTCCCGTAGACGCTCTTGTGCGAGCGCGTCGGGTCCGGGACCGTCGGATCGGGCGACCCCGCGGGGTGCGGGACCTCCGCGTCCGGCGGCGGCGGGGCCTGGGCCGCGACCGGCGGCGCCGGCCCGCCCAGGGTAAGGGCCATCGCGACGGCGAGGCCGGCCAGAGTCCCCGCGCGCAAGAAGGTCATGTCCGCCTCCCTCGCTACTTCGTGGTGGAGGACGCCTTGGTGATCCCGTTCAGCCGCACCGCCTCCGCCCCATAGTCTTCGACCACGAAGCCGCTCTTGTCGTCGAGCTTGACCTTGGCTGCCGGCGCGAGGTCCCCGGCGTCCCCCTTGCCGTCGGCGTCCACCTGGAAGATCACGACGGCCACGTTGTAGCCGGCCTTCTCCACCGGCTTGGAGCCGGGCAGGCCCGCGCCCACGAAGAAGACGGGCTGTGCCGTGACCAGGGTGACGACCTTGCCCCCCGCCACGGGCAGCGAGCGCGCGAAGCGGACGGGCGTCTTGATCTTGCCCAGCCGCAGCGACCCGGTGTCCGGCATGGAGGCGAGCAGGTTCTGCACCGCCGGCGTGCCGCCGCCCTTCAAGGCCAGCACCACCTTGTCGCGGTCTTCATCCGTGGTCCAGCGGTCGATGGTCAAGACCACCGGCGCGGTCATCGTCGCTCCCGCCTCGGTCTTGAGCGACGCGGTGGCGTTGTAGACCTCCTTGCCTTGGGCCTGCGCGAACGCCGCGGGGGCCGAAAGGGCCAGCGCGACGACAGCGAGCGCGCAGCAGCGGCGGGTTCCGCGGGACGGGCACGTGCTCATGGGCATCCTCCTTGGTGGTCGGGGGCGAGGCCCGACTATCGCGCATTGTCGCCGAGGGACGCCATGGGACCAAAGTCCCATTTCTCGGGGAAGCCGACCGTGCCAGCATCCCGGCACCGCTGCCCGCCTACGGGCATGAACGTGCGATCGCGCCGCGTCCTCGGCCGGCGGTGGTTCACCGAAGCCTAGTGCAGCAAGCCACCTACGAATGCCGGCCGCGCCCGTCGGATGCTGGCACCGCGCCTGCTAAGGCACGGACGGGTACCACCGTGAACTCTCCCCAGGACGGTCGCCCTTGAGCTCACTCGGAGCCTTCGTCGACAGGCGGACGCCTGTGGCGCCGGCGGCCCGCACCGTCGACCTCGTCGCCGCGACGGCCGAGGAGATGCAGGCCGCGGCGGGCGGGGACGTCCGCTACGCGCAGCTCCAGCCCGGACGGCTTCGCGGCCGCTACGTCGGCGTCCAGGCGCCGGGCCTGCGGATCGGCGTCGAGGAATGGTCGCTCGGCGTCCTCCGGGTCGGCCGCGCCCCGAGGGGCGCGGCCATCTTCCTCGTGCCTGTCGGCCATGGCGGATCCCCGCGCATCCAGCGGCGTCCGGTGGCCGCCGGCGACGTGGTCGTCAGCTTCGCCGGCGAGGAGCTCGACTACCGGTCCGCCGGCCCGGCGCGGCTCTTGACGGTCTGCGTGGACCGGACCGCGCTCGACGCGCACGTGCGCGCGCTGCTCGGGCGGCCGCTCGGCGAGCTTCGCCTGCAGGGCCGGCTGAACGGCCTGCGCGCCGACGACAGGGACCTGCTGCGCCTCTGTCGCGAGCTGGCCGGACGCGCCGCGGCCAGCCCGCAGCTCCTGGGCGACCGCGCCTTCGCCTGCCGGCTGGAGAGGAGGATCCTCCGCCTCCTGCTCGCGGGCTTCGAGACGGCGTGCCCTTCCTCGGCGCCGCGGCGCGGCCGCGCGCTCGCGCGGAGGGCGGAGGCCTGGCTGCGGCAGAGCCTGGCCGAGCCGCCCACCATTGCCGCACTCTGCGGTGCCCTCCACGTCAGCCCGCGCACGCTGCACGAGGCGTTCCGCGAGCACCTGGACACCACGCCCAAGGCGTACCTGAAGGTCCTGCGCCTCAACGCGGCGCGCCACGACCTCCTCGAGGGCGGGGCCGACAAGAGGGTCACCGACGCCGCCCTCGACTGGGGGTTCCTCCATTTCGGCTGGTTCGCGCGGGACTACAGGCGGCTCTTCGGCGAGGCCCCGAGCCAGACGCTCCAGCGCGGCCGGGCGGAGGCGGGCCGGCGCTCCTTCGTCCGTCGGGCTCCGTGGAACCGGGCGGCCGAGCCCGCCGCCTTCTCCGCCTGGGCGATGTGAGGCGGGCATGTGGAGGGAGATTCTCTTGAAGCAGATGACGATCGTCGCGTTGGCTGCGGCGTCCCTGGCCGCCGCCTGCGCCAAGAAGGAAGCCCCCCCGCCCGCTCCCCCGAAGGTCTCCGTGGCCCCGGTCATCCAGCGCGACGTGCCCGTCTTCGTGGAGGCCATCGGACAGACCCGAGGGTCGACGGAGATCGAGGTGCGCGCCCGGGTCGAGGGCTACCTGGAATCGGTGGACTTCAAGGAGGGGAGCTACGTCAAGAAGGGCCAGCTCCTTTACACCATCGATCCCCGCCCCCTCCAGGCCAGCGTGGCGCAGGCCAAGGGCGTGCAGGCGCAGGCGGAGGCCCAGCTCGCGCGGGCCAAGCAGGACGTGATGCGCTACGAGCCGCTGGTGGCCAAGAACGCGATCTCGCGGCAGGAGTACGAGACCGCCGTCCAGGTGCAGAGGGCGGCCGAGGCCTCGGTGGAGGCGGCCAGGGCCGGCACTCAGCACGCCGACATCGACCTCTCCTATACCCGCGTGACAGCCCCCGCCGCCGGCGTGGTCGGGCGGACCGAGGTCTATCCGGGGACGCTGGTGGGCCGGGGCCAGAGCACGCTGCTCACCCACATCTCCCAGGTCGACACCATCCACGTGCGCGTCAGCGTGCCCGAGCGGGACTTCATCGAGCTGAACCGGCGCGGCGAGGAGCGGAGGCGCGCCGGCATCGCCGCCCCCCCCGGCAGGTTCGAGCTGGTCCTCTCCGACGGGTCCACGCATCCCGAGAAGGGTGACCTGGTGTTCGTGGACCGCGCCGTCGACGCCCAGACGGGCACGATGCTGGTGGAGGTCGCCTTCCCCAACCCCGGCGGCGTCGTGCGCCCGGGACAGTACGCTCGGGTCCGCGTGGCCATCGACGAGAAGAAGGGCGCGCTCCTCGTGCCCCAGCGCGCGGTCTCCGAGCTGCAGGGGATCTACAACGTGGCGGTGGTCAAGCCGGACGACACGGTGGACCTGCGCATGGTGAAGCCGGCCGAGCGCATCGGCAACCTGTGGGTCATCGACCAGGGACTCCAGGCCGGCGATCGCATCGTGGTGGAGGGCGTGCAGAAGGTCCGCGCCGGCCTCAAGGTCACGCCCGTCGCGGCGGCCGCCAGCGAGGCTGTCCCCGCGCCTTCCGCGGCGCCGGCCTCGCCGGCGGCGGGCGAGAAGAAGTAGGCCGCCATGGCCAGCTTCTTCATCCGGCGGCCCATCGTCGCCATCGTCATCGCCATCATCACGGTCCTGCTCGGCCTCAACAGCCTGCGCGGCCTGTCCTTCGAGCAGTATCCCTTCCTGGCCCCGCCCACCATCCGCGTCACCGCCACCTATCCGGGAGCGTCCGCGGTGGCGGTGGAGCAGTCGGTGGCCACGCCCATCGAGCAGGAGGTGAACGGCGTCGAGGGCATGATCTACATGAAGTCCTCGAACACCAGCGACGGCCGCATGCAGGAGGACGTGAACTTCCAGGTGGGCACCAACCAGGACATGGCCAACGTGCTCACCCAGAACCGCGTCTCCTCCGCCCAGGCCCGCCTGCCCCAGGAAGTCGTCCAGCAGGGCGTCACGGTCAAGAAGCAGAGCCCCAGCATCCTGATGGTGATCTCGCTGTACTCGCCGAACGGCACCTACAACGACAACTTCCTCATCAACTACTGCGGCATCAACCTGCGGGACGCGCTCCTGCGCATCCCGGGCATCGCCCAGGTGGACCTCTTCGGCGGGACCGACTACGGGATGCGGATCTGGCTGCGGCCCGACAAGATGGCCCGCCTGAAGATGACGCCGTCGGACGTCATCTCCGCCATCAAGGAGCAGAACCTGCAGGCCCCGGCCGGCCGCGTCGGCATGCGGCCCTCGCCCAAGGACCAGGAGTTCACCTACACGGTCAGCGCCCCCGGCCGCCTGGTGACGGAGGACGAGTTCGCCAACATCATCATCCGCGAAAGCGAGACGGGCGCCCAGGTGCGGATCAAGGACGTGGGACGCGTGGAGCTCGGATCGCAGGACTACAACTCGTTCGGCCGCCTCGACGGCAAGCCCGCGGGGGCCATGGCCGTCTACCTCCTGCCCGGGGCCAACCAGCTCCAGGCCGCGGAGGGGATCTACGAGGCCATGCGCACGGCCAAGGGGTTCTTCCCCTCCGACGTCGACTACCGCATCGTCTACGACACGACGCCCGCCGTCGAGGCCTCCATCGAGTCCATCGTCCACACCTTCCTGGAGGCCGTGGTGCTGGTCACGCTGGTGGTCTTCATCTTCCTGCAGAACCTGCGGGCCACCATCATCCCGCTCCTCACCGTGCCGGTGTCGCTGATCGGGACGTTCATCTTCTTCCCCATGCTCGGCTTCTCGGTCAACACCCTCTCCATGTTCGGCCTCGTGCTGGCCATAGGCATCGTGGTGGACGACGCCATCGTCGTGGTCGAGGCGGTGATGCACCACATCGAGCACGGGATGAGCCCGCTGGAGGCCACCGAACAGGCCATGAAGGAGGTGTCGGCCCCCGTCATCGGCATCGCCCTCATCCTCTCCGCGGTGTTCATCCCGGTGGCCTTCATCCCCGGCCTCACGGGCCGCATGTATCAGCAGTTCGCGCTCACCATCGCGATCTCCGTGCTGCTCTCGGCCTTCAGCGCCCTGTCGCTCTCTCCCGCGCTCGCCGCGATGCTGCTCAAGCCCGCCAAGCCGATGGGCGGCCCCCTGGGAAAGTTCTTCGCCGGGTTCAACCGCATCTTCGACCGCGCGACCAAGGGCTACGTCAAGGGCGCACAGATCCTGGTGCGGAAGTCCATCCTCACCGTGGGGATCGTGGCCCTGGTCGCACTGGGCGCGGGCCTCTTCGGCGGCGCCTTGCCCGCCGGCTTCATCCCCGAGGAGGACCAGGGCATCTTCGGGATCAACGTCACGCTGCCCGCCGGCTCCTCGCTGGAGCGCACCAGCGCGGTGCTGTCCAAGGTCGAGGAGATCCTGGGCAAGACGGACGGCGTGGAGTCCTACCAGACGATCGGCGGCTACGGCGTCGTCACCAGCACCTACCAGCCGAACTTCGGCACGCTCTTCATCCGGCTCAAGCCCTGGCACGACCGCCACGGGGCGGAGATGCACGTCAAGGGGTTCATGGCCCGGATCCTCGCGCAGGTGTCCCAGATCCCCGAGGCCATCATCTTCCCGTTCAACATCCCCACCATCGCCGGGTTCGGCGCCTCCGCCGGCTTCAACTTCCTGCTGCAGGACCGCAGCGGCAGCCTGACCGTGGAGCGGCTGGGCGAGCTGTCCCGCGAGTTCCAGGAGGCGGCGCGCAAGCGGCCGGAGATCGGGAACATCTTCACCTCGTTCGACCCGCGCTATCCGCAGGTGAAGGTGGACCTCGACCGAGAGAAGGCGCGCAAGCTGGGCGTCCCGGTGAACGAGGTCTTCCAGGCCCTCTCCGCCAGCCTGGGCGGCAGCTACGTGAACGACTTCAACCGGTTCGGACGGCTGTTCCGCGTGTACGTCCAGGCCGAGTCCGACTTCCGGCGGAAGCCGGACGACATCGGGCAGATCTGGGTGCGCAGCAACACCACGGGGGACATGATCCCGCTCGGCACCATAGTGACCATCACACCGCAGGGCGGGACCGAGCTGACCAACCGATTCAACCTGCTGCGCTCGGTCGAGTTCAACGGGGTGCCGGCCCGCGGCTACGCCTCGGGCCAGTCCCTCGACGCGCTGGAGGCCGCCTTCAAGGAGACCATGCCGCCGGAGATGGGCTTCGCCTACTCCTCGCTCTCCTACCAGGAGAAGATCGC
>Ga0134124_10005588_pt1 | contig 10101 bp, 8 predicted proteins | sample KB304_FD_96880 | JGI IMG/M metagenome (GOLD analysis project Ga0134124, IMG submission 96880) | Terrestrial soil microbial communities without Nitrogen fertilizer from Kellogg Biological Station, Michigan, USA - KB3-0-4 | ecosystem: Environmental > Terrestrial > Soil > Unclassified ... | reverse complement strand
GCTTGAGATCGTGATCGGCGTACCGCCTGCGCCGATGCGAGCACGGACGTTGGACGACTTTTCTCCACTATCACGAGTGACGTTAGGCACGTCGAGGTACACTTGACCACTCACATGTTCGGCCGTGAAGTCTGCGTTGACTTCGCTCTTGAATCCGATCTCGATCGAGCCACTCACGCTGTTGATATGAATTCCCTGGGGACTCAGGCTAGCAAGCGCGGTCTTCAAACCTCCACTCACGCTCGTCACGTCTAGCGAGCCGTTCACCTGGCCAAGACCAACATCGCCACTGACGCTGTTTAATCGCACGTCGGCGCCCACGTTCCCGACTTCAACACTTCCGCTCACACTGTGCACTTGTAACTTTCCACCGACGTTACCGAAATTGGCGGAGCCGCTAATGCTGCTCACATGCACCTGGCCGTTTACGTCGCCGGACTGAAGCGAGCCACTGACACTGGTGACTGAAAGATCGATGCTTCGAGGCAGCTTGAGTATGACCTGGTGATTGACTTGAATATTCCGCCCGCGGCGCTCTTCAGGCTCCTGTACACCACGCACCACCAGGGTGTTCCCCGTCTGAGTGACTTCGATCTTGTGATACTCGAGGTCAGCACGAGTGCGTGCCGTACGTATGATTTGCACCTCCGCCGTTGCGCTGTCTGTATTGGTGATCTTGACGGAGCCTCGAATGCTCGAGATCTCGACACGCGCTCCCTGCGGCAGTTGGTACGTCTGATTAAATTCGTCGCGTTCTTTAAAGTCGCGCTGCCCTGTCGTCATCGTCCCTGCGCGCGGCGCTACGCTGCCCAACATCATCACACTCGTAAGCAATGCGGTAATCATCATGTCCACCTCCCTAAGTGTCCGAGCAAGCAGGAGCTAATAATAGCAAACGATCACTGTATGTATAAACCGTCACCCGCGCGCCCAGCTTGTCTTTGGCATAATGGGTCCACATAATCTCCGTCGCCATGACTGCAACCTGCATCAGAATTCTTTCAACGATCTGTGTGAGCATTCTCTTACCTACCGCTATCTTTGCGCAGACCGCGCCAAAGATCGCAAAAATCGAAACTGAAGGTCTTCAGGCTTTGACCACTGAGACTGTCATCGCCACGAGTGGTCTGAAAATTGACGAGACTTTTTCGGTTGAAGCGCTTGATGCGGCGGCTGAGCGTTTGTTGAGCAGCGGTCTATTCAAGAAAGTTGGATACCGCACGCGAAACCTCGCCGGCAATGTGACGATTACGTTTCAGCTTGAAGAGCTCAAAGGTCAATTGTCACCAGTCATCTTCGATAACTTCATCTGGTTTTCCGACGAAGAATTGGCCGCCGCAATCAAACGCGAAGTTCCCTCTTTCAACGGTTCGGCGCCCGACATTGGCAACACCAACGATGCGATCAAGCAAGCGCTTCAGAACCTGCTCGCTGAACGCAAGCTGCCGGGACAAGTTGAATACAACCTCACCGAACACGAACACTTGTTTCGAGTCACAGGCGTACCGATGAAGATTTGCACGCTTCACTTTCCCGGCGCGCAGAGCGTACCGGAGAAAAAGCTGATTGAAGCCACGCGCAGCTCGATGGACCCCGAATACTCTCGCCAATCGGTGCAGACTTTTCCGAAATTCGGTCTCTATCCGATCTACCGGGAGTTGGGCCACCTGCGCGCATCATTCGGAGAGCCGATCGCCAAACCTGCGACGGAAGGCGGTTGTGAAGGAGTTGACTTAACCATACCGATCGATGAAGGCGCGGTTTATTTGTGGGTAAAGGCTGAGTGGTTCGGGAACCAGGTGTTATCGACCAAAGAGCTTGACGATGCGTTAGGCATGAAAGCGGGTGAAGTCGTCAACGGAAAGAAGTTCGACACGGGTTTGAAGGAGGTCCAGAACGCTTACGGTAAGCGTGGCCACATTCAGATACGCATGAGCCCCGCCGCTGCATTTGACGAGGGCGCGCCAAAAGTGACTTTCAAGATCGCCATCACCGAAGGCCCGCAATATCGTATGGGCACGGTCGAGTTTAAAGGATTCTCAGTCACCGATGCCGCCACGCTCGGCAAAAAGTGGAATCTGAAAAGCGGCGACGTTTACGACCGGAGTTATGCTGTTGAATTTCTTCGCAGCAATGCAGGTGAAATAATGTCGCGACTCGCGCAAGAACGGATGTCTCAGAGAAAGCCCGTGCCCAACCTTAGCAATCAGGAACAGTTGAATAGTCAGGCTTTGACTGTGAATCTGGTGATCGAGCTGAAAGACTGAACTGCTTCTCTGCGTAACCTCTGCGTTCTCTGCGGCTCAGCGGTGATTTAAACCACAGATACGCAAAGGACGCAGAGGCTGCGCAGAGAAAGGGACTTTTAATGAAAAGGTTTTTCTTCGCCCTAATTGTTTTTGCTGCTCTGGCGACACCGGTTTCAGCGCAAACCGTTGCCTTTACCAATGTCAGCGTGATCCCGATGGACCGTGAGCGCGTGCTGGCGAACCAGACGGTAGTGATCAAGAACGGTTTGATCGCGGAGATCGGCGACGTGAAGAAAGTGAAGTTGCCGAAGGACGCAGTGCGTGTCGACGGCACGGGAAAGTATTTAGTTCCTGGTCTCGTCGACATGCACACTCACCTGCTGTCAGACAGCGATGAGTTTCCCGATTCTATCGGTCCGGACGAGCTTCGCGTGATGGTGGCGAACGGAGTCACCACGGTCCGATTTATGATCGGGACTCCCGAGCTATTGTCTTTACGCAGTCGCTCAGCTAACGGCGAGATAGACGCGCCAACGATCTTCGTCGCGAGCCCACATCTAACAGGGCGCGAACAAGGAAACAATTTCGTCGTCAACACACCGGAAGAAGCGCGCGATGCCGTGCGCAAATCGAAAGCCGCGGGTTACGACTTTATCAAAGTGACGACCTTCGTTAAGCCGGAGGTCTACGAAGCGGCAGTAGACGAAGCCGCGAAGCAGAACATCCGGGTTATCGGTCATGCAGACAGCCGGTTCGTCGGCGTCGAACGCGCCTGGAAAGCGAAACAGCAGATCGAGCACCTCGATGGGTACATGGAGCTACTGCTTCGTGACGACGCGCCGATGAAAGGAAGCGTCTCAGACCTTTATATATACAATCCGGAGAATTGGAAGAGCTTCGACTACATAGACGAAAACAAGATCCCAGAGGTCGCACGGAAAACTGTCGCGTCGAACCCGTACGTCGATCCCACCCAACACTTTATGAAAAACACCTTCGGACGATTGCGGACCGAGGACGAGATTCGCAAGCAGCCGGATTTCCGCTTCTACCCGCCTAAGGTGCAGCAGCAGTGGCTCGACTTCTACAAGAAGAACCGCTTCATCAACACCGTGCCTTTGGAAAAGCGAGCACGCTGGGTGCAACTGCGCGAGAAGCTAATCAAGGCGATCTACGACGCCGGTGGACGGATCATGACCGGGTCTGACACGCCCGAGTTTCTGTGGCTTTACGGCTTCGGAATGCATCATGAGTTGAAGGCGCTGCGCGACGCTGGTCTTTCGAATTACGCGGTGCTCGAGGCGGCAACCAAAAATCCATCCATGTTCCTCGGCACGATTGAAAAAGTGGGTACGATCGAGAAAGGAAAGCGAGCCGACCTCATACTGCTAAACGCAAATCCATTCGACGACATCTCGGCCACTGAGAATCGCGCCGGCGTAATGCTGAAGGGAAAGTGGCACACGCAACCAGAGCTGAACCCTTGGCTGGACCAGTCGGCAAAAGCGATCTCGACGTCAATTAAAGAACACTAGACAGCCTCAGAAAATAGGCCAATGATATGCAACGACTAATCGCGAGCTTCGTACTAACGCTTCTCTTCGTGATTCTGACATCCGGTCAGGATCGCAAAACTTTTACTGTCGGAAGCGCAACCGCTGCCCGTGGACAGAAAGTCACTGGCACGATCGAAGTTCCAGCCGGTGTCGATGCCGGGCTTAGTATTCCAGTCGCAGTCATTCACGGCGCGAAGCCTGGACCAGTGCTGGCGCTCGTCGCCGGTTCACACGGCACGGAATACACTTCAATCATCGCGCTCGAGAAATTGATCGCGATGCTGAATCCAGCCGAAATCTCCGGCACAGTCATCATCGTGCCGCTCATCAATATTCAATCGTTCGAGCAAAAGACGCCGCACGTCAATCCGGTGGATAAGAAAAGTATGAACCGCTTCTATCCAGGCAAGATTGATGGCAGTCAAACTGAGCGCGCCTCTTATTTGATTACCAAACAGGTTGTCGAGCAATGCGATCACTTAATCGATCTTCACGGCGGCGATTTGGACGAAAGCCTGCGGCCTTACAGTTATTGGACGAAGACCGGGAATGAGAAGCAGGATCAGATTTCGCGCGAGATGGTGCTCGCCTTTGGCCTGGACCACATCATTATCTCTACGGAACGGCCGAAGGACCCGCAGGCCTCGCGCTATCTTGAAAACACCGCCACCACGCGCGGCAAACCGTCGATTACGGCTGAAGCAGGACACGCGGGCACAGTTGAAACAGACGATCTCAATGCGCTCACCAACGGTTGTTTGGGTGTGATGCGTTATCTAAAAATGTTGCCCGGGCAGCCAATGACGATCGAACATCCCGTCTGGATCGAGAAGGTCGTGACGTTGGCTAGTGAGCAAACGGGTATCTTCTATCCGTTGGTCAAACGTGGAACGTATGTCTCGGCGGGGATGAAAGTTGGTTACGTCACCGATTACGTCGGCAAAGTAATTTTTGAAGCGCGCGCGCCCGTGGCAGGCATTGTGCTTTACGTTTGTGCAGTACCGTCGATGACCAAGGGCGCAACGATCGCCAACATCGGCGTCGTGGCTACTCCTTAGCATACCAACGTCGTGCCTCTGTGCAACCTCTGTGTTCTCTGTGTCTCTGTGGTTGATGAATTCCGAGCAAAAACACACCACCGAGACACAGAGAAACACAGAGGTTGCACAGAGAAATCAATATGTCGGGACTTTTTGTGCGAAGCCGAGTTTGAGCCTGCCTTGTTTGCCGGCTTTGCTCAAAGTTGGATAGCCAGACTGTTGAGGCAAAGCTTGGTTGATCCCCCGTTTTCAGAATTAGTCGAACGTTTTCGCCGTGACCCTCATACATATTAGATAGCGAAAAATTTGATTCCCCGATATGGAAGGAGAACACCATGGCGGAATATGGCGAAGTACTGTCTGTACTTAAGGACTTCCGAAATACCCTGGAGGAAGAAACGCAGCAGGAGGTGGAGGCACAGTTCACCGGTGGAATGGTGGCAATGAGCGCGTTTGCGGCCCGCGGGGGCGTCTCAGCGTTCTCAACGCCTTTGTCGAACGTGCACGCCACCGGCGTAGGCATTCGCGTGCGCGGCGGAAAGATAGTGCCTGATGAGTTTGTACTTAAAGTGTACGTCTTCGATAAGGCAGACCTTGGTAACGCAACCCCTGCGTTGATGAAAACTTACGGAGGTGTCCCGGTTGATGTCGAACCGCTCCCAATTCAACAAGCACTTGCTAAAACGGGTGCATCAAAGGCCAGAGCATCTGCAGCCCCAGCCGCAGCCGCAGGAGTCCCCCCACAGCGGCAGCGGCAGCGCCCAATCGTTGGCGGTTTATCAATCGCGCCAGCGAACGAACACTTCGTTGGCACATTGGGGTGCTTCCTGAGACGAGTCTCCTCAGGCAGCGAGCAGGTTTTCGCGCTTAGCAACAATCACGTTTTGGCTGATACAAATCGGCTTCCTATCGGAACCCGAATTGTCCAACCTGGTCCAGAAGTTGAGCCAACCCATCCAGGCGATGTGTTCGCCGCACTAAGCGCGTTTATACCGATTCAGTTCCCGACCTCCAGGCTCGAGCCGGTCGCGAATCGATTCGACGCGGCAATCGCTGTTGTCTCCGATTTGGGTCTTATCAGAAGAGGTAGGATCTTTGGAATCAACAACTATGAACCGCAACTCGCAACGGCAGTACCCGGGATGCGTGTGATTAAATCCGGTCGAACCACGGGCGTAACAACCGGCACCGTCACGGCCGTCAACGTTGATCGGATTCAGATCAATTACGGAACTCGCACTGCGCCGCGAATCGCGACCTTCAATGATACAATTGAAATAGTTGGCGACAACGGACCTTTCAGTGCTCCGGGTGACTCAGGTTCGGTCATTCTCAATCGTGATAACGGCAGGCCTGTCGCACTCTTATTCGCGGGCGACGGTCAAACAACGACGGCTTGCGATCTCGGTGGAATATGCCGGCGATTTCAAGCGCTGCCGGTTTAATATTTGGAGCCAGCGCATCGGGAACCCGGGATCGGAGGCTTCTGTTGGACTAACTGTAGGGGTGGCCCTCCGTGGCCACCCGTCTAACCACCAATGATGTCAACGACGGGTGGCCACGGAGGGCCACCCCTACAGTTAGTCCAACAGTGGATCCTAATTCTGACGCAAAGCCTATGAGCGATAGAACGAAACATATCCCGGGTCTTCCCAAATCACCGTCTCCACCGCCAGAGCTGGCCCAGATTGCTAAATCGCTGACTGATCCGGATGTCACTCGCGTAGGGTTGACGACCACAAGTGATGGGCGCTGGGCCCTGATGGTTCGCGTTAAGTCCGGCGCTGAGGTTCCGCTCAAAAAGGTGGAAGAAGCGTGTAGCGGTTACCCCGTCATCTACCAGGATGAGCCCGGTGAACCGCCGGTAGCTCGCCCAGCTTATCCAGCCGAGGGCGAGTAACATCTCATGATGTCTCTTGCGTGGCGCGCACTAACTCTCGAACAAGATCTGCCTGAACGGCGCCCGCGACACTAAATCCCTCGCGTGCAGCTCGACCGACGTGAAACTCGCGAATGGATGTCGTGCGCCGGAGTATTTCCACAGCGTTCATATCGATTCCACCGCCGGCGATGATCTTGAGTTCAGGAGCGGCTGCACGTTCGTAGGCATCGAGTCGCAGACGTCTCACTTCCAACTCGCCCGTTCCGCCGCTACTCAGAACTCGATCGACCTGACGCAAAGTCTTTAATTGATTCACGGCCTGTAGCTGATCGCTCGCGTCCTCGAAAGCGTGGTGGAACGTCGCGTTCAATCTCGGCGCGCAAGCCAGCACTCGTGACGTGAGCTCAAGATCGATCACACCGCGCTTGAGAAAGCCCATTACTAGACCATCAACACCAAGGTTCGAGAGCTCCGACGCTGCCTCACAAAGTCTGTCAATTTCCATCTCATCAGCGATTGCATAGCCGTCACTCTCACGAACCATGACTCTGAGCGGCAGATCCACTGCTTCTTCTATCGCTCGCACCAACGTGATCGAAGGCGTAAGACCGCCACGGTCGAGCTCTCTAACGACTTCCAAACGACTCGCGCCACCCTGCTGCGCTGCAATTGCGTCAGCGACCGAACAAGCGATTACTTCCAGAATCTCTTTGCTCATCTTTCTCCAAGCTTGCAATAATTTGCCGGCTGCGCAACGATGAATAGCGAGTTACCACATGACAGAGCTCTACCTCAAAAGTCATGAAGGCTCACTTCTCTGTGCAACCTCTGTGTTCTCTGTGTCTCTGTGGTTGATGAATTCCGAGCAAAAACACACCACAAAGACACAGAGAACACAGAGGTTGCACAGAGAAATCAGTATGTAGGGACTTTTGAGGCAAAGAACACATGACAGTATCGCATGCACAACCCGAGATGTTATTGATCTTTCGGCGTACGGGTCAGCGAAGATATGCAGTGGAGGCAAGGCGCACGTCATTCCCTGATGTAGAAATGAATCCGGCGCCTGGTTACGATCAGTGTATCCCGCACGACATGATGCATTTGGTCGTCGAAGCGAAACTCGGCCTTACGCGCGCAGTGTTTGGACAGTTGGCGTCCGGTGGAGACGCGGGCACGTTTCATCTCAGTCCGCACTCGCAGGGAACGACTCGAGACCTCGCGCGACTTAGAAGAGCCGTGAAAGCGCGTGGCGAGAAACTGCTGCGCGAGGGAAGAGACGAATCGGAACAGTCTGAGCGCGCCACGTATATCTGCTGGTACGAAAGGCTGTCTCGATCACAAGCAAACGAGCCACGCACGACTGCCCAAACTATGAGTCAGCAGGCGAAGCAGGTGCGAGAAGTAACACCTCCGAAGGAATTGCGAAGGCTCGATGAAACGACGCTCGCCGATATTTGCCGGCGCCTGGACGAGCTGAGCTCGCATTGGTCCAGACTCAACATCGGCGAAGCAATGACAGTTCGCTGGCCCGACCTAGCTGTGTCGACCGAGCGTGTATAAAAGATTGCTTTGGTCTAATCACCGTTTCGGCAAATCGCTCCATCTCTTCGAGCTGCGGGCTACACTGCAAGAGCAATAGATCCACTCCCACATCTTCAAATTCAGCCACGCGCTCCGCGACCTGATCCGGCGTGCCTACTAACCCGGATTTCAGTCCGCGATTCGAGACACTGTAGTCTTCGAGCGAGATCTGCTGCTCGAGCTTTGTGCCCGCCAGCCATTGCTGGTAGTTCTCGTAGCCGGCCGCGAATTGTTTGACGTTGGTGATTCGCTCCAGCTCACGCTTCGCTTCAATTTCGTTATCACGCACGATTGCATACGCCGCGACGCCAAACTTCATCGGCGGCAGACCAAGCCGCTCTCTGCGCTCGGATAGATCCCGAATCTTCTCGCGTACGCGCGACGGCTCGTCGCCGTGCATTACATACGCGTCACACCAGCGCGAGATCAGATCCTTCGCGGCTTCCGATTCGCCACCTGCGTAGATTGTTGGTCTGGGTCGCGTTTGCGGTTTGGGTTGCAACACCGCATCGTCAACTCGATAGTATTTCCCTGAATACGAAAAGTGATCTTCCTCCCACAATCGCTCAACGATCTCCAGCCACTCACGCGTCCGCGCATAGCGATCGTCATGTTGTTCGAAGTCGACGCCGTATTTGCGCGCCTCGTCAGCCCACCAGGAAGACACGACATTCAGCGAGAGCCGGCCGCTGCCGCCAATGTGATCGATGTTTGCCGCCTGCTTCGCTAACAACGCGGGCTGATGAAAGGTTGGACGCACAGCGACCATCAACTCGAGTGTATTCGTGACGGCCGCCAGCGCCGCGGCAGTGGACCACGCATCAAGCGAAGGCGCTTCGACGCCCTTGATATCGTTGAGATTGAGCTCGGCGATTAGAGTCAGGTCGTAGCCGATCTGCTCACTGCGTTGCGCCAGGCGACTGACGTAACTCCAGCTCGCTTCCATACCTTCGTCTTTTACATTTCTTAGCCAACCGCCGAAAACCGGGAGCCAGTAACCGTAGCGCATCGCCTAACCTCCTCTTCGAGAAAATCGACCAGTCTTGTGTGTGGATCGAAGCCGATCACGCGTGTTGCGTCGGCGACAAAGTTCGAAAGCGCGTTGATGTCGTAAAAGAGCAGCGACCCGTCACGGTCGTCGATGATGTACTCAACTCCGCCGACGTCGATCTGCGCTGCCTGAACGATTCGCTCCACTGCTCTGATCACGTCGCGAGGCGGTTCGAATGCTTCCACTCGCAGACCCGATCTTGGCGCATCGACGGGACATGCCACGCGCGCCAGCTCAACGCCGTCGGTAGTCTGGCAGATATCAGCGGGGCAGAGATTGAAAGTGTCGCCCGTAGTGAAGACTTTGATGGCGTAGAGATACTTGCCGCCGAGTGTTTCGACGCGCGTGATGTGACCGTTGTGCGGCGGGATGAACTCCTGGACCAGACCAGTCTGATCGATACCCAGATCGAGCTGGTTGTTTTCTACGGCGTGGACCAGCGCGTCGCGCGAATCAAAGCGCACGATGCCTGCGCCGCTGCCGCCGATATTGGCTTTCAACACGATTGGGAAGCGGAGACTCTCTGAAGCTTTGACGGCGAGCGAGGTCGAATTGATAACTCGTGCTCGTGGATAAGCGAGACTGAGTGAGTCGAGTAAAGAGAGTTGTCGTGCTTTCGAGATCTCGACGGCGAAGGCTGTTTGCCCGTTGATAACTCGAGTTCCCTGCTCCTCGAGATAGTTTAAATATTGAAGTGTGTAGAAAATTCCGTGGCCGTGGCCGCGCAGATATGCCGAAG
>Ga0134124_10005586_pt1 | contig 10104 bp, 9 predicted proteins | sample KB304_FD_96880 | JGI IMG/M metagenome (GOLD analysis project Ga0134124, IMG submission 96880) | Terrestrial soil microbial communities without Nitrogen fertilizer from Kellogg Biological Station, Michigan, USA - KB3-0-4 | ecosystem: Environmental > Terrestrial > Soil > Unclassified ... | reverse complement strand
CGTTGCACATTGGTTCGCTCCATTTCGTAGGCCGGAGGTTGGCCCCATTCCGCGGGTCGATCCCCGCACGGCGGGGCCCCTCGCCCTGCGCTTCATGCGGCCCCGGCACGTTGCACATTGGTTTGCCTTGCTTTTGCGGGCCGGAGGTTGGCCGCACTCCGCGGGTCGATCCCCGCACGGGCGGGGCCCCTCGCCCTTCGCTTCATGCGGCGCCCGGCACCCGCATCGTTCGCAGTCCCACCTATGCACGCCGGGCTGTGGCCGCATTGCGCTGGTCGATCCCCGCAAGCGGGGCCCCTCGCCCTTCGCTTCATGCGCCCATTGTCGCCGCCAGGGCCCTGCGGTACTGCACCGCCTCGGCCACGTGCACCACCTGTGTCACGGCCGCGCCGGCGAGATCGGCGATCGTGCGCGCGACCTTGAGCGTGCGGTGCGTCGAGCGCGCGCTCCATCCCAGGCGCGCTGCCGCGATGTTGAGGAATTTCGCGGCGGCGGCGTCGAGCGCCGCGTGCGTGTCGATCTCCTTGCCTTGCAGGCCCTGGTTCGCCTTGCCCTGGCGCTGCATGGCGCGGTCGCGCGCGGTTTCGCAGCGCCGCCGGATCGCGGCAGTGGATTCACCGGCGGGTGCGGTGAGCAGTTGTTCGGGCGCGATCGCCGGCACTTCCACGTGCAGGTCGATGCGGTCCAGCAGCGGCCCGGAGAGCTTGCCCTGGTAGCGCGCGACCTGGTCGGGGGTGCAGCGGCACGCCTTGTGCGGCGAGCCGCGCCAGCCGCACGGGCAAGGATTCAGCGCACCGATGAACTGGAAGCGGGCCGGAAATTCGGCTCGTTGCGCGGCGCGCGAGATCGTGATCTGGCCGGTCTCCAGCGGCTCGCGCAGTGCTTCCAGTGCGGCGCGCGGAAAGTGCGGCAGCTCGTCCAGGAACAGCACGCCATGATGGGCCAGCGAAATCTCACCGGGACGCGGCGGCGAACCGCCTCCCACCAAGGCGACGGCACTGGCCGTGTGGTGCGGGCTGCAGGTTGGCCGCAGTCCCCAGTGCGCCAGGGAGAACCGGCCGGCCAGGCTGGCGATGGCGGCGGTTTGCAGCGCTTCTTCCACCGTCATGGCGGGAAGCAGGCCGGCGAATCGTTGCGCCAGCATCGACTTGCCGGATCCTGGCGGGCCGAGCAGCAGAAGGCTGTGCCCGCCGGCCGCGGCGATTTCCAGCGCCCGCTTGGCGCCGGCTTGGCCTTTCACGTCCGACAGATCCGGATAGACGGCGGCAGCGGCCTGCGGCTGGGCGACGATGCGCGCCCAGCCGTCGGAAGACTCGCTGTTCTGCGACGGCGCAAACTGGCGCACCACGTCCAGCAAGTGGTTGGCCCGATAGACCTGCGCCTGCGGCACCAGCGCCGCTTCTTCGGCGCTGCCGGCGGGGAGCACCAGCTTGGCCGCGGCACCGGCCGCGTGCAGCGCGAGGCTCATGGCCAATGCGCCGCGCACCGGGCGCAATTCGCCCGACAGCGAAAGCTCTCCGGCGAACTCATAATCCGCCAGCCGCGCCGCGTTGATTTGGCCGCTGGCGGCCAGGATGCCCAGCGCGATCGGCAGGTCGAAACGGCCGGAGTCCTTCGGCAAATCGGCCGGCGCAAGATTGACGGTGATGCGTTTGTTGTGCGGGAACTCGAGCCCGCAGTTCTGCAGCGCCGAGCGCACCCGCTCGCGCGCCTCCTTGACTTCAACGTCGGCCAGTCCCACGAGCGTGAAGCTGGGCAGGCCATTGGCCAGGTGCACTTCGACCGTCACAGCGGCCGCTTGCAGGCCGACGAGGGCGCGGCTTTGCACCAAGGACAAACTCATCAAAAACTCCTCCCCATACAGGTGCATGTCCACCTGTGGTGCAGCGCACAAAACGAGATTGCACCAGCCCGGTGCGGTCAACTCTTCAATACATAGCGCTTGAGGCCTCAACGCCGTAGAGCTTGGGGCCGTGGACCCACCGAGGGGAGTTGTGACTTTTGGCACGCTCCCTGCTAAAGGTCTGCAACCTTTACTCAGGAGAACTCGGTGAAACTCAAGAAGACGCAAAAACTGGTAGTGGCCGCCCTGGCTCTTTCGGGCGCAGCTTTCGCGCAGACCAAGGCGCCCGAGCCGGACTACACGCTCTCGTACAACGTGGGCGTGGTTACGGACTACCGCTACCGCGGCATTTCGCAATCGCGCCTGAACCCGGCGCTGCAGGGAGGCATCGACTTCGCCCACAAGAGCGGCTTCTACCTGGGCACCTGGGCCTCGACCATCCAGTGGATCAAGGATGCCGGCGGCGACGCGCCGCTGGAGATCGACATCTATGGCGGCTACAAGGGCCAAGCCGGCCCCGTGGGCTATGACGTCGGTTTCCTGACCTACCAGTATCCGAACCACAGCCTGCCCATCAGTCCGGTCACCAATGAAATCTACGCGGCCGGAACCTTCGGACCCGCCACGCTGAAGTATTCGCACTCGGTAAGCAACCTGTTCGGTTTTGCAGACAGCAAGAACAGCGGCTATCTGGACCTGAGCGCCAATTTCGACCTGGGCACCGGCTGGTCCGTCACGCCGCATGTTGGCCACCAGAAGGTCGCGAACAACGGAGCGTTCTCCTATACCGATTACTCGCTCACCCTCGGCAAGGACTTCGGCAACGGCCTGTCGGCCAGTGCGGCAGTGGTCGGCACCGATGCCAACAAGACGCTGTACGTCACCCCCGCCGGCAAGTTCACCGGCAAGACCGCGCTGGTGCTGGGCGTGAAGTACAGCCTGTAGACCATTCACGTTTTCCCAAGGAGAGAAGTTATGAAACTGGTCACGGCCATCATCAAACCATTCAAGTTGGACGAAGTGCGGGAAGCGCTTTCCGGCATCGGGGTGCAGGGCATCACCGTCACCGAGGTCAAGGGCTTCGGGCGGCAGAAGGGCCATACCGAGCTGTACCGCGGTGCCGAATACGTGGTGGACTTCCTGCCCAAGGTGAAGATCGAAGCGGCGATCGACGACGATCTGGTCGACCGCGTGATCGATGCGGTCGAAGCGGCCGCCCGCACCGGCAAGATCGGCGACGGCAAGGTCTTTGTCTACGACCTGGAGCAGGTCGTGCGCATCCGCACCGGCGAAACCGGCAAGGAAGCCCTCTAGCGCAATCCACCATGAAAGAAATGAACATGAGAAAGCTTCTGCCTTCCCTGGTCCTGGCCCTCGGTCTTCTGATCGGCGGCGTTGCGCTGGCACAGGCACCCGCCGCCACGGCGCCTGCCGCAACGGCACCGGCCGCCGTGGCGCCTGCGGCCGCGCCCGAAACTTCCACGCCCGCGACCACGGGCACGGCAGCGGCTGCACCGGTCGCGCCGGCTGCAACAGCGCAAGCCGCAGCGCCGGCCCCCGCCGCTTCAGGCGCACCGGCCGCGCCGGCTCCGGTCCCCAACAAGGGCGACACGGCCTGGATGACAGTGGCCACCGTGCTGGTGATCCTGATGACCATTCCGGGGCTGGCCCTCTTCTACGGCGGCCTGGTACGCAGCAAGAACATGCTGTCGGTGCTGATGCAGGTCTTCGTCGTGACCGCGATGATCTACGTGCTGTGGGCCCTGTACGGCTACAGCGTGGCCTTCACCGCCGGCAACCCGTTCGTGGGAAGCTTCGACAAGCTGTTCCTCAAGGGCGTGACGCCCGATTCGGTGGCCGCGACCTTCAGCAAGGGCGTCGTGATTCCCGAGCTGTCGTATTTCACTTTCCAGGCCACCTTCGCCGCCATCACCTGCGCGCTGATCGTCGGCTCCTTCGCCGAACGGATCAAGTTCTCCGCGGTGTTGCTGTTCTGTGCGCTGTGGTTCACCTTCAGCTACCTGCCGATCGCCCACATGGTGTGGTACTGGGACGGCCCGGACGGAATCACCGATGCCAAGTCGCTGGAAGTCGTCACCTCCCATGGCGGCTGGCTCTGGGCCAAGGGCGCGCTCGATTTCGCGGGCGGCACGGTGGTGCACGTCAACGCGGGCGTGGCGGGACTGGTGGGCGCCTTCGTGTTGGGCAAACGCATCGGCTATGGCCGGGAATCGTTCGCCCCGCACAGCCTGACCTTGACCATGGTCGGCGCCGCGCTGCTGTGGGTGGGCTGGTTCGGCTTCAATGCCGGGTCGAACCTGGAAGCCACCGGCGCCGCCGCCCTGGCCTTCACCAACACCCTGCTGGCCACGGCTGCCGCAACGCTGAGCTGGATCTCCGGTGAAGCGATGTCCAAGGGCAAGGCCTCGATGCTGGGCGCTGCTTCGGGCGCGGTCGCCGGACTGGTGGCCATCACCCCGGCCTGCGGTTTTGTCGGCCCGATGGGCGCCATCGTCATCGGGCTGCTGGCCGGCCTGATCTGCCTGTGGGGCGTCAACGGTCTGAAGCGCATGCTGGGGGCGGACGATTCGCTCGACGTGTTCGGCGTGCACGGTGTCGGCGGTGCGCTCGGTGCGCTGCTTACCGGCGTATTCGCGGCGCCCGCGCTGGGCGGCGTCGGCATCTACGACTACGTGACGAACAAAGTCTCGCCCGACTATTCGATCGGCGGCCAGGTATGGATCCAGCTGCAGGGCGTGCTGACCACGATCGTCTGGTCCGGCATCGTTGCCTTCATCGCCTACAAGATCGTCGATCTGGTGATCGGCCTGCGGGTCTCCGAAGAGGAAGAACGCGAAGGCCTGGACATCTCGTCGCACGGCGAAACCGCCTACAACCGCTAACAGCAAGGAACCAGGGCTGCGGCCGTCCGGCCGCGGCGCGAATCACGCAAGAGTCTCCCTTGGATGTTGGGCCCGCCGGAGCTTGCGCTCCAGCGGGCCTTTTTTTATGCGCGCACAATCCGAAGCCAGGAGACCAGCGCCAGGCATGTTCCAACTTCGTTCAGGTGCGCTGCGGTGCGAAATCGAGCCACGCCTCGGCGGCTGCATCGCCGGCCTGTGGCTGGGCGACGTTGCCGTGCTGCGCAGCACGGCCGCGGCGCAATTGACCTCGGCGCGCCAGGCCGGCTGCTATCCCCTGGTGCCGTTTTCCAATCGCATCGCGCAGGCGACCTTGCAGTGGCAGGGAACGCAGCATCCGCTGGTGCGCAACAACGGAGCGGAACCGCATGCCATCCATGGCGTGGGCTGGCAACGATCCTGGGAAATTCTGGAAAGCGATAGCGAATTCGCCATGCTCGCCTATGAGCACCGGCCCGACGCGGCCTGGCCGTTCGCCTTCGACAGCTCGCAGACGCTGCGCCTGCGCGGCAACACGCTCGAGCTCACGCTGTCGCTGACCAACCAGGCGCAGCGGCCCGCGCCGGCCGGCCTGGGCTGGCATCCGTATTTCGTCAAGCGATCGCGCAGCCGCATTTCCTTCGCGGCCACCGGCCGCTGGGAGATGGGACCCGACAAGCTGCCGACCGAGCGGCGCCCCGCGCACGGGCTGGACGCGCAATGCGCATTCCTCGATATCGACCATTGCTTCGATGGCTGGTCCGGCACGGTGCAGCTGCGCGACGAGCTGCTGCACACGCGCTTGGACTCGGGCCTGAGCCGGTTGGTGGTGTTCACCAACGACACGCGCGACTTCGTGGCGATCGAGCCGGTGAGCCACGTCAACAACGCCATCAGCCTGGTCGATGCGGGCGCCGATGCGGCGCAGCTGGGCCTGGCGATCCTGCAGCCGGGGGAATCCGTCAGCGCGCAGATGTCGATCTCGGTGGAACGGGTGACATGACCTGGCGTTGCGTGATCGCGCAGCCGGACCAGCTCGGCGAATCGCCGTTCTGGCATCGCGACGAGGGCCTGCTGTACTGGGTGGACATTCCGGCGCGGCAGGTTCGACGCGCCGACCCCGCCAGCGGCAGCGTCGAGAGCTGGGCCATGCCGAGCGAGCCGGGTTGCATCGCACCCGTCCGTGGCGGCGGCCTGGTCCTGGCGCTGCGCGACGGGGTGTATAGAGCCGGCAGCTGGGGCGCTGCGCTGGTGCCCGTGGCGCACTTCAGCCACGATGTTGCAACCACGCGCTTCAACGACGGCAAGGCCGATCCGCTGGGACGCTTCTGGGCCGGCACCATGTACGAGCCGCGCGACGCGCGCAAGGCGCGGCTGTACAGCATCGATCTGCGCGCCTGCAACGGCAACGGCGGCAAGCCCCTGGTGGGGCTCAAGGCCGATGACGCGATCATTGCCAATGGCCTGGCCTGGTCGCCCGACGCCAGGACGCTGTACTGGGCCGACACGCCCAACCATGTGATTCATGCCTGGGACTGGGAGGGGCAGGGCAACGTGATGAGCCGCCGCCGCGTGTTCCAGCAGTTTGCCGGCAAGCCCGACGGCTGGCAGCCGGGGCAGCCCGGCTACGGCGGCCGCCCCGATGGCGCCGCCGTGGACATCGAAGGAAATTACTGGTGCGCCATGTTCGAAGGCGGGCGTGTGCTCAAGTTCGCTCCCGAGGGACAACTGCTCGCGGAGTTTCCCTTGCCCGTGCGCTGCCCTACCATGCCCTGCTTCGGCGACGCCGACCTCAAGACCTTGTATGTCACCAGCGCCAGTTACAACCGGCCGGCCGGGGAACTGAAGGCCCTGCCCCATTCCGGCTGCGTCATGGCGATGCGGGTCGACGTGCCGGGGCTGCCGGTCAATTTCGTCAGCGACTGATTTCAAAAAGATCAATCATTTCGGGAACCGGCACGGCCCTGCCCGCGCTTACCATCGACGGCAAATGGAACTCATCCTCGATCAACTCGCCGGACGCATTCGCGCCGCGACCGACGCCGGCACGCCACTGCGCATCCGCGGCGGCGGCAGCAAGGACTTCTACGGCGAACAACTGCAGGGCGAGTTGCTGGAAACCGCGCCGCTGGCAGGCATCACCAGCTACGAGCCGACCGAGCTTGTCGTCACTGCCGGCGCGGGCACCCCGCTGGCCGAGCTGGAGGCCGTGCTGGCCGAACGCGGCCAGTGCCTCCCATTCGAACCTCCGCACTTCGGCTCGCGCGGCGAGCCTTCCCCTCCGCCCTTGGGGGGAGGGGCTTGGGGAGGGGGCCTTCAGGACAGCGGCCCCGCCAGGAGCGCTGCGACGGTCGGCGGCATGGTGGCCGCCGGCTTGAGCGGCCCGGCGCGCGCCAGCGTCGGTTCGATGCGCGACTACGTGCTCGGACTGACCATGATCAATGGCCGCGGCGAAGTCCTGATCTTCGGCGGCCAGGTCATGAAAAACGTGGCGGGCTACGACGTGTCCCGGCTGGTGGCCGGCTCGCTCGGTACGTTGGGCCTGATTGCCGAGGTCAGCTTGAAGGTGCTGCCGGTCGCGCCGGCGCAGGCCACGCTGAAGTTCGAGATGGGCCAGACCGAGGCGCTGCGGCGCCTGAATGCCTGGGGCGGCCAGCCGCTGCCGCTGAACGCCAGCTGCTGGGTCGACGACGCCGGCGTGCAAACGCTGTTCCTGCGGCTGCGCGGAGCGGTGGCAGCGGTCGAGGCGGCGTGCAAGACCCTGGGCGGCGAGCGTCAGGACAACGCGCAGGTCGCCGGGGACTGGTCGCGGTGTCGCGACCAAACCCTGCCCTGGTTCACCGAGCGCGACGTCCGCGACCTGTGGCGGCTTTCGGTGCCGCAGACGGCGCCAGTGCTTGATCTGCCCGAGCTGCCATTGATCGAGTGGCACGGCGGCCAGCGCTGGGTGCGCGCGCAGCCCGGCGACGCCGCGCGGCTGCGTGAACTGGCGTTGCGCGCCGGCGGACACGCCACCTTGTTCGCGCCGGGCGCGGGGCGGTCGCCTGCCGCCGGCCGGTTCGCGCCCCTGGCGCCGCCGCTGGAGCGCATCCATCGCGAACTCAAGCGGCAGTTCGATCCGGCCGGCATCTTCAATCGCGGCCGTATGTACGCGGACTTCTGATCGCATGCAGACCGACCTGTCACCTGAGTTCAGGAACACATCTGCAGGGCGCGAGGCCGAGGCCATCCTGCGCAAGTGCGTGCATTGCGGCTTCTGCACCGCTACCTGCCCGACTTACCAGATCCTGGGCGACGAGCTCGACAGCCCACGCGGGCGCATTTACCTGATCAAGCAGGTGCTCGAAGGCGCGGCGCCGACGCGCAAGACCCAACTGCACCTGGACCGTTGCCTGACCTGCCGCAATTGCGAGAGCACCTGCCCCAGCGGCGTCGAGTACGGGCATCTGGTCGACATCGGCCGCAAGATCGTGGAAGAGCGGGTGCCGCGCGAGACCGCCGACAAGGCGCTGCGCTGGACCTTGAAAGAGGGCCTGCCCTCGCCGCTGTTCGGCTCGGCGATGAAATTGGGGCAGGCCGTGCGCGGGCTGTTGCCGCAGATGCTGAAGGACAAGGTGCCGGCCCGGCAGGAGGCGGGTCGACTGCCGGCGCGCGAGCATGCGCGCAAGGTGCTGATGCTGGCCGGCTGTGTCCAGCCATCGATGATGCCCAACATCAACAGTGCTACCGCGCGTGTGCTCGACGCGGCTGGCATCCAGACCCTGGTCGCGGCGCAGGCCGGCTGCTGCGGCGCCGTGAAGTTCCACCTCAACGACCAGGAAGGCGGCTTGGCCCAGATGCGCGCCAACATCGACGCCTGGTGGCCTTACGTCGTGAGCGGCCGGGTCGAAGCCATCGTCATGAATGCGTCGGGCTGCGGCGTCACGGTCCGGGAATACGGGCACCACCTGCAGCATGACCCGGCCTATGCCGCCAAAGCCCGGCGTGTGAGCGAGCTCACGCGCGACCTGAGCGAGTTGCTGCCCGAGCTGGTCCCTGCCCTGCGCAGCAAGGTGCGGCCCCCGACCGGTGTGCTGGCGTTCCATCCGCCCTGCAGCTTGCAGCACGGCCAGCAGCTGCGCGGCGGCGTCGAGCGGCACCTGGGCGAGTTGGGGTTTACCGTGCGCGTGGCGATGAACGAATCGCACCTGTGCTGCGGCTCAGCCGGCACTTACTCGGTGCTGTATCCCGACATGGCGCACCGGCTGCGCGACCGCAAGCTCGGCAATCTGGCGCAGCTGCAGCCGCAGGCGATCATCTCGGCCAATATGGGCTGCATCGCGCATCTGCAGAGCGGCACCTCGGTGCCGGTCAAACACTGGGTCGAGGTGCTGGACGCCGCGCTCGGGTGATCTCTTCAGGTGGCGCCCGGCACCAGGATCATTCGCAAGCTCACTTATGTACGCCGGGCTGTGGCCGCATTTCGCTGGTCGATCCCGTGTACGGGGCCCCTCGCCCTTCGCTTCATGCGGCGCCCGGCATCTGCATTGTTTGCAGGCGCGCTCTTGTAAGCCGGGCTGCGGCCGTATTGCGCTGGTCGATCCCCGCAAGCGGGGCCCCTCGCCCTTCGCTTCATGCGGCCAGTGCCGCCTCGATGTCCTTGGCCAGTGCCGCCGGCGTGTCGGCCGGTGCGTAGCGCTTGATCACCTGGCCGTCCTTGCCGACCAGGAACTTGGTGAAGTTCCACTTGATCGCCGTGCTGCCCAGCAGGCCCGGGGCCTGCGCGGTGACCCACTGGTACAGCGGGTCGGCCGAGGGGCCGTTCACGTCGATCTTGGCCATCATCGGAAAGCTCACCCCGTAATTGAGCTGGCAGAACCCGGCGATTTCCTCGTTGCTGCCGGGGTCCTGCGCGCCGAACTGGTTGCAGGGAAAGCCCAGCACCACGAGGCCTTTCTTGCCGTAGCTGCGGTGCAGCTCCTCCAGGCCGCCGAACTGGGGCGTGAAGCCGCAGGCGCTGGCGGTGTTGACGATCAGCAGCACCTTGCCCTTGTATTTCTTCAGCGGCACGGTCTTCCCGTCGATCTGCCGCGCGTCGAAGTCGTAAATGGTGGTCATCGCCTCATTGTGCGGCAACGGCCGGCGGCCCGCAGGCGCCGCCGCTGAACCCCTACTGGTGTCCTGTCCCACAAATATCTGTGCTCTCGTTCGAGTTCATGCGGTGATGATCGGCGGCTGGCCAAAGGGGGTCAAGACTGGGCGTCTTGATCCCCTTTGGCCAGTCGGCGAGGGCGCCGCAGGGGCCGAACCCTTCGGGCTGGTGCGTATCGGGCCGCATCCTGCGTTGCGGTCACAGGTCAATACCTCAAGTATTGACCTGCG
>Ga0134124_10005583_pt1 | contig 10108 bp, 7 predicted proteins | sample KB304_FD_96880 | JGI IMG/M metagenome (GOLD analysis project Ga0134124, IMG submission 96880) | Terrestrial soil microbial communities without Nitrogen fertilizer from Kellogg Biological Station, Michigan, USA - KB3-0-4 | ecosystem: Environmental > Terrestrial > Soil > Unclassified ... | reverse complement strand
TGGCGGTTTGATGCAGGAAGGCGACATCTTCGCGCGAATTGGGGAAGAAGGCATCGCGCGAGTGGTGGCGGCGTTCTATCGCCGGGTTCCGCACGACGACGTGCTCGGGCCGATGTATCCGCCGCAGGATCTCGCCGGGGCGGAGGCGCGGCTGCGGGATTTTCTGATCTACCGGTTCGGCGGGCCGACCCGCTACCTCGAGCAGCGGGGCCATCCGCGGCTGCGCGCGCGGCACGCGCCGTTCGGGATCGACCGGAAGGCCCGCGATCGCTGGATGCAGCTGATGGGCGAGGCGATTACCGAAGCGGCTCTGCCGGTCGAGGCGCAGGACGCGATGCGGTTGTTCCTGGACGGCATCGCGACGTTTTTGATCAATCGCGCTACCTAATTACGGAGACTGACATGGCTGACGTCACGCTGTTCACCCCCGGCCGCATCGACGGCTTCGACACGAAGAACCGCTTCGTCATGGCGCCGATGACGCGGAGCCGCGCGCTTCCCGGCGGCGTGCCGTCGGAGCTCGCCATCGAGTACTACGCGCAGCGAGCGTCGGCGGGGCTCATCATCACGGAAGGCGTCGCGCCGTGCGCGGCGGGCATCGGGTACGCGCGCACGCCGACGGCGGAAACGCCCGAGCAGATGGCCGCGTGGAAGAAGATCGTCGACGCGGTGCACGCGAAGGGCGGCCGCATGTTCATGCAGTTCATGCACGTCGGCCGCATCGGGCACTCCGAGAACCGCTACGTCAAGGACCCGCTCATCGCGCCGTCGGCCGTCCGCGCTGCCGGGCAGATGTGGACCGACACGAAGCAGATGCAGGACCTCGACATGCCGCGCGCGCTCGAGACGAGCGAGATTCCCGGCGTCATCGCGCAGTACGCGGCGGCGACGCGCAACGCGCTCGACGCCGGCTTCGACGGCGTGGAACTGCACTCGGCCTCGGGCTACCTGCCCATGCAGTTCCTGTCGTCGAACACCAATCAGCGCGCCGACGGGTACGGCGGCAGCGTCCAGAACAGAATCCGCTTCGTCGTCGAAGCGCTCGAGGCGATGTCGAAGGCGGCGGGCACGCCGTCGAAGATCGGGATCAAGATCAGTCCTGCCATGCCGTTCAACGACATCCACGACGACAACCCGATTGAGACCTACACCACACTCGTCAGCGCGATCGGATCGATGGGCCTCGCGTATCTGCACGTGCTGAAGACCACGATCCCGAACACGTTCGAGCTGCTGCGGCCGCTGTTCAAAGGACCGTTCATGGCGGGCGGCGGGTTCACGCTCGAGAGCGGCAACCAGGCGCTCTCGTCCGGCATCGCCGACTTCGTCGTGTTCGGCAAGCTCTTCACGTCGAACCCGGATCTGCCCGCGCGCTTCCAGAAGGGCGCGGCGCTCGTCGATCCCGATCCGAATACGTTCTACTCGCCCGGCCCCAAGGGGTATACCGACTACACAGCGCTCTGAGGAGAGCCCAACGGACGTGCGACGAGCCCCATGCGCCACGCGGCCTCTATCTAGGATAGTAAATTACTTGACTCATGAGCGCCCTAGGGATGAGCCCTACGGAGTTCCGGGTGCCGTCTCGGACTTACTGGGCGGGTTCGATTTTGACGGTGAAATCTAGATGCAGGGGATAGCTACGAACAGGCTCGCTAGGCCAGTCGGGTTGACCTTTTTCTCGCAGAAATAGGTCAAGTCTCCACTTGCCGTTCTCGCCAATCGGCAACACGCTAATGGTGGCATTGACTCTGTGCGTCTGCCCTTTGAGAGTGAACGCCAATGGTGTATCGGCCTCGCCCTGCTTCACGAAATAGTTGCGCCCAGACGGCGACAAGAATCTCACAGTCTGTTCGAACTCTTTTCCTTCATCGGCAGGCTCTTTTTCCCACATCGTGAAGATCTGCCATCGCATTGGAACGGGAAACGGACTCGCCGTTGGTGCCTGTTCGAGCTGCACCTCTCCGCCAAATTGACTCAGCAGGGCGATCAGCGTCGGATTGTTATCGTCCTTCGCGATCACAATTTTTTCGCAGGCGACAAACACAAGGGCTATTGGCATTTAGAACGCCAAGGTCAATTCGGCGTCACTGGATTCGTCATTCAGCCGCACTTTGATTCTCGATCCATAGACGAAGCGTCCGATCGTCATCACGGTCGTTGTCGCAGTTGTGGCTTGAACAGGCTGAAGCAGTCCAGCAGCTCGCAATTGAGCATACGCATCCCATCCCACTGGTTGGGGTTCTTCACGGTCGAACCACGGACAACCCTTTTGTATCCATTCAGCGCGCAATTGCTCGTGAGTCAGGACGCGATCGTCGTAGCCAAATTCGGTCCCGCAACAGCCGCAGATCCGGTAGTCGCGCGGATAAAACTCAGCGTCGCCGCTATAGCCACAAACGGGGCACGTGTGTTCGCTCATGTTCGACACTCACAATCTGCCTCGAAGAACTCCCGGTTCGTCGCAAAATTGTGCGTTCTCGGTACTCCAGTGGTGCCCACAGGATACAGGATGTGGTACGTCACCAGAATAGCCGGGTTGTCGCGCAACACGATTACATATTCGCCCGTGGCTTCACGGAACCTGACGCGTTTGGGGTCGTTCTCATCCGGGCAATGCCTTTCACACTCGGCCGCGTCTTCTGGGCAGGCCCCGTCACAAAGGGCTGACGCTTTCGCCAAATACTCGTCTGCCGTTGCGACTCGGCAGTCGGTGCGATGCCGTTCAAAGTGGCGGCGCAATTGTTTGACTGATCCGAAATTCGCCACGTCTCATTATCGCTTGGGCTTCTTCTTTCGCGATTCACGTTCTTTTTTCCATTCCTCTTCGCGTCGATCCAATTCTTCTTCGGAGACTGAAAAGACGTTGGTGGCCACATCTTCAAATTTCTTCTGTGGAGCTCGGTTGCCTGTTTCTAGGGGTTCAGGAAATAGGCGTCGTCTAGTCACTTGATGAGGACTCCTTATGTGCAGATTGTTCGGGGCAGGCGGTGGTTCAACTAATTCGGCTTACCCGATTCTTGTCCGGGGGGCGGGTTGTCGGACTGCGTCTGAAGAAGATCGGCAAGTTTTCGCGCTTCATTTCTCGGAAACAAATAGTGCAGCCATCCAAAGCGAGGGTCGCGAAGATGTAGCAGAGAGTGTCCAAGCATTACGTCCGGCTCTGTCGCCCACATTGGATTGTTGATAGCGAAGACTTTTTGTCCGAGCGGAGAGACTCGATGAATCTCAGGCGTCATGAGTGCTCTGAACTCCCCGAGGTTCTTGAGCATGTCGTCCACGGCGGTGAGGTCCATTCGCAGTTCAATTGATGGATTCTTGAAACGAAATATGACCATTGTGCGATCATCGCTCACTGTTGCTTCGAACACTGGGGATGTATCAGTCATATTTGCTTCCTTCTCCCTCGTCGTTTCATCGGCGCCGATCGATCTTCACGTCGCATCGGCAGCGGTCAGTCCGTTCCACGTCAGACGCTTGCCAAAGGCGGCGGCAGTCATGGCGAACCGAGCGGGGTTACTCAGCTTTCTGGTGTTGAACCGGAAGGCTTGCTCATCGAGGTAGCGGAAGAGATGAAACGGTTCGACGGTTAGCGTGCCGGTCGCGCTAGGCGCCGGCACGCACCGTGACCCCCAAGAGCTGGCTGCTACCAGCGCACCGCAACGCCGATGTTGGCGCGCCAGAAATCGAGACCCGAGAGCAGATTCTGCGCGAACAAGTCGGCCGCGGCGATGTTCGGATCGGTCGAAATCGTGTTGCTGAAGACCGTGAAGTAGCGGACGTCTGCGCGGATGCCCACGTTGCCCGCGAAGCCCATCACGCCGCCACCGATGTTGCCGCCGAGTTTCGTCTGGCTCGAGGACGTCGTCAGGTTCGACGTCGGCACGGCAGGCGTTCGAATGTCGGAAGAGCGAAGCTGCAGGGCGCCGAGTCCGCCGGACACGTACGGCTGGATGCGAGCCTCGGACCCGATCGGCACCGCGCCGATGACGTTCGCCATGTAGGCGTTGACCGCCGGGTTGCCGGCGAGGAGCGGGTTGTCGATGCGGAAGTGCGGCGCGAAGTCGGCGAGAGCCTCGCCGCCGATCACGCCTCTGTACAGATAGGCGACCTGACCGCCGAACTGCACGCTCGATTCACCGCCGCGAGCGCCGAAGTTCGAGCCGACAAACCCCGCGGCCGTCCAATGGTTATCGTTCGGATCGTTCAAGCTCGCACGATCCGGCTGCGCCGGCGCGGGCGGAGGCGTCCGGCGGACCTGAGCCGCCGCGATCGCTGGAAGCGCAACGGTGAGCGCGGCCGCCGCAACCACTTCGAAAACTCTTCGCATGACATCTCCTTTTCGAATACGTCACGGAAGGGCTGGCTGCAAAGGACATACCCCGCACAACGGTTAAGGTGGGTGACCCCTGCGTTACCACCGTTGGGCGCACCGATGCGGAGTTGTGCGCGAGGTATACCCACCGAGGGGAAGCGGGTGTGATCTCTCGCGCTTATCTCCTGCGGCCGCCGAGGAATCGCAGCAGGAACAGGAACAGGTTGATGAAGTCGAGATAGAGCGCCAGCGCGCCCACGACGGCGTACTGCTTGGCGACGGTGCCGTCGACGGACAGTGACATCTCCTTCAGCCGTTGCGCGTCCCACGCGGTGAGACCGGTGAAGACGATCACGCCGACCAGCGAGATCATGAACTGCAGACCGTCGTTCTGCCAGAAGAAGCCGATGAAGGTCGCGATCAGCAGCCCGATGAGGCCCATGAACATGAACTGGCCCATCCCGGCCAGGCTGCGCCGCGTCATCGTCCCGTACAGCGCGAGCGCGCCGAACATCGTCGCGCTGATGAGAAACGTGCTGGCGACGGACTCGCCGGTGTAGGCGAGCAGCACGAACGACATCGTCACGCCTGTGAGCGCGGAGTAGACGACGAAGAGCGCCGAGGCGGTCGACGCCGCAAGTTTCTCCACGCGCGCCGACAGCAAGACGACGATGCCGAGCTGCGCGATCGCCAGAATCCAGAAGGCGGCGCGGTTGGTCGCGATCGTGCGAACGAGCGCCGGTGACGACGACACGAACCAGGCGGTCCCGGCCGTGATGGCGAGACCTGCGCACATCCAGCCGTAGACGGCGCGCAGAAACGACGTCACGCGCTCGTCGACCGACACGCCGGTGAACGGCCTGCCTTGAATCAGATTGTCTTGAGCCATTTCGTCCTCTTTCTACGTTCAGGATACCTTATCGGTCGCGCGGCCCGTCCTGCTTGAGTTCTCTGGACAGCCACGCGCTCGCCAGGCTCCAGTCCCGTCGGACGGTGGCCAGGGACACGTCCAGCGCCTCCGCGGTCTCTTCGAGGCTCATTCCACCGAAAAAACGCATCTCCACCACGCGACTCTTGCGCGGATCGAGCTGCTCGAGACGTTGCAGGGCCTCGTCGAGCGCGAGGACGTCGGCGCGCTCCGGCACCGCGACGTGCGCGGCCTCGATCAACGAGACGTGGATCGCGTCACCGCCACGCTTGAAGCGGTCGCGGCGGCGCGCATGATCCACGAGCACACGGCGCATCATGTTGGCCGCCATGCCGAAGAAGTGCGCGCGGTCGGCCCAGCGGATGTCCTTCCAGTCGACGAGGCGAATGTAGGCTTCGTTGATGAGGGCGGTCGCCTGCAGATCGTGGCCCGGACGCTCCGCCGCCATGTACCGGGCCGCGATCCGATGGAGCTCTCCTTGAACCGCGGGCATCAGCCTGTTGAACGCGTCCCGGTCGCCTTTGCCCCAGGCGACCAGCAGCTTCGTGACGTTGGGTGCGGACGCGTCGTCCATCTACGGCTCCTGCCGTATCGGGCCAAGGTAGTGATCGAACCACGCGAGGATCTCGCCGAGCAGGTCCGGACGCGTCACCGGGTTGCGATGGCCGCCCTCATAGAGAACGAGCTTCTTGTCAGCCGCCGGAGTCCCCAGCGCGTCGAAGAGCAGCTTCAGGTTGGTCTCGTACGGGAACAGGAAATCCTGTCGGCCGTTCACCATCAGCGTGGGCACGCGATATCGCGGGACGAATTGCCAGGAATCGACTTCGCGCGGCTGGGACTCGAAGAGGCCGCCCGACAGCAGGGCAGCGGCTTTCACGCGCGTTTCGACGGCAAGGAGACGAGGCGCGTGCGCGGCGCCCCAGCTGATGGCGTAGAAGCCCAGCTTCGCGGCGTCGATGTCTGGACGCGTGTGGAGGTAGTCGATCGACCGGCCCAGGTCGCGCGACCACTTGATCGCGCGGTCGGTTTCCTCGTTGGCCGGAAGCACGAGCGCCGAGGGCCCGCGTTCCAGCGTTCCCCAGTAGGCCGGAATCATCACGGCCCTGCCCGAGCGAATCAGGAACTCGTACGGGAACCCGAAGTCTTCGACGCGGCGCGACGACATGATGTAGGAGCCCCCGAAGACCACGATCACTTCGTAGGGAGGCGCGGCGTCTTTGGGCAGAAACAGATGCGCGGCGACGCGGTCGTTGGCGTACGCCGCCTTGAACGAGACAGTCTGCCTGCTCCAGAACGGCGGCGAGTCGTCCACACGCTCCACCCGCGCCTCGAGTGCAGCCGGTTCGTACCGATGCAGATCGGCGAGCAGCCGGTACGCCTGATCGTCAACGGGCTTCTCGGTTCGCGCCTGCCGCATCGGGCCGAGCTCCAGCGACGCGAAGCTCGCAGCGGGCGCCGGTGTCGGGCGCTTGACGGTGCGGAATCCCATGGAGACCGTCCGCCAGAACGGGTCGCGGGCGTCGACCGTTCCGAACACGTACGAAGGCTCGTCCCACGCGCCACCGAGCGCATAGCGCAGCGTGCCCGACGCGTTCACCACCCACTCCTTGACGTTCCCCGCCATGTCGTAGGCGCCGAACGTCGTCATCCCGTGGTGCGCGCCGACGGGAGCCGGCGCCTTTCCGCTGAAGTTGCTCATCAACACCACGTCGGCGTTGAACTCGATCGGCGCCACGCGACGCCACTCATAGATGGTCGGGATCGACTTGCCGGCGTACTCCGCGTAAGCCATCGCTTCGTACCAGCTCACTCCGGCAACAGGCAGGTCGGCCGCGCCGTCTGGGTACGTGCCGAGGCTCCAGTTGGCGGGCCCCGGCCGTCCGGTCAGATCGTGGAACTCCGCGATCGCCTGGTCCCACGAGACCGGCCGTCCTTCTTTGACGAATGGCTCTTTCCAGTAGTCCTTCTTCCGGTAGCCACCCACACGCACGAACTCGCTGAACTCGCGATTCGTGACTTCGTAGCGATCGATCCAGAAGCCGGGAAGCGAAATCTGAGGACCGATCTCGTTGGTCGCTCCGCCGGGCACCCAGACCATGCCCGCCGGTCCGGTGTTGTTTGGCTGGAGAGTGATGGAAACGGTGTCGCCCGTGAAGACTTGATCCGCGGGAACGAACCCGTCTTTGACAGCCCGCACCCGGTAGTAGCCCCAGACCGGCGCCTCGGGCAGCGTCACGGGAGCCGCGCCGACGAACTGCCACTGCGACAGATCCTCCCCCGCGGCAGCGGCGTAGTCGGAGATGTAGATTCGCGCGCCCTTCGGCGTCGACTCGAACGTGACGGGCTGCGCCGCGACGCCTTCAGCCAGCTTGTAGAGCAGCTTCGAGTTCGGCGCGACGGCCTCGGCTCGTCGATACCACTGCAGCGCTTCGAGCGCGCGATCCTGCTCCAGGAGCGTCGCGATTCTCGGGACCGCGGTCTCCTGCAGCCAGCGAAGATCCGCACGCCGCCGGTACGACTGCCAGCCGAGATATCCGCCGGCGAGCGCGATGATCACGGCCGCCGCTGTCAGGACGGCGCGAAAGGAAAGGAACCGGCCCGGCGCCGGCCCCTCGAGCAGCTTCTCGAGGTCCTGTTGAAGCGCTGCGCCTGAGACATACCGGGAGCCGGGATCGCGGGCGAGGCACTTCAACAGAATGTGTTCCAGAGGGAGTGGAACGTCAGCACGCAGCCGCCGAGGCGGCTCCGGCTCGCCTTTGAGCACGGCCGCGATGAGGTCCGCCGCGGTTCTTCCGCCGAACGGCCGGCGGCCGCACACCATTTCGTAGAGCACGATGCCGAAGGAGAAGATGTCGGATCGCGCATCGGCATCCTGGCCCATGGCCTGCTCGGGAGACATGTAGGCCGCCGTGCCGAGCACCGTACCGGCGGCGGTCATCATGGGGTCTTCGCTGATGGCGCCGGCTGTCGGCGCGTTGTCTGGAAAATCCTTCGCCAGGCCGAAGTCGAGCACCTTGACGATGCCCTGCGGCGTAATCTTGACGTTCGCGGGCTTCAGATCGCGGTGGACGATGCCGTGCGCGTGCGCCGCCGCAAGAGCTGCGGCAATCTGCCGCGCGATTGGCACGGCCTCGGCCATCGGCAGCGGGCCACGCTCCATCGTGCTCGTCAACGTCGGCCCTTCGACGAACTCCATCACGAGGTAGCCGGGAATCTCCGGCGTGGAGCCGATGTCGTGCAGCGTGCAGACGTTCACGTGATTCAGCCGGGCAATCGTTCGCGCTTCCCGATGAAACCGGTCGGAGAACTGCGCCAGGCCGATCTTGATCGCGACCTGCCGGCCCAGCCGCGTGTCCACCGCGCGGTAGACGACGCCCATCCCACCCGCATCGAGCCGCTCCTCGATTTGGTAAGGCCCGATCCTGTCGAGCGGCGCCAGCGTCGTCGGCGCGCTCGAGGCCGAGCAGGCGCCGCCCGACGCGGCCTTCGAGAGAAGGTCGCCCTGGAGCAACAGGCTTTCAATCTGGTGACGGAGCTGCTCGTCGTCTCCGCAGGCGTCAGCGAGGTAGCTGGCCCGGGCGGTCGCATCCCGCTCGCGCGCGGCGTGAAAGATCTCTTCGAGGCGCCTCCACCGCTCGGGGGTCATCATCTGCGTGGCCCTGTCACTCTGTAAGGCGCCGTTCTCCCGGCAAAGTGCTAACGCCCGGATGATAGCCCGGCTTGCAGCGAGGCGATCTCTTCCACGGTGAAGCGCTCCTGGGAGACCGGTCTCAACTCGAGACCGGGCCGCATGATCCCTGAGGGAGAGTGGCCGGTGTTCAGGAGCAGGTGCCCCATTTCGTGGGCGATGACCTTTCCCAAGAGATCCGTAATGTAGACCCACTTCCTGGTCGCGATGTCCTCGAGCCGTGGGTAGAGCACGTACGCTCGTCCAACAGGATGCTGGGCCTGGCCCACGACGTTTTCCGGGACGTCGTCCGTCCTCGTCATGGTGTCCGTCATCTCTCGTGACAGGATCAGCACGCGGAGATGGCGGAGCGGTGCGGCTGTCCGCTCCGTCTGCGCGTCCTGGTCAGCCCAGACGACGCGAATCCCCGCGGAGGCGTAGATGCGATCGACCACTCGTTCCGCTTCGCCGAGCACACGGCTGCTCACCTGCGCGTGGTTCTCGACGTGGACAACGATGACAGCGCGTTCGCGGCTGGCGGCGCGCGCACTGGACGCCGTTAGGAAAGCGGCCGCGAGCAGCCCCCCGACGAACCGGACACGTGTGATTGGCGCCATCTCGCTTGCCTCCTGCTACGGAAGGCGCGAAATGACGAACCGGACGCTAACCTTGCTGGCGGGATCCTAGATTTTGTCGAGTCCTTCGGTCAGCTCGATCGACACGCCCCACGGATCGATGATCTCCGCCGTCGCGATGTTGCCCATTGCGCGATCTGTCTTCCGGTATGCGCGCGTGAGCTTGATGCCTTTGCTCTCGAGCTTCTTGCAGAACTCTTCCAGGTTCTTGACCTCGAAGCCGACGTGATCGACCACGCGGCCTTTCGTGGGCACGTGTGTGATGCTCTGATCGCCTTCCCACCGGAAGAAGTTCAGGCTGTAGCCGACGCCGGGGAGATCCGCCCCGATGAAGAAGTCGGTCTGGCCCGGCCGCAGCGTGGCGTCGAACGCCTTCATGTACCACTGCTGCATCTCGACGTACTGCTTATTGATGAAGTGAATATGGTGCGCGACGATCGGCGGCGGGTTCGTCGCGGCCGACGTGACGAGCTCGATCTTCGCGCCGTCGGGGCCGACGAAATAGGCGAACCGCCCGTACACGGCAGACGTGCCGGAGGCGGCGGGCGGAGGTGTCCCGGGCGCCG
>Ga0134124_10005582_pt1 | contig 10108 bp, 10 predicted proteins | sample KB304_FD_96880 | JGI IMG/M metagenome (GOLD analysis project Ga0134124, IMG submission 96880) | Terrestrial soil microbial communities without Nitrogen fertilizer from Kellogg Biological Station, Michigan, USA - KB3-0-4 | ecosystem: Environmental > Terrestrial > Soil > Unclassified ... | reverse complement strand
TGAAGAGATATCCGCCGCTGATGGTCATGGCGTACTCGGAGTTGCCCGGGTCGCCGAGCCAGACCGGCGTGGAGGTGTCGCTGGAAAGGTCGAGCACCCACGTGTCGTTCGCGTTGATGACCGCCCAGCCGTTGGTGATGCCGACGTGGTTGACCGCGCCGTTGCCGAGCGACACCGTGCGCTTGTAGACCGGCAGCGACGGGTTGGTCACGTAGCTGGCGAACTGGCCGTCGTCCTTCGGCTCGCTCGCATTGAAGCGATCCTTGTCCGGCAAGCCGATCACGACTTCGTTGACGAGCGGCGCTCCGAGGCGCGACACCTGCGACCACGCGCCGCCACCGATCTGCGACGCCTTGGCGCCGGTCGCTCCCGAGGCAATGCCGTGCGGCATCGAATTGAGAATGGACACCTGATGCATGCTCGCGGTCGTCCACGCGCCGATCACCGGGTCGGCGCCACTGGTCAGGCACGAGATCGGCACTTCGAGCGCGATCGAAGTGACGTTCTTGTCGCCGATCGTGTTCGGGCTGCCGCTCGGCGAACCGACGGGGTTCAGATTGACGAGGTCGAAGATCTCGCCGAGGTTCACGGCGAACGGATCCTTGCGCTGGCCGACGAACACGCGGCCGGGGCCGTCGCATCCGGGGATGCCGATCGAGAAAATGTGATTGCTCGAGTAGGCCGCATAGTCGGGTATCGACTTGTTGCCGATGTTGTCGAGCGGTTTGCGGAACGTCGTGCCGCCGCTGCTCAGGTTCGCAGCCAGCGTCGCCTTGCCGTGGCGCCGGTCGCCCTGCACGACCGTGACGGTATAACTCTCGATTAGGTTCTTGTTCGCATCGCCATCGGAGACGCCGGGGCCGAATGGACCAATATTGATCAGCGGCACCGGAATGCTCTTGCCGCCGATATTCAATGCCGCGTTCTGGTAGGCGTTGGTGAAACGGAACTGGAACGTCAGGTGTTCTTTCGCGTCGCCCTGGTTGTCGATCTCGATTTCGTAGAGGGCGTCGGGATCCATCGAAAAGTAGTTCGGGCCGCCGTAGGCATCCTCCAGTGGAATGTAGTTCGCGATCAAGGTGACGTAATCCTGCCGGCCAGCCTCGTAACTTCGGAACATGTAGAAATCCGTGCCGTCCACTTTCGGATGCGCCGTGATGAATGGCGCTTCGCGATGGCTCGATGCCGTCGCCGCGCCGGACGCGGCGAGTGCCGCGAGCAGTGACAGTGTCAACAGGTTGCAGGTTGCGTGTCTCATGAATGCCTCCCAGTCGTTCCGGCGGATTGCCGGATGCGACGCAAGATACGCGGCAGGCAGTGAACGCAACGCGCTCGGATTCCGTGATATCCGTCACATCGCATGCATCGATGTGAAAGGGAACTGAAGACGCAAACTTTATTTCAATGTATACATTTATTTTTTTGCTTCACGCGGTCTTCACGCGCCGGCGCGGCGACAAACTGCTGCCTGCAGCCGCGGCATTGGTCAAAGCCAGCGGCGGATCTGTTCGTAGACCTCGCGGCGGTCGAGCAGGTCGAGGTGATTCATGCCATGGCCGATCCACTGCCGATCCTTCGCGAACGCCAGCTGGCGGCTCGCGTCCTTGTGCTTTCCGAGCGCGCTGGCCACGGGCACGAGACCGTCGCCGAGAAGGCGTTCGGCCAGGGCACCGGTTTTCTTCGCTATCGATGCCGCGATCGTGCAGCACTCCACGTTCGCGGGAAGCGGCAGCGCGCGCGGCTTGCGGCGCGAGCGCGCGAAACGGTCCTGATGGTCCCAGTCCTCGTCGACCATGCTGCCATGGCGCAGGTCGGTGATGCCGGCGCTGCGGATCTTTCCGAGCCGCGCAAACGCCGTCGTGTACGGACTTGCATCGAGGACTGCATCGATCCAGTTGCCGCCACGCTCGAGCGGAGCTCCGTGATGCGGAGTGCCGAGGAATATGATCTTGCGCAGATGGTGCGGCCATGCGTGCCGCGCCTGCGCACCATAGTGACAGGCGCTGCGCGCAACCAGTCCGCCCATGCTGTGGCAGAGAATCGCGAGTTCGTCGACGGCAACGGGCCAGGCCCGCAACAGCGCCTCGAGCTGATCGGCAAACACGTGGCCATTCACCGAAACGTGCAACCCGCTGTTGTAGTGCAGGTAGACCGGCGTGAAACCGGCATCGGCAGCCAGCGCCGCGCCGTGGTCGTGGCCGTTGCGCCGCCACAGCAGGTCGTTCATGCACAAGCCATGCACGAGCACCAGGACTTTTCCGGTTGCTCGAGGAATTGCGGCCGCAAGCGAGCCGCGCTTCAATTCGAGCGCCGAACCGTCGCGTCGAAACCGGGTCGGGATCGCCAGCGGGTTCGCACTGTGCTGCAGGTGGTCGCCAAGCACGCCGTTCAACGCCGCGAGCACCGCTTCGCGTTCGTTGGACGAAGCCCCGCCATCGAACAACGGCACGAACCTGACGAGCACCGCATCGATGCCGCCGCCGACGGCGCGCGTGACGCCGCGAATGGATTTGTATACAAATCCGGTAATGCCGCCCGCTGGCTGCTGGGTGGACTTACCGAGAATACCCGGCGTGCGCAGGATATTGTGGTGCATCGTTTCGACCAGATTGGCCAACCCGATCGTTGCGTCGACCGCGAGGCGGCTGTAGCCGCGCAGGTCGGCGGCGCGAACAAGGGACTTTCTTGTAGTTGGTGCCACATCCACTCCGTAGGGTGGGCCTTGGCCCACCGATTTCGGGCCCATACGCCGCCGCCGAGGCTGGAATACGGTGGGCCAAGGCCCACCCTACGTGAAAGAACGGCGCTGTGACAGCAATAAAGTGCGGCGCGGCCTAGCGCAGCGACGCAACCTCGTCGGCGCCGAGCACGCGCCACTGCCCCTTTGCAAGATTTCCCAGCAACAGCGGCCCGATCGCCACACGGACGAGCCGCAGGACGTCGATGCCGAACGCGGCGAGCAACCGCCGGATCTGCCGGTTGCGGCCTTCGTCGAGAACGATTTCGAGCCACGCGTTCTTGTCGCCACGGCGTAGTTCACGCGCCGACTTTGCACAGAGGTGTTCACCTCCGTCGTCGATGCCGGCTTGCAGGCGTTGCAGCAGATCGCCGCCGGGCAGGATGTCGATCTGGACGTGATAGGTCTTGTCCAGATGGGAAGCCGGATCGGTCAAGCGCGCCGCCCACGAACTGTCGTTGGTGAACAACAGCAGTCCTTCGCTCGCCTTGTCGAGACGGCCGACCGGCGCGAGCCAGGGCGCTTGCGCATTCTGCATCAGGCTATACACGGTATCGCGGCCGCGCTCATCGCGGGCGGTCGTGACGTAACCGCGTGGCTTGTTCAACATGACGTACGTCGGTTCGGCGCCGCCGACCGCGCTGCCATCGACGGTGATCGCGACGGTGCGCATGTCGGTCCGTTCTTCCGGATCGAGCACGACGCGGCCATCGACCCGGACGCGGCCGGCGAGAATCATCTCCTGCGCCCGGGTTCGCGAGCACAATCCCAGCTTCGACAGGACGCGCGCCAAGCCGTGTCCCGGCGCCTGGCTGGCCGCAGCCAAGCTCTTGCCCCGGTTGTCCCGATGACGCAGTCGCGGCGATGCGTTACGCTTGATCACCATGCGCGCACCTTGCCGCAGAGCGGGCGCGCCGTCAAAGCCGGGGAGAGGTGCCGTCATGTCGGAACATCGCACCAACCTGCAGTGGTCTCGCAACGGCGGGCCGTTCGCGCGCGGCAACTATGTATCCGACCACGAAATCCGCTATTCGGGCGGACAGACATTGCATGCCGCGCCATCGCCGGAGTACGGCGGCAACGCGGCGCATGCCGATCCGGAGCAGATGTTGCTCGGAGCCTTGTCGTCGTGCCACATGCTGACGTTCCTGGCGGTCGCTGCGAACCGCGGTTATGTAGTCGACAGTTACGTCGATGATGCCGTCGCGATTCTCGGCAAGGACGCCGACGGCAAGATGGCGGTAACCCAGGCGACGCTGTCGCCGAAAGTCGTTTTTTCCGCCGACCATCAACCGACCGCCGACGACTACGCGAAGATGCACGCACGCGCGCACGCAGGCTGCTTCATTGCCAATTCGGTCAAGACCACGGTCGAGGTGCGCCTGTAAGGCAGCACGGCCGATGTCGAAATCGCATGAAGGCGACTCGCGCCAGCCTTCACCATGATCTCACCGCTGCCAGACCAGACTCCGGTCCGAACTCGCACCACTCCGATTCCCAGACTCCTTGTCGCGATATGCAAGCACACTCGACTTCTGCTTCCGCGGGACCGTTGCAACGCTCGGCGGTTGCCATCGCGCGCTGGCTTGACGCATCGACAGGCAGTCAGGAAGCGACCGACGACGAACACATCGACTGGCTGCGCGTTCTGCCGTTCATCGGCATGCATGCCGCGTGTCTTGGGGTGATCCTGGTCGGATTTTCCTGGATCGCGTTCTGGGTCGCGCTGACGCTGTACGCGGTACGTATGTTCGCGTTGACCGCCTTCTATCACCGCTATTTCTCCCACAAGGCATTCAAGACGTCGCGGCCGGTGCAGTTCCTGTTCGCGCTGATCGGAGCGGCCTGCGTACAGCGAGGACCACTATGGTGGGCGGCGCATCATCGCGATCACCATCGTCATGCCGACACCGAGCAGGACATCCACTCGCCGCTGCACCGCGGGTTTTTCTGGAGCCACATGGCCTGGTTCCTGACGCCGCGCGGCTTCCGGACGCATTGGAACGCAATACCGGATCTGCGCCGCTACGGCGAATTGCGTTGGCTCGACCGCTACGACATTGTCGTTCCGGCCCTGCTTGCTATCGGCCTGTTCCTTCTCGGTCGCTGGATCGGCCACGCTTTCCCGGCGACCGGCACCTCGGGCGCGCAGATGCTGATCTGGGGATTTTTCATCTCGACCGTCGTGCTGTTTCATGCCACGGTCACGATCAATTCGCTCGCGCATCGATTCGGTACGCGCCGCTTCGAAACCCGGGACAACAGCCGCAACAACTGGCTGCTGGCTTTGCTGACCTTCGGCGAGGGCTGGCACAACAACCACCATCATTTCCCCGGCGCAGCGCGCCAGGGCTTCCGATGGTGGGAAGTCGACTTCACCTACTATTTGCTGCGTGCGATGGCGATGTGTGGACTGGTCTGGGACTTGAAACCGATTCCTGCGCAGCTCGTCCGCAGGTCACGCGAGGCATGAGAATCGCCGTGATCGGATCAGGCATCTCCGGATTGGCGTCGAGCTGGCTGCTCAGCCGCAAGCACGACGTGACCCTGTACGAGGGCAATGACTACCTCGGCGGCCACACGCACACGCATGAGATCGAACTCGGCGGCCGAAACCTCGCCGTGGACACCGGATTCATCGTTTTCAGTCCGGATAATTATCCACTCTTGTCGAAACTGTTCGCCGAGCTCGAGGTCCAAACGCAGCCGACGACGATGAGCTTCGCGGTCAGGAACGAGCGCAGCGGTCTGGAATACAACGCGTCGAATTTCGCCGGGCTGTTCTGCCAGAAGCGCAACCTGGTTTCGCCGCGATTCCTGCGCATGCTGCGCGACATCGCGCGTTTCTACCGCCAAGCGCCGGCGCTGCTGCGCACCAGCGGCGAAGGACCGACGCTCGGCGAGTATCTCGAGCAAGGCGGCTACTCGACCGCCTTCCGCGACGATCACATCGTGCCGATGGCTTCGGCGCTGTGGTCATCGCCCTCGGCGCAGGCGCTGCAGTTCCCGGCCCGGCATATGCTCGCGTTCATGGCCAACCATCGGATGCTGCAGGCCAGCGGCCGTCCGCAGTGGCGCGTCGTCAAAGGCGGATCGCAGCGTTACGTCTCCGCGCTGCGTTCGCAGTGGCGCGTACGCGAACGCGCCGGTTGCGCGGCGACGGCGGTCCACCGCGAACCCGATGGCGTGCGTATCGCCAGCGCAACAGGCAGCGAACACTACGACCAGGCCGTGCTTGCCTGCCACAGCGACCAGGCCCTGTCGCTGCTGAAGGACGCGCGCGAACGCGAGCGCGACATACTCGGCGCGATCACCTGGCAGGCCAACGACACGGTGCTGCACACGGACGCCGGCGTGCTGCCGAAGCGGCGCAAGGCGTGGGCGGCCTGGAACGCGCTCGTGCCTGCGGCACCCGGCGGGCATTGCACGGTCAGCTATTGCATGAACCTGCTGCAGTCGCTCGACGCGCCCGAGCCGATCGTCGTGTCGCTGAACGCGACGGCGCGCATCGCGCCGGAAAAAATCCTGCAGCGCATGCGTTACGAACACCCGGTGTACACGCGCGCCGCCGTGCGCGCGCAGGCGCGCAAGCACGAGATCCAGGGAGTCGACCGCACCTGGTTTGCCGGAGCCTATTGGGGCTGGGGATTTCACGAAGACGGCATGCGCAGTGCCGTCGAGGTTGCGAACGGGCTCGGAGTCCGCTGGCCATGACGATGCCGGACGCCGCCGCATCTCGTGATGCGATCGAGACTGGGTCCGCCACCGTCGTCGCCACGGCGCCCGCCGATGCGCCGGCGAGTGACTGCGCGCGAACGCAGGGGCAAAGCGCCGTCTACGAGGGCCTGGTGCGCCATCGCCGGCACTTTCCGCATGCGCACGTTTTCCAGTACCGGATCTGCATGCTGTATCTGGATCTCGACGAAGTCGACACGCTCTTCGATGGCCGCTGGCTGTGGTCCGCCGGCAGCCGCAACCTCGCGGAATACCGCCGCAGCGACTATCTCGGCGATCCGCGCGTGCCTTTGTCTGAATCCGTCCGTGAGCGCGTGCGTGCCGAAACAGGCAAGGCGCCGCGCGGACCGATCCGCTTGCTGACGCATCTGCGCTACTTCGGCCATTGCTTCAATCCGGTGAGTTTCTACTACTGTTTCGCCGAAGATGGCAGGACGCTCGAAGCCGTCGTCGCCGAGATCACGAATACGCCGTGGAAAGAGCGTCACAGCTACGTCTTGCCGGTCACCTCGGCGCAAAAGAATGGCCGCGCACTCGGCTGGTCGTTCGCCAAGGCGTTTCACGTCTCGCCGTTCCTGTCGATGCAACGCCGTTATGCCTGGCGCCTTACCGCGCCGGCGGATTCATTGCGCGTGCACATGGACGTGTGTGACGGCGACCTGCGCGAAGTCGACGCAACGCTGGTGCTCGAGCGTCGCGAGGTCAACGCAGCCAATCTTGCACGCGTCCTGCTGCGCTTCCCGGCGATGACGCTGCGCGTTGTCGGCGCAATACACTGGCAGGCGCTGAGGCTCTGGATGCGCGGCAACCCGGTTTACGATCATCCCTCGCTGTCGAGCGGCAAGCATGGAACCTGAAACGATGGCCACGCCGATGAATCGCATTGCCGCCGTCACGAGCGGTTCCGGATCGGGCCCGATCGACCGCGCGTTGCGTGCGCGCCTGCTGAAACAGATGCAGCCGTTGCGCGAGTGCCAGTTGACCGTGATCGACGAGAGCGGCGAAACGGTGCTCGGCCGCGTGGGCGAGAACTCCGCCGATACGCTGCGGGCGACTGTTCGCGTGCACTCCGGCGCGTTCTATCGGGCGGTCGCGATGAATGGCAGCGTCGGCGCTGCGGAGTCGTTCATCGATGGCGACTGGGAGTGCGATGACCTGGTCGCCCTGATCCGCACGCTCGTGCGCAATCGCGACTTGCTCGACACCATGGAAAAGGGCATGGCGCGACTTGGCGGCATCGCGCTGCGCGCGTGGTACGCGTTGCGGCGCAACACGCGCGGCGGCAGCCGTGCCAACATCGCGGCACACTACGATCTCGGCAACGAATTCTTCCGGCTGTTCCTCGACGAAAACCTGATGTATTCGTCGGCGATCTACGCGGACGCGAGCGAGACTCTGGAAGTCGCATCGGCACGCAAGCTCGATCGCGTCTGCCGCAAGCTCGAATTGTCCGCAGGCGATCGCGTCATCGAACTCGGCAGCGGCTGGGGCGGTTTTGCAATTCATGCGGCGCGGCATTTCGGCTGCCATGTCACGACCACGACGATTTCGCGCGCGCAATACGAACTGGCCCGCGAGCGCGTCGCGGACGCCGGCCTCGGCGGCCGCGTCACGGTGCTGCTCGAGGACTACCGCGATCTCGCAGGCAGCTACGACAAACTCGTTTCGATCGAGATGGTCGAAGCGATCGGCCATCAGTACCTCGATACCTACTTCACGAAGATCGGCGCGTTGCTGGCGCCGCAGGGCATGGCGCTGATCCAGGCAATAACGATCGAGGATCACCGCTACGCCCAGGCACTGCGCGCAGTCGACTTCATCAAGCGGCATGTGTTTCCCGGCAGCTTCATTCCGTCCGTGAGCGCGATGCTCGGCGCTGCGGCTCGCAGCAGCGACCTGAAGCTGTACAACCTCGAGGACATCGGACCGAGCTATGCGCTCACGCTCGCGGCATGGCGCGAACGCTTCCACCACGCGCGCAGCGACGCGCGCGCGCTCGGTTTCGACGAACGTTTCCTGCGCCTTTGGGATTTCTATTTCGCCTATTGCGAGGGGGGATTCCGCGAACGCTCGACCGGCAGCGTGCAGATGCTCATGGTCAAGCCCGGATGCCGCCGCGCGCAATTCCTGCCGGATTGCGCCGCGCCGTGAACGTCTGGATCAACCTCGTCCTGTATCAGGTCACCTGGATCGCAGCGGTCGCCGGCGCCGGGCACGGACTGTGGTGGCCCGGACTCATCGTGCTCGGCGTGTTTTCCGTGCTGCAACTGAGCCTCGGCCAATGGCGGCGCGCGGATGCGTGCCTGTTCGTCGCTGTCTCGCTGCTCGGATTCGCATTGGATTCCGCATTCGTCCAACTTGGCCTCATGCAGTTCCAGGCGCCGGTGCCGTGGCCGGGTCTCGCGCCAGTGTGGATGGTCGCGCTGTGGACTAGTTTCGCGTTGACGCTCAATCACTCGCTCGCGTTCCTGCACGGCAGACCCGCGCTGTCAGCGCTGCTGGGCGCGGCCGGCGCCCCGTTGGCATACTGGGCCGCGGGCCGCGGCTGGCATGCCGTGGACTTTCCGCTCGGCGTTGCGCCGATGCTCGGCGCGACGGCGATCGTCTGGGCGCTGCTGATGCCGCTGCTGTCACACGCGTCCCTGCGGCTGCGCAGCCTCGATACCACGGCGGCGTATTCGCTGCAGCAGGCCAAGCCGTGATCGAATGGCAGGCGATTGCTTACGTCTGGGCTGCCGCAAGCGTCGCGATGCTGCTGGGCTGGCTGCTGCAACTGCGTACGCGCAATGCCGGCATCGTCGACGCGATCTGGGCCGCATGCATGGGCAGCAGTGCGTTGTTCTACGCGACCGTCGGCAGCGGCAGCCTGATCGCGCGGCTCGGCGTCGCGATGCTCGGCGGCGCGTGGGGATTCCGCTTGAGCTGGCACATCCTGGCGCGCCTGCTCGGCGAGAGCGAGGACGGCCGTTACCGTTATCTGCGCGAGCACTGGCGCGATCACCAAGGGAAGTTCTTCGCGTTCTTTCAGGCGCAGGCGTTGCTGACTGCACTGTTCTCGCTGCCGTTCTACGCCGTCGCCCAGAATCACAAGGAAGGTCTGACGCGCTGGTGCGTCATCGGCATCGTCATCTGGCTCGTCAGCGTAATCGGCGAGACGATCGCGGATCTGCAGCTGGCGCGCTTTCGCCGCGACCCGGTCAATCGCAGCAAGACCTGCCGCTCCGGACTGTGGCGCTACTCGCGCCACCCGAACTACTTCTTCGAGTGGCTGCACTGGTTCACCTATGTCTTCCTGGCGATCGGGACGCCGTGGCCGATCTGGGCGCTGAGCCTTCTCGGTCCGGTCCTCATGCTGGTCTCGCTCAACTGGATTACCGGCATTCCGTTCGTCGAGGCACAAGCGTTGCGCACGCGTGGCGATGACTATCGCGAGTACCAGCGCACGACGAGCGCATTTGTTCCCTGGAAGAGCAGGGCTGAGGGCTGAGGGCTGAGAGTGAAGAGCATGCGTTTCCCATCTTGGACGCTGGCATGACTGGCGAGACTCTCAAGAACCGAACCGAGTCGAGCGTCGAATTTGCCGCTTCCGAAAAAGCTGCCTTGCACCATCCATCAGCCCTCAGCCCGCAGCCCTTG
>Ga0134124_10005577_pt1 | contig 10112 bp, 8 predicted proteins | sample KB304_FD_96880 | JGI IMG/M metagenome (GOLD analysis project Ga0134124, IMG submission 96880) | Terrestrial soil microbial communities without Nitrogen fertilizer from Kellogg Biological Station, Michigan, USA - KB3-0-4 | ecosystem: Environmental > Terrestrial > Soil > Unclassified ... | reverse complement strand
GGCCAGATCTTCGGTGCTCTTGGCCACCTTTTCGATGGAGACGGTCATCTGCTCGATCGTGGCCGAGGTTTCGGTGACCGAGGAAGCCATCAGCTCGGCGCTCTTGGCGACCTGTTCGCTCGAGGCTCCGAGTTCCTGGATCGATGAGGAGACTTCGTCGGCATTGCTCGCCAATGAGTCGGCATTATTCGCAACAGTCTGGATCGAGGCGGCCATCTGCACCATGGTGGCCGAGGTCTCGTCGGAGGCAGAGGCCTGCCCGTGGGCCGCCCTGGTAAGCTGCGCCGAGTTGGCCGAGATCTGACCGGCGGCTGTGGCTACCTGGCTTGAAGTGTCGCGGATCCCGGTGATCATATCCTTAAGTCTTGCTACCATCGAATTAAGAGCAACTGAAAGTTGCCCGACTTCATCGCGTCCCTTTACATCAACGGTTTTTGTCAGATCACCGGCTGATACATTCTGTGCAAAAGAAAGTGCCTGTTTCAGGGGAATCGTCACCATCCGCTTGACGGCAAAATGAAGGAGCGGAATAAGAATACTGAGCATTATCAGGCTGGCCAGAATAGTGTAGTTGCGCAGTTGAACGGCATCTTTCAACAGCTCTTCCTCGTATGCCCCGGCACCTATCACAATCTTCCATTCGTCGAACGAAGTATAGGCAACCAGTTTATGCCTGGCAATTTTCTCGCCCAGCTCCCTGTTAATCCATGGATAGCGGATAAGCCCCTCTTTGTTCTTCAGAATTTCCTTGATGAATTCGACCCCGTCAGCACCCTTAGCGTCGAGGATGCTCTTCCCCTCTTCGGCAGGGTGAATGATGAGTGTTCCGTATTTAGGCCCCTCTTCGGCGTTTAGCGCATAGATGTAGCCCGTATTGCCGATCTTTATCGACTTGATTTTTTCTTTAAGGAATTTGAACCCGTCAGTAAGCTCATAGCCAACGAAAAGTACCCCGATCACATGACCGCCTGACGACTTTATCGGGACATACTTGGTGGAGTAATCCTTGCCAAAGAGCGTGGCTCGCCCAAGGTAGGGCACTCCTCTCATCAGGGCTGCATATCCTGGATGCTGCGTTCCGAGAAGCGTGCCAATCGCACGAGAGCCATCCTCTTTCTTAAGAGAAGTGCTAACCCTGGCAAAGTCGTCGCCGACCCTGACAAAAACAGTGGCCACTCCACCGGTTAACTTGCTGAACCGGTCAACATCCTCGAAATTCAGGTTCAACACTCTCTTGCCGCATTTCAGTTGCGGAACATCCAGACTGCCGACCTTCACTGTTTTTCCAGATTCAATGGAAAAAGAGCCGTCGAAAAAGGAGTCGAAAACATTGGCAAGGCTGACAGTGCTTATCTTCACTTCATTACTGTAAACCTCGAAAAGATTGCGAACCGACTTAACCTGTCTCGCTAGATCAGCCTGAAGATTTTTCCTGATAATGCCAGATGTAAAATTGACTACGAAGAGCGTCAGAAATGACATGAGAAGCAGAACTATGCCGGTCTCGATCAGCCCAAGCTTCCTGCCTATTGAATGATTCCAGAACCCGTTATTTTTCATGGGATCTCCAATTTTCTGAGCCAAATCATTGTCGATGTCTTTCACAACAGCTCCTTTTACTTTACGAAAGCAGCAGAGACTTGTTCAGATCCAGGATGATGATCAGCCGGCTTTCCAGCTTGCCCACTCCCCTGATAAAGTTTTCATCTACGCTGGTTGCCTCCTCGGGCATCTCCTCGACGACTCCGGCGGGAACCTTGATAACCTGCGAAACGCTGTCTACCAGCATGCCGATCCGCTTTTCTCCCAGTTCAACCACAATGATCCGTTGATTATCGCTTGATTCGACGGACGCAAGGGCAAAGCGTCTCCGCAGATCGACTACCGGAATGATTTTTCCACGCAGGTTGATAACTCCACGCACATGGGACGGCGCACCCGGCACATGAGTAATGTCGGTCGCCCTGATTATTTCCTGGACACTGGCAATTTCAACGCCATACTCCTCTTTCCCGAGCTGAAAGGTAACAAGATGCAGGAGCATTGCCATGTCCCTTGATTCGGCGATATTGATTTGATTAACCTCTACCTGCGCCTTGTCGATGAACTGGGCCAATATATCTTCGGCAAGCCCGGAACTGGGCAATTCGTATGTTTCTCCATTTGTCATGATTTAAGCTCCTTTCAGGGTATTTGAAGCAGAATTGAGGCCGTTAATTTGCCTGGTGATGGACAAAATCGAGCTGATATCAACAATCATAGAGATACTGCCATCTCCGAGTACGGTGCCGCCGGATATGCCGGGCAGCTCTCCCAGATAATCATCGAGTGCCTTGATGACTATCTCCTGCTGCCCGATCAAACGGTCAACCACCAATCCGGCACGCTTCTCGCCGCTTCCGACAACGACGATATACTCATGATCCCTGCCGGCATTGCTCTTTTGCCAGAAAAAACGATCCAGACGGTGTATCGGGAGGAGACGGTCTCTCAGGTTCACAACTTCTATCTCCCCAACGTCATGAATCTCGTCACCGTTGATCCGGATGCTTTCCAGGACACCTGACAACGGAATTGCCAATGTCTCACCGGAAACTTCGACCATCAGGGCGGTTATGATGGCAAGAGTAAGCGGAAGCTTGATCGTGAATCTGCTGCCAATGTCGACAGTACCGGAAATATCGATCATCCCGTTCAGCGAAGTAACGATCTTCTTAACAACATCAAGACCGATCCCTCGTCCGGATGTCTCGGTCACCTCGGTACTTGTCGAGAATCCCGGGAGGAAGAGAAGCTGCAGAACCTCTTGCGGGGAAAGAGCTTCGGCCTCTTCAATACCGATTAATCCCTTGGCTACGGCCGAGTCTCTGATTTTATCGGGATCCATCCCCTTGCCGTCATCCTCAACGGAGATGACGATATGATTGCTTTCATGACTGGCTTTGAGGGTTATGGCACCTGCCGGAGATTTTCCGGTGTTACGGCGCTCTGCCGGGCTTTCAATGCCATGATCGGCAGCATTTCGGATAAGATGCAGCAGTGGTTCTCCGATCTCATCGATGACTGTCTTGTCAAGCTCGGTCTCTTCACCTTCGAACCTGAGCGAAATCTCCTTGCCGGATTTGTGACAGTGATCCCGCACCAGGCGCTGGAATCGTTGAAATACGCTTTTTATCGGCAGCATTCTTGCCTTCATGATCGCTTCACGCAAATCTGTAGAGCTTTTGCCGATCAGAAGACTGGTTTCATTAAATGAATCAAGGAGTTCTCTGTCGGAAACCTTCTCTTTGAGCCTTTTCTCAAGAGCATTCAGGGCAGTACGATGTATGACCAGTTCACCAACCAGATTAAGCAGCTCATCAAGTTTCTCGAAGCCGACTTTCAACGTTGTGCTTTTATGAGTTATGTAGGCAAGATCTTCTCCCTTGGTTTTGAGCTTCGGCGCAACCTCAACATCCACAGCTGCTCTATCCAGTGGACTCTGGCTGATAAAATTCAAGTCCAGCGCCTGTAACTCATCGCTGAAGTCAAGAAAAGCCTTGGGATCGACGGAAAGTCTGGACAGGTTGAAACGGAGTGCGCTTATCGCAGAGTATAAAACCTCGAACATTGTTGACGAGAGAGGAGCTGTGCCATCCTGTACGAGCTTGAGTGCGCTTTCAAGCCGATGGACGTACTGTTGCACCGGGGTAAAACCCATCATTCCCGAATTGCCCTTCAGTGTATGCAGGTTCCCGAGCAGTAGAGTTATCAGGGACTGGTCATGAACTCCATCTGACCAGCGCTTCTCCATCTCCATCAATGCAACCTCTACAGCCTCGATGTGGCCGGTGGCATCATCAAGAAATTCTTCGATCAAAACCGAGATATCTACCATGTCATTCAAAATTTGCTTACCTCACGTCAAAGTGTTGCGGTAACCCGCTCATGAATGCTGTTAGGTTGACAGAATATTTTTTCAATCATTTCGTGCAGGCTGGCAGGATGAAACGGTTTTTTGAGATATCCTCTGGCCCCGAGCTTGAGACCTCTGATCGTATCTTCCTCTTTGCCTTCGGTACTGATAATAATTACCGGAATTCTGGAGACGATTCCGAGCGGAGAAGCCTTTTCCAGAAACTGCAGCCCGTTCATTACCGGCATGTTGATATCGAGAAGAATAAGTTCAATGTCGTTCTGGAGTGCCAGTAGTTCAAGAGCTTCCTGTCCGTTCATGGCGTCGGCAATCGTGCAGTTGTACCGGTTCAATACAAGCCTGTACATCTGATGAATCAAAGAAGAGTCGTCAACAACCAATACTTTTTTTAACATTTTTGCCCCCTGGGGATCTCAATAATAATAGCCGCATACTTTCAATATTATTCAGTGCTTAACGGGTATACCCAGTGCTGATACTTTTTCTAAAAGCTTTGCTATTTCGAGAGGTTTCCTGAAGTAGAAACAGGCTCCACGCTTATAAGCTTCAGCTTCAACTTCTGGCGACCCGTAACCCGTCATGATCATCACCTTGGTATCGAAGTTTTGCTTTATGTAACTTAATAATTCCAACCCTTCGATACCGTTCACCCCGGACATCCTGATATCGGCTATAACCAGATCGAATCTTGAGTTTGCCAGGGCCTCTTCCGCCTGCTCGATCTCGTTGCATGCCAGGACTTCAACACCTTCACACCTTAGCAGGTGAGAAAGGGAAAGCAGGATTGACTGCTCATCATCAACAAGGAGAATCTTCTTAAGTGAAGCACACTTCATATGCCACCCCTTATTATTCATAATTACTTAATGACGGTTAAGCACCATGCGTGCCGACGGCACATCGACCCGTTTCAGATATTGCTTGAAATGAAAGATTGCTTGAGTTTGTGTACTGACGATTGTGACTGATTAGATATAAAGGAGAGCTTCAAGGGCAGATAGACAAGAAATACAAGTGGTTACAAAGGTAACAAGAAAATTGCTGAATTTGGGTTACATGAAGAGAATGAAGTCAACTGCTTGTGATCAGTCATTCATGTGCTTGCAGACAATATCCTCAATGAACCGAAATGACTGTCCGAAAACCGGACATGCCCGGTTACTGTACAGTCGATTGAATCGTTTTCAGCTTTACCAGGAGGGTCGAGCGACTTATCCCGAGAATAGATGCAGTCCGTGAATGATTCCCGTTCGTAAAACGCAAAGCAGCTCTGATATGCTGGTCTTCAATCGTCTGAAGGGTCGGGAATTCTGCATCGCTTATGCTCCCTTCCGGGGCTGAATTGGTCACTCTAAGTTCTTCCGGGAGGTGATTCGGGGAAAGCTCTTGAGATTCAGTAAGGATCAGGGCACGCTCAATGATATTTTTCAGTTCACGTACATTTCCCGGCCAATTGTGCCTTATCAATGCCTGCATGAATTCACTCGATGCGCGCATTCTTGTTTTGCCCATCTCTTCGCCAAGGAGCCTTATGAAATGTTCAGCCAGAAGGACTATATCCCGGCCCCTTTCACGCAATGGCGGAATGGTGATAGGGATGACATTAATCCGGTAAAAAAGATCTTCCCGAAACAGCCCCTTTTTGACCAGTACGCCAAGATCCTTGTTGGTTGCACCGATAAAGCGGGCATTGCTTCTGATGTCGGCAACCCCGCCTACCCTTCGGAATATTTTCGAATCAAGGACTTTAAGAAGCTTGGCCTGAATAGGCAAAGGCATCTCGGCAAGTTCATCAAAGAAAATAGTTCCATCGTGTGCAATTTCAAAAAGACCTTTCTTCATCTTTGAAGCATCCGTAAAAGCTCCCTTTTCATGCCCGAAGAGTTCGGATTCCAGCAGGGTCTCGGAAAGCGATGCACTGTTGATTTCGACAAACGGTCCGGATGACATCCCCTGCTGATGTATTGCTGTTGCAACGAGTTCTTTCCCCGAGCCGGATTCGCCAAGTATGAGAACAGGAGTCGTACAGTTTCTTGCCAGCAGTGAAATAAGCCTCTGAATCCTGTTAATCTGAGGAGAAACTCCAACCATTCCAGGTGACGATGAACCCGCATGAACATTGAGATTACGGCAGTGCAGCAGGTCGTTTTTGAGCCGGTATCGCTCTTCGATGCTTTCGAGAACCAAAGCAAGCTGATTCAGGTCAAACGGTTTGGCGAAGAAATATTCTGCCCCCTGCTTCATGACTTTTACAGCCTCATCCAGCTCTACGTACGCCGTCATCATGATTACCGAAGCCTCTGCTTCAGGAGAAACAAGAAAAGGGAGAAGCGATTCTCCAGCGCAGTCAGGAAGTTTCTTGTCGAGGAATACAATATCAGGAAAGGATGAACGTGCAAGAGCAAGCCCTTCAGCACCGCTAACTGCCTCCAGGGTTTCATATCCCCGTTCTTTGAGAAAATGACTCAAAGAGAGCCTGATCCCTGTTTCATCATCAATAATTAAAGCCTTCATCGGTTGCCACCGGCAAAAGGAAGTCTCACTGTAAAGGTTGCGCCGATTCCAGGGTTATTAGACGCCGTCAGTGTGCCGTCATGTGCTTCAATTATGTTCCTGCAGATGGACAGACCGAGTCCCGTCCCGCCCCTCTTTGTAGTAAAGAAGACATCGAAGATTTTATCGAAAACATCCGGAGCTATTCCCCCGCCACTGTCCGTAACCGAAATCAGAACTTCACCTGCCTCATCTTCTATGGTCAGATCGACAAGAGAGTCTCCGGAGGAAGCTTCAATGGCATTTTTGACCAGATTGATCAATACCTGTTCAAGTTTCTGAGCATCGGCATAAATCATGATTTTCTCGGCAAATGAACTGTTTCGGAGTATGACCTTTTTATCATCGGAGGTCGTCTTCAATACAAGGAACGTCTCTGCAACAATAGCGTTTAACTCTACCGTCGCTCTTTTAAGGCGAAGCTCCCGAGTAGAGTCAAGAAGCTCTTCAACAAGGTCATTTATGCGACGCGACTCCTTAAGCAGTGATTCCAGAAGCTCTTTTTGCGCAGGTTTGAGTGTGAGCTCCATTTCAAGAATCTGCGCAACTGATGAAATGGCAAAAAGCGGATTACGCATTTCATGAGCAACGCTTGCAACCACCTCACCCATTGCAGACAAGCGCTCCTTATGACGCAACACCTTGCGGATCTTGATAATTTCAGTCAGATCCTTAAAGTTGACAATTAATCCGCCGGAGATGTCATACACGCCATCCAGATTGAATCTTGAAAAACCTATAATTTTTTTATTATTGAAAAAGGTAGCTGTGATTTCACCATCAGTAGTTCCTGAAAGGAGAGCATCATAGAGTTCCGGACAGACCTCCGACAGATTCCTGTCCGTGAATCTTTCGGGCGGTTCTCCGGACATCTCGGCGACATACTGGTTGAGCAGCTTTATTCGATACTCATGATCCACCACGATAATCCCGCTCTTCAAATTTGCTATTACCGACTCTACAAACTTGTTGCGGGTTACAATCTGCTGGGTGAGAGAAAACATCTCCGCTTCTCTCCAGACCTGTTCGGAAATATCACGGACAACGCATACATGATTTTTGCAGATGCCATTCTCGAAATTAATCGGTCTAACCGAGTGCTCCGAGGGGAAGATCGAACCATCCTTCCTCTTCAGACGAAATGTTGTCTCGAAGACCCCCCTGGCTTGGCAGGACTCAGCCATCATCGCGCCGAACTTCATGTACATTTCATCATCAACATGCAGAATCGACGTTTTCTTACCCAGTAACTCTTCCCGCGTATAACCAAACATTTTCTCCGCAGATTGATTAATATTTGTAATCTTCCTGGTTTCGGTTGAAACGATAAAGATGGCTTCTTTGATTGAGGAGAAAACCCCGTTCAGAAGCTCAAGTGATTCCCTCATGGAATTCTCAGCAAGAGTGGCATCTTCAACCTGCCGCATAAGCGGCCTGAGCACCAACGCGTAGATTATCGGCAGGAGGAACACCACAAGGAAAAAAGCGTCCAAAAATACCGTCAGGAGATACGACTCGCTATTCATAGAATAATGCAGTAACAGCATCACAAACGTTTCAATCAAAAAAACGAATACGATCAAAAGCATCATTCTGCAAAAAGAATGATTGAGAGTGCGACACCAGGCTGAAATGATATTGCGTATGTGAATTAATGACCGTGTCATAAACTTGCTAAGCTTTCCCGGTGCATCTGTTGAGATCAAACATCCTGATATCACGTTGATAAATGGTACTTGCCACGGTTGTAGCTTCGGAAAGAGTTGAAACGATCTCGGACACTCTGCTGGTCTCAACTTGAATTGCGGAAACAATATCCTTTACCGGATCACCCAACTCCGGGAAATCTCTCTGCAACACATGAAGGTAAGCATTTACAGAGGTAAGAGGATTGTTTATTTCATGGCAAAGCGTCACTGCCATCTCCTTGAATACCGACATTCGCTCCATCGAAAGGGCGTGAAGCCTGGACTTCCGTGCTCCTATCTGCGCCCTGACTCTTGCAATGAGCTCAAGCGGGTATACCGGCTTTACAACATAATCATCGGCACCCGCTTCAAACCCTTTGACTTTCTCATTTTCCGAATCAAGGGTTGTGATGAATATTATCGGAATGTCCCTGGTGATCTCCCTGTGTTTAAGTATCCGGCACGCTTCAAATCCATCCATACCCGGCATATGAATATCGAGCAGAAACAGATCGGGGAGATCGGATTCTGCAACAGCAAGAGCAGAGATGGCATCATCTTTTATATCAAGGAGATATTCTGCATCCAGAATCGATGCAAGAACAGCCTGAGCCGTCTTGCTGTCATCTATGATCATAACTTTGTCCATAATGGAACCTTTCAATTTTTATTCTTATGCGCTTTCATCCGCTTCAGTCGGCTCCGTGCCGGAGACCTTAACTTCCAGGCCCTGAAGAAGTGCCATGACCAGATGAAACATATGGTACCAGCCAGAACAGCAATGAGATAGTGTTCATATCTCTTGACGTCCTGCCCGACAAAAAAGTAAGCGCTTTTACCGAAAAGATATCCGGCCAGTGTGAATATTATCGACCAGGTAAGCGCACTTGCGACGTTAAGATATAAGAACTTCCATGAGGAGAAAGGCGTCATGCCGAGAATAATCGGCAGGACAATCCTGAATCCATAGGTGTATCTGGATGAAAAGGCTACCAGGTTTCCGTATTTTTCAATTAGCTTGAGGCCTTTGCCGAGCTTTTTTGCAAAAGAATGAAAGTGCCTGAAAAGGAATTTACCTTTCAGCCGACCGAGATAGAAATAAAACTGATCCCCGCAGAATGCACCTGCAAAGGCTGTCGCAATAACGCCCGGAACAGTGAAGTAGCCTTCGAATGCAAGAAATCCGGCAAGAATCAGACCAGCCTCTCCTTCGAGAAAAGTCCAAAGGAAAAGGACCCAGTAGCCGTGAGTGGTCAGATAATTTTTCAGGAACTCCTGCACTGCGCCTCCTGAAAATGAAGCAAATCTTAACGTGCAAGGGGGGATAAATCAATAAAAAAGCCCGACTCTAATGAGCCGGGCTTTTTTATTATCATGTATGCAACAGCTTACTTGCTTGCTGCGAGAGCTCTTTCGAAGCCCATATTGAAGGCTTTCTTGTTGAGATCGAGGAAAGCCTCGGGAACGCTGGAAAGAACTGCCTTCTCGGCATTCTCGCGGCTTACCTGCCCGGTAAGCGCAACCATCGCACCAAGGGCAACGATATTGGCAACGATTTCGCGGCCGACATCGTTCTTCGCTGTGTTGATGATATTGAAACCGACTCTTTTGAAGTTACCTTCCGGAAGCTTGGTAACAAGGTCTGAATCATACAGAAGAACGCCGCCTTCCTTAAGATCGTCACTGTACTTACTGCATGCCTCCTGGGTCATTGCCAGGAGTGCATCGCATTTGGTAACCTTCGGATAGTCGATTACCGTATCAGAGATGATTACTTCCGATTTGGATGCTCCACCTCTAGCCTCCGGACCGTAGCTCTGGGACTGTACAGCCTCTTTCCCTTCGTAGATCGAAGCAGCCTTTGCCATGATAATCCCGGCGGTGATCAAACCCTGTCCGCCCGCGCCGGAAAATCTGAGTTCATAACGTGACATCTTTATCGCTCCTTTTTCCTT
>Ga0134124_10005576_pt1 | contig 10112 bp, 3 predicted proteins | sample KB304_FD_96880 | JGI IMG/M metagenome (GOLD analysis project Ga0134124, IMG submission 96880) | Terrestrial soil microbial communities without Nitrogen fertilizer from Kellogg Biological Station, Michigan, USA - KB3-0-4 | ecosystem: Environmental > Terrestrial > Soil > Unclassified ... | reverse complement strand
TACGTGCCGGCGGGCCGGGACAACCCGGTGGTCTATGACCGGGCCGATGGCCGGCGGTTGCGCGCGGTGGAAGGCGCCGGGGGCACTTACGCGCTGCTCACCGGCGACACGCTCATTTTCGGTCCCGGCAAGACCGGGCAACTCGGCGTTGTTCCCGAGGAACAAAAAGATCAACTCGCGACGTTTCAGGGCAATCACATGATCGTCACGCCACGCGTTTCTTATTTGCACTCGGACAAGGAACTCAGCGCCTTGGATCGCGGTCGCTATTTGAGTTTGGCAAAACAAAAGAATTCGCTGGCGGCACAGCAAGGCACCATTACCAAACGACTCAAGGATCTGGAACGGGGCGGCGACGCTTCGGAAAAGAATCAACTCAGGAATGAACTGTCCGATCTCGGTAAAAACATTGATCGCATCACCAGGGAAATGGCCGAGTGTGTTCCGTGGAAACAGCCGTGCGAATTTCCATTCTGCTTGATCCTCGCGGGCGAAACATTGTTCGCCGGTGGCGACAACGAGATTGCTGCATTCAGTGGAACGGACGGAAAATTGATTTGGAAAGGCGCGGTCACCGGCAAGGCCTACGGTTTGGCGGCGGCGAGCGGTCGAATCTTCGCCAGCACGGATCTGGGAACGATTCATTGCTTTGTGAGTGGTCAGCGGCGAGCGGAAGCCGTTGGCAAATGACGAATGAGCAAGGAAGCCCGAATGACTAACCAAAGAGATTTGAAATTTGAATACAACTCACCATCAACCACTCCCTTCCCCCTCACCCCGACCCTCTCCCCAGGGGAGAGGGAGACACCTAATCCCGTTCTCGGAACAAAGAGGGGTTGCGAATGGTCGAAGGACTGGAAAACGATTCTCCCTCTCCCCAAGGGAGAGGGCCGGGGTGAGGGGGAAGCCGACGTATTTCTTGGCAACGTGTCCTCGATTGGTTGCGAAAACTTGCGAGACCATTTTACCGGATCTTCCAACTCAGAATCTAATGATCAAAAATCCGCGCTGCGAACAAACTCGATCGTTGTAGTCCGCTCCGAGAGGTCCCGGCGAAAAGTCTCTCAGGATTCGAACCGCAGCAACTCGGACAATTCCTTCCCCCTCACCCCAACCCTCTCCCCAAGGGAGAGGGAGACACCTGATTCCGCCCTCGGAATAAAGAGGAGCTGCGGACTTGCGGAGGTCTGGATAACGATTCCCCCTCTCCCCAAGGGAGAGGGTTGGGGTGAGGGGGAAGGGACTCGACAACTACTTGAAACCGTCCACCCTTTCCGCAGCGCCACAGGTGAATTTCAAATCCCTCGGACTGGAGCTTCGTCATTCCTTCGTCAGTCGCCATTCGTCATTCGTCATTACCCTTGCTCCCTGCGTCATTTCGCGCTGCTCCTTTGCTTGTTCCTCGCCTCCATTCCGGCCCTTTCCGCCGACAGAAATCTGATCGGCTACTGGCTGTTTGACCAAAACCATGTCAAAGGGCAGACGGTCAAGGGCAGAGTGGGCAAACAGGACGCGACGATCGAGGGCGATCTCAAACTCAAAACCGACGATGGCCCGCACGCGTTGGTTTTCGATGGACGCCGGGCCAGCGTGATTATATCCCGCGACCTCAAATCGGTCGCGCTGCCGAAGCTGCAGCTCACGGCGGAAGCGTGGGTGTCCATCGAGAAACCGCAACAGTGGGGCGGCATCGTCGGCGCCATTCAAGACAATGGCGATTACGAACGCGGCTGGTTGTTGGGCTTTCAGGATTCAAATTTTTCCGTCGCGGTGTCGAGTGTGGGCAAAGGGCGTTTAACTTATTTGCGCGGCACCACGGCCTTTCAACCCGGACGCTGGTATCATGTCGTCGGTACTTACGACGGCGCGGCGCTGAAGATTTTTGTTAACGGCAAACTCGAAAACAGTTCGGCCGAGCAATCGGGTGAGATCAATTATCCGCCGGCAGCATTTTACGAAATCGGCGCCTACCACGATGACGACGAGTTTTATCCGACCGCCGGCATGATCCATGAAGTGCTGGTTTATGATCGCGCGCTGACAGACCTGGAAATCCAAGCCCGCTACGACACGACCAAGACATCTTATCCAGAATCCGCTTTGCCGGTTGAGCCTTACCGCGTCGCGACCGGCCCGTTCATCGAATGGAAATCCCCGACTTCGATCGAAGTTTCCTGGGACACCGAATCCGCGATGCCTTCAGCGCTCGAGTTCGGCGAGTCCTCACTCAAAGTCCAACGCTTTTCCGACAGTCGCGCAAAGCAATCTCACGCCTTCACCATCCCAGACATCAAACCGGAAACGATTTATTCCTATCGCATCATCGCCAGTGACGCGACGCGGTTGAACGTGCCAACCAAGACTTACAAGTTTGATTCGACGTTCAATTACGCGCTGCTGAAAACTGGAGTGAGACCGTCGCCTTATCCTCAAGACAGCCTGACTGAAGTTTATGCTTCCACCGCTAAACGGATTCTCGCCGAGACCGGCATCAACAAAGGCTATTGCCTCGTGCTCGGCGCGGGTGAGGGCCGCCTGGCCTACGAACTGGCGCGCCAAACGGAGTTGAAGATCATCGGTGTCGAAGAAGACGCGGCGAAAGTCGCCATTGCGCGGAAAGCATTGGACCATGCCGGCCTTTACGGCGTGCGCGTCAGTGTGCATCACGGCTCGCTCGCCAATTTGCCTTACGGGAATTACCTGGCGAACCTGATCGTCTCCGACAATCTGCTTTTGAGCGGAGAACTGCCTGGCGACGCGGCAGAGATGTATCGCTGCCTGCGTCCGTGCGGCGGCGTCGCATACCTGGGCCAACCCAAGGCCGCCAGCGGCAAAAGGCTTTCCCGCTCCGACCTGGGATCATGGCTGAAAAAGGATTTCGCCAAGGAAACGCAGATCAAAACAACCGACGGGTTGTGGGCTGTTATCCGCCGCGGCGTTCTTCCCGGCGCGGGCGATTGGACCGATCAATATGGCAGCGCTGACAACTCGACTTGCAGCAAGGATGAACTGGTCAAAGGCGAAATGGATGTTCTCTGGTGGGGCGAGCCGGGCCCGCGTCCGATGCCCGACCGCGGCGCGCGCAATCCTGCGCCGGTGTCAGCCAACGGACGATTGTTCGTCCAAGGTGATCGGATTCTTTTCGGCATGGATGCCTACAACGGCACGATTTTGTGGACACTGGCCGCGCCAGAACTGCGCCGCACCAACATCCCGCGCGATTGCAGCAATATGGCGGCTTCTGACGATTATCTTTACATTGCCAAGGGCCAATACGCTTGTGGCCTCAACGCGCAAACCGGCGCGCGTGATCTGAAATTCAAAGTACCGCAAACTTCCGACGAGCGTCCTTACGACTGGGGTTACGTCAGCAGCATCGGTGACAGCTTGCTGGGCAGCGCGGTGAAGAAAGGCTCCGCTTATGTCGGTGATGACGGCGAATGGTATGACAGCACCAGCCCCAATGATGTTTCTAACGTCACCAGCGACTATCTGTTTGCGCTGGACCGCCACCAGGGAAAGCAACGTTGGCTCTATCAAGGCGGCGTGGTGCTCAATTCCACGATCACCGTCGGCGACGGCGTGGTTCATTTTATTGAAAGCAGAAATCCCGCCGCCAAAGCTCATGCTTCCGGACGGATGAACCGTGAAGTTTTCACCCACCAATTTCTCGTGGCGTTGGACCTGCGCACGGGACGCAAACTGTGGGAGCAACCCGTGGATTTCAGCCGCGCCACTCGGATGCTTTACCTGGCGTATGGGCGGCAAACGTTGACCGTCATCGGTTCTTCGCAACAAGATTATCATCTCTGGGCCTTCGACACCAAACCGGAGAGCCAAAAAGTTGTCAGCGAACAAGACCCAGCAGCCATCGCCACCACGCAACTTTGGGAACAGCATTATCCCATGGCCCGCGACCATCATGGCGGCGCCGTCCAGCATCCGCTTATTGTCGGCGACGTGCTGTATTCCGAGAAACGGGCTTTCAACTTGCGCACCGGAGTCCAACTGCGCGACGACCTGCCGGAGCGGCGCGGTTGCGGAACGATGTCGGCGTCGCAGAACAGCCTCTTCTTTCGCCATTATTTCCACGGGATGTGGGATCTCCAAACCGACCGGCGGACCGAGTTCCAGGGCATTCGCAGCGGTTGCTGGCTGAGCATGATTCCGTCCGGCGGTCTGGTTCTCGCGCCAGAGTCCAGTTCGGGCTGCTCCTGCACGCATTCGATTCAGACTTCGGTAGCTTACATTCCGAAGGCCTCGGCGAAATCTAACGAGCTGGGAGAAAAGGCAACGCCGAAATGATGGTTGCAGAAATTGTCTTTCCGGTTCGATTCTCGCAGCACAGGATTCTCGACAGGACAACAGCTTCAAGTTAACTTCCGCTCTGTATGGCAGCGACATTGATGGCACCTAAGCCTGACCGGCGCCAGCAAGTGCGTCGCGCCACTCCGCCGCTTGAGAACGGTGACCATTTGAGTGCGCGCGAATTCTTGCGCCGCTACGAGGCCATGCCGGAGGTTAAAAGGGCTGAGCTGATCAGCGGTATCGTCTATATGGGATCTCCAATTCGAATCGACCAACATGGCGAGCCTGACGCGCTCATCCAAACCTGGCTTGGAACTTACAGCGTCGCCACACCTGGCGTGAAGCACGCCACCAATTCCACCACTCGCCTCGGTCCTGACGACGTTCCACAGCCCGACGCTTTGCTGCGCATCGCAGCCGAGTTCGGCGGGCACGCACGAGTAGATGCCAAAGGTTATTTGGACGGCGCACCCGAGTTGGTCGTGGAAGTCGCCGCCAGCAGCGTGTCGCTCGATGTGCGCCAGAAATTGGACTCTTATCGACGTGCTGGTGTGCGCGAATACATCGTTTGGCGCACCGAAGATGAAACGGTGGACTGGTGGATTCTGGAAGAGGATGAATACCGCCCGTTGCCCGCTGCAGCAGACGGGACCCTCCGCAGCAAAGCTTTTCCGGGACTCTGGTTGGATGTACCGGCGCTGCTCGCGGGAGACGGGCCGAAAGTGATGGCCAAACTTCAAGAAGGACTTCAAAGAGCTGAACGCGGCGCGTTCGTCGCAGATTTGCAAAACCGCCAAAAGGTGTAGCAGGATTCGAACTGGACCGGTTCTTATATCTCACAGCGCCTCCGGGCTTCAATGGGAACGGCGCGCGGACATTCTTGTCGACATTCTTGTCCGCAGTAACAACTGAATATCTGACGGCTCTGAAACTTGCCTTGCGCCGCTTGAGTTCCGACTCGCTGCGGACAAGAATGTCCGCGCGCCGACAGCTTTTGACAATCTTCCCGCAGTCAAGTATTCGGAGGACGTGAAATTTTCTGACGCGCGGCAAAGCTTGTTCTTGCAAATCATCTTTCTGAGCTGCTCCACCTGGTTGGTCCCTATTGCGACCTTCGCTGAGTAGCCATTGCCACAGGTCGGGCCCTCGAAAACCAGACCGGTTCGGTCTTGATCAGCTTCTCCAGTGTCAGTAGAAAGGATGTAGTAATTCCGAGAAACGTTCCAAAAACGTTCAACCTATGAAAATCCTCTATTCCTTTGCTCTCGTGATTGCACTCTGCAGTTTCGGGGTGCAGTCACACGCGGGAGTACCGCAACTGATCAGTTACCAGGGCCGCGTCACCGTCGCTAATAAGAGCTTCACGGGCGCGGGACAATTCAAGTTTGCTTTCGTCGGCGCGGACGGCGCGCCTTCTTTTTGGAGTAACGACGGCGTGAGCACTGACGGCAGCGAGCCGAAGTATTCCGTGCCGATCAATGTGCTGAACGGCTTGTTCTCCATTTTGCTCGGAGACGACATGCTGCCAAACATGTTCCCGATTCCACCCACCGTGTTCACGAACTCGCATGTCGCGCTCCGGATCTGGTTCAACGATGGGACGAACGCCTTCGCCCGGCTCGCGCCAGACCAGCGCATCAGCGCCGTTGGCTACGCCATGATCGCTGAGAGCGTGCCTGATGGCTCGATCACTTCCACCAAGCTGGCGGATGGCGCGGTGACCGCGGCGAAACTCACCGATGCTTCCATCACATCGGCAAAGCTCGCGCCCGGAGCAGTCTCGTCGAACTTGATGAGCAGCGGCCAGAGCGGTGTGGGCAGCGGTGGAATCGTTTTTTCGCTGGACGCAAACTCCGCTTCTCTGATGAGCATCGGCTTCAGGAATATTGGTTCCATGCCTTGGAATCAGGAGCACTGGCAGATTCGCGCTAATGGGCCGGGTCCTCGTTTCGCCCACACTATGGTATGGTCAGGTGCCGAAATGCTCGCATGGGGCGGTGGTGTTGCGGGGCAATTCCTCAACACTGGCGGGCGCTACAATCCAGCGACTGATAGTTGGCAACCGATAACAACCACGGGCGCGCCAGCGGGACGCTGGTTTCATCAGGCTGTCTGGACGGGGACTGAAATGCTCGTCTGGGGTGGTCGCGCGGCCTTTTCATCGTCGCAGTCAAACCAGAATGATGGTGGGAGATACAATCCGGTCTCGGACACCTGGTCATTTATCACGACCAACGACGCGCCACAAAGGCGGAGCATCTTCGTCGCAGTTTGGAGCGGCACAGAAATGTTGGTCTGGGGTGGCGCCACCGATGGCGGAGCCAGCTTGGCAACCGGCAGTCGCTATAACCCAGCCAGCAACAGCTGGCGGCCAATCAGTGAGAACGGCGCACCAGTGCCTCGCACCTCCTGCGTGGCGGTGTGGACAGGCACCGAGATGATCGTCTGGGGCGGCGGCGATGTGAGCGGTGGGGATTTTCATGGCACCCGCGCCGACGGTGGTCGGTATAATCCGGTGACAGATCAATGGGCTCCCCTGCCCACCAACGGCGCGCCCCCGGCGGCAGCCGAAGGGCAAGCCGTCTGGACCGGTACTGAGATGATCGTCTGGGGCGGTCTGGATTATGACCATCGCACTCCATACGGCAGCACTGTTTCCCTGGCGACGGGCGGACGGTATTCGCCGTCCCGCAATTCGTGGCGAAGTCTTTCCCCATTGACCGCTCCGGCGAGTCGCGGCACTCACAGCGCATGCTGGACCGGCTCAGAGATGGTCATTTTCGGGGGAGTTAATCGGGAAATTACCGCACAGAGCCAAGCTATCTTGAACAGTGGCGGGCGATATAGCCCGACAACGGACACATGGACGGCGCTTTCTCTCAGCAACGCTCCCTCAGATCGAGCTTATCCTGGCGCGGTCTGGACCGGCGACGCGATGCTCATCTATGCTGGTTACAACAGCAACGAACTCAATACGACCCACACTTGGGCTCCGAGCAACGCACTCTATCTTTACCAGAGGCCGTAAAGCCCGATAGTTCGCTGCCAAAGACGGCACGATGCGCTGTGTCGCAGGATCAATCTACCCTCAGCGCTGCCACCGTGGAGTCAGCGCCGAGTGCCCGTTCGAATTCCGACTTTGCTGCGGACAAGAATGTCCGCGCGCCGACAGCTTTGACAATATTACGCCAGTCAAGTATTCGGATGGCGTGAAATTTTCTGACGCGCGGCCTCGCTTGTTTTCGCAAGCCTCTCTTTTGACGCTGCCGGCCTGTTTGCTTTACACTTCTGCCGTCGCCGAACAACCGCTGCCACAAGTCGAGCGCCTGAAAACCAGCCCCGTCCTCCATGACCTTAAACCCAATCCCATGCCGGCGCCGCCACATACGCCCGCCGAGCAAACCGTGGCGCAAATGTATTTGCCCGACGGTTTCCGCGCCGAATTGGTGGTGGCCGAGCCGGACCTTCATCAACCCATCGCGTTTGCCTTCGATGAGCGCGGGCGAATCTGGGTGGCCGAGGCCTACAGCTATCCCACGAAACGGACGGCAGGGCAGGGGCTCGACAAAATCGTCATTTTCGAAGACCGGGATGGCGATGGAGAATTCGAGACGCGAAAAGTCTTCGCCGAAGGAATGAATTTGGTAACCGGGCTCGAAGTTGGCTACGGCGGTGTGTGGGTCGGCGCGGCGCCGCAGTTGTTGTTCATTCCAGACCGCAACCATGACGACGTGCCCGACGGCCCGCCGCAAGTGCTGCTCGATGGCTTCGGCTTTCAGGACACGCACGAGTGCTTGAACAGCTTTCTGTGGGGACCCGACGGCTGGCTTTATGGCAATCAAGGCGTGTTCAACACCGCGCACATTGGCAAGCCGGGCGCTGCCGATGCCGAGCGCGTCGAACTGCGTGCGGGCGTTTGGCGGTATCATCCGGTGCGACACGAATTCGAAGTGTTCGCGAATGGTGGCAGCAACCAGTGGGGACTCGATTACGATGAGCACGGCCAACTGTTTATGACCCATTGCCGCAGCTACTGGGCTCGCGGCGGTATCACGCACGTCATTCAGGGCGGGCATTTCTGGAATCAAGCGAACGCGAATTACGCGCCGTTCATCATCGCTGATCCGCCGAAGGATTTCCCGCTGTTTCGCAACTTTCTCCTCGCCTCGGCGCGCCACGACCATGGCGCGGGTGGGGCAGGGGAGCGGGGCACCGATGCGATCTATGGCGGCCATTCGCACGTCGGCACGATGATTTATCTCGGCGATAATTGGCCGGACGAATTTCGCGGCCACCTTTTCACTCACAACCTCGGCGGGCATCAGATCAATCAGGAAGTGAATCAGCGTGAAGGCTCGGGCTTCAACACGGTCCACGCCGGCCGTGATCTGTTCTTTTGCAGCGACCCGAAATACGTCGCGCTCGATCTTCAGTACGGCCCTGACGGCGCTGTTTATGTCATCGACTGGTACGACCAGCAGCACTGTCACAACCCGAACAGCGAACGCTGGGACCGCAGCAACGGGAGAATCTATCGCCTGGAATATGCCGCCACCTACAAGCCACTGAAGGTTGATCTCGCGGCGATGAGCGACGAGAAGTTAATCGAGCTTCACGGCCATAGGAACGAATGGTTCGTCCGCACTGCGCGGCGATTGCTTCACGAGCGCGCGCAAGCCGGCACCCTACGCCAGGAAGTCATCCCAATGCTTGGCGGCATCTTCGCCAATCATCTCGATCCTGCGATCCGGCTGCGGGCGCTTTGGACGATTCACGCCGTCGGACATTTCTCGGATGAAGTGGCGCGGCGCGCTCTCGCGGATCCGGATGAGTTTGTCAGGGGATGGGGCATCCAACTTGCCACGGACGACCGCGAAGTTTCTGCCGAGTTGTTGAACGAGTTCAGTCGTCTGGCGAAAACTGACGCGTCGTCGGTCGTTCGCCTTTACCTTGCTTCCGCCATTCCACGCGTGACCGAGGCGTCGGCGTGGGAATTGATCGACGCCCTCGCCCGGCACGGCGAAGATCGCGATGATCGAAATCTGCCGCTGCTCCTATGGTACGGGCTGGCGCATTGGATGCCCAACAACCTCGACCGCGCCTTCGCTGTTGCCGAGCACACGCAGATTCCGCAACTTGAGGATTACATTTACTGGTACGCCGCCACGTTCGACGGCGATGCGTTGAACCGCGCCGTAACCGCGCTCGCCAAGGCTGAGGGCGAAACACTTCGCCGGCGCCTCGCCGGACTCTGGCTGGCGATGGAACCTCGCGCCAACGTCGCCATGCCCGACGTCTGGAAACAGGTTGCGCCAAAACTTTACGCCAGCAAAGACCCGCGCGTGCAACGCCAGGCCGAGCGAGTTGCCGCCGTGTTTGGCGACGACTCAATGTTCTCACGCCTGCGCGAGTCTCTGGCCAACTCTACCGCCGACGCCGACACGCGCCAACACGCTTTTGCGGTTCTCAGCCGGGCGCAGGATCGCCCATCGCTGCCGGTGTTTCTTCGGTTGCTCGACGATGCGGCCTTTCGTTCGCCTGCCATCAACTTGCTTGCCCGCTTTGACGCGCCCGAGATTTCCGAGGCGTTGCTAAGACGCTTCGAGAAGTTCACGCCCGCAGAGCGATCGGCAGCGCTGAATACCTTGACCAGTCGCGCCAAATTCGCGATGCCGCTGCTGGACGCCGTTGCAGCGGGTCGCTTCAAGCAACTCACCGCGTTCCATGTCCGCCAGCTTTTGGAATTGAAAAACGCTGAGGTGGACGAGCGGGTCACCGCGACCTGGGGAAAAATTCTCAAAAGC
>Ga0134124_10005574_pt1 | contig 10115 bp, 9 predicted proteins | sample KB304_FD_96880 | JGI IMG/M metagenome (GOLD analysis project Ga0134124, IMG submission 96880) | Terrestrial soil microbial communities without Nitrogen fertilizer from Kellogg Biological Station, Michigan, USA - KB3-0-4 | ecosystem: Environmental > Terrestrial > Soil > Unclassified ... | reverse complement strand
TTCGGTCACACCGGGTACAGCGGTTCATCAATCTGGATGGATCCGAAGCAGGATCTGTTCGTGGTTCTGCTGACAAACCGGCTAAACTACCGGGATACACGGATGTTCAACCAGCTGCGCAGGGATGTGTCCGACATTGCCGTGGCTGAGTTCGGGCTCCCTGCCGATAGTATGGGGCTGACCGCAGTCATGGCAATTGCCAGGATTACCGCCGACCTGATGCGCCCACCCCCACCCCCAACAAAACCTACTTTGTCCAATACCAAGCATGCAAAGGTATCGTCTATCAGGCACATCGCCTCACGTCAAAAGTTCGGCAGGAAAAGCGGCAAAAACCATCGGCGCAAACCGCATGGACGCAAACATTTGGCTTAATGGGTGTGGAAAGATTTTTCAGGAAAAAATCTCGCTCCACCTCTTGAGAGAAAGCACCCTGCCCAGGGATTCGGCCTTGCCAAGGTATCTTTCATCCGAAGTTATCAGGGTAGCTGAAGGGTGGACCAAGGCGGAGGCGTGATAGATAGTATCGAAGAGGTGATGGTCAAGCTGGATTGAGAGTTGAACCGCCTTGAGGTAAACAGCGCTACTCGATGCCTCGCCATGATCGAAAGCCAGCAGCTTCCACGTGTGCTGCTCAACTTTATCCGGCACAATCCGCGAAAGCACCGCCAACACTTCAGCCCGCCAGATCGGCGGCTGATAGAACTCGACCCGGTCGTCACGATACGCCCGCAAGAGCTCAAGGGCCTCATCCGTATCCCCTTCATCGGGAGATTCAGAAACAAACCATTTGATTGCGACGCTGGCATCGATAACTACAACCGGTTTCAACGCCGCACTTCCTCTCGCGCAGCACGTACGGATTTCCGGGGCACCTGCGGAGCCTTGCTGCGTTCCGCCAACAGCGCATCGACAGCCTCTCTGCGATGTTTGAGGCTCAACTCGTGTTCGGCAGCCTGGCGCATCAACTCTGAGATCACGGCACTCCGATTAGCGCCAACAAACGCGGTGTTGAACAACTCTTTTACTTCATCTGGAACACTGTAATTGACTGTTGCCATACACCTCTCCTTTGTATAGTTATTTATACAATAATTTACACAATATTTTCAACAATATGTGTCAACAAAGGCAGGGCGTTAAGCGCATTCAGGCTTACCTGTCCTTGCGCGGCACCACGGTAATGCCTGATTCGGTGACGGTGTAGCCGCTCTGCAGGTCGGATTCGGTATCATAGCCGATCGTCGAACCGTCCGGGATCACGACATTCTTGTCGATGATCGCCCGCTTGATCTTGACGTGCCTGCCGACGTTGACGTTTTCAAACAGGATCGACTCCTCTATCAGGCTATAACTGTTGACCTTGCAGAGCGGACCGAGGATCGAGCGCCTGACGGTGCTGCCGCTGGTGATGCAGCCGGCGCAAACGTATGAGTCGATATTGACCCCCCGGCGGTCCTCATCATCGAACACGGTCTTGGCAGGCGGCAGATTCCCCTGGTTGGTCAGGATCGGCCACTTGTAATTATACAGGTTCAACTGTGGAGAAACATTGATCAGGTCCATGTTGGCTTCATAGTATGACTCTATCGTCCCCACATCCTTCCAGTATCCCCGCTCTTCAGCCCTCATGCCGGGAATCAGGTTGTCGTTGAAGTTATAGGCAAAGACCCGGTCACCGCTCTCCAGCATCATCGGAATGACATGCTTGCCGAAGTCGAGATCCTCATACTGTTTTTTACCTTCCAGCAGCACATCGATCAGTTTCTTGGTCGAGAAGATGTAGTTCCCCATTGAGGCGAAACAGGTTTCCCGTCCCGGGATTTTCTCGGGCACCTCCGGTTTCTCGGTAAAAGCGATTACCCGCGCGTCATCATCCACGGAAAACACGCCGAAGCGGCTCGCCTCTTCCGCCGGAACCTCGAGGGCGGCTATGGTGATGTCGGCCCGGTTCATGCGGTGAGCGTAGATCATCTGGGTGATGTCCATCTTGTAGATATGGTCGCCGCCAAAGATCGCGACATAGTCGGCATCCGATGATTCGACGAAGCGCAGGTACTGGAGGATCGCATCGGCGGTTCCCTTGAACCACTCTTCGCTCTCGCTTTTAGTTTCAGGGGAGATGGCGACGTAGAATTCTCCCAGGCCGGTCCACTTGCCCCAGGATTCGCGGATATGCTTGTTTAACGAATAGGCCCGGTACTGGGTCAGGATATAAACTTTCTTGATGCCGGAGTTGAACAGGTTACTCAAGACAAAATCGATGATCTTGTACTTGCCGCCGAAGGCAACACTCGGCTTGGCACGGCGCAGGGTCAGCGGGCTGAGGCGCTCTCCTTTTCCCCCCGCCAGAACCATTGCAATAGTGTTTCTGCCGACATTATCCATGGAATACATACACACCTCCTGATTATGGAACTTCCCGCGCAGTAACCCTACCGTATTACTGCGAACTTGAACATAAAAAATGTTCAATTATCACCATTTACTCATATCGCCCGAAAAGGTACATGTTTCAGGTGCCGGATACAGTAAATGGCTTGCCTGAATGATAACAAAAAGTATATAGTTTGCAATTGTTGAAATTATTCCGCTACGCGAAGCGAGGTCGTTGTGACATGGAAGTCGATCGGCATATTTGATTCCGGCGTGGGGGGGTTGACGGTCCTGCGCGAGATCATGCAGGTGCTTCCCCAGGAGGACACGCTCTATTTCGGTGATACCGCCCGGGTGCCGTATGGTACCAAGTCCCCCGAAACGGTAGCGCGTTATTCCGTAGAGATTGCCTCGTTTCTGATCAAGCGGGATATCAAGCTGCTTGTGGTGGCCTGTAATACCGCCTCGGCAGTGGCGTTGCCCGCTCTCAAACGTCAATTGTCGATTCCGGTGGTTGGCGTCATCGAACCGGGAGCCCGCAGGGCGGCCGAAGTGACCCGCTCCGGTCGAATCGGTGTCATCGGTACTGCCGGCACCATCCGCAGCAGCGCCTACACCCGGGCGATCAAACGCCTGAAGCCGGATGCCGAGGTCCTGACCCGTGCCTGTCCCCTGTTTGTGCCTTTGGCCGAAGAGGGGTGGGTCGACAACCAGATTGCACGCTTGACGGCACAAACCTATCTTCAGGAACTGAAAGAGGCCGCGGTAGATACGCTGGTGCTCGGATGCACTCATTATCCGCTGCTTAAAGGCATGATAGCGGACGTTATGGGACCGGGCGTGACACTGGTGGACTCGGCCGAGGAAACGGCCCGGACGGTGGCCGCCATCCTGGCTGACAAGGGTATGCTCCGTCCCCGGGCTGAAAAGGGCAACCATGACTATTATGTCAGCGACATACCGGCAGGTTTTGTCCGGGTCGGCAACCGCTTTCTGGGGGGAAAACTGGGCGATGTATTCCAGGTAAGTCTCGATGAAGAAGAGGGAATCGCCTGATGTTGGAACATCCGCAAAAAAAGATCACGATCAGCACACTTATACCGTTTCTGGTGTTCATCCTGTTTTTCAGCCTCCTGATCTGGCAAAAATACCGCTCCAGCCATGAAGTGCCGATTTCTCCACCGCAGCAGCACGTTGAAGGCAAACGGTCCGTCACGCTTTTTTTTGCTGCGGACGGGACACGGCTGGCACGTGAAGCGAGGGAGATTGATCCATGTGAAGATGACATTTCCTGTCTGAAGAGTGTCATTGACGAGTTGCTGAACGGTCCGGTAGGGGAGTTTGATGAAACAGTGCCGGAGGGGACCACCGTTGATGCCGTACATATTGAAGGCAATCAGGCGACAATCGAATTTAATCAAACATTTTCCGATGCAATGCTGTCCGGCAGTTCCGCAGAGATGCTGGCGGTCTACTCCGTAGTCGATACCGTTGCCGTCAATTTCCCCCGGATTCAAAAAGTTAAAATAAACGTCGACGGCAACAGCAGGGTCATCCTGCGCCATCTCGACCTTTCCGATCCGCTGCTGCCCGACTATTCTCTGGAGCGGTCTCCTTTACAGGAACCTGTTGAGAGTTCGGCCGGATCAACAACCAACCGTAAAGGGACACCCAAATGAGACCATTTCGTGAGGCAATAAAAGAGCGTGTACTGATCCTTGACGGTGCCATGGGCACTATGCTTCAGGAGCGTGGGCTGCAGCCGGGACAGTCACCGGAGGAACTCAATCTGACCATGCCGGAAGTCGTCGCTTCGGTCCATCGCGACTATATCCGGGCCGGCGCCGATATTATCGTTACCAATACCTTTGGCGGCACCAGGTTCAAGCTGGCTCATTACGGACTGGAAGATCGTCTGGCAGAGATCAATACCCGTGCGGTCGAGATTGCCCGCCAGGAGGCTGGAACCATGGCTTATGTCGGTGCTTCGATCGGTCCGACCGGCCAGTTCGTAGAGCCGCTGGGTGAGGTGTCGTTCGACCGGATGAAGGCGGCATTTCATGAGCAGGCCGAAGCGCTCGTCGCTGCCGGGGCTGACCTGATCACCCTGGAAACGTTCCTTGATATCAAGGAGTGCCGTGCCGCCGTTATCGCGATACGGGAGGTCTCATCCACTATTCCGGTCATCGCCATGCTGACGTTTGATGATAACGGGCGCTCCGTGCTGGGGACTCCGCCCGAAGCGGCCGCCATCACGCTGGCCGCTGCCGGTGCCGACATCGTGGGCTCTAATTGTGGTCTTGGTGTTGATGGTATTTACGACATTCTCTGTCGCATGCGCCGGGTGACCGGTTTGCCGCTGATTTCCCAGGCCAACGCCGGCCTCCCGCAACTTGTCGGCGACCGTACCATTTTCCCCGGCACACCGGAAGAGATGGTCGCCTATCATGAACGAATGATTGAACTGGGAGTCCGGATAATCGGCGGCTGCTGCGGCACGACGCCGGCCCATATCCGTGCCATGAAACAGGCACTGGCACCGAAACAGCACTTCCGGACCCCTGATGCTCAAGAACGTGGAGTGACCCTGCTCTCCAGCCGCTCCGGTTGGGCAGCCGTTGGCGCTGGCTCCGCCACCGCAATAATCGGTGAACGGATCAATCCGACCGGTAAAAAAACCTACTCGCAGGAACTGCGGGAGGGGAAAGTGTCCTACATCCGCCGTGAGGCGCTGGAACAGGTTCAGGCCGGCGCAACACTGCTGGATGTCAACGTCGGCGCGCCCGGCATCGATGAACCGTCGGCGATGCAGCGCGCCGTATTCTGTGCCTGTGGCGCCGTCAGCGTACCGCTGGTGCTGGATTCCTCCAGTCCTGCCGCGCTGGAAGCCGGACTGAAGGCGGCTGACGGCAAGGTGCTGATCAATTCGGTATCCGGCGAAGCCAAAAGCCTGAAACAGGTACTGCCGCTGGCGAAAAAATATGGTGCGGCCATCATCGGACTTGCTCTTGATAAAAAGGGGATACCCGATACCGCCGAGGGGCGACTGGCCATTGCCCGCCGCATCCGCAATGCCGCCCGTCGCATCGGTATTCCCGATAGCGACATCATCATTGATTGTTTGACCCTGACGGTAAGTGCCGAACAGAAACGGGCGGCCGAAACGCTCCGCGCCATTCGTATGGTCAAGCAGAAACTGGGACTTTCAACGGTGCTGGGGGTCAGTAACATATCATTCGGACTGCCGCAACGGCCTCTGATCTCGTCGACGTTCTTCGCGATGGCGATGGAGGCCGGACTCGATGCGGCCATCATCAATCCCAAGGACAAGCCGATGATGGATGCCTGGCGCTCGGCGATGGTGCTGCTCAACCGGGATCATCAGGCGGCTGCCTATATCGAAGCCTATCGCGATCAGCAAGCAGTTGCCGAAAAGCAGGCTCCACCGGACGGAGCGGACAGGACTACCCTTGAGCGTCTGTCGCAGGCAATTATTGGTGGTGATCGCGATGGCATCGTTGCCCTGGTGGAACTGGCGCTGGCGGAAGGTGTCGCCCCGTTGGAAATCAGTACCAAAGGTTTCATGCCCGGACTGGAAGAGGTCGGCCGGCGTTTTGAGCGCAACATATATTTTCTGCCGCAGGTAATGCAGTCTGCCGATACCATGCAGACCGGTTTTGCCCGGTTAAAGCTGGAGATGCGCGGTGAAAAGTTCAAAAGCCTCGGAAAAATTCTGATGGCGACGGTTGAGGGGGACATCCACGACATCGGCAAGAACATTGTCTGTACTCTGCTTGAGAACCACGGTTTCGAGGTGTTTGACATCGGCAAGAATGTTTCAGCCGCTACCATCATCGCCAAGGCGAAGGAGCATGCGGTCGATGCGGTCGGACTTTCTGCCTTGATGACAACAACCATGTCGGAGATGGACAACGTTGTAAAAAAACTTAAATCCGCCGGAGTCATCACCTTTACCATGGTCGGCGGGGCGGTTGTGACTCAGGAATACGCTGATCAGATAGGCGCCGACCTTTATGCAAAGGACGCCATGGAGGCTGTTGCAAAAATCAAGGATCTTTTAGCACGTTAGAAATTGTTTTCTGCGGTATTTTGCAGAGAAAAAGTTCGTTAACGGACTTATCCTGTTTATCAGAGAATAAATGTTTATTAAAGTGGTAACAGTCTGCTATTATTCTGCGTGATATGCTGGCGTGTCGGGTCCAATTCCGGGTAAAGGTAACACTTAATGGTTCAGGGCTTTAATCACAACCTGATGTACAAAGGGGTGGTGTTTCACGTTCAGACCGAGGATAGTGGCGTGGCTAATCCGCACATTATTACGGTCCTTTATCGGGGCGGGGTGGTTATCAGTTCAAAGAAAACCCCCTATGCCGATATTCTGAAGATGGATAATTTGAAAGCGGTCGTGGAAGAGTTGATGAAAGAGCAGCACAAGGAGATGATGCGCAGGCTGAAAGCGGGCGAGTATGACGAAAAAGCGTTCTCATGATGCAAGCTGAAAAGTCGTAAATCTTGATGAAGCGATTCCTTCGTTTTTGGGTCCCATGGAATTAAATAGTACTCATTCACAGACACATCATCCGGCAGCAGTAAAGGTTTCCATTTATGTTTCGTAGCCTGACGACACGCGTAATCGCAACTACCATTTCCCTGCTTGTAGCAGGCATTTTTATTTATACAATCTTCAACGTCCAACGACAGCAGGAAATGCTGATCAATACCGCCCGGGAAAGTACCGAACTGCTGCTGCACACCGTGGAAAGCAGTATATACAACACCATGCATCTCGGCAATGTCCAGGATGTCGGTTCAATCCTCTCCATGGTCGGTCAGCACAACCAGTTGGTCGGGGTCCGCATCTTCCATCCGCACGGAGTTATCCTCCGCTCGTCCGTGCTTAATGAAGTCGGCAGGAATGTCAACCCTGACGATTACAAAATCTACCAAAGTCCGGTCAATTACAGCATTTTTACGGTGCAGCCGTATGGTGAAGTGCTGTCAATGGTCAAACCGATCTATAACGAGGCCGCCTGTCATGCCTGTCATGGCAGCAAGGCCCGGGTTATCGGGGTCCTGAATATCAATTATTCGCTGAACCGTACCAAAATGCAGATGCTTAATGCCTCGCGGATCTTTGTCCTTTCGTCAATTGCAATTACGATGTTTTTGGCGATCACGATATCGTTTCTGTTGCTGCGGTTTGTCAAAAAACCGCTGGATAACATGGTTGATACCATGCAGAAAGTCGAAAACGGTGATTTTGCGGTGCGGATTGCATACAAGGGAAAAGACGAGATTGGCCGGGTGATCGAAAGCTTCAATTCAATGGTCGATCGCCTTGATGTCGCGCAAAAGGAGCTGGAACAGCTGCATTTTCAGCAACTGGAGCGAGCCGACCGTCTGGCGTCCATTGGTGAGATGGCGGCGGGCATAGCACACGAAATTAAAAATCCCTTGGCTGGAATATCGGCAGCCGTCACGATAATAAAAGACGATATGGCTGCGGATGACCCACGGGGGGCTATTCTGGGTGAGGTCAATGATCAGGTCAATCGTCTTGACAAGACGGTCAATGATCTGCTCTTCTTCGGAAAACCATCGCTCCCCGAGCTTTCCTGTATAGATATAAATGCAATACTGACAACAACACTCAAGTTTGCTTCGCAGCATCGTGGCGTCGCCCATATTGAAAGGCGTTTTGAACTCCAGTCCGACCTGCCTCCGGTGTATGCCGATGACAAACAGATGCAACAGGTTTTTCTGAATATCATTCTTAATGCCTATCAAGCTATGCCGTCAGGAGGTGTACTGGGCATCGCAACATCACTGACGAACCGGAGCGAAATAGAATATGTGCGCGTGGATATATCAGATACCGGATCCGGCATTCCTCCGCAGATACTTGATAAAATATTCACCCCCTTCTACACGACAAAGGCACAAGGAACCGGACTGGGGCTACCGATCTGCAGCAAGCTCGTGAACCTGCACAAGGGCGATCTCAGAGTAATCAGTAATGACAAAACAGGCACGGTCTTTACTGTCGAACTGCCGTCATGCCGCCGTACATCTACTGACGTGAGCGAGGTAACAGTTTGAAACAGAACAAACTATTAGTGGTCGATGACGAACATCTTATCCGTTGGTCGCTTGAGCAAAATCTGAAAAAGCAGGGGTATGAAGTTGTCACAGCAGGAACCGGAGAGGAAGCTTTGCGACTTGTTCGCGAGGAACAGCCGGACCTGGTCCTGCTCGATATCCAGTTGCCGGGCATCAGTGGCATTGATGTTTTGGAAAAAATTAAAGATATCGACGATGATATTGTTGTCATCATGGTTACTGCCAACAGCGGCCTTGAAAATGCCGTCAATGCCATGAGACTCGGAGCATTTGACTATATCAGCAAACCGTTCAACCTGGACGAAATATCAATCGTTGTCAAAAAAGCGTTGGAAACTTCGGATCTTAAGCAGGAAGTTGTCCGGCTGCGTTCGGAAACCAAGAAGAACGGACCGCCGAATATTATTGGTAAAAGCCGGCAAATCACATACCTGATGGAGGTGCTTGATAAAGTTGCCCGCAGCGAAGCATCGTCAGTTCTTGTTCAAGGTGAATCCGGCACCGGCAAGGAACTGGTGGCGAAATGGATTCACTACAGTTCAAGCCGTGCAGATAAACCATTCATAGCAATCAACTGCGCAGCTGTTCCGGCCACCCTGCTGGAAAGCGAACTGTTCGGCCACGATAAGGGTGCCTTTACCGATGCCAAGGCTACCAAAAAGGGGTTGTTTGAATTGGCCGATGGCGGCACGGTTTTTCTGGATGAAATCGGAGACATGGAGATGGGGATGCAGGCCAAACTGCTGCGCTTCCTCGAAGACCGCTCATTCCGTCGCATCGGCGGCGCCCGTGTTTTTACCGTGGATGTCAGGATAATTTCAGCAACGAACAAAGATCTGCAGAAATCGATAGAAGAGAAATCATTCCGTAATGACCTCTATTACCGCTTGCAGGTAATCCCGATATTCCTGCCGTCGCTGCGTGAGCGCAAAGAGGACATCATACCTTTGGCCAATCATTTCATCAGCGTGTACAACAAGGATTTCAACAAGAAAATCCAGGGCATAACTGATACGGCTGAACGGATCATGACCGACTATAACTGGCCCGGCAATGTCCGAGAGTTGAAAAACGTCATCGAACGGGCAATCATACTCGGCAATGACGATACTCTTCTCCTTGAGCACCTGCCGCAGGAAATTGTTGCCAAGGCAGCGCCACAGGCCACTGCATCGGCGTCGTCATTTTGCCTCCCGCCTGAAGGCATAGATATCGAAGAAGTCGAAAAGGAGCTCATCAGGCAGGCGCTTGAAGTTACTGAATGGAATCAGTCCAAAGCGGCAAAAAAACTTAATCTGGGTATCGATGCGTTCCGGTACCGGATGAAAAAGTTCGGATACTTGAAGTGAGATGTTTAGACTCTTGATCGAGTATTGAAACGTGATATGCTGATAACATGTTGAGTAGCAGATTTTTGACGGTTACTTTGAGGGTACGTATGAAAACAGGTGTGATGGTTCTGCTTGTCATGATGCTTGCTGCGGCACAGCCCCAGACTTCAGACAGCACCGGGTGGTATAGCGGTGACGAACGCTGCCCGCCCCCCAGGAACGACGGGACGTATTCCGCACCCTACAATGCGCTGGATCATCGCCATG
>Ga0134124_10005573_pt1 | contig 10115 bp, 6 predicted proteins | sample KB304_FD_96880 | JGI IMG/M metagenome (GOLD analysis project Ga0134124, IMG submission 96880) | Terrestrial soil microbial communities without Nitrogen fertilizer from Kellogg Biological Station, Michigan, USA - KB3-0-4 | ecosystem: Environmental > Terrestrial > Soil > Unclassified ... | reverse complement strand
GCGTCGGCATAGCCGCGCAGGCTGAGCAGTAAGCGATGCTCGCCCGGAGGCAGCTCGCCCGTCCATGGGGTTACCCCGACGGGTTGATCGTCCACGGTCACGGTCGCGCCCGCCGGGCTGGTCAGCACGGTCAACTGTTGAACCCCTTTTTTGCGAAGGTTCTCGGCCAGTGCCGCGATCAGCGGGCGAACGCTGGCTGCGTTCGCGGCGTCGGGATTCCTGCGCAGGTAGTCGCGGTACCAACGCAAGGTGCCCGCGTCGTCGGACAGCTTTTCATAGGCTCGCGCGATATTGAAGGACAGCGGCGCGCTCGGCGCCAACTGATCGGCGGCCAAAAACAGGTCCACGGCGTCCTTGTAGTGGCCAGCAGAGTAGGCCTCCGCGCCTTGTTGATACTTGGTTTTGGCAGCCGCGCGTCGTTGCTCCATGGCGGCTTCGTCACTCGGTGCGTCGGCACGTGCTTCCGGCTTTCGCGCCAACGACGCAGCCGCGAAAGACAGCGCGCAGAGCCACGCGAGTGGACGTCGATACGGATGGCTCATGGTCGTTCAGTAGGGTGCGAGCAAGTCATGCTGCGCGTCACTGCGTGGAGCGCCAATGCTGGGGCGCGAAGGGGCCTGGTTCGGTGCAGGCGCCGGCTTGCGCGGTGACGCAGACTTCGGCACCGCCACTTTGGCTTGGCTGCTCGCGGCGGCGGGCCCATCGTGGGCCTGGCTCGGCGCAGGCGCGGCGAGCACCGTCGGAATCGCTTCCAGTCGCGGGGATGGGGGCAGCTGGGCTGGGGCGCGAACTTCCGCCCTCTGAGCCAGGGCCGGCGGTTGCTGCTTGGGTGCAAGCAAAGCCATCGCCCCCGCGGCCACCGTGAGCAACCCGACGCCTAGCCAAATCCGATGCTGCCGGAGTGGCTTGCGGTTCTTTTGTTCGGAGATGGGGGCGACGGCGACCGGCGCTGCCTCGACGCTGACGGTGGGCGCTCCTGCGAGCGCCGATTCGGTGGTTCGCACGCCGGAATCCGGTGAGAACCCGGTGAGCGAGGCGAAGGACGCGCGCGACGCGCGTTGTGCAGAGGGTGTGTTACTTCGAGCAAGCCACTTCGAGTCGAGCGAGACCCCCGACGCATCCTCGGAGATCCCCTGATTGATCAACCACTCGGCCAGCGCTTTCCCCAGCTCAGCCATCGTTCCGTAGCGCCGAGCGACGTCCTTGGACAGGCCACGCTGGACGATGTCCCAGAGCGGCGGATCCGCCGCCAAGAAGTCGATCAAGGACTGGGGTTCGTCTTCGACGATCGAGCGAAGCAGCGAGTTGTAGTTGGCGCCCCTGAACGGCGATACACCGCTCAAGGTCTCGTACAAAACCACACAAAACGACCAGATATCCGTGCGATGGTCGATGTTGTCCTGGCCGCGCGCTTGCTCCGGCGACATGTACTCGGGACTGCCGAGCACGGCGCCGGTTTGCGTCAAGTGCAGACTTTGCCCACCCTCGTCGGCAAGCTTCGCGATGCCGAAATCGAGAAGCTTGGGTTGAAGCTGCTCACCCTCGTAGGCAAGGAAGACGTTGTCCGGTTTCAAGTCACGGTGCACGATACCCTTCGCGTGAGCGGTCATCAGCGCATCCGCAACCGGCAACAACAATTGCACGCCCTGCACGGCGGACAACCGTTGCTCGCTTGCGAGCAGACGGCCGAGCGTCCGTCCGTTGAGCAACTCCATCACGATGTATGGGTCGCCCAGATCGGAATCACCGACGTCGAACACGCGCACGATCGCGGGATGTCCGAGCTTGGCGGCTGCGCGAGCCTCTTGCTTCAGCCGCCGTGCGAGCGAAGTCCGATCGAGCTCGTTGCGAATCAGCTTCAACGCAACCGGCGCCTCGAGTTGCAAGTTGATGGCGCGCCAGACGGTACCCATGCCGCCTTCACCGAGGAGCGCCTCGAGCCGGTACTTGCCCGCGATGACGTCTCCAACGCGGTACGGTGTGTCTGGCGTCCGAACCGACAAAGTAGCCGACATTTCCTCCGACCCAGAGGCTATCACGGATGCTCGGAGGCGAGAGATCCCAGGGCGAGATTGTCGGGAAACGCCGGCGGTGTCCGCGCTTTCGAGGGGATCCCGGCCGCGCAATTCTGCCGTCGATCACCGTATGACTCGAATGTCAGGGTATGCGTTTGTGCGCGGGCTGGATCCGGCGGACAAACGCGCGCGCCCGCTCACTGGTACGTCGCTTGCTCTTTCGCACGTCGCTCGAGAAAGGGTGAATCGTCATGGGTGATCGTTGGCGGAGCTACGCGCATCTTCCGTTGGGGTGTCTGTGCGCCTCGTTACTATTCGGCACCGGTTGCGGAGTATCGCTTCCGAAGTCCGATCCGGTAGAGCTGAGCGTCGACACGGAGCAAGTAAAAGAGATCTTGCGCGCCGTGTTTCCGGACCTGACCGACGCTGAACTGCGAGAGTACGCCGCCAATCTCGACTTGAAGGCAGCGTTCGAGCTGGAGGCCGAGCTGAGCGAGATCCGGGATGTTGCAGCTGGGCTCAGCAAAGAGCTCACGGATCTCGCCGACAGTTCCAGCGAGCAACGACAGAGCAGCTTGGCGATGCGAAACGACGGCTACCCGCGTGAGCTCGAACCCCTCGGACGTCATGCCTTCTATGACTCGGCGCAACAGGAGGGCCGCATCGAACTGAGCGGGGTGTTCGAAGACCACGAGAGCGTCGAGCTCGGCGCGAGCGAAGTCACGGTCAAAATCGGGACTGAGGAACAGCAAACTTCGGTCGAGTGTGCAGCGAGCGGTCCGGTCGACCTGGTGTTTCTGGTCGATATCACCGGCAGCATGTCGCCGATCATCGGCTCGTTGCGGCGTTCTCTGGGCGTGTTCGTCGACGCGATCACGGCCAAAAAGATCGACGGCACGCTGAGCGTGGTCACTTTTCAAGACTCGGTGGGCGTCAACGTCGAATTCCAATCGCCAGCGCCGAAGAGCGGCTACGAACGCAGCCCCTTCTTTGCTCCGGTAGCCATCAGTGATGCGGCAGCCATCGCGCGTTTGCAGCGTTTCATCTCGCGCCTCGAGGCCAATTCCGGCAAAGACGCTCCGGAAAACCTCGCGGGTGCACTCGACTTCGCCGCAAACAACGTGATCGGGGTGAACAGTAACGGCACACCGAACGTGATCGGTGACGGCGTGAACGATCCGAAGGACGTCGCGCCGTTTCCCAAGCTCAGCCATTCACGTCGAGTGTTCGTCGCCTTCACCGACGCTCCGTTCCACGCGGATAGTCGCGAGCCGCGCAATTCGTCGTTGCTCGCGCCATTCAAACCCAGAAAAATTGCGAGCATCCTCGAGAGTCTGCAGCAATCGCAAACCACCGTGCATGTCTCCGATCCGAGCTGGGTCGATCAAACGACGACTCCCACCGGTTCGGCCAGCGAGGTTTCGATCGACGCCGACTATTGGGCGATCAACACCGGCGGCGTGGGTGAAGATCGCGCAGCCGGCTATTCTCTGATCGATTTGGACCTTCTGGTGAGGGCTACCGACAGCGGTTTGCTCGACATCGTGCTCGATCGCGTGCTGTCGACCAGCTGCACCGTGCGCTTCCCGGTCGCGCAGTTCTCGGCCGACGTGAGCTTCGACCTAGAGTTACGCGGCAGCACCCACACATTCGTCGAGTCGCTCACGCCAACCGCTCTGTGAGGGCAGGCGAAAGCGGAGAGCCTCAGCAGCAGAGTTCTTGACGTAGGACAGGGAGCTGACATACTGCGGCTTCCGATGTCGTTCCGCGCTACCCGTCGTTTCGCTCGTCGCGCCGCTATTTGCGGCGGGCGCGAAATGCCGTAGCGGTCCTCGACATCGGCTTTCGCGTAACCGCCCGCAACTGGGTGGTTACGTCGCGCCTGACACGGCGGGCCACCCGAAAGGATAGCCGCCGTGACCTCGATCTCGAATCCACTTCATTTCCCGCTCGATTCTCGATCCGAAACCGATCCAGCGCTGCTCGAAGCGCAGGCTCAGCTGATGAAGGTAGCCGCGCGGCCCCAGCGCATCATGGTGCGCGGCAGCGGCTCGTATCTGTGGGACCACGAAGGACGCCGCTACCTGGACTTCGTTCAGGGGTGGGCAGTGAACGCTCTCGGCCACGCACCACAGGAAATTGCGGTGGCGCTCCAAGCACAAGCCGAGACGCTGATCACCGCCAGCCCCGCGTTCCACAACGCGCCGCAGCTGAGCTTCGCGCGGGAATTGACTCGAGCCACGGGGCTTTCAGAGGTGCACTTCACCAACTCCGGCGCCGAGGCCAATGAAGCCGCGCTCAAGCTCGCCCGCAAATGGGGCCGACTGAACCGAGGCGGCGCCTACCAAATCATCACCACCCTGGGGAGTTTCCACGGGCGCACGCTCGCGTTGATGGCGGCCAGTGGCAAACCCGGATGGGACGCGCTCTTTCCACCGGTAATGCCCGGCTTCGTGAAAGTACCTTACGGTGACGCCGCGGCCGTGGCCGCGCAGATCAGCTCGGAAACTGCGGCCGTGATGGTGGAACCCATCCAAGGTGAAGCGGGCGTCGTGCTACCTCCGGAAGGTTATTTGCGCGAGCTCCGCCGCCTGTGCGATCAGCACGGCTTGTTGTTGATCTGTGACGAGGTGCAAACCGGCATGGGGCGCACCGGTAGCCTGTTCGCGTTCGAACGGGATGACGTGAGGCCCGACATCCTAACGCTGGGCAAAGGGCTCGGAGGCGGGGTTCCAATCTCGGCGGTGCTGGCCAACCAACGAGCGAGCTGTTTCGTCCCTGGCGACCAGGGCGGCACGTACAACGGCAATCCACTGATGGTGGCGGTCGCTCGTAGCGTTTTCGCGGTCGTCTCGCAGCCTGAGTTCCTGAGCACCGTGCGAGCGCGAGCCCGCTACTTGGAAGAACGGCTCGCCCCGCTTTGCGCTCGGCACGGACTCGGTCTTCGTGGTCGGGGCCTGCTATGGGCGTTGGTCCTACCGGAGCCGAGCGCGGAAGCGATCGTGGCGCGCTGCTTTGCCGAGGGCTTGTTGATCAACGCGCCGCGGCCGAACCTGCTGCGCCTCATGCCTTCGTTGCGTGTCAGCGAGCAGGAGCTCGACGAGTTCGTTCGGCTGCTGGCGGGCACGCTCGAGCGTGATTACCCGAAGGGATAAGGGCCTCAGGGACTCTGAAATCCGACTCGAATTGCCTCACGCAGCGGAGCTTGCTCGAGCTGCTCGTCCGGACGACATCGGTCGTAGCCGGGCCGAGGACGTGCGGCAATTCGAGCTCGTCAGTCGCTCGGCTTGAAGCGATAGCCCACGCGTTGCGCGGTGAGCAGCATTTCTGGGCGCGTCGGATCTTTCTCCAGCTTGTCCCGCAGCTGCTTCATGAACACCCGCAGGTAGTGCACTTCACTGACTCGTGACGGCCCCCAAACTTCACGCAGCAGCGTGCGGTAGCTGATGACCCTGCCCGGGTGTCTGACGAGGACGGACAATAGTTTGTATTGCTTGGAGGTGAGCATCACCTTCTGGCCGTCGAGTGACACTTCATGCGTCATGAAATCAACCCGCAGGCGGCCGTTGAAGAAAGTCTCGGAAGGTTTGGCGATGTGCGGCGCGTAGCGCAACGCGGCGCGCACTCGCGCCATCAGCTCCGCCTCTCGAAAGGGTTTGGTCACGAAATCGTTGGCGCCGGCGTCGAGCGCTTCGACCTGTTCGGCCTCGGCTTCGCGCGCAGAAATGACGATGATCGGGATTTGCTGCGTGCGCCGCAAGATGCGCGTCACCTCGACGCCATCCAGGTCCGGTAGCCCGAGATCGAGCAATACCAGGTTCGGCGCGCGCAGCGAGGCTTGATACAGGCCGTCCTCGGCCGTCGCGGCCTCCAACGTGGCATAGCCTTGATCGCGCAGCGCGACGCACAAGGTCCGGCGCATGGCGCTCTCGTCTTCGATCGTGAGAATCAGCGATTGCAAGCTCATCAGTCGTCTTCCAGTTCGCGCGTGAGCGAAGCTCGAGGTAGCGTAAATTCGATGGTTGCGCCGCCGTTCGGCGTTTCCAGGGCGCGAATGCGTCCGCGATGCGCGACCACCGCCGCGCGACAGATCGTGAGCCCCAGTCCGGCGCCACCGTCTCGCTTGGAGCCGCTGCCGCGAAAGAATTTCTCGAACACCTTTTGGCGCTCCTCCAAGCGAATGCCTTCGCCGTGATCGACGACGCGCAGCAAGACGCAACCGTCGCTCTCTTCGCGAACCTCGATCTCTATCGGCGCGCCGCCAGGGCTGTGACGCAGGGCATTTTCCAACAGATTGATCAGCACTTGTTCGATCAAAATTGCGTCCACGTCCACCGCCGGCAGCTCACCCGCGATCTGCACATCGACTCGGTTGGCCGCGTTCGGACTGGACAGCACGCGGATGGCGTTATCGATCAACTCGGACACGTCCTCAGGCAGACGTTGTAACGCGAGCTCCCCGGATTCGAGCTTGGTCATCGAGAGCAGATTGCTGACCAGGCGATTCAGGCGTTCCGATTCGCTCATGATCGTGCGCATCAGCTCGCGACGCTCGGCATCCCCGAGTTGCGAATCTGCCCGGGCTGCGGTGCTCGCCGCCGTGAGGATGGCCGCCAAGGGGTTCCTCAGATCGTGCGACACCGCGGCCAAGAGCGAGCTGCGCGTACGTTCGGTCTCGGCTTGCAGCTCCGCGCGATGAGTCGCGCCGGAGAGCAGCAGCCGTTCGACCGCGCCGGCAAGCTGCGACGCGCAGCCGAGCAACAATTGCTGGCCTCCGACTTCGGTGAAGCGTTTGGCGCTGCGGGGCGCCATGCCGAGCAGACCCACGCTGCGGTGCGCGCCCTTCAACGTCAGCCACAAATTGAGGCCAAAAACGCCTGGATCGTGGACCAATTCGCCTTTTCTCCAAGCGAGGAGCGCGAGTCGTCGTTCGTCTTCCGAGTCCAAGCCGAGTTCGTCCGTCAGCGCGACCTGGTCCGACTCCAGCGCGACGTGCACACGCGCGTCGAACAGCTTGGCCAAACGGCGTTCCGCGAATGAACTCAACTGTTGCAGCGAGTGAACCTGTGACAACGCCTGACTGAAACCGTACAGGGCGTTGGCGAACGCTTCACTGCGCTGCGCCGCTTCTCGCTCTTTGCGCAGTCCTTGATTCAAACCGCTGATCACACCAGCAACCACCACCATGCCCACGAAGGTGAGCACGCTCCCAGCGTCGGGCCAGCTCAACTGCAGCAACGGCGGGATGAAGAAGTAGTCGAAGCTGAGGATGCTGATCATCGCCGCGAACAGTGAGGGGCCGGGCGCGCAGCGCGCAGCGATCGCGACCACGCCCAGCAAGTACACGATCACGAAGTCGGCCAGCTGTGCCCAAGGTGTGATCACCTCACAAATGAGAGAGCTTGCCGCAGCGACGGGGATGGCCAGCGCATAGTGAGTGAGCGGCGCCGTGGTCAGCCAGCCCCGACGCTCGAACCGCTGCCAAATACGAGGCGGCTCGCTCGGCATCGATCGAGGGTGGGTGGCGCTCTGCTCCATATGCTTTCTTTAGGCTCATGCTGCTATTGAGCGTCAATTCCCAGTTTTGCAGCCGAGAGTATTAATGGTGACGCAAGGCGTGATTTTATCTACCAACTATAGATAAGAAACATTCAAGAAACACTACGGCTTCTAGCTGTCCCACGGGGACGCATTTCGCCTCGCGACAATCACGAATTTCCGGCGGGGTTCGGGTCTAAATGCCCCGCGAGATCTCACATGAGATCTCACGATTGGCGGCGCAGCGCGTCGCGAACGCTGCGAAAGAAAATCTGTCTTTTCGGCTCGAACAACGAGCTGAACGCGAATTCCAGACGAAACCTTTCGCCGGCTACTCCATCGCGAGTCCCAGGCTTCGCGCTCACGCGTGCCCTCGTACAGGAGAACCCCAATGTTTGAGAACCTACTGGCCCGATATCGACAGCCAGGTCGGCAAAAGCTGTTCTGGACCATTCTGGCAGCCAAACTTCTCGGCGTCGTCGCGCTGTTCGCGGTCGTCAAAGGTGCCAGCTTTTACTTCGCTACCCCGGCGCTGGCTGACGACGCGGCCGCTGCCCCGCCCGCTTACGTCAACCCGTTGAACACGATGTGGACGCTCGTCGCGGCCTTCTTGGTGTTCTTCATGCAAGCCGGCTTCATGATGCTGGAGGCAGGTTTTGCCCGCACGCGCGAGACGGTGAACATCCTTCTGGAAGGCATCGTCGATACTTGTCTGTGCGGCATCCTGTTTTGGGCGTGGGGCTTTGCCTTCATGTTTGGCTCGGGCAACGGCTTCATCGGCAAGCAATACTTCTTCTTGCATGGCACGCCGGAGACATTCGGCTCTTCTGGCGTCGCGATGCTCGCGTTCTTCTTGTTCCAATTCGCGTTCGCCGACACCTGCAGCACGATTACCTCGGGCGCGATGGTCGGGCGCACCGGCTTCGTGGGTGATTTGCTGTACAGCTTCGGCGTGAGCGGCTTCATCTACCCGATCCTCGGCCACTGGGCGTGGGGGCCGGATGGTTGGCTCAATACCATTCACCCGGTTCCGTTTCATGATTTCGCGGGCTCGACCGTGGTGCACACGATCGGTGGCTTCGTCGCTTTGACCGGTGCGATTGCGCTCGGGCCGCGCCTCGGACGCAAGTTCAAGCGTGACGGTGGGGGTATGCCGCCTGGTCACGACATGACCATCGCAGCGGTGGGCGGTGTGATCCTGTGGTTCGGTTGGTACGGCTTCAATCCGGGCAGCACCTTGTCCGCGATGGACATGCAGGGCTGCGGTCGCGTTGCAGCGAACACCACGCTCGCGGCCGCTGCGGGTGCTCTCTCGACCTTGTTCTTCGTGCTGCCGCGAAACAAGGTTTGGGATTGCGGCATGACGGTGAACGGCTTCCTCGCCGGCCTCGTCGCGATCACCTGTCCTTGTTATTGGGTTTCGCCCTTCGGCGCGATTTGCATCGGAGCGCTCGCCGGTGTGGTCGTCGTGCTCGGTATCGACGTGGTCGAGTACTTTCGTGTCGACGATCCGGTCGGCGCGGTTGCCGTCCACGGCGTGTGCGGCATCTTCGGTACGCTCAGCCTGGGCTTGTTCGCGACCGGCGAATACGGCGCGCCGACCCCACTCGGCGCCGACAACTCGGCTGGTGCCGTCGTGACCGGCCTGTTCTACGGCGGTGGCGCCAACCAGTTGATCGCTCAGGCGATCGGCAGTGCGGCAGTGACGGTCGCCACATTGGTGGCCGGCCTGGCGCTGATGTACGCGGTGAAGGCGACCGGCACGCTGCGCGTCTCCAAGGAAGGCGAGCTCGAAGGGCTCGACATCCACGAGCACGGCGGCCCCGCTTATCCGGAGCTGTTGGGCGGCATTACGGGTTATGCCAGCAGCGCGAGCGAGGAACGCTCGAGCGCGCACGTCGTAGCAGCGGCGAAGTGAACGCGCGCGTCGCCCGTGGCGATGCGTGAAGTCCGGACTGACCGGGACGTGGCGGGTGCGTTGGAAGGCGCACCCGCCGTACGTTTGTGAGCTGCCCGTGACGTTCAGCGAAGTCGCGAGGGAACGGCAGATGCTCGTCCGAACCCCTGTCCCGGCTTCACTCTGGCTTCAGAGGCCTCGCTTCAGAGGCTGGCGTCGATGTACAACACCGGCGTCGGAACCGAGACGTTGTATGGGCGCTCGGTCCAGACCCGCCACTTGGCGTCGCCGTGCCGCCGCTACCGCCGCCGGCCAGGAGTGCTCGGCGAACCGCCGCTGGGCCCTGGCCACCGCTGTTGCTGCTGCTGCCTGAGACCCCGGAGCGTGAGCCGCCAGTGCCTCTACCCGTCGTGGACGGGATCCGACGAGCAACCGGCCGCGTCAGCGCCAAGGACGCTGACGACCGCCAAAAGCCCCAGAGGTCGAGCGTGCGCATCGACCCGAACGTCACTGAGATCGTTCGTATCAAGTCTCTGGGGCTGGCCGGCGATCCGCGTTCCTAGGCTTTGACGGCAGCGATTTCCTTGCCAGCGCTGGAGCCGAAGTTCGGACTCGCGTTGCCCGTCGCGGCCGTGATGATGGTGTTGTAGAGCGATGCGTTGCTG
>Ga0134124_10005569_pt1 | contig 10118 bp, 15 predicted proteins | sample KB304_FD_96880 | JGI IMG/M metagenome (GOLD analysis project Ga0134124, IMG submission 96880) | Terrestrial soil microbial communities without Nitrogen fertilizer from Kellogg Biological Station, Michigan, USA - KB3-0-4 | ecosystem: Environmental > Terrestrial > Soil > Unclassified ... | reverse complement strand
CGATGTCTTTCCCGCTGACATCCCGGCCCCTCACGACGATGGTCTGGGGTACGCCGTCCTTAACCACAAGGGTAAGGTCCCCAAGCTTGGAAATGGCCAAGGTCGTCATGGGTATATCGAAGGACGCTGCGGCAGCCTGGCTTACGAACACCGGCAACAGCACCAGCGACAGCGTGACGAACAATGTTGACAGTTTTTTAATATACGTTAACATTTTCATATCTCCTCTCACTCACTTAGTTGAAAAGTGCTACACCGTTTTTCTTCTTTCATGCCGTATTTCTCCTGCAATTAATCCAATGCACACTTTTCATTGCTGTTTCCGTCGGGCAATTTTCTTTGTGCCCTCCTTTTCTTTCTTCATAATATCACGAGTTGGGCAATACAAGCAACTTTGAGGGCACAGCAAGCCTTTGCAAGAGAAACATAAGTCTTTGATTCCACCACATAAATACGACACTTGGGCAGATTTACAAGCATATTCAGATTTAATATAATGAGTTGATGAGGTTAGAGATGTTAAAAGGAGGTCAGCAATGAAAAGGATCGCTACCGTAATCTCGGTTTTGATGGCTTCTATGCTGTTTTCAGCAATAACAAACATAGGAGCAGAAAACTATCCGGCGCCATTTGGATCATATGGAAAAGGTGTGAAATACAACCAAAAGAATGAATGTCTGCTAGTTGCCAAAAACTGTGCAACTGAATCCAGTACTGTGCGGCAAAGGGTAATGGATCTGAGAAAAGAGATCTCAAAAGGTTATAAAGTATATACCCCAACTGAGCTGAACATACTGAAAGAACAGCTTAAATGGATTGAATATGACAGCATAAAAGCTGATATTACCTGAATAAAAGGACGCAAATGGCCATCGAGAGATCCGAGTCATGAAACCTTGAATCAATATTTGGCTGGATACGTGCTGACTTTTATGTGATTTTATGGCGTATATTTTCTGTGAGGAGTCATTTCACTTGGCTATTACCCTGACATGTGACCAAAAGATGTGGGATATGTCGAATCGACGTGGGATATAATGGGAATGGGCATCCGCGTTAAAACAGGCTTTAAAAAATCGGCAAAAAATTTGTGATTGATTAGGCAGTGACATTTTGAATGAAGACGGTAAGTTAAAAAGTTTAGCGTTTGCTTTGGCAGTGGCCTCTGGGGGCGACCAGACTATTAAAGCTGCATCAAGCAATAACCATCATTGTTTTTTTGTGGCAATCTGGGCATTCCATAAAACCGCACTTATTTACATCAAACTCTTTAGCATCCCATACAGCAGTTTGCTCTTTGAAACATCCAGGACAGCAAAACTGGTGATGATAAGCATCTGAAGGGAAATTTTTTAAGATAGCCAAGCAGATTTTTCCTCCGACAATACCCGCTCCGATCCCAATCCAGATCCCGCCGGCAGCAAAACCAAATAAAAAGGACAGGACTACTGACGCAAATAATACAACAGCTGAAACAAACGCTCTAGATGTACTCTTTATCCTGGGTATTTGCTCGGCCGGGACGGCTTTATAAAAATGGTAATTTGTGGAACTTTTACAGTAAGGGCACAATACCGCGCCGGCGTCGACTTCTTTACGGCACATCGCACACGTCTTCACTAAATCGCTCATCACATTCTCCTCCCGCACCAGACAACCCTGCCAACCACATTCAACGTCTTCACCAGGTCGCCCTTAATCGTTTCGACCGGATAGCGCACATTGTCGCTGATAATATCGACTGAATCGACCTTGCTGTGCAGCCGCTTCACCTTTAGCGCCTCATCGAAGCGCAGTACATATACACCGCTGTCATCTACGCTACTTACGCCAGTATCGATTAAAATCAGATCACCATTAGACAGCGTCGGCTCCATACTGTCGCCCGTCACATTAATCAGCGCCAGATTAGACACCGGTACGCCCAGAGCGTTGCGCACCCAGTCCGCCCGGAATGCCAGATGGTCGACAATCTGCTCGCTGTGGATCGTCGAACCGCCACCGGCGCTAGCCGCCACATTATATCGAGGCACGTGGACAAACCCCTCGCCCAGTTCGCCGCCCAAATCCGAAGTCATAACCCCATCAGCAAAAGGGTAAGTGACTTTTTTTAGTGGAGTGTATCCTTTGTTTTCATCATTGCAGACACAATTAATAAGCCATAAAAAAGGGTGCTCTTTACTCACTTCCCCACGCTTAAAAGAGTAATAATTATTTTTATACCAATCGTGCAAAAATTCGCTGTAATTCCATGCCTCTTTGCACCAATCGACGACGTCCTTAGGATCAATTAGTATATTGTTTTTATTGTTATAATCATTCGTAATATTTACTATTTCAGCGAACATATCATTGTTAAATATATTGTTAATTGGAATTTTTTTAAAACATTCCAGAACTACAGACCACTTTAAACGGGTTAGAGCAGACTTTCCTCTGTTTTGAAGGGCGTTAGCTAAAAGCTGATCGTACGACTCTTTCTGTTTATCGCCTTCACCACTGGCTAACCAATTAATATTAACGTTACCGACGAATGCGATTTTAATCAACGCATCAAGCCCAGGCTCACTTTTCCCCGCGAGATACTGCCTCATACCACCATCCGATAAACCGCACGCTGCAGCAAAAGACCTGACGCTTTGCCCACCAATAACCTCTTTAAGGCGGTCCGCAAAACTTCCGAGTTCTTTTTCCGAACTCGGAAGTTTTGTCAGATTTAAGTCGGAAGTTTCCGAGTTTAATAACACATTAACATCACTGGTTTTTTTGGTCATAACTCCACCCATGAGTAAAATAAAACTCGGAAGCGTAAAATAACGCTTGACGTGAGTGTTTTAGTGCGCGTATTTTAGCTAAAAATTACATGCAAATCATTTTTACAAAACAGAAACAAAAAAAAGGCCATAGGGGAACTCTATGAAACCACTTATGAAAACCGAGAAAATCCGGGCATTGCTGATCGAAAATAAAGTAACCCAAACCTCAATTGCGCACGAGTTAAATATTACTCCCGGATCAGTCAATCGGGTTATTTCCGGTCACTATGCTTCCCGCCGGGTCCAAGAGGCTGTGGCCCGTGCAACACGAACTCCGTTTGAAAAGATGTGGGGCAAAGCCGCCTGAATTAGGTGATTTGTACCTTATCAAACAGACGGGGTGTTCGCAATGACAAAAACCACACAAAAATTAGGCAACTCGCAGATGAATCTTTTCGATCTGCTTTCCCTGGATAAAGCCGAAAGGTCTGCCACCTTGCCCGGTCGCATGGGCATTGCCTCCCAGCTGCTGGCAGCCGTCAAGACGGCAATCAAAGCCGCCCCAAAATCCCGCGAAACCTTAGCCGATGAAATGACCGAACTCACCGGAGTCGAAATAACAGTACATATGATCAACGGCTGGATGGCTGACAGCCACCCCCACCGCCTCCCCGCCGAATTTCTCCCCGCCCTCTGCAGCGCTACCGGCAGCACCGAGCCTCTGCGGATCATCGCCGAGGCCTCCGGCCTGTTCACTCTTGCCGGCCCGGATGCACTGCGGGCCGACCTACAGAAAGACGTAGAGCATAAACGAGAAATCGAACGAAAGATAAAACGCAAAGAAGCTCTGATCAAGGCGCTTGAGGTGCAGGCATGAAAAGCCACTACACCGCCAAGGAATTGGCAGGCCTCCCAGGGCTGGAGATAACAGAACGGGCAATCCGTGACTTAGCCGATCGCGAAGCCTGGTCATCACAAAAACGCGCCGGCCGTGGCGGCGGCAAGGAATACGCCATCGCCTCTTTGCCCGCTGAGACCCAGATCCACTTGACACGCCAGGTACTAAAAAACGCCCCGGCCATCCACAAGCCAGCCCCGGTACCGGCGCCATCCGCCACCATCCAGCCGGCCACCACCACGTCGGAGCTCAAACAGTGGCAACGCGACATCATGGACGCCCGCGTCGCCATCATGCGCCTCATCGAACGGGCCGCCCCCATGGTCGGCGTCAACAAGGCCATCAACACCATCGTCAAGGCCAGTATAAACGGCGAACTGGAAGAATGCGCCGCCGCCAACGCCCGCAAAGGCCAGGATCGGCACCTGAGCTACGACGGCATCATGAAATGGTGGCGCAAATGGAAAACATCCGGAGGGGATCCGCTGGCGCTGGCGCCCAAGGATACCGAAAACTACCTGGAACCCGCCTGGGCTCAAAGCTTCATGGCCTGCTGGAGCAAACCGCAGAAACCATGCCTCACTGAAGTACTCGAAGCCTACGAAAAGGTGATCCCCGCCGGGATCCAGCTACCCACCTACGGCCAGGCCCGCAGCTACCTGAAAAAGATGGGCATGATCGACCGCGAAAAAGGGCGCAAAACCGGCAACGAACTCAAATCCATAAAAGTATTCCGCCGCCGCGACACCACCGACATGTTCCCCGGCGACGCCTACACCGCCGACGGCCACTGCTTCGACGGCGAAGTCGCCCACCCCTACCATGGCCGCCCGTTCCGCCCCGAAATCACGCCGGTGCTCGACGTCGCCACCCGCCGCCTGATCGGCTGGTCGATCGACCTCGCCGAAAGCGGCCTCGCCGTCTTGGATGCCCTCCGCTCCGCCTGCGAAACCTTCGGCGTCCCGGCCATCTTCTACACCGACAACGGCAGCGGCTACAAAAACCAGATGATGACCGCCCCCGGCACCGGCATCATGCACCGCCTCAGCATCACGCCCGAATACAGCCGCCCGCGCAACCCGCAGGCCCACGGCCTCTCCGAGCGCGGGCACCAGACCGTCCTCATCAAAGCCGCCAAACAGCTCTGCACCTACATCGGCAGCAACATGGACAACGACGCCGCCCGCATCGTCTACAAGGAAACCCGCAAGGCCATCAAGCAGGGCAACGCCTGCCCGCTCCTCATCGAATGGGACGACTTCGTCGCCTTCATCAACCTCGCGGTCGAAAAATACAACAACACCCCGCATCGCGGCCTGCCCGCCGTTCGCGACGCCATCACCAAAAAACGCAGCCACATGACGCCCAACCAGGCGTGGCAGCTCGGCATGGAACGGATGCAGCGCGAACTGCCCCAGGACGAATGGCTGGTACCGGCCAACGAACTGCCCGACCTCTACCATCCCGCGCTGGAGCGCACCTGCAACCGGGGCGAGATCCAGTTCGGCACCCTCGCCAACGGCCTGCCCAAGCGCTACTACAGCCGCGACCTGGAACAATGGCACGGCCAGCGTGTCCAGGTGGCCTACTGCCCCTCTGACGCCCGCAAGGTATGGGTACGCGACCTCGAACATCAGCGCCTCCTGGCCGTCGCCGAGCTGGCCGGCAACTCCGACCACTACTTCGCCCCCAGCAAGCTCGAAGAGGCCCGGATCAAGCGCGGCCAGGGGCGCCTGAAGCGGCTGGAGAACCAGGCCGAGGAGATCCGCCTGGAGATGCACGGTCCGGCGCCGGTGATCGTCGAACATTCGCCGGAGATCAAGACGGAATGCCTGCGCATCGTCAAACAGATCGAGGAGGCCGAGGTCGTCCAGGCCAGCGTCTTCGAGCTGCCGGCCAGCGAGCGCGATCGGCAGTATTTATGGCAGAAACTCGACGCGCAGCTCCAGGCTGGCGACAAGGTGCCGACTGAAGCGGCCCAGTTCCACCGGGGCTGGCAAAACAGCGATTACTTCAAGGCATGGCGGTCGATACAGGAAGATCTGGCAGGAAGGACAGCGGCGCAATAAGTCCGGCCGCACCACATAAAGCAGAAAGAGGCCGGGAACTCGCGATCCCCGGCCTCTCAAATACCCCCGCAGTGGCGGGGTACACAGATAAGTGGAGGAATTATGGCAAAAACAGATTTGGATGTCAACACCGCAGCACTCTCCATCGTCATGCTCGCCATGGGATGCCTCAAGCGCATCGTCGAACGTCGCGATCACCTGCCCGGCATGGCCGTGCTCTACGGCTTTAGCGGCTTCGGCAAAAGCACCGCCGCCGCCTACATCAGCAACAAGATGAGCGCCTACTACATCGAATGCAAAAGCGTCTGGAGCAAGAAAGCCTTTATGGAGAACCTCCTGAAAGCCATGGGTATCAGCCCCGGTCGAACCGTTTCCGAGATGCTCGACCAGATCTGCGAACAACTCGCCAAAAGCGGCCGGCCGCTGATCATCGACGAAATGGACCATATCGTCGAGAAAGTCGCCGTCGAGGTAGTCCGGGACATCTACGAGGGGTCAAAAGCTCCGATCCTGCTGATCGGCGAGGAGCGCCTCCCCGGCAAGCTGGCCAAATGGGAGCGCTTCCACGGCCGCATCATGGAATGGGCCGCAGCGCCCCCGGCCGATCTGCATGACGCCAAGGTACTCGCCGACTTCTACTGCGCCGGCGTCACCGTCGCCGAGGATCTCCTCACCGCCATCCACGGCAAAAGCAACGGCAGCGTGCGGCGCATCGTCACCAACCTCGACCTGGTGCGCAAAGAAGCACAGAGCCAGGGACTGGACACAATGAGCCTGAAGGAGTGGGGCAAGCGCGCTCTGTACACCGGCGAAGCGCCGCAGCCGAGGAGGTTCCAGTGAGCCGCAAGCCGATCGACCAACAGCAGCCGAGCGAATGCCGCCAGGCGGTCTGGGATCTGATCCGCAAGCTCAACCATCCCTTCACCACCAGCGACCTTCAATACTACATCTATCTGGACGCGTCATCGATCAACGACTACCTGATCGGGCTGACCAACGCCTGGTACCTGAAAGCCGCCAAGGGGCCGAAGCGCATGGACCCGGTCGTCTACACCCTGATCAACGACACCGGCCACGATGCCCCCAGAGTCCGCAAGGACGGCACACCGGTGACCATGGGCCAAGGCCGCCTGCAGATGTGGAACGCCATGCGGATACTGAAGACGTTCAGCGCCACCGATCTGGCCTTCAATGCCTCCACCGACGATCACCATGTGGCTGCGTCAGAGGCGAAAACCTATTGCGAGGCACTGTGCCGGGCCGGTTATCTGGTGGGGCGTGCCAATCAGCGCTACATGCTGATCCCCGCCAAGTGGACCGGTCCTCAGCCGCCGCAGATCCAGCGCACCAAGCAGGTCTACGACCCGAACCTGAAAAAGGTGGTCTGGAGCAAGATCGAAGGGGGTGCCGAATGACGCATCCCGACGCTATGAAGCTGCTGACCCAAAAGGTCGGCGAACTTGGGCAGGCCGAAGTTGCCCGCAGGCTCGGTATCTCGGCGGCAGCCGTCAGCCAGATCATGTCCGGCAAATACCAGGCCGCGCCGGACGCCATCCTGAACCGTGTGATTGAAGTTTTCGGCGGTTTGGTGGTCGATTGCCCGGTCCTGGGCGAGATCCCACTCAATCAATGCGCCAGCGAGCGCAAGAAACCCTTTGCTGCCACCAGTCACCAACGGGTGGCCCTGTGGAAAGCCTGCCAAAAATGTGAAAGGAGGAATTAAACCATGATTAGACGCATCTTCAAGCGGTTTTTACAGGTCATTAAAGAAGAGTTCGAATGGTCGAAAACCAGAGTCTGGCTGCGCAGCCGGGCGGTCAGGTGGGCGCGATGACGCATCCACTCATAGCGATGATCGACAGAATGATGGGATGCGACCCCGCCAAGGCCGGTCAGGAATCGTTTTCCGCAGTCCACGAGCTCCAGGCCAATGAGATCGGCGAGGTCAAGGGCATCGGCCCGGAATGGGTCTGCGCCAACTACGCCGAGCCCGGCCACGATTACGGCAAATGCCAGGATTGCTACCGCAACTATGAAGTCGACTTTCTGCCCAGGCTCAAGAGAGGTTGTGCATGACCGCCCGCCCCTGGCTCGACGCTATCAACTTTACTGTTGGTGGGCATCCTGATCGGCTGGTTCGCCAGGACGCACGCCACCATGGACCATTACCTCGAAGCCAAGGCACTCCGCTACGAGACCGAGGCAAACTACTGGATCAACAAGCTGGACAACGAAATAAAGGAGAGCAAACGTGAACACTAAACCGCAGATCCCCGCAGGAATGATGGAAGACGCCAGAGGCCGCTTCGTCGACATTGCCACCATCAAGCAGATCGACCTGGAGCGCGACAGCCTGGTCAAGGAACTCGTCGGCAAGGCATCCACGCTGGCCGATGCCATCTTCACCTTCAAACACAGCGCCATGGGCGACATCGACGCCTTTGTCTCCCTCTCGGCCGAGAAGTACAACGCCAAGCTGGGCGGCAAGATCGGCAACGTCACCCTCACCAGCTTTGATGGCCGCTACAAAATCGTGCGCGCTATCGATGAACGCCAGACCTTTGATGAACGTCTGCAGGCCGCCAAGGCGCTTATTGACGAATGCATCACCGAATGGGTCGCCGACAGTCGCCCGGAGCTGCGCACCCTGATCAACGACGCCTTTCAGGTCGACAAGGCCGGGAAGATCAACGTCAACCGCGTCCTGGGCCTGCGCCGCCTCGACATCACCGACGAACGCTGGGGCAACGCCATGAAAGCCATCGGCGACTCCCTCCAGGTGGTCGACAGTAAAGCCTACCTGCGCATCTACGAGCGCAACGCCGACGGCGGTTATGATCCGATGCCGCTGAACGTCGCGGCATAAGTGGGGGCTATCAAATGGCATATACAGTCAAAGGTCTTATAAACACCAGCCTCGACGATTGCAGAATCAGCCTGCAATTGATCAACAACATGACCTTGCTGATGGATCTGCTGACCGAATGCATCAAAACCGGTCAAGTGTCGCGTGCCCAGGTGGTGCAGCGCCGGATCAACAAGCTCCAGGCCGCCACGGACCCGATCACACCCTGGCCCTTCTGCGGCAAAAATAACACCTAGTGGGACAACGAGTGGATCGACGGCGAGGTACTGCTGTTTCTGGTCTGCCGGGGCTGCGAATGCGAAAGCCCGCCTGCAGCCGATCACGCCACGGTTGTGAAGAAATGGAACGGGAGGGCGGCATTATGAAGGCATCCGAAGTGGCAGCGCGCCTGATATGGCTGGAGGCCCAGCACGGCGACTTTGAGGTGCTGATCGACGCCGGGGGCTGCAACGTCTGCGCCGTCAACAGCATCATCGCCGAGCTGCGCGCCAACGGCTTCACGGTAGCTTGCGACCCGGTCAAAGGACAGCGCGGCGTGTATCCCTATACCTTGAATGAACAAGCGCAGATGCCGCTGTTTGGAGTCTGATATGAGTTGCCAGCGCTTATCGCCAGGGCACTCATGGGCCAAGAGGATTTAAACCAATGCCAACCCGCAACCAGATAATCAAGATCCACGCCCTCAAGGGCTCTTTGAAGCTGGACGACGACACCTACCGCGCCATCCTGGACGGCTATGGTGTCAAAACCTCCACCAAGCTCACCATCGTCAAGGCTGATCAGCTGATCGATGACCTGGTCAAGAAGGCGACCGCCGCCGGTGTCTGGGAAAAGCGCAAGCCCGCCGCCAAGGCAAAAGCAACGCGCACCCTGGCCGACGATGACCAGAGCAAGATGATCCGGGGCATCTGGATCGAGTTGCACGAAATGGGTGCCGTCAAGGATCCGTCCGAGAAGGCCCTCGCCTCCTACGTCAAGCGCATGACCGGGAGAGAGGCCCTGCAGTGGCTGGACGTCAAACAGGCGCAGACGGTGATCGAGGCGCTCAAGAAGTGGCGGAAGCGGGTGGAAGATACCCAGGCGGGCATAAATGGCAAATGACGTCCAGCTTACCGTCCAGGGCTACCCCGTCCGCACCTCCGGCGCCAGCTTCGTGCCGCGCAGCATCCAGGCGCTGCAGTCCGTCAGCGAATGGCAATATCAGCAGATCGATGGCCCCGATCTCTGGCTGCGGATGGAGATTGCGATCGCCTTCAAGCAGTTCCTCTGCATGCGCCTGGGCAACGCCCCGGCAGTCGAGATGCTCCTCTTCACCGCCGAATCATGGGTGGAGACGGTCGGCGAGGGCATGACCGAGGCCGCAGATCGCGAGCGGATTAAACAGGGCTTTAAACAGCTGTACAGAACCCTTAAATGGTGGCCGCAGCCGGCCGAGTTATTGAACATCCTGCCGCGCCGTACCACCCCCCGTCCCCCTCCTAATTTAAGAGGGGGTGCCCGCCAGGGCGGGGGTGGTCAGGTCGAAGAGG
>Ga0134124_10005568_pt1 | contig 10120 bp, 11 predicted proteins | sample KB304_FD_96880 | JGI IMG/M metagenome (GOLD analysis project Ga0134124, IMG submission 96880) | Terrestrial soil microbial communities without Nitrogen fertilizer from Kellogg Biological Station, Michigan, USA - KB3-0-4 | ecosystem: Environmental > Terrestrial > Soil > Unclassified ... | reverse complement strand
GCGCCGGAAAACGTCGAGGTCGTGTACAGCTCCCTCTAGCTGCCCCAGCGCACCTCGCAACGCTCGCGCGTCAGGAGGCTCTTGTGGTGCCGCAGCCAGCCGTTCGCCCAGCGCTCGTGCGGGTCGACTCTGCGCTGCTCGGCGAGGAAGCCGGCGAGCTGCGGATAGCAGGCTTCGATCTGCTCGCGCGTGGCCTCGGGCGTGCAGGCGATCGGAAAGCCGCCGCCGCAGGAGATCGCGAGGTCGATGAGGCTGCGCTTGAGCTGGGTCAGGCGCACTTGCGTCCCAAGGTTGGCGCCTTCGGCGAGGCCGAGGCTGACCTCGCAGTATTCGTGACCCCGGAGCCGCAGGAACGTTTCCTCGTCCGCGCGCACGCGCCGCACGGCGAGGCCCTCGAGCTCGAGGCGCCATTCGGCGCAACGCTCGCGGCACGCCGCCACCAGCGCATCGAGCCGTTCGGGCGGCACCAGCAGCACCAACCCGCGCGCCGTCGGCGAGCGCGGCTCGACGAGCGGCTCCGGCGTCTGCGCTTCGGCGAGCGCGCGGGCCAGCGATTCGAGCCGCAAGGTAACGCTGTAGATCGCGCCGAAGAGGCCCTGTCCGCCCACCACCAGGGCGAAAAGCCCGGGGTTGTTCATTCGATCGACGCGCCGGAGCTGACCGTCCGGAGTCACCATGGTGAAGGACTGTACGTGGCTCACGGTGGGGCGGCCGTCGGGGCCGGCGGCGTTGCAAGCCAGGCTTTCGCCGATGGTCGGATGCGCGGTGCGCACCTCCTGCGCGCGGCGCTCGCCGGGGCGCAGCCGCGCCGCCAGGCTCTTCCACGTGGCTCCCGACTGAACCTCGACCAGCCCGCGCGTCTCGTCGACGGCGAGCACGCGGTCAAGGCGGGAGGCGTCGAACGGCGCGCACGCGCGAACCGACTCGCACAGCTCCTGCGCGGAAAGGGGTCTCGCGCTCATGATCCTTCCTCCGCCGCGAACTCGAGCGACTTGAGCTCCGCAGCCAGGCGCTCCAGATCTTGAAGCGAAGCGCGGTTTTCGCTCGGGTAGACGGCGGGGCGCCGGCCCGCGCGCGCGGCCTGCAGCGCCGATTGAACCCAGATGAGGAGCACTTTGCGCGGTGCGGCGGTCATCCTTCTTCCCTCGATTTCGTGGTGACGCCGGCCATTTTTCTCCCCGCCCAGCGGGGCCGCAACGGCGGCGAGGAAAGTCGCGCTGCCCGATACCCGCGGCCGCGCTACGCGCTCGGCCGGCGCTCGAATCCCGCGTGCGCCGGCTCCTCGTCGCTCGCCTCGACCTGCACCTCGTCGACGCGGGATGCCGGGGGTCCGCGCCGCGCCCAGTCGATCAGCCCGGCCACCCGGTCGGGCGGACCTTGGACGAGCGCCTCCACGCTGCCGTCGCTGCGGTTGCGGACCCAGCCGGCGACCCCGCGCTCTTGTGCTTCGCCGCAAAGGGCATCCCGGAACCCGACCCCTTGCACTCGCCCTCTGATCCTTAGCCGTCGCGTAATCATTTAAAAGACCTTAAGGAACCGCGGCAAGTCTCGGAACTAGCTTCTAAAGTTCATGGTAAGCTCGGTTCGCGTCTGGCATAAGGGGATAAAAAAATGCGCATCGCGTTGTTGGTTGTTGCCGGTCTTGCCCTGATCGGCTTTCTCGCCGTCGCGGTGGTATTGCCGCAACGGGCGGGAGCGGAAGCTCGCGAAGCGGCGCAGGCGCTCATTCTCGGCGCGGAGCCCGCCAAGCAGCAGGTAGCCGCTCATGCCGAGAAGTCGGGCAACCTCGCCGGCGTGGGAAAGGAAGTCAAGCTCCCCGCGAAGAGCGATCCGAAGTACGGCGAGATGAAATGGATCGTATCCGAGAACGGCGATATCCGCGGCTGGAACGAGAAGAACGCGCTTGAAGTCACTCTCACCCCGACGCTGCAATCGGGCAAGGCGAGCTGGAACTGCAAGGGCTATCCGATCACGGTGATGCCGGCGAGCTGCGGCGGTCGTTCGTAACGGCGGTCAGGATCGCCTGCAGGATCGCCGCCGGCTGCGGGGGGCAGCCAGGCACGGCGACGTCGACGGGGAGCACGTTCGACACGCGACCCCGGCTCGCATAGCTCTCACCGAAAATTCCACCCGTACAACCGCAGTCGCCGACTGCGACGACCAGCTTCGGCTCCGGCATGGCAGCGTAGGTGCGCGCGAGCGCCTGCTCCATGTTGCGCGCTACCGGCCCGGTGACGAGCAGCAGGTCGGCATGCCGCGGGCTCGCCACGAACTTCATGCCCAGTCCCTCGAGGTTGTAGTAAGGGTTGCCCAGTGCATGGATCTCAAGCTCGCAGCCATTGCACGATCCCGCGTCGACATGGCGCACCGCGAGCGCCCGGCCGAGACGCTCGAGGGTCAGCGCTTCGAGCCGCCGCGCCACCGCGTGCAGCGCCGGATCGGGCGCGCGTGGCGGCTCGGTGACGATTCCGGCCCGCACGATGCGGCGCAGGATCCTATGCATCAGAGGTCAGCGCCCGAGTAGGAGAGGTTGAAAGACTTGTTGATCAGCGGGAAGTCCGGGACGATGTTTCCGAGCACCGCGTGCTCGAGCGCGGGCCAGTTCTGCCACGACGGATCGTGAGGATGGCAGCGCCGGATCGCGCCGCCCGCGCCGGCTTCGAGCGCGACGAATATCTCGCCGCGCCAGCCCTCGATCCAGCCGACGCCGCGGGCCCCTTCGGCCGGCTCAGGCAGCTCGATTCTCGAGGCACCCGAGGGGAGAGCAGCAAGGATGCGCCGCTCCAGGCGCAGCGACTCGATGATCTCCTCGAAGCGCACCACGATGCGCGAGGCGACGTCGCCGTTGCGATGCGCGCAGAGCACAGGCTCGAGCTCGTCGTAGGGCGCGAAGCCCGGGAAGATGCGGGCGTCGATCGCGATGCCGCTCGCCCGCGCGGCGAGGCCGACTACTCCGAGCTCGGCGGCAAGGCGCGCGCCGAGCCGCCCGCAGTTGATGCAGCGGTCCTGCAGTCCCGGGTGATCGTAGTAGATGGCGCGCAGCGCCAGTACTTCCTCCTCGAGGCGCTCGGCTTCCTCGAGGATTGCATCGCCTCCGGCCGTATCGAGATCGACCGTAGTGCCGCCCGGTACGACCCGGTCCATCAGAAAGCGGTGGCCGAAAAGGCGCGCGTTCAGGCGCAGCAGGTCCTCCTTCAGTCTCGAGAACTGCGCCAGCCCGAACGCGAGCCCGCCGTCGTTGCCGAGATACCCGAGATCGCCGAGGTGGTTGGCGATGCGCTCGCGCTCGAGCAAGAGCGCCCGCAGCCACAAGCCGCGACGCGGCGCGGTGGCACTCGCGGCGCTCTCGAGCGCCATCGCGTAGGCCCATGCGTACGCGACCGTGCTGTCGCCCGAGACCCGGCCGGCGAGGCGCGCGCCCTCGGCGAGGCTCATCGACTCGAAGCGCCGCTCGATGCCCTTGTGGACGTATCCGAGGCGCTGCTCGAGGCGAAGCACGCGTTCTCCCACGACCGAGAAGCGGAAGTGTCCGGGCTCGATGATGCCCGCGTGTACCGGTCCGACGGGGATTTCGTGCACTCCGTCGCCTTCGACCTGCACGAACGCATAAGGAGCATCGCCGTGGATCAGCCAGGGCCGTTCGTCCTCACCCGAGCGAAAGCCGTGCAGATCACGGATCGCACGCTGCATACGCGCCGCGGCGGGGAAGAGGGTCGACAGGTCCGGGTAGGACAAGTCGGTCAGCGGGAGATCGAGGCAGAGCAGACGCTCGTGCACAACGCTCAGGGCATGGACCGTGGCGGGCTCATCGCTCGCCCACAGCGCCCCGAGCCGGCCTCCGTCCTCCCTCACGGAAAGGTGAAGCGGGATCCAGTCGGCCGCATCGATCGTGTGCCGTTCGACGAGGACGCTCATCCGATCAGCTGCGCCGCGCGCCGGTACCAGTCGACCAGGTACGCCGGGATGTAGAGGCCGAGGAGCAGCACCAGCGCGAGGTGCGCGAAGACCGGAGCGAGCGCGGGCCGGTGCGGCAGCCGGGCCGCGGTGGGCTCGCCAAACACCATGGCCTGCACCTTGCCGAAGATCGCGGCGAACGACACGCCGAGCGACACGAGCAGGATCGGCGCGGCCCACGGCTGCAGCGCGATAGCCGTGGTGAGGATCAGGAACTCGCTCGCGAAGACGCCGAACGGCGGCAGCCCGAGGATTGCCACCGAGCCGAGCATCATGCCCCAGCCGAGCGCCGGGCTCACGCGCACGAGGCCGCGGATGCCCTCCATCAGCTGGGTGCCGCTCTTCTGCGTGGCGTGGCCCACGGTGAAAAAGATCGCGCTCTTGGTAAGCGAGTGCACCGTCATGTGGAGCAGGCCGGCGAAACTCGCGACCGGCCCGCCCATGCCAAAGGCGAAGGTGATGAGGCCCATGTGCTCGATCGACGAGTACGCGAACATGCGCTTGATGTCGCGCTGGCGCGAGAGGAAGAACGCCGCGACCGCCACCGACATGAGGCCGAATCCGGTGAGCAGCGCGGCGGCGAACGGGCGCTCGAGCGCGCCGTCGGTGATCACCTTGAAGCGGATCAGCGCGTACAGGGCGACATTGAGCAGCAATCCAGAGAGCACCGCGGAGATCGGCGTCGGCCCCTCGGCGTGCGCATCGGGCAGCCAGTTGTGCAACGGCACGAGCCCGACCTTCGTGCCGTAGCCCACCAGCAGGAACACGAACGCGATCGACATGACCGTCGGCTCGAGCCCCGCCTTCACGGCATCGAGGTGCGTCCACAGGAGCGCAGTCATCCCCGAGCCGAGGATGCGCTCGGCGGCGAAATACACCAGGATCGTGCCGAACAGGGCCTGCGCGATGCCGACCCCGCAGAGGATGAAGTACTTCCACGCTGCCTCGAGAGAGGCGTGGGTGCGGTACAGCGCTACGAGCAGCACGGTGGTGAGCGTGGCCGCCTCCATCGCTACCCACATCACCCCGAGGTTGTTGGTGGTAAGCACGAGCAGCATGGTGAAGCAGAAGAGCTGGTACATCGCGTGGTACAGGCGCATCCCGGCGTCGGACACGCGCCCGTGCGCGCGCTCGATGCGCATGTAGGGCCGGGAAAAGAGCGAGGTCGTCATCGACACGAACGCGGTCAGCGCCACCAGAAATACGTTCAGCGAATCGACGAAGAACTGTTCCTCGAGCGCGGTGATCGAGCCCGCCTCGATCACCCGAGCGACCAGCAGCGCCGCGGCGCAGAAGGTGACGATCGAGATGGCGGCGTTCACCTCGGGGGCATAGCGGCGGTGCCCGATCAGCGCGAGCAGCGCTCCGCCTGCGAGCGGCGCGAGGAGGATGGCGAGCTCCGCGCCCATCACTGCTCCTTCAGCCGCTCGAGGTGGCGGGTGTCCACCGAATCGAACCGGCTGCGGATCTGGAACAGGAACACCCCCAGGATCAGCGAGGCGACCAGCACGTCGAGCGCGATGCCGAGCTCCACCACCATGGGCATGCCGTAAACCGTTGCGGTGGCGGCGAAGAACAGGCCGTTTTCCATGGCGAGGAACGCCACCACCTGGGGCACCGCCTTGGAGCGGGTGATCATCATCAGGAAGGAGAGCAGCACCGTGGCGAGGGCGATGCCGAGCGTCGAGCGCGTCACCGTGCCCGCGAGCAGCGAGATCGGCGCGGCGAGGTTGAAGGCGAGGATCACCAGCACGAGCCCGAAGATCATGAGGGTCGGGATGTTGACCAGGGTCTCGACGTCCCACTTGACGTTGAGCCGGCGGATGAGCCGGTGCAGGATCCAGGGCAGCAGGAACACCTTGAGCACAAGCGTGACCGCCGCAGACCAGTACAGATGGGTCTGCGCCGTGATCATGGCCACGAGCACGGTGGCCATGAACAGTACCAGCCCCTGGGCCGCGAACAGGTTGATGAGGGACAGGATGCGCCGCTGCGACAGCATGGCGAAGGCGAGCAGCAGCAGCACCGCGGCGAGGAGGTTGACGAGCTGAGGGCCGTAGTGAGGGAGCATCAGCGTTCCAGCAGCACGTGAACCAGCAGGGCGAGCACCGCGAGCATGAACGCGGTGCCGAGGAACTCCGGGGCACGGAAGATGCGCATCTTCGCGCTCACCATCTCGATCGCCGCGAGCGCCGCGCCGCCGACGGCCAGCTTGGCGGCGAACGCGGGCAGCGCGAGCACGAGCCCGAGCCAGTCTCCGCCCTGGGCCACGCCGAACGGGAAGAACAATGCCAGTCCGATACAGGAGTAGACAAAGAGCTTCAGGCTCGCGGCCCATTCGATCATGGCGAGGTGGCGTCCCGAGTACTCGAGCACCATCGCCTCGTGGATCATGGTGAGCTCCAGGTGCGTCGCCGGGTTGTCGACCGGGATGCGGGCGTTCTCCGCCAGCGACACCATGGTGAAGGCGACGCCGGCGAAGGCCATGCTCGGGTAGATCACGAACTCGCGGTGCGCCAGCGTCTCCACGATGGTAGTGAGGGAGGTCGAGTGCGAGATGAGCGAGGCCGTGAACAGCACCATGAGCAGCGCCGGCTCGGCGAGGAAGCCCACCATCATCTCGCGCCGCGCCCCCAGGCTGCCGAAGGCCGTGCCGACGTCCATCCCGGCGAGCGCGATGAAGAAGCGCGCCAGCGCGAGCAGGCCGACCAGCGCGATCGCGTCCGCGGCGGGGTTGAGCGGAAGGTCGGTCCCGAGCGTGGGCACGATGGCCGCTGCGAGCACCAGGCATCCGAAGATGAGATACGGTGCGCTGCGGAAGAGCGAAGAGGCGTTGTGAGCCAGCACCACCTCCTTCTCGAAGAGCTTCGCCATCACACGGTAGGGTTGCAGCAGGCCCGGCGCGCTGCGGTTCTGCAGCCAGGCGCGGCACTGGATCACCCAGCCGCTGAGAAGCGGCGCGAGCAGGATCGCGAGGGCAACCTCGGTGAGCTGGGCGACCAGGCCGGAGGCGTCGTTCATGGTCCGCGCTGTGCGCTCAGCGGATGAAAAAAAGCAGCACGAGCAGCGTGGCGAAGCTGTACATGAGGTACACCGAGATGCGGCCGCGCTGCAGCACGGTCACCAGGGCGGTGACCGTCTCGACCGCCCGCGCGACCGGCAGATAGAGCCAGTACCACAGCCGGTCCTCCGCGCTCTCGCGGTACCGGGGCCGCGAATCGCCGGGTGAAGGCGTCTCGCCTTCGATGCGGAACACCGGCCGGAACACGACCATCACCGGCTGGCCGAAGCCTTCGGCGCTGTCCTGCATGCGCGCGTTCAGCCAGGGAAAGCCGCAATCCCAGGGCGGCGCGCGCCGCACGCGCCCATGGTAGAAGGCGCGCACCGCCAGCCAGGCCGCGGCCACAAGCAGCGCGGCCACCGCGAAGAAGAGGAGCGGGCTGTAGCTCGCGCGCTCGGCGTCGATCGGCGCGAGGAACAGCCACCCGCTTCCCAGCCCGGCGAGCGAGTAGCCCGTAAAGCGCTGCGTGACCGGCTCCAGCAGCGCGAGCACCAGCATCGGCGCGAGGCCGAGGACCACGCATCCCGCGGCGAGCCAGACGAGCGCGCAGCGTTCCCAAGGACCGGCGTCGTGCGCTTCCGCGGCGCGGGCTTCGCGCGGCTGGCCGAGGAACACCACGCCGAAGAACTTCACCATGACATAGCCCGACAGCGCCGCCGCCAGCGCCACGGCCGCGCCCGCCACCGGCACCAGCATGTTGACGTAGCCCTGCGGCAATCCCGGGGTGAAGAGGAATGCCTGCAGCAGCAGCCACTCCGAGACGAAGCCGTTGAGCGGCGGCAGCCCGGCGGTCGCGGCCGAGCCGATGAGCGCGCACCAGGCGACCCAAGGCATGCGGTGGATCAGCCCGCCGAGACGCCCGAGGCTGCGCTCGCTGGTGGCGTGGAGCACCGAGCCGGTGGCGAGGAAGAGCAGGCCCTTGAAGAACGCGTGGTTCAGGCAGTGGTAGAGCGCGGCAGTCAGCGCGAGCGCGGCGAGGCTGCCCATGCCGAAGCCGCGAAACAGCAGCGCCAGACCGAAGCCCGCCATGATGAGACCGATGTTCTCGATCGATGAGTAGGCTAGCAGGCGTTTCATGTCGCTCTGCGTCGCGGCGAAGATCACGCCGAAGAGCGCACTGGCGAGCCCCACCACCAGGGCAACCAGCCCCCACCACCACAGGGGAAAGCCGATGAGGTCAAGGGTGACGCGCATCAGGCCGTAGACCGCGGTCTTCAGCATGACCGCCGACATCAGCGCCGACACCGGCGAAGGCGCGGCGGGATGGGCCTCGGGCAGCCAAACGTGCAGCGGCACGATTCCGGCCTTGGCGCCGAAGCCGGCGAGCGCTAGCGCGAAGGCGACGCTGCCCCAGCCGGCAGGCTGCTGCAGCGCCCTCATGGCGTCGAAGCTGTAATCGCCGGTGCCGGCCTGCAGGGCACCGAAGCACAGCAGGATCGAGATCGCGCCGAGGTGGGCGATCAGGAGGTAAAGGTAGCCCGCGCGCCGGATCGCGGCGTGGCGGTGGTCGGTCGTCACCAAAAAGAACGAGGACAACGCCATGGTTTCCCACGCCACCATGAAGAAGTAGGCGTCGTCGGCGACGAGGACCAGCGCCATGCTGGCGAGGAACACGTGGTGGCACAGGCACTGCACCCCCGGCGCGGCCCCCGCGCCGGGGCGCAGGTAGCCCACGGTGTACACCGACACGCCGGCGGCGACCGCGGCGAGCAGCAGGAGGAAGAAGGCCGAAAGCGCGTCGAGTCGCGCATGGAACGGCAGACCGGGAAGGCCGAGCGGCAGCACGCGCGTGCTCTCGGTGTTGCCGAGCGACGCGGCGAGCGCCGCGGCGCCCAGCGCGACGCCGACCAGCGCGCCCGCCGGGTAGAGGACCCGTGCCGACAGGCGCAGGCTGCCCGGCGCGGCCATGCCCGCGGCCCCGAGGGCGATCCAGGCGCACGCGGCGGCGAGCACGGCGTCGACGCCGGAGGGCAGGCCGGGGAGGGCTCCCATGTGAATGATATTATCATGCAATTCGAACGGTGTTATCCTAGGAAGCCATGGAACAGCGCACCGCCCGGCTCACCATCCTCGTCGACCCGCGCAAGAAGGCGCTGTTCGAGGAGCTGTGCGCAGCAGAGGACCAGACGCCGTCGCAGGTGGTGCGGCGCCTGATCCGCGAGTACATCGAGAAGCGCACCGGGCGGCCGTGGGAGCCGCAAGAAGCGGGAAGGAAGAGTCCCGGCGCTAGGCGCGCAGGATCGCGGTCGCGATGAGAAGGCCGAGCAGCAGCGCGCCGCCCACCAGCAGCCAGTCGCGGCGGCGCCAGCCGCGGGATTCAGGCGGCTGGAGCGAGCTCATCGCCTGCGTCGCCGACACCGAATCGGATAGCGTGGTGGAGGCGCCGGTGAGCGCTGCGAGGCGCTGAGTCGCCTCGGCCGAGTCGAACGAATGCGCCAGTCCTCGCGCCGGCGGATCGGTGCCCTCGCCGCGGTTCGAATCGTCCTGCCGGGTGCGGTTCAGCGTCTGCGCCATCACCACCGACTGCGCCTGGCTCAGCGCGAGCTCGGGCTGCGTTCCGGTAGCGAGGCCCCCGGCCGCCGCGAGCCCCGCCGCGCCGAGACCCAGGGGCCGCAGCGGCTGGGTGATCGTCGCGGGCGAGGCGATCTGGCGCTCGCAGTTCCGCAGGTCGGTCGCCAGGTCCTGCGCGCTCTGATAGCGCTCCTCGAGCGGCTTGGCGAGCATCTTGGCGACGATGAAGTTGAGCAGCTCCGGCACCGCGGGGTTGACGGCGCTCGGCGCCGGCGGCGCGAAGTTCACGATCTGGTACATGAGCGCTGTCACGTTCTCGCCGCTGAACGGGGCGCTCCCGGTGAGCGTCTCGTAGAGGATCACGCCGAGCGAGAAGAGGTCGGAGCGGTGGTCGGCGCGCTTGCCGATCACCTGCTCCGGGGACATGTACTTCGGCGAGCCGAGCATCATGCCGCTCTGCGTGAGCTCGTCGTTGCTCGCGCGCATGCGCGCGATGCCGAAGTCGGTGATCTTCACCGGCCCGTCGGCGAGCACCATGATGTTGGCCGGCTTGATGTCCCGGTGCACCACGCCGTGCTGGTGCGCATAGGCGAG
>Ga0134124_10005564_pt1 | contig 10123 bp, 8 predicted proteins | sample KB304_FD_96880 | JGI IMG/M metagenome (GOLD analysis project Ga0134124, IMG submission 96880) | Terrestrial soil microbial communities without Nitrogen fertilizer from Kellogg Biological Station, Michigan, USA - KB3-0-4 | ecosystem: Environmental > Terrestrial > Soil > Unclassified ... | reverse complement strand
GCGGATGATGAGCATGTCGTCGCTGCGGCCGACGATCTTGCCCATGCGGCGGAAGGCGCGCGAGGTCGGCGGCAGCAGCCGGGTGAGGTCGCGGGTGCGGTAGCGCACGATCGGCAGCGCCTCCTTGCTGAGCGAGGTGAAGACGAGCTCGCCCTCTTGCCCGTCGGGCAGCACTTCGCCGGTGTTCGGGTCGACGATCTCCGGGTAGAAGTGGTCTTCCCAGATGACCGGGCCGTCCTTGGATTCGATGCACTCGTTGGCCACGCCCGGGCCCATCACTTCCGACAGGCCGTAGATGTCCACCGCATCGATGCCCGCGTGAGACTCGATGTCGCGGCGCATGGCCTCGGTCCAGGGCTCGGCGCCGAAGATGCCGAGCTTGAGCGAGCTCTCCCGCGCGTCGAGGCCCTGGCGGGTGAACTCCTCGATGATCACCTGCATGTAGGACGGGGTGACCATGATGATGTCGGGGCGGAAATCGCGGATGAGCTGCACCTGCTTTTCCGTCTGCCCGCCGGACATCGGGATGACGGTGCAGCCCGCGCGCTCGGCGCCGTAGTGCGCGCCCAGGCCGCCGGTGAAGAGGCCGTAGCCGTAGGCCACGTGGATCATGTCGCCGGGACGCCCGCCCGAGGCGCGGATGGAGCGCGCCACAAGATTCGCCCAGGTGTCGATGTCCCGGGCGGTGTAGCCCACGACGGTGGGCTTGCCGGTGGTGCCGGAAGAGGCATGCACGCGCATCACCTTCTCGCGCGGCACGGCGAACATGCCGAAGGGGTAGTTCTCGCGCAGGTCGCTCTTGGTGGTGAAGGGGAAGCGCGAGAGGTCGGACAGCGTGCGCAGGTCGTCGGGGTGCACGCCCTTCGCGTCGAACGCGCGCCTGTAATGCGGCACGTTGTCGTAGGCGTGCTTCAGGCTCCACTTCAGGCGCTGCAGCTGCAGCGCCTGCACTTCGTCGCGGCTGGCGGTCTCGATGGGCTCGAGGTCGCCGGGCGCGGGGGTTCGCACGGGCATGGGCGTCTCCGGTCTGGAATGAACGGCAGGCTTCAGCGGGCCTGCAGAGGCTGCGTGCCGTGCACGGAGGGCTTGCCCTTCACCCGGTAGGAGCGGCCGCGGAAGATGGCGATGCGCTCGCCGCGGGCATTGGTGACGAGGACGTCGTAGACGCCGGTGCGGCCGGTCAGCGCGGCTTCCTGCGCGCTGGCGGTGAGCACTTCGCCTTCGCGCGCAGGTGCGATGAAATCGACCGCGAGGCCCGAGGCGACGGTGAGCTCGTTGTATGAATTGCAGGCGTAGGCGAAGGCCGTGTCGGCAAGTGCGGTGATGAAGCCGCCGTGGCAGATGTCGAAGCCGTTGAGCATGTCGGCGCGCACTTGCATGGTGAGCACGGCGCGCCCCGGCGACATGGATTCGATCGCCAGGCCCAGGGCCTGCGCGGCGCGGTCTCGTGAGTACATGCCCTCCCGGACGAGATCGGCGATGGCTTGGGCGTCGGCGGGTGAGGTCATGCGTCTTGGGCGGCTGGCTGCAACCCCGGGGGCGGGTGAGTTGGGTGGCCGGTCGAATCGCATTGACCGACCGGTCGGTAGACATTATGGTCGGCGGGGCTGGCTTTTCAAGCAAAAGTCCCGATCCGATTCGACAAGGAGATAGAGAAATGCCCTGCTATGCGATCGACGGCCTCGTGCCCGTGGTGGATCCGAGCGCCTATGTGCACCCCACGGCGGTGCTGATCGGCGATGTGATCGTCGGCCCGGGCTGCTATGTGGGCCCCTGCGCTTCGCTGCGCGGCGATTTCGGCCGGATCGTGCTGGAGGCCGGCTCCAACGTGCAGGACACCTGCGTCATCCACGGCTTCCCCGAGAGCGACACCGTCGTCGAGCGCGACGGCCATGTCGGCCACGGCGCCGTGCTGCATGGCTGCGTGGTGCGGCGCGATGCGCTGGTGGGAATGAATGCCGTGGTGATGGACGAGGCCGAGGTGGGCGAGCAGGCCATCGTGGCGGCGTCTGCATTCGTGCCGGCGGGCGTGAAGATCCCGTCGCGCTCGCTCGCCGCGGGCGTTCCGGCGAAGGTGCGCCGCGAGTTGTCGCCCGACGAGATCGGCTGGAAGCAGGCCGGCACCCGCACCTATCAGGAGCTGACCCGCAGGTGCCTCGACACGATGTGCGAGGTTGCGCCGCTGGCGGCCGTCGAACCCGAGCGCAAACGCATCGCTGCCTCGTCCGTGAAACCGCTCGTGGCGCATCGCCGCGACCAGGACAGCGGCCTCGAATCGCGCTGAGACCGGCCCGCAAGATCTGTCCACGCCCTCTTCGCGGGGATGGGAGATGTCTTGAAACGGGAAGGACGGTCCCTATAATTCGACGATTAGCACTCACCAGCGGCGAGTGCTAGCGACTGGAATGCCGGCGCGAGCCGCCGCGCGAAAAGTCAAAGTGATTGAGCGCCAACTTACGTGCTCATCCTCATTCCGTATTGATTCAACCGCGTAGGAGATGCGATGAAACTTCGTCCTTTGCACGATCGTGTGGTCGTCAAGCGCCTGGAAAACGAAACCAAAACTGCGTCCGGCATCGTCATCCCGGACAACGCCGCAGAGAAGCCCGACCAGGGTGAAGTCGTGGCAGTCGGCCCCGGCAAGCGCAATGACAAGGGCGATTTCGTCGCACTGAACGTCAAGGTCGGCGACCGTGTCCTGTTCGGCAAGTACAGCGGCCAGACCGTGAAGGTCGACGGCGACGAACTGCTGGTCATGCGCGAGGAAGACCTCTTCGCCGTCGTCGAGAAGTAATCGGCAGCCCCTTTACGAATTCGGAGAACTTAAATGGCAGCAAAAGACGTTGTGTTCGGCGGCGAAGCCCGCGCTCGCATGGTCGAGGGCGTGAACATCCTGGCCAACGCGGTCAAGGTCACGCTGGGCCCCAAGGGCCGCAATGTGGTGCTCGAGCGCTCGTTCGGCGCCCCCACCGTCACCAAGGACGGCGTGTCGGTGGCCAAGGAGATCGAGCTCAAGGACAAGCTCCAGAACATGGGCGCCCAGATGGTCAAGGAAGTGGCTTCCAAGACCAGCGACAACGCCGGTGACGGCACCACCACCGCGACCGTGCTGGCCCAGGCCATCGTTCGCGAGGGCATGAAGTACGTGGCCGCGGGCATGAACCCGATGGACCTCAAGCGCGGCATCGACCGCGCCGTGGTGACCCTGGTCGAGCAGCTCAAGAAGCAGAGCAAGCCCACCACCACCAGCAAGGAAATCGCCCAGGTCGGCACCATCTCGGCCAACAGCGACGACGACGTCGGCCAGATCATCGCGTCCGCCATGGACAAGGTCGGCAAGGAAGGCGTGATCACCGTCGAGGACGGCAAGAGCCTGAACAACGAGCTGGAAGTCGTCGAGGGCATGCAGTTCGACCGCGGCTACCTCTCGCCCTACTTCATCAACAACCCCGAGAAGCAGTCGGCGATCCTCGAGAACCCGTTCATCCTGCTGTTCGACAAGAAGATCAGCAACATCCGCGACCTGCTGCCGGTGCTGGAGCAAGTGGCGAAGTCGGGCCGTCCGCTGCTGATCGTGGCCGAGGACGTGGAAGGCGAGGCGCTGGCCACGCTGGTGGTCAACACCATCCGCGGCATCCTGAAGGTCGTGGCCGTGAAGGCACCGGGCTTCGGTGACCGTCGCAAGGCCATGCTCGAAGACATCGCCATCCTGACCGGCGGCAAGGTGATCGCCGAGGAAGTCGGCCTCACGCTCGAGAAGGTCACGCTGGCCGACCTCGGCCAGGCCAAGCGCATCGAAGTGGGCAAGGAGAACACCACCGTCATCGACGGCGCCGGTGCCGCTGGCGACATCGAGGCCCGCGTGAAGCAGATCCGCGTGCAGATCGAGGAAGCCACCTCCGACTACGACCGCGAGAAGCTGCAAGAGCGCGTGGCGAAGCTGGCCGGCGGCGTGGCCGTCATCAAGGTCGGTGCCGCCACCGAAGTCGAGATGAAGGAGAAGAAGGCCCGCGTGGAAGACGCGCTGCACGCCACCCGTGCGGCCGTCGAGGAAGGCATCGTGGCCGGCGGCGGCGTGGCTCTGCTGCGCGCCAAGCAGTCCGCGGGCGCCATCAAGGGCGACAACCCCGACCAGGAAGCGGGCATCAAGCTGATCCTGCGCGCCATCGAGGAGCCGCTGCGCCAGATCGTCGCCAACGCCGGCGACGAGCCGAGCGTGGTGGTGAACGCCGTGCTCGCCGGCAAGGGCAACTACGGCTACAACGCCGCGAACGGCACCTATGGCGACATGATCGAGATGGGCATCCTGGACCCGACCAAGGTGACCCGCACGGCGCTGCAGAACGCGGCTTCCGTCGCCTCGCTGATGCTCACGACCGAAGCCATGGTCGCCGAGGCTCCGAAGGACGAAGCCCCCGCCATGCCCGGCGGCGGCATGGGCGGCATGGGCGGCATGGGCATGGACATGTAATGTCCGCCCGGGTCACGACCCAAGCCTGAAAGGGCCGCGCAAGCGGCCCTTTTTTCATTGCCCGCGCCAACCCCGGGGCGCAGCCTTGCGTCAATCGGTAAACGCGAAGGCTTCTGCCCGGGAGCGGGTTCGATAATGGCGCCCACGTTGGTCCGGAGTTCGTACGCATGAGCAGTCCCGCGTCGCCGCTGCTTCAACGCTTTATCGACGGGGTGCTGGAGCGTGCCCCGCAGTCGATGCACAAGATCCTCACCGACTCGGCTCGCCAGGTCAGCGGTGGATCTCGCGCCGCCATCCTTGCAACCTCGGCGCTCGCAAATCACCACAGCGCACTGCTCGGGCACTGGCTTGCCGCACTGCGCGAACAGGTGAGCACCGCGCCCAACTCGGGCTTCGGCGCGCTCGGTGCCAGCCCCTGGCTCGAGTTGCAGCTCGTCGACGAGTCGCAGGCGGAAGCCGACGTGGAAGTGCAACGCATGGTCGAGGCCATCGAGCACGAGGCCGAATGGGAACTGCGCGAACTGCAGGCCCGCGGCGCCACGCTGCGCGGCGAAGAGGCCATCACCAAGCAGACCAATCCACTGCAGCCCGGCGCCGTTGCCCGCTCGCTCTGGCAGGCCACCGGCTTCCTGTCCCTCGGATTCGATGCGCGCTCGGCCCTGATGCGCGCGGTCACGCCCGTCCTGTGCCGCGAGCTGCGCGAGGCCTACGCGCAGGCCAACCGCGAGCTGGCCGGCTGGGGCGTCGCCGCCGCTGCGTATCGCGCGGTCCAGGGCCCCGCGAGCGGGACCCCGCCGCAACGCTGGTCGCGCGCGCCCGACTCGGGCTTCATCGTGAGCCACCCAGGCGCGTTCAAGCCCCTGCTCGCGAAAGACTCGCGCCTCGCGCGCGGCTTCATCAGCCGATTCGGGCAACTCGGCGCAGACACCACGCGCCACGCCGAGGCCGCGCTCGAAGAGGCCTTGCAGGCGATGGACTCCACCGCCTGGGACCTGAGCTCCACGCAGTCGCCCCAGCTCGCGCAGGCCGATGCGACGCCGCCCAACCTGCTGCGCCGCCATCGCGAGATGCTCCAGCGCGCCGCGCGCGACGATATCGACCGCGACGCCATCGACCTGCTCGCCCGTCTCTTCGACGCCATGCTCAGCGACACCCGACTGCTGCAGTCGGTGCGCGCCGCGATCGGCCGGCTCCAGCCGTCGGTCCTGCGCATCGCCTTGCACGACCCGGCGCTGCTGCAGGGCGATGCGAACCGCACGCATCCGACCTGGGCCCTGCTCAACCGGATTTCGAGCCACGCCGTCGGCTATGAGTCCGAGGAGGACCCGCGCCTGCACGAGTTCCTGATGGCGCTGCACCAGATCGTCGACGCGGTGGCCGAGGCCAAGTCGGTCGACGCATCGGTGCACGCGCGCGCGCTGCGCCAGCTGGAGCAAGGCATCGAAGTGCTTCTCGCGGAGCAGCGTGCCCTGCTCCAGCCGACCTTTGCCAAGCTGCAGGTCGACGAGCAGCGCGGCGCGCTGGCCGTGCGCTATCACCAGCAGATGCTGGCATTGCTGTCCGACCTGCCGCTGGGCGAGAACCTGCATCGCTTCCTGAGCGGCCCCTGGGTGCAGGTTGTGACGCAGGCCGCGGTCGACCACGGCGAGACCTCCACGCAGGTCAGCGAGGCGCTCGCGGTGGTGAACCAGCTCCTGTGGAGCCTGGAGCCGCTGCGCCGCCCGGAAGACCGCGAGCGGCTCGTGCGCCTTCTGCCCACGCTGGTGGGGCGGCTGGAGCGCGGCATGAAGCAGCTCGGCATGCCCGAGGCGGAGCAGCAGTCGCTGCTGAAGGAGCTGATGACGCTGCACACCGAGGCGCTGCGCAACCCGCATCAGATGCGCGCGACGGCGACCCCCACGCCCGAGGATCTCGTGCGCCGCATGCGCGAGGAACGGCTGCCCAGCGGCGCACTCGCCGCACCACGCGACTCGGTGTACGACCTCGGCAACCTGGACACCGTGCCCTTCGCGGTGCTCGAGGACGAAGGCAAGGCCAACGAGCGAGTGCGCCCGGAGCGCATGCGCGTCGGCCAGTGGCATGCCCTCTTCCTGCGCGGCGAGTGGACGCCGGCGCAATTGCTCTGGCAGAGCTCGACGCGCATGCACTGGGTCTTTGCCGGCCGCAAGCCGAACCGGCCTCTCGTGCTCACGCGCTCCGCGATCGACCGGCTGGCGCGCGAGGGCCTGATCGTCGTGCTGGAGGATCGCGGCCTGGTCGAGCGTGCCGTCGACGCGCTGATCGAGCAGCAGAACCGGGTGCAGGCCGGCTGACTCACCCCGGCGCGCCCGAGCGGGCTTCAGCGGCGCAGCGCCGCCTCGATCTCCCGGGCCACGAGCATGGGCTGCTCGTGAACGATCCAGTGCGAAGCCTGCGGCACGCGCACGAGATGCATCTGCGGCACCCATTGCTCCAGCCCGTCCAGCAGCGACGGCGGCAGCGCGACATCCGCCTCGCCCCAGATGACGGTGGTCGGCACACGCACGGTGACCTGCTCCGGCTTGAAGCTCACGCCGGCGGCGCCGGGATCGCTCGCGGTGGGCGGGCGCAGCGGCGAGGCGCGGTAGTAGTTGAGCGGGCCTTCCAGGCCCATGGCCCATAGCGCGCGGTATTGGTCGCGCAGCTCGGGCGTGAGCCATGCGCGGCCGCCCATGTGCTCGAAGAAGGGCCACATGCGGGCGTAGTCGTCGGCCGCGAGGAGCTGTCGCGCATCCGGCCGGCACAGGAAGTTCATGTAGGCGCTGGCGCGCTGCTGCTGCTCGTTCGTCCTCAGCTCGCGCGCGAAAGTGGCCGGATGCGGCGAATTGATCACCACCAGCCGGCGGATGAGCTGCGGCAGCTGGATGCCCACGATCCACGCCGGCGCACCGCCCCAGTCATGCCCGACGAGGGCTTCCAGCGGCGAGCCGGTCTGCTCGATCAAGGCCGCGATGTCCTGCACCAGGAACTTGGCGCGGTAGGACTCGACGTCAGCCGGAGCACTCGAGCGCTCGTAGCCACGCAGGTTGGGCGCGACGCAGCGATAGCGCGTGCCGAAGTGCGCGAGCAGCTCGTCCCAGATGAAGGCGCCCTCGGGGAATCCGTGCAGGAAGACGAGCGCGGGCGCGCCGCGCGGCCCCGCGGCCCGGCACGACAGCGAGATGCCGTGCGGCAGATCCGCGGTGAAGGTTTCGATGCTCGGGGTGGACATAAGGGCCTCCGCGTGCGCTTTCGTGGCGCGCGCCAAGTATCGGCACGCGCGCCCGGGAAGGCCGTCGCGAAGGTGTCAGTCCGGGCGCGCTTCGGCGGCTGCAGGCGCCCAGGTCCGCAGGATGCGGGCAGCGTCGTCGACGCCCGTCTTCGAGAGGGCCGAGAAGAGCGTGATGCTCACATCGGAGTCGTCCGTGGCCACGTCGCCCAGCACCTCCTGCGCGCCGAGCAGCGCGCGCGCGCCCTCCGAGCGGGTCAGCTTGTCGGCCTTGGTGAGCAGCACGAGCAGCTTCACTTCGCCCGTGCCCACGCGCCGGGCCACGAAGCTCAGCAGCTGATGGTCCAGCTCGGTGAAGCCATGGCGCGAATCGACCATGAGCACCACGCCCGCGAGATTTCGACGCACGTCCAGGTAATCGGCCATCACCTGCTGCCAGCGCAGCTTCGCGGCGCGCTCGACGGCCGCGTAGCCGTAGCCCGGCAGGTCGGCGAAGAGCGCATCGGGAGCGTCCTTCGGGCCGACGGCAAAGAGATTGATGTGCTGCGTGCGCCCCGGCGTCTTCGAGGCGAAGGCGAGCCGGCGCTGCTGCGCGAGCGTGTTGATGGCGGTGGACTTGCCGGCGTTCGAGCGCCCCACGAAGGCGATCTCGGGGAGCTCGCTGACGGGAAGCTGATCCAGGCGCGCGGCCGTGGTGACGAAGCGGGCGGTGTGGGTCCAGGCGAGCGCGACGCGCGCCTGCTGGGCGTCGTCAGGCGCGTCGGCATCGGTGCTGGATTCGCCGGGCTTCACGGGCGCTGGATTCGCTGGGGAGGGCGTGCTCATTCGGCATTGTAAAATCCGCCGTTGCGCCCGAAGGCCGGCACCTGCAACCAGATCTCTCGGCCGGCTGCCGCGGCGGCGCTCACAACAAATTCCTTTCCCTCATGAAGTCTGCTTTGTCGCTTTTGCTGGCCGCGTTCATCGCGGCCCCGGCCCTGGCCCAGGACGCCAAGGCCCCGGCCCAACCCGACCTCAAGAAGGGCGAGGCGGTCGCCACGGCGGTGTGCGCCGCCTGTCACACCTTCGACGGGAATCGCGGCACGCCTGCCTACCCCATCCTCCAGGGCCAGCACCCTGAATACCTCGCCAAGCAGCTCGCCGAGTTCAAGGGCGGCAAGCGCAAGAACCCGATCATGCAAGGCATGGCCGCGGCGCTGAGCGAGGACGACATGAAGAACGTCGCCGCGTTCTACGCAGGCAAGTCGGCCAAGCCCGGCTTCGCCAAGAACAAGGAATTCGCGACGCTGGGCGAGAAGATCTACCGCGGCGGCATCGCCGAGCGCCAGATCGCCGCCTGCGCCGGCTGCCACAGCCCCACGGGCGCCGGCATTCCCTCGCAGTACCCGCGCCTGGCCGGCCAGCACTCCGACTACACCCAGGCCCAGCTGCTCGCCTTCCGTGACGGCGTGCGCACCAACAGCCCGCAGATGAAAGACGTGACCGCGAAGCTCAACGACCACGAGATCAAGGCCGTCGCCGACTACATCGCCGGCCTGCGTTGATCGCAATCAGGGCGCGCACCACTCGCCGCGAAGGCCGGTCACTCGACCGGCCTTTGTTTTTGTGGGGCCACGCGCCGACGGGATAATCGCCAGTTGGCCGCGCGACGCCGCGGCACGGCTTCCCGCTCATGCAAAACGACGACTCCACCAGCACCTCCGGCCTTGAATTGAAGTCTCGCTCGCGCGTCGCGCGCGAGCTGGTGGAAGTCGTGTCGTCGATGCGGTTCGCGATCGCGCTGCTGACGCTGATCTGCATCGCCTCGGTCATCGGCACCGTCGTGCGTCAGCACGACCCCTACCCGAACTACGTCAACCAGTTCGGCCCGTTCTGGGCCAGCGCCTTCGACAAGCTCGGGCTCTACGCGGTCTACAGCGCCGGCTGGTTCCTGCTGATCCTCACCTTCCTCGTGATCTCCACGAGCCTGTGCATCGCGCGCAACCTGCCGAAGATCGTCGCCGACCTCAAGACCTACAAGGAACACCTGCGCGCCAGCAGCCTGCGCGCCTTCCATCACAAGGCCGAGGGCGAGTTGGACGCGCCGCGCGACGCGGTGCTGCGGCGCGTGTCGGCGCTGCTGGTCTCCTACGGCTGGCGCGCGAAGGTGCAGCAGCGCCCCGAGGGCGTGATGGTGGCGGCGAAGAAGGGCGGCGTGGGCCGCCTGGGCTACCTCGCCGCGCATTCGGCCATCGTGCTCGTGTGCATCGGCGGCCTGCTCGACGGCGACCTCGTGGTGCGTGCGCAGATGGCCCTGCAGGGCAAGACGAGCTACGGCGGCGCGGGCTTCCTGCGCGAAGTCCCGCCCGAGCATGTGCTCAGCGCGTCCAATCCGACCTATCGCGCCAACCTCGCCGTGAGCGAAGGCACGCGCGCGGGCACCGCCG
>Ga0134124_10005563_pt1 | contig 10123 bp, 7 predicted proteins | sample KB304_FD_96880 | JGI IMG/M metagenome (GOLD analysis project Ga0134124, IMG submission 96880) | Terrestrial soil microbial communities without Nitrogen fertilizer from Kellogg Biological Station, Michigan, USA - KB3-0-4 | ecosystem: Environmental > Terrestrial > Soil > Unclassified ... | reverse complement strand
GTGGCAGGCCAGGGCGGCGAGGAATTCTCGGCCAGGCGGCAGAAATAGTTCTCAGGCCAGCGCGCGATCCAGTCGCGCCAGCACCCTTTCGCGACCCAGCACGGCCAGCGTGGCGTCGATGGGCGGCGACACTGTGCCGCCGGTGACCGCCACGCGCAGTGGCTGCGCCACCTTGCCCAATCCCAGCGAGCGCGCCTCGGAAAAGACCTGCAGCGCGGCATGCAATGACGCCGTGCTCCACTGGCCGGTCACTGCGAACACGCCCCGCAGTTCCGTGAGCAGCGCCTTGGCCTCCGGAGTGAGATGCTTGGCCACCGCCTTCTCATCCATGACGGGCTCGCGGAAGAAGAACAGGCTGGAAGCAGCCATCTCCTTGATGGTCTTCGCACGCTCGCGCAGCGCCTCGACCACACCGCCGCACAGCGTCTCGTCGGCATCTTTCACGTCGAGGAACGCCAGCTGCTCGCGCAAGGCCTTCACCAGCGTGGCGCGCGGCGCCTTCATGATGTGCTGCTGGTTCAGCCACAGCAGCTTGTCGGGATCAAAGGCAGACGCAGCCTTGCCCACATGGGCAATATCGAAGGCCGCAATCATTTCTTCGCGTGTGAAAATCTCCTGGTCGCCATGCGACCAGCCCAGGCGCACCAGGTAGTTCAGCAGCGCATCGGGCAGGAAGCCTTCCTTCTGGTATTCCAGCACGCTCACCGCGCCGTGACGCTTGGAAAGCTTGGTGCCATCGGCGCCCAGGATCATCGGCACATGCGCATAGGTGGGCGGCGTGGCGCCCAGCGCCTTGAGCATGTTGATCTGGCGCGGCGTGTTGTTCAGGTGATCGTCGCCGCGGATGACATGCGTCACCCCCATGTCGGCGTCATCCACCACCACGCAGAAGTTGTAGGTGGGATTGCCATCGGAACGCTGGATGATCAGGTCATCGAGCTCGGTGTTCTGGAACACGGTGCGGCCGTGCACTAGGTCATCGACCACCACCTCGCCCGCTGTCGGATTCTTGAAGCGGATGACCGGCGTGACGCCTGGCGGCGGAGCTGCGGTACTGTCACGCCAGCGGCCGTCGTAGCGCGGCTTCTCCTTGCGCGCCAGCTGCACCTCGCGCATGGCATCGAGCTCTTCCTTCGAGCAATAACAGCGATAGGCCAGACCCTTCTCGAGCATGTCGGCAATCACAGCGCGATACCGGTCGTAGCGCTGCGTCTGATAGTACGGCCCTTCATCCTCGTTCAGGCCCAGCCAGCGCATGCCTTCCAGGATGACGCTTACGGCTTCATCAGTGGAACGCTCGCGATCGGTATCTTCTACGCGCAGGATGAACTTGCCGCCATGGCGGCGGGCGTACAGCCACGAGAACAGCGCGGTGCGGACACCGCCGATATGCAGCATCCCGGTGGGGCTGGGAGCGAAGCGGGTTACGATGGTCATGGGCCGCGTAGATTAGCCGAACGCGCGATGGGAGTAACATGCAACTGGAACCACGCACCGGGAAATGCATCCCTTGAGTCTCGCCAAACCCGTCATTCTCATCGTTGAGGATGAACCCGGCATCGCCGACACCCTGCAGTTCGCGTTGCGCAAGGAGGGGTTTGACACCCAATGGTGCGAAACCGCCGAATCGGCGCTGCAATCGCTGCGGGCACAGCAGCCAGCGCTCATCGTGCTGGATGTGGGCCTGCCCGACATGAATGGCTTCGACCTGTTCAGAAAGTTGCGACCCATAACCGAAGCAGCGGTGATCTTTCTTACCGCACGCAGCGATGAAATCGATCGTGTGGTCGGTCTCGAGCTGGGTGCCGACGATTACATGTCCAAGCCCTTTCTGCCGCGCGAACTGGTGGCGCGCGTGCGCTCGGTGCTCCGACGCGCCACGCCGCGGGTGGCGACAGGGCCGGCCGCCAAACCTGCGGTGTTCGAAGTCGATGAAGGCCGGCGACAGATCCGTTACTACGGGCAACTGCTCGAGCTGTCGCGCTATGAGTTCGGATTGCTCAAGACCCTGGTCGGCAGTCCCGGCCATGTGTTCAGCCGCGACACATTGCTCGACCTGGTGTGGAATGACCACGGCGCGAGCCTGGATCGCACGGTGGATGCGCATGTGAAGACCCTGCGCGCCAAACTCCGGCAGGTGACGGCCGATCTGGATCCGATCCGCACCTCGCGCGGAGCGGGATACGCGCTGGCTGAAGACCTGCCGCCACAGCGGCCCTGAGGATTCGCGAGAGGTGAACCGACGCAATCGAATATTCGCCGGCATCCTGCTCGCATATCTGGCGGGCGTGGGCCTGCTGATGTGGCGACTGGTCGGCGACATCGCGCCCCGCTACCGGGAATCAGCCGAGGACTCCATGGTGGAGACGGCGCAGCTGCTGGCCACACTCCTCGAACCCACAGCCACCCCGACCGGCCCCTATGTCGATGCCTTCGCGCGCGTGTTCTCGGCGCTGCGCGCAAGGCAATTCGATGCCGAGATCTACGGCGTGAAGAAGCAGCGCGTGGACCTTCGTGCCACGGTGGTGGATGGCCAGGGGCACGTGCTGTTCGATTCGCTGGGGCGGAGCCTGGGCGCGGATTTCTCGCGCTGGCGCGATGTGCGCCTGGCACTGGAGGGCAAGTACGGCGCGCGCACCTCGCGCGACACCGACAGCGATTCCTCATCCGAGGTGATGTACGTCTCGGTACCCATCTTCTATCAGGATCGCATCGTCGGCGCCGTCACGGTCGGCAAGCCTGTGACCAGCCTCGGTCAGTACATGCAGAGCGCGCAGCACAAGACGCTGGTGGCCGGCGTCACGGCAGGCTTCGCGGCGCTGGTATTGATGCTGATCCTGTCGCTGTGGCTGGTGATACCCAGCGGCCTGGTCGCCGACTACCTGCGGCGCGTGCGCATGCAGAGAAGCTGGGATCTGTCCGGCCTGTGGCGCCATCTGATGGAGATGACCGCCACGGCCTACAAGGATGTGCGCGATGCTCTGGAAGGACGCAGCTTCGCGGCCGACTATGCGCAGACGCTGACTCATGAATTGAAGAGTCCCTTGTCGGCGATCCGCGGCGCGGCTGACCTGCTGCAGGAACCCATGGACGATGCCGACCGCAGGCGCTTCCTCGGCAACATCGAGCGCGAGACGCAGCGTATCCACGAACTGGTGGACCGCATGATGCAACTGGCGGCGCTGGAATCGCGTCGCCTGCTCGATGCGCCGCAGACCGTGGATATGCCGACGCTGCTGGAAGAACTGGCCACCAGCGCCGCGGCCAGCGGTGCCGGGCGCGGCATACAGGTGAAGCTCGATGTGTCCGGCCCAGCCGAAGTGCTCGGCGATGCGCTGCTGCTGAAGCAGGCGGTGGGCAACCTGCTGGCCAACGCACTGGACTTCTCGCCATCGAATTCCCGCATCGAGCTCAGTCTCGAGACTTCGGCAAAGGCGGTGACCATCTCCGTCAAGGACCAGGGGCCCGGCATCCCGCACTTTGCCGGCGACAAGGTATTCGAGAAATTCTTCTCGCTCACGCGACCCGGCTCCAGCCGCAAGAGCACCGGTTTGGGACTGACCTTCGTGCGGGAGATTGCGCATCTCCACTATGGCCGGGCCGCCATCCGCAATCGGGAAGAAGGCGGCGCCATCGCCACACTGACTCTGCCGCGGGTACGCACCACCTCCTGACCCGTTCCCGCATCCGCCTCCCGCGGACTTCACACCGACTTCACACAGGCTTCCCACCCCCTTTGCAGGGCGCGCCGAAGCTCTGTCTCACCGCATCCCGCGGTCCGACCGGAGTGAAGGCATGTCATCCCCCCTGGCACAACGACTGTTACTGGCATTCGGGCTGTTGCTGGTGCTCTGCGGGCCAGCCATGGCCGACGACTCCGAGGCCGAGAAGGCGCAGAGCCCCTACTTCTTCGTCAAGAGCACGGACCCGGAGCTGGATCAGCTGCCGCTGAAGTCCACGAAGGTCAGCGCGCAGATCTCGGGCGTGATCGCCAATGTCACGGTGTTGCAGCACTACCGCAACGAAGGACAGAGGCCGATCGAGGCGCGGTATGTATTCCCGGGCTCGACCGGTTCAGCGGTGCACGCGCTTAGCGTGCGCCTCGGCAACCGGGTCATCGAGGCGAAGATCCGCGAGCGCCAGCAGGCGCGCATCGAATACGAACAGGCCAAAACCCAGGGCAGGACCACGGCCCTGCTGGAGCAGGAACGGCCCAATGTGTTTTCGATGAATGTCGCCAACATCATTCCCGGCGATGACGTGGTGGTGGAACTGCACTACACCGAACTGATTGCGCCCACCGACCGCAAGTACCAGTTCGTATTCCCCACCGTCGTGGGTCCGCGGTACGCCGGCGCCGGCACTGCGCCCATCGCGCAAGGTGGCAGCGGCGTGTTTCCCGCGGTTCCGTACCATTCTGCGGGGGTGGCGTCGGCGTCGAAGTTCGAACTCGAAGTGCAGTTCGATTCGCCGCTGGCGGTGACGGATATCGCCTCGGGCACACATGCCATCCAGGTGACTGGCGCCGGGTATCGCCACAGCCATGTGTCTCTCGACACCAGCAAGCCTGGCAATGACCGCGACTTCATCCTCGACTATCGCCTGGCTGCCGACCGCACCGCCACGGGACTCAAGCTGTACCAGGGCCCGGATGAAAACTTCTTCGTCGCGGTGATTGAACCGCCGAAGGTGATCCAGGCCGCCGAAATCAATCCGCGCGACTATGTCTTCGTGGTCGATGTGTCGGGCTCCATGCATGGCTTCCCGCTCGACACGGCCAAGGAGCTGCTGCGCAAGCTGATCGGCAGCCTGCGGCCGACCGATACCTTCAACGTCATGCTGTTCTCGGGCAGCAATCGCGTGTTGCACGAGAACTCGGTGCCCGCCACGCCCGCCAATATCGAGGCCGCGCTGCGGACCATCGACAACCAGCAAGGTGGTGGTGGCACGGAGCTGGTGCCTGCGATCCGGCGCGTGCTGGCACTGCCCAAGGCGCCCGAGCTGTCCCGCTCGATCATCGTGGTGACCGACGGGTATGTGTCCTTCGAGAACGAGGTGTTCGCGCTGGTCCGTCGCAATCTGAACAACGCCAACCTGTTCGCCTTCGGCATCGGCAGTTCGGTGAATCGTCATCTCATGGAAGGCCTGGCACGTGCCGGCCAGGGTGAGTCATTCATCGTCACCAAGCCCTCGGAAGCGCCGCGCCAGGCGGAGCGTCTGCGCCGCATGATCGATGCGCCCGTGCTCACGAATCTCAAGGCCAGCTTCGAGGGCATCGATGCCTATGATGTAGAACCTGCCGTATTGCCTGATGTGCTCGCCGGCCGTCCGGTGGTGATCATGGGCAAGTGGCGCTCCACTTATCGTCGCGTGGCCGCGTCGTTGACCATCAGTGGGCAGAAGGCCGGTGGACCGTGGAAGCAGACTGTGCGCACGGACGATGTCTCCACCGATGCCATCGAGCTGCAGAAACTCTGGGCGCGCAGCCGCATTCGCCAGCTCAGTGACGATGAAGCCCTCACGGGCGGCGGCGAACAGCGCTCCGCCATCACGGACCTGGGACTGAAGTATTCCCTGCTGACCCAGTACACCAGCTTCCTGGCGGTGGATCACTTCGTGCGCCGCGAAGCACCGCTGACCACCGTGAACCAGCCCTCGCCTCTGCCGGCCGGCGTCGAAAACTCGGCCATTGGTGCTGAAGTGCCGAGCACGCCGGAGCCTTCAACCTGGCTGGCGATGGCAGTCGTGCTGGTGCTGCTGCTCGCCGGTGGCTGGCGCGCCCGCGGCGTCGCCCGCCGCATCGTCGGCCGCAATGCGGATCGTGTGATATGAGAACCGTCGTCCATCAGCCCCTGTTCTGGCTGAGCCTGCATGCGCTCGCACTCTGGCCGCAGTGGGTGTGGTACTGGCAGCGGCTGGTGGACGGCTCGGATGAGCCACTGGGAGTCATCGCACTGCTCACGCTGGCGATTCTCGTGGCGCGGCTGGCGCATCGGATGCGGCGTGCGCCGGACCAGCGATGGCTTGTAGCAGCGGGCCTGCTCACCCTCGGTAGCGCGCTGGCATGGCAGGCCACGCCGCTGATGTCGGCACTGGTGGGCGTGCTCGCACTGGCTGCGGGATTGGCGGCCTGGTTGCCCGGCGATGTGCCACGCCTTCCGTACACCGGTTTGCTGGTCCTTTCTCTGCCCCTGTTGTCCTCACTGCAGTTCTACGGCGGCTATCCACTGCGCGTGATCACCGCACAGCTGAGCTGCTGGATCCTGCAACTCACGGGTTTTCTAGCCGAGCGCAGCGGATCCTCGATACAGGTGAGCGGCCATTTGGTGGTCGTCGACGCACCCTGCTCGGGTATCCAGATGGCGTGGATGGCCTATTTTGCGGCCTTTGCTGCGGCAGCCGCGCGTGCCATGCATGACCGGATCCTGCTGCGCCGGCTTCCTCTGGTGGGATTGCTCGTGCTTACGGGCAATACGCTGCGCAACACGATTCTGGTCGCATGGGAGGCGCGAGGCAGCACGCCGGGCGAGTTGTGGCATCAGGCCATCGGCCTGCTGCTGCTCGCCGCAGTCTGCCTGGTGGTGCTGAAGGTGATGAAGCCGGAGGTTTCGCGTGGCATTGCGATTCGCGCCTGAGCTGGCTGCTGCGCGGGCCTCCAGATGGAGACTGGCGCTGCTGCTGGTGTTGATCACCAGTGCCGCACTGCCCTTCGTGACCGGCCAGGCCAGTCAGGGAGAACCGCCGTTGCGCGCGCAGCACGAATGGCCGCTCGAATTCGACGGACAACCGCTGCGCCCGCTGGCACTGAGTGCGGTCGAACAGCGCTTCGCCGAGCAATTCCCCGGTCGCATCGGTCGGTTCAGTTCAACGGATGGCGCAATCACACTGCGAATCGCCGAACGTCCCACGCGCATGCTGCATCCCGCGACCGACTGCTATCGGGGACTGGGCTATCGCATCCGCGACACCCGTCTCGAACGGGACGCGAAGTCGCAGCTGTGGCGCTGCTTCACGGCCTGGCGCGACGGCAAAGCGGTACGCGTCTGTGAGCGCATCGAGGCCGGCAATGGCGAGGCCTTCACCGACACCTCGGCGTGGTACTGGGCCGCGGCGCTGGGACGCTCCAAAGGCCCATGGCTGGCGGTCACCAAGGCACGGCAGATAAACCTATGAAGAATCCATCCCGCAGAAAGTGGTACGCACCGCTGTTGATCGCCCTGGGTGCCGCCTTGCTGCTGATCTCGTTCGCGGCCATTGCACTATTGGTGTGGCTTCGGCCTGCTGCGCAGGATTGGCAGCAGAGTCTGCGCCTGGGTCCGATCACTTTGGATGTCGGCATCGAAAAGCTCATCCGTCTGGGCTCGCGGCACGAAGTCGCTGCACTCCTCGACGGTCGCAGCCTGCGCACCTCGACAGGCATCTGGCGTATCAGCGCCACGCAGGAGGCGAGCGAACTGATCTGCGAGCGCTGTCAGCTGACCCTGCCCGCGATCGGGCCTGCGCCACTGCGACTGGAGCGCGTGTCCCTCACCTTCGCTCGCAGTCACTCCGGCTACTCCGGCTCGCTGCGACTTCGCGCAGAACAGCGTGAAATCGCGGTGCCGTGGACAGCCGCGGTGAATTCACGCGGAGCAGACATAGACATCCGTGGTGCAGCGCTGCCGATGGCCGATGTAGTCGCGGTGCTGGGTCACGATCTGCCGGAAGTGCGCATCGCCCGCGTCACTGGCCTGCTCTCTCTGCAGATGCACCTGCACCTTCCGCACCGTCAGGTGGAAGCCCAATGGACCGCAGCGGGATTCCACGTCGCCGGACTGGGCACGGAACGATTGTTGAATGCCGCATTGCCGGAGCGCTGCGGGGGCTCATCGCAGCGCCCGATCTCCGGCTGGCTGCCGCTGGCCGTCATTGCCGCCGAGGATCAGACCTTCCGCTCTCATCCCGGCTATGACGCCAGGCAGATCAGCGCCGCGCTTCATCGCAACAGCCAGCAGGATGCACTGCATGGCGCGAGTACGCTGACCCAGCAACTCGCGCGATTGCTGTACACCGGCGACGAGCGCAGCGCGCAGCGCAAGTTGCGTGAACTGCTGTATGCAGTGGAAATGGAGCAGACCCTGGGCAAGGGAAGGATCCTGCAGTTGTATCTGGCGCTGGCGCCCTGGGGTCAGGATGTCTGCGGCGCGGAGAAGGCCGCCCGGCGCTACCTGGGCAAGTCTGCCGGCGCGGTGACGCCCGCCGAGGCCGCATGGCTGGCGAGCCTGCTGACCAACCCCGACGCGCAGCTGCAGCGTGTAAGGACTTCCGGGATCGATATGGGACGGACCACCCGGATCGTGCAGGCGATGCGTCACATTTCAACGAAGCGGCGCGAACGCGCCGTGGCGGAGATTGCTTCCCTCAGGCCCGCTGCGTAGACTTGCGGTCCCTTTTCGAAGGGCGGTTAGCTCAGCGGTAGAGCACTGCTTTCACACGGCAGGGGTCACAGGTTCAAATCCTGTACCGCCCACCAAAATCAATCCCTTCGGTCCCGGGTCATTCAGGCGCTGACGCGACGCGACGCGCCAGCGCCGTGCGTCAGATATCTCAGAGCTTCATCCGCACTCCCAGCCGGTACGAGCGCCCGATCAGATCGAAATACACCGGGTTGCTCGGGAATTGCAGCTGAGGCGCGCTCGGCGGCGCACGGTTCGCAAGGTTGTTCACCTGCACGAACACCTCGGTGCCGAACTTGCCGCCCATCTTCCAGCTGCTGTTGAGATTGAAGTACACCGTGCCGCCGATGTGGTTGTCGTTGGTGGTGTTGGCGCCCTGAACGGGAACCGGCTGCCCTGGCTCATACGCCGCCGCACTGAGGATGCCGCCGCGGATGTAGCGCGTGGTGAGCGTTCCGGTGAATGGGCCGTTCGAATAGCCGGTATTCAGCGTGGCCAGCCAGGTCGGTGATCCACCCGTACCGCCCGTCTCGCCTGCGCGATCCGTCACTACGCCATAGAGGTTGGTGGCGAGCTCATAGGTGCGAGAGGCCAGCAGACGGAAGTTCAACGTGCCCGGCAGCTCGCTGAAACGCGACAGCGGCAACCGGTAGGCGGTTTCGATGTCGAGACCGCTGGTGCGCAGCCACTGCAGGTTCACATTGACGTTGCGCACTTCCGTCAGCGACTGGCCGGGACCAAAGGTGATCAGCGGACACAGGTCCTGGTCATTGAAGTCATGGCAGCGATTCACGATGTTCTGCGCACCACCGGGTGTGCCGATGTAGCCATTCACCTTGATGCGGTAGTAGTCCAGGGACACGCTCAGTCCCTCGATGAATGGCGGCTGCAGCACCAGACCGACGGTGGTGGTGCGCCCTTCCTCGGGCTTGAGGTCAGGGTTGCCACCGCTGAGCAGCACGGGGAACTGGGCAAGGTTTGGCGTAACGAAGAGATTGTTCACCGATCCAAAGGTGCTGGCGCTGGCCTGGAACAGCTCGTTGAAGTTGGGCGCACGGATGTCACGCGAGGTGGTGAAACGGAAGCGCGCCCAATCCAGCGGTTCCCACACCGCTCCGAGCTTCCAGGTGGTGGCATCGAGCTTGCTGTCGGCCTGAGCCCGCCTCGGGCTGCCGAAACCGGAGATGTCGTACCGGGTACGGCGCACCGCTCCATTGAAGTTCAGCGCATGGATCAGGGGCAGATCATGCGCGAGCGGCAGCTCGGCTTCGAGATAACCCTCGGTCACATCCTGCCGGGCGTTGTAGTCGGCGCCGAAGTTCTGGAAATAGGCATAGGAATTCGACAACGCATCGTGTTGCAGCGAGGTGGAATCGTGGCGGTACTCCAGTCCGGTGGCGATGGAGAGCGGGCCCGCCCACAGGTCGAATACCTCTCCCTTGATGTTTGCAGCCACCACATGCTGCGCGATGTGGATGTCCTCGGTGAGAGTGCGGTACACGTAATCCTGCGCGGCCTGGCTGGCCTGAGATCCGAAGGGATTGAAGGGCACGCAACCCGCCGCCGCTGTGCGCAGCGCAGCGTCGGTGCTGATCGTGGCGCGGCAGACGATGTGACGCTGCGCCGCCGGCAGGGCCGCATCAGCCGGGTCATACACCGCATCGTTGGCCCAGCTCCAGTAGGCCGTG
>Ga0134124_10005562_pt1 | contig 10125 bp, 9 predicted proteins | sample KB304_FD_96880 | JGI IMG/M metagenome (GOLD analysis project Ga0134124, IMG submission 96880) | Terrestrial soil microbial communities without Nitrogen fertilizer from Kellogg Biological Station, Michigan, USA - KB3-0-4 | ecosystem: Environmental > Terrestrial > Soil > Unclassified ... | reverse complement strand
TCGCTGATGAGTATCACTGGCGCAAAGGAATTGGCACTCGTGCAGTGACGTTGAATCCAAATTGGGGTGGAGTAGTTGAACCAAACACGTTCGGCACACACGAGTTCATGGACTTCATCGATCAGATTGGGTCGGAAGCGTATCTTTCCGTCAATGTTGGATCAGGCACTCCTCAGGAAGCGGCCGAATGGCTGGAGTACCTGACCACACCACAGCCAACAACCCTTCAAAAAGAACGCGCTGCCAACGGTCATCCAGGTCCTTACAAAATCCCCCTGCTCGGCATTGGCAACGAGAGTTGGGACTGCGGCGGCAACATGACTCCCGATTACTATCTGCGCCAACTCACGATCTACAGTCGCTTTGTCAGAAACTACAATCCTGCACAACGAGAAAAAGATCAGATGCAGAAGATCGCCGTTGGTCCAGGCGGCGGTGAAGCACGTTGGACGGAATGGACGGACACCATCATGAAGGCCTGGGAGAAACGACAGTGGAGTTGGGATATGCAAGGTCTCTCAATGCACAACTACACAGTCATCAACTGGGAGAACAAGTTCGCTTCAGTCGGCTTTGGCGAGAAAGAGTATGGACAGATTCTGAAAGAGACTCTGAAGATGGAAGACCTGGTTGCGAAGCATTCAGCAATCATGGACAAGTATGATCCGCAGAAGAAGATTGCGCTTATCGTTGACGAGTGGGGAAGTTGGTATGCGCCCTCGCCTGGAAGTAATCCGGGGTTCCTGGTTCAACAGAACAGCATCCGCGACGCGGTCCTTGCTGCGTTGAATCTGAACATCTTCGCGCGTCATGCCGATCGTGTTCGTGGTGCAAACATCGCCCAGATGATCAACGTGTTGCAGGCGATGATCATGACCGACAAAGAGAAAATGGTCCTGACACCCACTTACCACGTGTTCAAGATGTACGTTCCTTTTCAGGATGGGACGTTTATCCCGGTGAGTTTCAACGCCGGCACTTATACAAACGGCGACATCACACTTCCACGCGTCGACGCAATTGCAGCTAAAGACACTTCCGGCAAACTATGGCTTGAGTTGACCAACGTTGACCCAAACAACGCGGTCGAGATCGAAGCAAACATTTCCGGCATCAACGCCACTTCAGCAACCGGTGAAACATTAACCGCCCCCAAGGTCGACAGCGTAAACACATTCGATGCACCGAATGCTGTCAAACCAAAACCGATCTCAGCAAGAGTCATGGGCAACAAGTTGACCATCAAGCTTGAACCCAAATCAGTAACCGTGGTGTCGATATCATAACTGTCGGGGCGGCACTCGTTGGCCGACCCCTTTTACGCGAACCCTCGCTCCGTAGGAGCGCCAGGTGTCTCCCTCTCTGAAACAACCTACAAACACTCAATTGGGCCTGGGTAGTTTCCGTCCGAGGTTCCGCAAAATGGGTCTGCGCATCATGTCCGGTCGATCGATCCCTTCCGACGTAGCGACACATTACGCTCCCACGGAGCGCGGGTCACATTACGCAACGAGGCTATAAACATGACGCTCCTCCGGAGCGATGAGCGCACGCGCCTATTCGGGAAGCACCTTTGTTCCTTTCACCTGGAACTTCCCAGCGATCAGCGGTGCTCCGGTATCGGGTTGTCCTCCACCGATCGAAATTGAATACTGTCCTTCAGCGATGATTGGTTCACCTGTCTCGTTCACCATGCTCAGGTCGCGTTCTTTCAATTCGAAGCGAACCCTATGCGCTTCTCCAGGCTTCAGATGAACACGCTGGAATGCACGCAGCGCACGCAGCGGTGCTCCCGCTACGTTCGGGAAACTTAGGTAAACCTGGGTTACTTCGTCTCCTTCACGCTTGCCAGTGTTTGTGACCGTTACATCCATGACGAGTGGATCGCCTGCCTTGATCGGATTCTTCGGAAGCGCCCCTTGTGGCGATGCCGTGCGAGGCCTCGCTCCACCAGTCGTACTCGGGCACGTTTAGTCGCGGGATCGCCCGCGACTGATTCACCAGTTGGGTGACCTTTTCTTCAACCGTCATGCGGCGGACGAGGTCTTCCGCTCTGTGTGATGCGGGCAAGTCAGGATTCAGGTAAGCTGGTTTTTGTCCATCCTGCGCGTACAACCCTGTCACAGTTAGGAAGGTGGCAATCGCCATCAGTATTTGAGCGCTCGTTCTCTTCATCTCTGTCCTTCTTCGAACACGATTGAATGGCAAATCTCGATTTCGTAGCGTGAGTGCAAGCTTGTGCCACAGCTTCGACGCAACCGACTTCGTCATGACTGTACATCAAGACTGCAAGCGAAGAGATTATTACCTTATAAGGGGCGCGAAAATCTTTTGGTTCGCCCTGAAAAATGTAGAAAGTTTATCCAGGCGCGGATTTTAATATTTCGGTTAACATCTGGCAGCACCTCTTCGGAAGGATGAGCAGCAGGAGCGCGATCTCGACGTCGCAAGTTTTCAAACAGTGCTCCTCTTGAACAGAATAAGTGCTAAGGAGGAATAAGCCGCTCGAACTGGTCCCTCAAGTTTTTAAGTAGTACCTGCAATTTGTATGCGCTAGTCGGCAAGTAAAGGTGAAAATTAGCCGAAGAAGTTTTTTGGTCCAAACCGCCTTGGCCACTGCTTTACCAACGGCATTGGCAGGTCGTGGCTCCGTTACTAATAACGAAGGATCCATCCGTCGGCCACTTCTACTCTGGTACGACCAGCCCGCAGCCGAGTGGGTCGAGGCATTGCCCATTGGCAATGGACGCCTCGGAGCGATGATCTTTGGCAGAACAGCCCATGAGAGACTTCAGCTCAACGAAGATACTATCTTTGCCGGTGGTCCCTATGACCCAACGAATCCAGAAGCCCTACCTACCCTACCTGAAGCGCGCCGACTGATCTTCGCCGAACATTACAAGGAAGCTAGCGACCTCATCGGGGCGAAGATGATGGCGCAACCCATCAAACAGATGCCTTACCAACCGCTAGGCGATCTCAGGTTAGATTTCCCGGGACATGAAAGCGTTTTGAACTTTCGACGTGAGCTGGACCTTGACACTGCGATAGCCACTGTCACTTACGAAATAGGCGGTGTCAGATTCGCTCGCGAGTTTTTTTCGAGTCCTATCGATCAAGTCATCGTCGTGCACCTCACGGCAGATCGACCCAATCAGATTACTTTCAACGCCAGTATGTTATCGCCGCAACATTCAGTCGTGGCAACGGACAGAGATAATACTTTGATCCTGCGAGGACAAAACGGCGACGCGCATGGTGTTCAAGGTGCGTTGAGATTCGAGGCACGGTTAACTGTGACCGCGGAAGGTGGAAGCGTCGCGACTGAGAAGGAAAGCATCTCTGTTCGCAACGCTAATAGCGTCTTGCTACTGTTAGCTGCTGCAACAAGCTATCGAAGTTACAAAGACACGAGTGGCGATCCGGCGAAATTATCGTCCGAGAGTGTGGCGAAAGCGCGGCGAAAATCATTTGCACAACTACGTGCGACGCACACCGAAGAACATCAGCGACTCTTTCGTAGTGTCGATCTTAATCTAGGAACGACAGACGCAGCTCGACTTCCAACCAACTTGAGGCCAGCGGAGTTTTTAAAAGGAAATGACCCACACCTTGCAGAATTGTATTTTCAATACGGTAGGTACCTCTTAATTTCATCATCGCGACCTGGTACACAGCCTGCGAACCTACAAGGTCTGTGGAATGAGTCGATGAATCCGCCGTGGGAATCTAAGTACACCATCAATATCAATACAGAGATGAACTACTGGCCGGCGGAAGTAACTAATCTCTCCGAATGCCACGAGCCATTACTCCGAATGGTAACTGAGTTGGTTGAGACTGGAGCGCGGACGGCGCGGGTTCACTACGGAGCTAAGGGTTGGGTTTGTCATCACAACACAGACTTGTGGAGAGCAAAGGCTCCAATAGATGGTCCACTGTGGGGTTTCTGGCCTACGGGCGGCGCGTGGTTATGTACTCATCTCTGGAATCACTACGAGTTTAATGGCGATCAGCAGTTCTTGCGACGAGCGTACCCGGTTATGAAAGGTGCGGCTCAATTCTTTTTGGAGGCTCTTGTTGAAGAACCAAAGCATAAGTGGCTTGTAACCTGCCCGACGTTGTCGCCCGAAAACCAACATCACGCCGATGTTGCAATCTGTGCTGGTGCTACGATGGACATGCAGATCCTTCGCGATCTTTTTTCCCAATGTATTAAGGCGTCGGAATTACTTGGAATTGATCGCTCATTCGCAGACAGGCTTGCACTCACACGCGATCGCTTGGCTCCGATGCAAATTGGCAAAGCGGGACAGCTTCAGGAGTGGCTCGAGGATTTGGATCTGGAAGCACCTGAGCGCCAACATCGACACGTGTCACACCTCTATGGATTATTTCCCAGCAACCAGATCACTCCAGACAAAACACCGGAATTATTCTCCGCTGCTCGAAAGACTCTGGAGCTGCGAGGGGATGTCGGTACCGGGTGGAGTCTGGCATGGAAGGTAAATTTCTGGGCCAGATTACTCGACGGTGATCATGCTTACTTACTACTTAGGAAAGCGCTAACACCTGTGAATCAACCGGGTGTGAAAAGTCAAGGTGGTGGTGTTTATCCAAATCTCTTTGACGCACACCCACCATTTCAAATCGACGGAAATTTTGGCGCAACTTCAGGGATTGCAGAAATGCTCTTGCAATCGCACGCTGGAGAAATCCACCTTTTACCAGCGTTGCCCAAAATCTGGCCCAACGGGAGTGTGAAAGGCTTGAGAGCCAGAGGAGGTTTTGAAGTGGATATCAACTGGCATAACGGCCGGCTCACCAACGCTAATCTGCGTAGCGTTTGGGGAACGCAGACAAAACTTCGCTACAGAAACAACACCCGAACCGTCGTCGTACGTCGTGGCAAGAGCGTTCAGCTAAGCGAACGGCTCGAGTCTTCATAACGGATATAACTTGTCTCTGGTTGTGAGGTTCTTCTGGAGTGAGCAGGTTGATCAGCGTTACGGCTGTTCTAACCAACACTTGAGCTATTGACGGTATTGTGATGGGAATTCAGAAAAAGCAAAGCGTATTGGATACAAGTGCATATAGAAGATCAAAAACCCTTGAAAAACCCGCAATGGCTGCGACCTGTTTTAGTTTGAGTAGTTAACAATTTGACCAATCAAAAAGATCTATTTGGACGTCGCACATAGTGCGATAATCTTCTCTTGGTCCCGGTGCCTTCACAGTTTAAGAGGTAACTGGATTCGGCCGATCACGAGCTGACGCGTGTTTTGATCGTAATAGTCAGAAACTGCGAACGTGCTCCAGGTATAGCCAACGATTTCGTTGTTTGCGCTGGTATAGATTCGAAGAATGCCTTGTCCAACGCCATCACCGAAAGAGCTATCCGGCTTACGTCGAGTGTCCGTTTTACCATGACCCGATTCGCTGGAATCTATAACGCTTACTTCCCATTGCGCGGTTCCTTCAATCTCCGGTTTTGTTGGGTTGCGGCGCGACGGCACATCATTGACGATCATGATGTGTCCCGTGTTTTCGTTTGTTCCCGGAGGATAACGGATTGCAATGATGTCTCCAGGGCGCACGTTTCCAATTGAAGTGATCGAGCGGAAGTTCTGTTGTTGTGTGATTGCGTTGAAATACTCAGACGCTAGCGGACGGCGCTTCCCAAGCCATTTCTCAAAATCATTTGGGGTAATGCCATATGCACGTTCGAGTAGTACGTTGAGAAGTCCACTACAATCGACGTGACTCTGGTAGCCTTCCGCTCCATTCTCGCCCTTCCATGTGATGTATCCCTGTTTGTGCTGATAACTTGTATCTTCCGGCCGTAGCTCGCGGACTAGAACTCTAGCGAGATCGAGGTGAGTCGGTTTGTTCTGCTGTGCAACGCCACTGGGTATCAAAACACATAAAGCACAACCGAATATCAGAACGCATTGAACGAACCTGCGATTACTTCTCATGATTGCTTCCCCTCTATAACAGTGCCATTGATTACTGAGGCTGATCGATTTTTATGTCGGCCTCATAGTCGTAATAGCTAATTACCGACTTTGTATGAATCTGTCTTGCGCCAAGGTTAACGTCGCCTTCGCTTTCTGTCTTGCGCGGTAAACCATCAGCAGTTGCAACCCACGTCTTCGCGCTAATGTTGAAATCCTTGTTGTCAGGACTACCCAATGTGTACTGATAGATAGTCGTCGCAGTGCCGTTGATCATGTCCGAGCCAATGACCTTCACATCGACGCTCTTGGCAATCTCATCAACCACGTCAGGATTTCTAAATTGTTTGATGGTATCGCCTAGACTTGCTGGAAACTTTTGCCAGGGCGTGGCGCCCATCTTTACCCACGTGTCGTCACCGACCACGATTGTTTCTTGTTTGGTAGCAGCATGACTGGGAGTGGTCGTTTCTCGTGTCAGGTGAAAATGATCGGGCGCGACAAATTCGATGGTGGTCGTACTCGTGGTCCCACTTGAGGTCGTAGACTCGACTCGAGCCCGATATGACTTCGCGGCGAGCATCGATCGCATCGCCTTGGAAAGATCGTTTCGAGCATCGATGGTGTTACCGGCGGTCGTGTTTAGTCCAACTGGAACCGCACCATGACAAGCTACAGAGCCTAGAATTACACAAGAAATTAAGAAAAGCTTCATCGCTTTCTGCCCTCATTGTGGTGGAATGAATTTGAAATGGACATCATCAATCTGCACGTCAGCTTGCGGCTCAAAAGTAGTTGTAACGCGATCGATCCCGCCCGTGCCTTTGACTGTGTCCTCTAATACTTTGCGCACAAGCATGTTGTCAGCATCGACCCAGATAGTCGTGGGCCGCACATTTGTGACAGTCCCAGTCCCATAAGCTAATCCGACTTCGCCTACAAGCTTGTGACAACGGTGTCCATTAACCAGTTCAATCTGATCGGAGCTTAGGACTTTAAGATCTACAGTTGGACCATGCAATCCTGCCTGGGAAAAGAGCATTGGTGCGAGCTGCATTGCGGCATTCTTGGTTGGGAAAGCCCCAAGAGCAAAAGCCTGAGTTCCTTGACCCTTGGGATACGTCTCATGGACATTAGTTGACGACCACCACGTGTTGAAGTCGGCGTTATCAGCCCAGATTACGAAGCGTTCATCGGCAACGTTGGGATCTTTTTTGAACTCGAAGAAGTATTGTCGTGGTGCCCGGTAGAAGGTTGTGAACGTATGTTTTTCTACAACTAGTGGATCTGAATTTCCAAGAGCGTATTCCGTCATAACGGTGCCACTGTCTGAGTACGTTTTGAGTGCTGCATACTTGGCACGGCTTTGTTCTAGCACATCTTCAGGAGGTGACGCGTGAGAACCATTAGTCACACTGCTCACCAGGAGTAAACAACTGATCATTAAAAAACCTGCGATCGTGATTCGATGGCGGAGATGTCTCTTTGTGATCAGCTGCATTGCATCTACTCCTAGGGGCCGACGTTGGATTCCTTTAGTCTTGCGACCGCACCTATACACATCACAGCGACATACCTACGCATCACAGTATTGAGTAATACGTGTCACTTCATCTGTAACGGTAAGTTGGTTCCCATGCACCAGAGACCGTTCTTGCGGGTCACGCACGCGTCGCCCGCTTCACCGGTAAAGCCTGCTGAGAAGATTCCGTTGCCGCCGGGATCACTTACTGTGATGCTGCCGCCCCCGGGATGCTTATCGCTCTCAGACATGAATGCAATCGCGGATGATGCGTTGAAAACCGCGACGAGCCCTTTGCCTCCACCGTAGCTGCTGATGCCGGCAATTGGATTCTCGCCGTTGCCGTATACGTAGACCGATCCCTTTTCACCGTCTGCGCCTGACGCTCCCGCGAAAACCAATCGTTGACCTGCCTTTCTGATTGCCATTCCGAGTCCGGCATTGATTGCATTAATGGCGGTGTAGGTGTTCGCTTCACCGCTTTTCATAACCTTGACGATTCCACCGTTATCACTGGCTAATACCCCAGCGACGGGTTGTCCACTCTTGTCGTTGATCCACAGTTTCCCGTCCCCTGCATCAGATTGAATTGAGGCAACTGGCTTGTCGCCGGAACCGAAAACGTTCACTGCCCCAGCTTCGCCTTGAAGTTCAAGCGAGGCCGCCAATTTTTGGCCATCGCTGCGAAACACTTTTACGGCTCCTGAAGTCCCTTCCTCGGTACCAATGAACGTTGTTCTCTTTCCTGATTTATAGGTAGCAAATATTGCTGTGTTGGTAACTGCACCAAGAGCAGCGTATGTCTGCTCGTCCTCGGACGTTACGCGAAGCCTACCTCCACCACCCTCGATCGAAGTCGCCGAAAGATCTACTACGGGTTTGCCCGACACAGTGTAGACGTAGGCGCCCCTGGGGAGCTTCGTAACATCAGAGTCTTTGTCTTGTACGAGGAAGATCGTTTTTCCAGCACCGTCGACCACCTCGAATGGTGCTTTGAGTTTGGTTGCGACATCAGTGCCTGCGGCGGTACCTGTAGGTTGGTTTCCGGAAAAGGCACTCGTGGTCCAGAACGAGATAACTAGCAAAGCAACGAAAAATAGCCCAAAGAACGAGAGTACATTCGGTCGCAAGGCACTCCGTTTCTCCAGCTGTCGGATCTTGTACTGCGCGCTTCGAAGCTCATCGCTGATTTGATCAAGCTGCGCCTGCAGTTGAGTAATTTCGTCCGTCATCGTTCTCCTCCAATCGGTTTAGCTCAGCCACGCACTAACTCAACACGGCGGTTGTGCGCACGACCTTCGAGTGTGTCATTCGTATCCTTAGGACGCGAGGCTCCAAATCCGCTTGTCGTCAATCGTCCAGGTTCGATCTTGTATCGTTTGACAAGCGCGTCCTTTACCGCCGCTGCACGCCGGCGCGAGAGATCGAGGTTGTAATTATTGCTACCGATCCCATCGGTGTGGCCCTCGACCGAGAGCTTCCAATCGGAGTGCTTGTTTAATGCGTCAGCGATCTCTCTCAGGCGTGGCTCGGACTCCTCACGAATCTGGTCGCTGTTGAATGTGAAATAGATATCGTAGACATCGGCTCGGCCTGTTGAAGCCAGGCTCTTTTCCAACTGACCTGAGTCGGAATTCCCCGGTGAAGTAGGTGATTGCTGCCCAGCTTGTCCCGATGAGTCGCCTGCTGCGCTATTCCCGCAACGATAGGTGATCTTGATGACTTGCAACTTGTCTAGATCGCGGTTCAACTTCATGCCCGACTTCGCAAATTTCTCCACGTCTTCTTCCGGTATTGCATCGATGCCATAACGCCATTTCAAAGCGATTGGATTTGCCGGATCGTCGAAAAAGAAGAACTCGGTCTGGTCTCCGACGAGATCGCCCATAATATGGATTGTTGGTAGTTGGACCGGGATATTGTTCACGATAACAGGCAGCATCACCGGCCCAGGTTCTACGCGATGGAACTTGCCGATCATTTGATTATCGAAAACGTTTGGGTGAACTTCTCGATCCAATGAGGGTGTGCCTGTGAACGCTATGAAGAATCCGAGCTCGGCTTCACCTTTGGTTTTCAATTCATTCAGCACTGCGGTTGAGGTGCCAATGGCTGTCGTTCCCGGAATTGGATCAGGAAGTTGGTCGTAAAACTGTTGTTGATAAAGATTGGCGTTGGCCATGTCTCTCGTAAGAACAGTGCGGGACACTGTCGCTCGTTGCAGTTTCGGTTCATTGTCCATTAAGTCCTGAACCATTCGCTCTGATGAATACCTCAGGCGCACTTCTTGATCAGTCACTGATTCAATCGTCTTGATCGATTCGTAATCTCCGCCCATCTGACTGATTGCTGTAACGATCGTCAGTCCCGCGCACAACGGAATCCTTGAAATTGTTGTGCCCTGAGTTTGAGGATTGCGTGTCTCCCTGTTCGCGCGATTAAATGCGATGATTGGTACGGTCGCTGCGATTGATAACAGGCCACAACAGATTTTGGGAGCGATATTCATTTAGCTCTTGTGCAGGTAGTGCGATGACCAATGCTTTAGAACAATGGAGCAGTTCAAACAAACACTTCCAGTAATTAATTCCTTCAAGGTCCTCGCATTTCTCTTAACACAGATTTAGTTGCTACCAGGTCGATCCG
>Ga0134124_10005558_pt1 | contig 10126 bp, 6 predicted proteins | sample KB304_FD_96880 | JGI IMG/M metagenome (GOLD analysis project Ga0134124, IMG submission 96880) | Terrestrial soil microbial communities without Nitrogen fertilizer from Kellogg Biological Station, Michigan, USA - KB3-0-4 | ecosystem: Environmental > Terrestrial > Soil > Unclassified ... | reverse complement strand
GACGGTCGCCACGCGGCCGCGCGCCATCCTGCCCGCGACCGTGCCGCCGGCGACGTCGACCTGCGCCATGATCCAGCCGCCGAAGATGTCGCCGTTCTGGTTGGCGTCCGCCGGCATCGGCATGACGCGCAGCGCAGGCTGCTTGTCTTTCGGTAAAGACTCCATCTATTTCTTTGAAGCCAGGTACTGCAAAGGCCCGCCGCGGAAGGGAGCGAACCCGGTGCCGAAGATGAGCCCGGCGTCGACCAGGTCCGCGTCGGCGACAATGCCATCGCGCAGCACCGATTCGGCCTCGCGCAGGTAGGGCTCGATCAGCCGCTGCACCAGCGCGTCGTCGAACGCGTCGGGCTGACCCTTTACCGCCTTCCCATTCTCGTAGCGGTAGATTCCCTGGCCGGATTTCTTGCCGAGATGTCCGAGCGCCACCTTGTTGGCGAGGATCTTCGGTACCTCGGTCGTCCTGGCGAGCGCCTTGCCGGCGGCCAGGCAAATGTCCAGGCCGACGGTATCGGCGAGCTCGGCCGGACCCATCGGCATGCCGAACTGCTCCATCGCCCTGTCCAGCGTCTCGGGCTTGTGGCCCTCGTCGAGCATGCGGAAAGCGTTCTGCATGTACGGCCCGAGCACCCGGTTCACCAGGAACCCCGGCGAGTCCTTCACCGGCAGCGGCAGCTTGTCGATCTGCCGCACGAACGCCGCTGCTTTTTTTCCCAGGTCGGACCGGGTTCGGTCTCCAGAGACAATCTCGACCAGCTGCAGCTGAGGCACGGGATTGAAAAAATGAATCCCCACGAGGCGTGCGGGATCCTTGAGCGCGGTGGCGATGTCGGCGAGCTTGAGGCTTGAAGTGTTCGAAGCGAGGATCGCGTCGGGCTTGGCCATCGACTCGAGCTTCGCAAAGAGCGCGCGCTTTGCGTCGAGGTTCTCGAAGATGGCCTCGATGATGACATCGGCGTGCCGCGCCCCATCGCCCGCCACATCGGGAACCAGCCGGTCGAGCGCGTCGCGCACGCGCCGCTCGTCGCGCAGGCGCCGCTTGAAGAGCTCGGCCGCGCGCTTGACCGCGGGGGCGATGCGCTCGGGCGCCGTGTCCTGCAGCGTCACCGAAAGGCCGCGCATGGCGCAGATGGCGGCGATGTCGCCGCCCATGACCCCGGCGCCGACGATGTGCACGTGGCGCGCCTCGAAGTCGGCGACGCGGCCGAGCGACTTCATCCGCTCCTGCAGGAAGAAAATCCTGATCAGGTTCTTGGTGGTCGGATGCTCGACCAGCGACTCGACCGAGGCGGAAGGGTCGTGCGATGCCGCGAACGGATTGCCGTCGTACTTGCGCCACGACTCGAGCACTGCGTAGGGCGCGGGATAGTGCTCCCGGCGCGCGCGCTTGGCCACCTGCTTGCGCGCCTGGGAGGTTACGATCCCCCGCAGCGGGCGCGCGAGCATCAGACGATTCATGAAGCTCAGCTTCCTTTGGCGTGGAGCCTCGAGCGTGACCATCCGGGCCGCATTTTCGAGGATGCGCAGCGGCACCGCCTGGTCGACGAGTCCCATGCGCTTCGCGCGGCGCGCGTCGACGGCGCGGCCGGTCAGGATCATGTCGAGCGCGGCGGCGGGACCGACGAGCTTCGGCAGCCATTGCAGCCCATGCCACGCGGGCATGATGCCGAGCATCACTTCCGGCAGCGCGAAGCGCGTCTTGGGGTCGTCGAGCGCGACGCGGTAACGGCAGGCGAGGGCGAGCTCCACCCCGCCGCCCATGCAGAAGCCGTTCACCATTGCGGTGGTGGGAAAGGGCAGCTCGCGCAGCTCCTGGAACACGTCCCAGCCGAGCTTCACGAACGCGAGGCCTTCCTGCGGCGACTTGAAGCGCGTGAATTCCTCGACGTCGGCGCCGGCGATGAAGTTGTCCTTGCCCGAGCGGATGACCAGGCCCTTCGGGTTCTCGACGCGGATCGCGGCGAGCGCGCGTCCCAGCTCCTCCAGCGCCTCGCGCGAGAACGTGTTGGCCGACTCGCCCTCCTTGTCGAAGGTGAGCCAGGCGAGCCCGTCGCGGTCGGTCTCCCAGCGCCAATGCCGGGTGAACGTGGAAGCTCGGTCCATCAAGGGGGTCCCAGTCTACTTGCTTTCACAGCGCTTCCACGAGCATCGCCCCGCCGAGGCCGCCGCCGATGCAGATGCACGCGATGCCGCGTTTTGCGTTGTTGCGCTTCAGCGTCTTGAGGAGGTGCAGGACGATGCGCGTGCCCGAGGCGCCGACCGGATGCCCGAGCGCGATGGCGCCGCCGTCTACGTTCAGCTTTTCCTGATTCAGTTCTCCGAGGGGAGCATTCAAACCCAGTTCTTCACGGCAGTATTTTTCGTCGCGCCACGCCGCAAGGCACCCGAGCACCTGCGCCGCGAACGCCTCGTTGATCTCCCAGTAGTCGAGGTCGTCCAGGCCGAGACCGTGGCGCTTCAGGATCGGCGTCGCCGCGTGGACCGGGCCGAGGCCCATCTGCGCCGGGTCGAGCCCCGCCCATTCCGAGTCGACGATGCGGCCGATCGGCTGCAGGCCGTGCTTTTTGAGGGCCTCTTCCGACGCGAGCAGCATCCAGGCCGCGCCGTCGGTGATCTGCGAGCTGTTGCCCGGCGTCACGCTGCCGTACTTGCGGTCGAAGAACGGCCGCAGCTTCGCGAGCGCCTCCGGCGTGGCGTCGCGCCGCACGCCGTCGTCGAGGGGAAAGACTTTGCCGTCGCGGTCGTAGAGCGCCTCGACCTCGCCGCCGCCGGGCGCTAGCCTGCCTTCGTCCTGGGCCTTGGCGACCCGCTGGTGGGAACGGACTGAGAAAGCATCTTGTTGCTCGCGCGTGATGCCGAAGCGATGCGCGAGGTTCTCGGCGGTTTGGCCCATCAGCAGCCCGACCATCGGGTCGGTGAGGCCTTTCATGATGCCGATCACGGGCGCCAGCAATTGTTTCAACGGAAGCCGCGCGAAAAGAGCCAGCCGTTGGCCGGTCGTCTTTGCGGCGGCCATGTCGGAGAACCAGTGCACCATCCGGTCCGCGTACAGGAGCGGCGCGCGCGAGAGCGCGTCCACGCCGCCCGCCAGGACAAGCTCGGAGCGGCCGGCGAGGATGTTGTTGATGCCGGAGTCGACCGACTGCATGCCGGAGGCGCAGTTGCGCATCACGGTCCAGCCGGGGACCTTCTGTCCGCAGCCCATGCGCAGGGCCGCCACGCGGCCGATGTTCACCTCGTCCACGGAGGGCGCGGCGCAGCCGAGGATCACCTCGTCGAGCTCGTCGGGCCGAAACGGCTGGCGCATCAGCAGCGCGCGCCCCGCCTGCGTCGCGAGGTCGGCCGCGGCGAACGGGCCGGGGCGGTTCTTCGACTTGAGGAACGGCGTGCGCACGCCGTCGACGATGTAGACCGGTCTTGCGTACATGGCTAGGCGGCCTTCGCCGCTACGTGCGCCTTGCCGTCGAGGACCAGCTCGGCGCGGCCGAAGTCCTGCGGAAAATCGTCGACCTTGATCACCTGCTTGCGCAGCGCTTCCTTTTTCTCCCATTGAACGAGTTCTTGAGGGGTCAACACCGACAGGACATTTTCCAAACCCTGTTTCCGCGCTTCGCGCAATTTCCGGTCGATCGGCTCGCCGGCGACGGCGGCGAGGAACGCCGCCTCCAGCACGGCTGTGGCGTGCTCTCCCTTCGGTTGGTACATGCCCGCCGTAAGCCGGTCGCGCGTCGCGCCGGGCTCGAGCGCGATGCGGGCGCACTCGCGGTTACGGGAGTCGAGCGGCGGGCGCAGCCGCTTGCCGCTCGGGAAGACGGTCCAGCGCAGCAGCGTCGCCACCGCCTTGACCGGGAAATTCGACAGGATGCCCTCGATCGCTTCCTGCGCGCGGTGCAGCGCGTCGCGCACCGCCCAGCGCACGAGCGGCAGGTCCGCCTTCAGCCGGCCCTGATCCTCGTAGCGCTTCAGCGTCGCCGAGACGAGATACATCATCGAGAGCACGTCGCCGAGGCGCCCGGAGATCTTCTCCTTGCGCTTGAGCGCCCCGCCCATCGCCAGCATCGAGATGTCGGCGAGGAAGGCGAAGGCGGCGGAGAGGCGCGACACGTGGCGGTAGTAGTGCCTGGTGTCGGGAGCGGCGTTTCGCGGCGCTCGGGCGAGGCCCGGGAAAAGGCCGAGCACGAACGCGCGGATCCCGTTGCGCAAGACGTGCCCGGCATGGGAAGTGAAGGCGTCGTCGAACTCGCGCGAAGCTTCCTCTCCAAGCATCTCTTTCGCCGCGCGCATCTCGCGCAGCACGTAGGGATGGCAGCGGATCGCCCCCTGGCCGAAAATGATCAGCGTGCGCGTCAGGATGTTCGCGCCTTCCACGGTGATGGCGACGGGCGAGAGCTGGTAACCGCGGCCGATCCAGTTGTTCGGCCCGAGGCAGATGCCCTTGCCCCCCACGATGTCCATGCCGTCGTTCACGCACTGGCGCGCCCGCTCGGTCATGTGGTACTTCGCGATCGCCGAAAGGACCGCCGGCTTCTCGCCGAGGTCGACCGCGCCCGCGGTCATGACGCGGGTCGCGTCCATCATGTAGCAGTGCGCGGCGATGCGCCCCAGGGCTTCTTCGACGCCCTCGAGCCTGCCGATCGGCGTCTTGAACTGGCTGCGCACCCGCGCGTAGGCACCCACGAAGCGCACCAATGCCTTGGCGCCGCCGACGGCGGACGTCGGCAGCGAGATCGCGCGGCCAGCCGCGAGGCAGCCCATCAGCATCATCCAGCCCTTGCCCGCGTATTCGCGCCCGCCGATGATCCACTCGAGCGGCATGAAGACGTCCTTGCCGGAATTGGGGCCGTTCTGGAACGCGGCGTTGAGCGGCATGTGGCGCCGGCCGATGTTGACCCCGGGGGTGTTCGTCGGAACGAGCGCGCAAGTAATGCCCAGATCTTTTTCGTCCCCGATCAACCCTTCCGGGTCGTAGAGGCGAAAAGCAAGACCCAGAAGCGTGGCGATCGGCCCCAGCGTGATGTAGCGCTTGTCCCACGTGACGCGCATGCCGAGCACTTCCTTGCCCTGCCAGACGCCCCGGCACACCACGCCGTAGTCGGGGATCGAGGCGGCGTCGGAGCCGGCCTCAGGGCTGGTGAGCGCGAAGCAGGGAATTTCCAGGCCCTTCGCGAGGCGCGGCAGGTAGTGGTTCTTCTGCTCATCGGTGCCGTAGTGGAGGAGAAGCTCGCCCGGCCCGAGCGAGTTCGGCACCATCACCGAGATCGCGGAGGTGCTCGAGCGCGTGGCGAGCTTCTGCACCACCGCCGAGTGGCCGAGCGCGCTGAACCCCAAGCCCCCGTACTGCTTCGGGATGATCATCCCGAGGAAGCCCTTGTCCTTTACGTACTGCCACGCGCGCGGCGACAGATCCTGGTGCTCGTGCGTGATTTCCCATTCGTCGCACATCGCGCACAGCTCCTCGACCGGACCGTCGAGAAACGCCTGCTCCTCCGCCGAGAGTTTCGGCTCGGGAACGGCGAGCAGCTTCCCCCAGTCGGGCTTGCCGGAGAAGAGGTCGGCGTCCCACCACACCGTGCCGGCGTCGATCGCCTCCTTCTCGGTCTGCGACATTTCGGGAAGAATGCGGCGATACGCCGCGAGGATGCGGTCGGTGAGGAGCTTGCGGCGCAGCCAGGGCACGTTGAGCACCGCGCCGATCAAGATGAACGCCGCCGCAACGACGACGTTCGTGACGGTCGCGAAGCCGGCAATCACGCTCAACCAGTAGAGAAAGGCGCCTGCAGCGAGGGTCCACCAGCCGATGGCGAGGCCGAAAAAGCCGAACACGAAGAAGACGGCGATGGCGGCGAGAACGAATTCGAGCATGGAGGCTCCTAGGCGGCCTTGCGCACCGCGTGCTTGAGCGGCGCGGTCAGCCCGGCGGCGAGGAAGGCGGTGAGACGGTCTTCGAGCAGGCGCGCGTCGTGCCGGTCCTCGGGCTTGCAGCCCGCGATGAGCTGGACGGCGTCGGTGGCGGCGAGCGTGTAGGAGAGCGTGCCGAACATGAAGTGCATGCGCCACACCAGCTCCTCGGGCGGCATCTGGGGCAGCGCGCGCTCGAACGCGGTTTTGTAGCGCTCCATGGTCGGCGCATAAAGCTGGCCGATCAGGACGCGGATCGGCTTCGACGGCTCGGTGTAGCTGCGGCCGAGGAGGCGAATGAAATTGCGGCCGCCGCCCTTGGCATCCTCGATCATGCGCAGGCTCTCGCCGACGAACGCCCGGATGATCGCCTCGGGCGAAAGGGCCCTGCCCGCGGCCTCGATCGCGTCGAGCGCGGCGATCCGCGCGGCGTTCATCGGATCGAGGCGGCGGCGCAGCACCGCCTCGATCAGGGCATCCTTGGAGCCGAAGTGGTAGTTCACGGCCGCGAGGTTGACGTCGGCCTTGGCCGTGAGCTGGCGCATCGACGTGCCTTCGAAGCCGTGCAGCATGAAGAGCTCTTCCGCGGCGTCGAGGATGCGGGTGCGCGTCTCGTGCGGCGGCTTGACAGTGCGCAGGGATGAGGTCGGCATGGAGACAGTCCGGTTCAAACGAACGTTTGAACGATACCGGACTGCCGGACCCCGCGTCAAGGGGAGGGGCCCCGGCGGGAACGAGCTCTAGGCCTTGCTGGTCGCGGAAATCCGCCGGCGGATGAACGCCTTCTTCTCCGCCGGGTCTTCGATCTCGTCGGCAATCAGGAAATAGAGCTCCGACACGTCGCGCGCCTTGAGCGCCGCGCGCTTGACCACGACCTTCGCCACCGGCCCGAGGTACTGCGCAAGCTGGGCCTCGGCGCGGCTCAGGATCTCGGGCGAAATGGGAGCGCCGCTGGGTGGGCCGCTGGGCGAGGTGGGCGTGATGCTCGCCGGCTGCGACCTCGAGACCGGACGCGACTGATCGGCGAAGCGCCGCTCGAACTTGAGGCGCAGCCCGTTATGCGTAATGTCCGCGGCGAGGAGCTGGACCAGCTCGGCCGGGTCCTGGGCTTTCTTTGCCGCCTTCTTCACCATGACCGGCGCGATCGGGCCGACGTGCTGCGCGAGCTCGCGCTCGACCTTGTCCAGGAAGTTGGCGTCGAAGTGGACCGCGGGAGCTACGGAAGGCGGCGGAGGCGGCGGCGCGGGTTCCGCGTGCTTCAGCTTCGGCTCCATCGTGCCCGCGAGCGCCGCGCGCCATTCGTGGACGCTCTGGGGGCGGTCGTTCTCGTGCGGCGCGAGTGCCCAGTCGATCGCCGCGAGGAATTCGGGCCGGTAGCGGTTGCGGTCGCCCGCCTTCACCGCGGGCGGCAGCGTGTCCTCGCGCACCCGCGCCGCGGCCTCGAGCGGCCGTTGCCCGGTCACTACCCAATACAGCACGCCGGCAAACGCATAGACATCGCTCCACGGCCCCTGCTGCCCGTGCGAGTGGTATTGCTCGAACGGCGCATACCCGGGCGTGACGATGGCGGTGAGGTCGTCTTTGCCGTCCTGGCGCGCCGAGCCGAAGTCGAGCAGCACCGGGCTGCCGTCGTAGCGGACATAGATGTTGCCCGGCTTGATGTCGCGGTGCAGGTAGCCCGTGGTATGGACGACCTGCAGGCCGTCCAGCAGCGGCCCGGCGATCGCCATGATCTGCGCCTCGGGCAGCGGCCGGCGCGGCTTGATCCAGTCGGGCAGGGCATCGCCCTCGACGTACTCCATCACCATGTAGGCGCTGCCCTTGGCCTCGAAAAACCGCATCACCCGGACGATGTTCGGGTGCCGGAACGAGGCGATGGTGCGCGATTCGTCGAGGAAGCGGCGCTTCCCCCACATGAAATCCTCGCCGCTCTGCGTCGAATTCGGCGCCACCGACTGGTCGGGGTTGCGCACCGCGATGTCGGAGGGGAGGTACTCCTTGATCGCCACCCTCAGGTTGAGATTGGTGTCGATGGCGAGGTAGGTGAGTCCGAACCCGCCCGCCCCGAGCAGCCGCTCGATCCGGTACTCCTGGAGCGCGTAACCGGCGGGAAGAGCGGGCACCGCCATTTGCCGGCCTAAGCCTTGTCGATGAGGGCGATCGCCTTCTGCAGGCTGCGCCGCATGCGGTTGAACGCCTGGCCGAGCTGCGAAACCTCGTCGTGCCCCTTGTTCGAGAACTCAGGCATGTCGAGCCGGCCCTTGGAGATCATGTCGGCGGTGTGCGCGAGCTGCATGATCGGATGCACGATGAAGGTCGTCAGCATCACGTTGAGCAGCACGAAGAGCACGGCGAACACCACCGCGACGGAGCTCATGAAGGTGACGAAGGCGTGGTTGGCGTTGCGGATCGGCAGGTCCATCGGCACCGACACGATCTGCGTGGCGATGACCTCGTTCATCTTCCAGCCGAATCCGTGGTCCGGCCCGTAGAGCTTCACCATCGCCGGCGGCGCGATCTCGGCATTGGTGTGGCAGTTCAGGCAGGCGTCGTCGCGGATCTGGAGCGGCCGCGCGAGGTAGAGCGAGCGGCCGGTCGGCGTGTCGCGCACGCCCGAGATCTCCTTGAGCGGGCTGCCGTTGCGGAACGTGTTGAGGATGTCGCTCTCCCAGTCGACCGCCTTGTTGCGCGGGTTGGTCGGGTTGAACGCCGCTTCCTTGTACGAGTAGTCCGGATATTTCTTCTGCAGCAGGTGCATGATTTCGGTGGCGGCGAACGCCGGCACGCTTTCCGGCAGGAATTTGTCGGGGTCGTAGGGCAGCAACGGCCGCACCTTGCCGACGGTGTAGCCGCGCATGGAGAGCGCCGCCTCCATCATCACCCCGGCGTTGCGCAGCACCTCGTCCTGAGCGTTCTTGTGCAGCAGCTCGTACGACATGAAGCCGGCGACGCCCAGGCCGACGACGAAGACAAAGATCAACACCAGGTTGAATTTGAGCCGCAGACCCATGGCGTTCCCCCGCTCCCCTATTGTTGTTCCGGCGTGTTTGTTCCGGCGACAAAGCGCGCCGGTAATATTTCAGGGCAGCTTACACTGAAGTCGACGGCACGCTAGCGTACTAGGTCTCATCCTCCTATCAATGACATGGGTTTTATTCCTGAGTCGAAACCTGACGTGTGAGCAAACTTCGCCGCGTGGCATTTTTCACGCCGCGGACGCACTAGAATCGCGCGCTCGATGAAAGACCGGCTCAAGGGCGGAGAGTGGCGCAACGTCGCGACGCTCGCCCCCTACCTGTGGGAGTACAAGTGGCGCGTCGTGATCGCGCTCGCCTTCCTGGTGGTGGCGAAGCTGGCGAACGTCGCGGTGCCGCTCGTGATGAAGCGCCTGGTGGACGGCCTCGACGTGGCCACCGCGATCGTCGCCGTGCCGGTGGCGCTGCTCGCGACCTACGGCATCCTGAGATTCTCGACCACGCTGTTCCAGGAGCTGCGCGACGTGGTCTTCGTGCGCGTGGCGCAGCGCGCGATGCGGCGCATCGCGCTCGGCGTGTTCCGGCACCTGCACAGTCTGTCGCTGCGCTTCCACCTCGAGCGCCAGACCGGCGGCATGACGCGCGACATCGAGCGCGGCACCAATGGCATCTCGACGCTGCTCTCGTACCTGCTGTTCTCGATCCTGCCCGTGATCCTGGAGTTCGCGCTGGTGGCTGCGGTGCTCCTCAACAGGTTCGACTGGCGCTTCGCCGCAGTCACCTTCGGCGCAGTCGGGCTCTACATCGGCTTCACCGTGCTCGTCACCGAGTGGCGCATGGAGATCCGGCGCCGCGCCAACGAGCTCGACTCGAAGGCCAACACGCGCGCCATCGACAGCCTGCTCAACTACGAGACGGTCAAGTACTTCGGCAACGAGGAGTTCGAGGCGCGCCGCTACGACGAGAACCTGAGGAAGTACGAGGACGCGGCCACCAAGAGCGAGTCCTCGCTCGGTCTCCTGAACATCGGCCAGAGCCTGATCATCGCGGCGGCGGTCACCGCGCTCATGTACCTCGCCGCGCAGGGCGTGGTGGAAAAAGCCTTCACGCTCGGCGACCTCGTGCTGGTGAACGGCCTGCTGATCCAGCTCTACATCCCGCTCAACGTGCTGGGGATGGTGTACCGCAACATCAAGCAGTCGCTGCTCGACATGGACCGCATGTTTCGCCTCCTTTCGGCGCACCGCGAGGTCGAG
>Ga0134124_10005557_pt1 | contig 10127 bp, 10 predicted proteins | sample KB304_FD_96880 | JGI IMG/M metagenome (GOLD analysis project Ga0134124, IMG submission 96880) | Terrestrial soil microbial communities without Nitrogen fertilizer from Kellogg Biological Station, Michigan, USA - KB3-0-4 | ecosystem: Environmental > Terrestrial > Soil > Unclassified ... | reverse complement strand
GCCTTCGATTTCGGGCCGATGCCGGTTGGCCGCTACGCAATCTCGCTGTTCCATGACGAGAACGCCAACGGCAAGCTCGACAAGATGATGATGCTCCCGCGCGAGGGATTCGGCTTCTCGCGCGATGCGCCGGTCCGCTTCGGGCCGCCCAGCTTCGCCGCGGCCGCCTTCGCGGTGGACGGCGCCCCGGTCCGCCAGGTGATTCGCCTGCGCTACATGCTGGGTGGTTCGCCTCGGCGTTGAGGCCTTATTCGTCGCCTGCCGGTTGACCGATCGCGCAATGCTGGCCATCGGCTGGTCCATGGCCGATGGCAGCGACGATCCAGCCAGGCGGGACCAGCCCCCCACCGCGCAGCGCCCGGGCACCTTTGCGCCATTCGGGTTCGCCGCCTTCCGCAATGTCTGGGCGGCCAACACGCTGTCGCAGATCGGCGCCCAGATCCAGCTCGTCGGCGCCGGCTGGCTGATGACCGAGCTGACCAGCGAACACCGCATGGTCGCGGGGGTACAGGCGGCCAACGCCATGGCCATGCTGTTCCTTTCGGTTCCGGCGGGCGCCCTAGCCGACAACTTCGATCGCCGCCGGATCATGCTGCTGGCGAACTGGTTCATGCTGCTGGTCTCGGCGGTCCTTGCCGTTCAGGCCTGGCGAGGGCAGCTCACGCCCTGGTCGCTGCTTGGCTTCAGCCTGCTGGTCGGCGCGGGCATGACCATGCAGTTGCCGGCCTGGCAGGCTTCGGTCCGCGCTCTCGTCGACGGGCGGGTGCTGCCGCAGGCGATCTCGCTCAATTCGGTCGCGTTCAACCTGGCGCGGACCGTGGGCCCGGCCCTGGGCGGGATGATCCTCGCCGTGGCGGGGGTCTCGGCCGCCTTTGCGGTGAATGCATTGAGCTACGTCGCCCTTATCGCGGTGTTCGCACGGTGGCGGCCGCGAGCCCTGCCGCCCCGGCGTCAGCCGCTGCTCCCCTCGATAAGGGCCGGGCTGATCGGGTATGCCGCCTCGCCGCCGCTGCGGCGGCTGCTGTTGCGCGGCATGGCCTATACCTCCGGGGCCATGGCCGTTCAGGCCCTGCTGCCGGTCGTGGTGCGCAATCTCCATGGCGGGGAGACCGATTTCGGCGTGCTGCTCGGCGCTTTCGGGGTCGGCTCGGTCGCGGGCGCCATTTTCGCCCCGACGCTGCGCCGCCGCGCGGGAGCGGAATGGACCATTGCCGCGGCGACGGCCACCGTCAGCCTCGGCCTCGCCGGCCTGTCCGTCGCTTCCTCGGTGCTCGCCGCGCTCCCCTGTGTTCTCGTCGGGGGCATGGCCTGGGCCCTGAGCATGACGACCATGAACGTGAGCACCCAGCTCCGCGCGCCGGAAGACATGCTCGGGCGGATCATGTCGATCAACCAGGCCACCGTCCTCGGCGCCGCCGCCATCGCCGCCTGGGGGTGGGGAACCCTGGCCGATTTCGCAGGCCTGCGCAGGGCCCTTGGCATGGCGGCCGGCTACATGGCGCTGAGCGGCCTGTTTCTGCACTTTCTCGCCCCCATGCCCGCGCGCGGCGAGGGCGTGGTGCTGGGGCGCGCCTGAGCGGCAACCGGCGCAACTTTAACCCTTTTTCAACCATGTTGCGCCAAGACCGGTGCCCTGATCTATCAGGGAACTCGGGTAAATGGACAGGTTGCGCGGCGATTTCTCGGACTATGGCGATGCCGAGGGTTACGATCCGCTCGAGGACGAGATCGGCCATGAAGCGCCCCCGCCCTCCGTGGGGCAGGACGAGCGCCGCCTCCAGGTGCGCGCCTATAACCACTGGGCCAGCCTGCTGGGCGACCGGTCGTTCCCGCTGATCGGCGACCTTGCCATCGGGCAACTGCCCGATTTCGATCCCCATGCCGTTCTGCTCGATTTCGCCGAAGGGGTCGATCACCCGCTCGTGCGCTATGTCGGCCCGGCCCTCGCCGAGGAATCGGGCTGTGCCGGCCAGGCCCTGCGCCGGCTGGAAGACGTGCCCGGCCGCACCCTGCTGTCGCGCATCACCGATCATTACCTGCAGATCTTCGGCAACCAGTCGCCGGTCGGCTTCGAGGCCGAATTCGTCAACCAGCGCAGCCGCACCATTCTTTATCGCGGCATTCTGCTGCCGTTCTCCCGCGATGCCGAAAGCACCGGGATCGACTGCATCTACGGCGTGATCAACTGGAAGGAACTGGCCGACCAGCAGACCACCGACGAACTGATGCACGCAATCGACCGGGCTCTCACCCCGCGCGCGCCCTCGCGCCGCGATGCCGAGCCGCTGACCGAGTGGGCCGATGGCCCGGCCGACCTTGCCCAGGAGCCGCTCGACCTCGGCGCCTTCTCGCTCGACGAGCCAACCGGGTGGAATTCCACCGCGGAAGCCAGCCTTGCCGATATTCTCGCCAGTGCGCGCGATCTGGCCCACCAGGCCGCCGCCGCCGGCGAGCGCAGTCGCCAGGCGCTGTACGAGGCGATCGGCCGGGCCCATGAATTTGCCCTCGCCGCCGACGCCGATCCGGAGACCTTGCACGAACTCGTCGCCGATGCCGGGCTCGTCATGCAGGAGCGCGCGCCGTTGATCCCGCTGGTCAAGCTCGTGTTCGGGGCAGACTACGACAAGACCCGGCTTACCGAATATGCCACCGTCATCGCCCATGCCCGCCGCATTGCCCTGCCGGGCGGCGAACTGGCGCGGTTCCTCGCCGTCCAGCCGGGCGGGCTTAAGGGCGTGGTCCAGATCGAACGCCGGATGCGCCGCGCCGCCTCGGGCGAACCGCAGGTTCCCGCGCGTGACCGGCTGGCCTTCCGCCTGCGTCAGTTGCCGACCCGTTCGCTCGACACCTTGTCTGCCGAAGGGGAGGAGTTTGCCCTCGTCCTTGCCCGGCGCACACCGGAAGGCCGCGTGGTCATGCTTGGCGAAGTCGCCGATCCGGGGTTGGTGGAGCGCGCCGCGCGCAAGCTGCTCGACTGAGGCCTCGCCGATAGGGCGCGCACCCCGCCCGTAAACCGGCTATGGCCTCGGCCATGGCCAGTTTTCACATGAGGTTCAGGCGCGCGGGTGATGGTGCGGCGGCAATGCACCCGCCTTCTTCGCCCCCCTCCGCCCTGCGCCTGCTGCGCCTTGCCGCAGCCTTCCTGGCCCTGGCGGTCTTCATCGCCCGCCCGGCCGCCGCCCAGTCGATCCTGCGCGATGCGGAAACCGAGGCCCTGCTGCACGACATGGCCAATCCGCTGGTCAAGGCCGCCGGGCTGGATCCGCGCAATGTCGATGTCGTCCTCGTCGGCGACAACACGATCAACGCCTTCGTCATGAACGGGCAGACGGTCTACCTCAATGCCGGCCTGATCAACGCGGCGGATAGCGCCAACCAGGTCCAGGGCGTCATCGCTCACGAACTCGGCCACGTCACCGGCGGCCATGCCATCAGCGGCGAACAGGGGGCCAAGTCCGCCGGTACGATCAGCCTGCTCTCGCTGCTCATCGGCGCTGCGGCCATGGCCGCTGGCGGGGGCGATGCCGGCATGGCGGCCATCATGGCCGGGCAAAGCGCGGCCATGGGCAAATACCTCGCCTTCAACCGGGTCCAGGAAGCCCAGGCCGATGCCGCCGGGGCCACGTTCCTGGCCAAGTCCGGCATCAGCGGTCGCGGCTCGATAGAGTTCTTCAAGAAGCTCGAGGCCGAAGGCTACAAGCGCGGCTACAGCCAGGCTGACCAGGACCCCTTCATGTCCACTCACCCGCTGGAGAGCGACCGCATCGCCCTGCTGGAGGAAACCTACAAGAAGGACCCGGCCTGGAACCGCCCCAGCGATCCCGTGCTGGAAGCCCGCTTCCGCCGGGCCAAGGCCAAGCTCTACGGCTACCTGGCCGAACCCGAAGCCGTGCTCGCCGCCTATCCGGTCAGCGATACCTCGGTGCCCGGACGCTACGCCCGCGCCTATGCCTGGCACAAGCAGGCGCTGATGGACAAGGCAATGGGCGAGGTCGACGCCCTGCTGCAAACCGCGCCGGCCGATCCCTATTTTCTCGAGCTCAAGGGCCAGATCCTGCTCGAATCCGGCAAGCCCGCCGAAGCCCTGGCCGCCTTGCGCCGGGCGACCGAGCTGACCGGCAACCAGCCGCTGATCGCCACCACCTTCGGCCACGCCCTCGTCGCTACCGAGGATCCGAAGAACCTTGCCGAAGCGCAGCGCGTGCTCAGGGCCGCGGTCGCGCGTGATCGCGAGAATCCCGATGCCTGGTACCAGCTTGGCGTGGTCTACAACGCCAATGGCGATGGCCCGCGCGCCCGGCTGGCCAGCGCCGAGCAGCAGGTCCTGCAGCAGCAGTGGCCGCTTGCCCTCGGCAGCGCCGAAACCGCGCTTTCCGGGCTGCCGACGGGCTCTGCCGATGCGATCCGCGCACAGGATATCGCGATGCAGGCCCGCGCCGAGATTGAACGGCGCAAGAAGCGCAAGTAAGCCAGCTGTCATGGCCAATTTCACCCGCAACCGCGCGTTCTTCGTCAATGCCGCCGTCGCCCTCGCCTTCGCCGCGATCGGCGCCCTTGGCGGGTGGGTGTGGGAATCCCACCGCATCGGTGCCGATCCCGCCGCGCGCCTCGCCGGGGAAGATCGCGCCGCGATCGAGCAGGTGATCCACGATTACCTGATGGCCCACCCCGAAGTCCTGCCCAAGGCCATGGCCGAGCTGGAGCGCCGCCAGAACGCGCACCAGCTCGCCAGCGTGCGCGGCGATGTGGAGCGGGCCGTGCCCGGCGCGGTGCTCGGCAATCCGCAGGGCAAGGTCGTCCTTGTCGAATTCACCGACTATGCTTGCGCCTACTGCCGCAAGAGCCTGGGCGACGTCGATGCGCTGATCGCGGCCAATCCCGATCTCAAGGTGGTGGTGCGCGAGCTGCCGATCCTCACCCCGGAAAGCGCCGATGCGGCCAAGATGGCCCTCGCCGCGGCCGAGCAGGGCAAATATGCCGAGTTCCACAAGGCCATGTTCGCCAGCGCCCGGCCAAATGCCGAAACCATTGCCGCTGCCGCCCAGGCCGCCGGCCTCGACATGGCCCGGGCCCGCGCCGTCATCGCCCGGCCCGAAACCGAGGCCGAACTGGTCCGCAACCTCGATCTCGCCAAGACGCTGGGCTTCACCGGCACGCCCAGCTGGGTCATCGGCGATGCCCTGCTGACCGGCGCGGTCGGGCTGGACCAGCTGTCCAAGGCGGTGACCGAAGCGAGATCCTGATGGGGTGTGCCCTCCACATCCGTGGAGGGCTTGCAGGCCGGTGCCGCAAGGAAACCGGGATGGGCTTTCCGCATTCAGCAAAGTTGCGCTAGAACCCGCCCATGGCCGTCCTGCCGTTCCACCCCACCCCGTTCTTCGCCAACAAGAACCAGGCCTTCTGGCGCCTCCAGGCGGTCGGCTGGGGCGGGGCGCTGCTGCTGCGCGCCATGTCGTCGATCGCCAATGGCCAGCCCGCCTCGTTCCTCGTCCTCGTGCTGATCGCCACGGTCACCGGCTTTTCGATCTCCCTGATCCTCTCGGTCATCTACCGCCTGCTGATCAGCCAGCGCGCCCTCGTCACCTGGGGGGTCACCGCCCTCGTCCTGCCGGTGGCGGTCACGCTCTACGCCTTCATCGATGCCTGGGTAATCGGGCTTTACCGGCCGGAGAGCGGCGCCAGCTTCGCGCAGCTGCTGATCGGCGTGTTCTACCTCGACATGACCCTGCTCGCGGCATGGTCGGCGCTCTACTACGCGATCAACTTCTACCTCCAGATCGAGGAGCAGAACGATCAGCTGATCCGGCTGGAAAACCAGGCGACCCAGGCCCAGCTGGCCATGCTGCGCTACCAGCTCAACCCCCATTTCCTGTTCAACACGCTGAACTCGATCTCCACCCTCGTCCTGCTCAAGCAGACCGAGCCGGCCAATGCCATGCTCAGCCGGCTCTCCGCCTTCCTGCGCTATACGCTGGTGAACGAGCCCGCCGGGCGGGTCACCGTCGTGCAGGAAGTGGAAACCCTGAAGCTCTACCTCGATATCGAGCGCATGCGCTTCGAGGAACGGCTGCGCACCACCTTCAACATCGACGATTCCACCCGCGCCGGCCTGCTGCCCTCGCTGCTGCTTCAGCCGCTGGTCGAGAATGCGATCAAATATGCCGTGGGCACGCAGGAGAGCGGGGCCGAAATCACCATCACCACGCAACTCGTCGGCTCGCTGCTTCGCATCACCGTCTCCGACACCGGGCCGGGATTGCAAAACACCGCCGCCGACAACAGGCTGTCTGGCGTGACTTTCGATGGCGGCGAACCCGTGTCCACCGGCGTGGGCCTTGCGAACATCCGCGACCGGCTGGCCCAGGCCTATGGCGACCGGCACCGCTTCGAGATCATCGATCCGCCGGAAGGCGGGTTCACCGTCCTGATCGAAATCCCGTTCGAACGCCGCGAACCCGCGCCTGCGAGCGCGGCGGCTGCCCGCCCCGCGCTCGCGGCGGGTTGAAACCAATCGCCGCGCCGCCCGTATGGGAGGCACGCAATACAAGGTGAGGCATGACCATTCGCACAATCCTCGTCGATGACGAGAAGCTAGCGATCCAGGGGCTCCAGCTCAGGCTCGAGAAGTTCCCCGACGTGGAGGTGATCGACACCTGCTCCAACGGGCGCGAGGCGATCCGCAAGATCAAGACCGAAAAGCCGGACCTCGTCTTCCTCGACATCCAGATGCCGGGGTTTGACGGTTTCTCCGTGGTCAAGGGCGTGATGGAGATCGAACCGCCGCTGTTCGTCTTCGTCACCGCCTATCAGGAGCACGCCGTCCGCGCCTTCGAGGCCAATGCCGTGAATTACCTGATGAAGCCGGTCGACGAGGACAAACTCGCCGACACGCTCGACCGCGTCCGCACGCGCCTCGCCGAAAAGCGCAGCGCGGAGGAGGCGGAAAAGCTCAAGAACGTCCTCGCCGAAGTGGCGCCCGATGCCATCGACCAGATGCCCGAGGACGAAGGCGATGCCGCCGCCCTCGGCGCCGGGCGTTACGAAAAGCTCATCAACATCAAGGATCGCGGGCAGATCTTCCGCGTCGATGTCGACAGCATCGAGCATATCGAGGCCGCGGGCGATTACATGTGCATCCGCACTGCCGACAACAGCCTGATCCTTCGCGAAACGATGAAGGACCTCGAACGCCGTCTCGATCCGCGCGTGTTCCAGCGCGTCCACCGCTCGACTATCGTCAACCTCAACCAGGTCCGCCAGGTCAAGCCCCACACCAACGGCGAATGCTTCCTCGTGCTCGGTTCGGGGGCCCAGGTGAAGGTTTCGCGCTCCTACCGCGACGTGGTGGCGCGCTTCGTTCACTGATCCGGGGTTGCGCTGACGGCGGTGGTCGGCGAAATGCCGAGCCCATGACCTTCGCCATCCCCGGTTTCGACCTCGCCGCCTTCGTCGCCGCCACTCTCGCCGAGGATCTTGGCGAAGGCTGGCCCGGCGGCGGCCGCGATGTCACCAGCGAGAGCGTGATCCCTGCGAACGCCCGCTTTGCCGGGGTGATGGACAGCCGCGATGCGATCGTCGTCTGCGGCCTGCCGATCGCCGCGGCCTTCTTCCGCGCGCTCGATCCGGCGGTCGAGATCGAGATCCTGCATGAGGAAGGCGCCCGCGTCCCCGCCGGGACCGAGCTGATGCGCCTGTCCGGCAAGGCCCGGGCCATGCTCACCGCGGAACGCAGCGCCCTCAACACGGTCCAGCATCTCTCCGGCGTGGCGACGATGACCCGCCAGTATGTCGATGCCATGCAGGGTCACGCCACCCTGCTCGATACCCGCAAGACCATCCCCGGCCTTCGCCACCTCGAAAAATACGCCACCCGCACCGGGGGCGCGAAGAACCACCGGCTCGGCCTGTGGGATGCCGCCATGATCAAGGACAACCATATCGCGGTCGCCGGATCGATCGGCCAGGCCGTGGGCGCAGCGCGCGCCGCCGGGGTCGAGGTGATCTGCGAGGTCGATCATCTCGGCCAGATCGAACCGGCCCTGGCGGCCGGGGCGGGTCACCTGCTGCTCGACAACATGGACCCCGCCATGCTGCGCGAGGCCGTCGCCATCGTGAACGGCCGGGTGCCGACCGAGGCTTCGGGCGGCGTCCGCCTCGATACGATCGCCGCGATCGCCGCTACGGGAGTTACCTACGTCTCGGTTGGCCGCCTCACCCAGTCGGCTCCGGCTGTCGATATCGGGCTGGATTTCACCCCGCTGTGAAGGCCCTCGCCGCCGGCCTCCTGGCGCTGCTGCCCACGCCGGCACTGGCCCAGGCCTACCAGTGCAGCCTGCCGCCCCGACTGGCGCCGCTGCCCCCGGTCAGGCCCGACGGACCGGTGCGGCGCACGCCCATCGCCGGTTATAGCCTCGCGGTCTCGTGGTCGCCCGAGTTCTGCCGGCAGGATCGCGATCCCGCCTCGGTCCAGTGTTCCGGGCGCAACGGCCGGTTCGGCTTCGTGCTCCACGGCCTCTGGCCCGAAGCGCCTGCCGGACCGCCGCCGCAATGGTGCGCGTTAACCCCGCGCCCGCAGCCCGAAACGGTGCGCCAGGCTCTCTGCGCCACGCCGGTGCCGTGGCTGATCGAGCACGAATGGGCCAAGCACGGCTCCTGCATGGCCCAGTCCCCCGAAGCCTACAGGGGCATTGCCCGCCACATCTGGGCAAGATTCAAATGGCCTGATGCCGACCGCCTGTCGCTGCGCCCCGGTCTCACCGTGGGTGACCTGCGCGAAGGCGTTGCGCTGGCCAATCCCGGCCTCCCGCGCGCATCGATCGGAGTGGTGCTGAGCGAGCAGGGCTGGCTGCGCGAACTGCGCATCTGCCACAATCGCCAGTATCGGCCCGCCGCCTGCCCGCGTGCCGCCTGGGGTCCGGGCGATGGAAAACCGCTGAAGATCTGGCGCGGGCTCTAGATCACGCTCTAGCGTTTCGCCGCGAAGAATTCCCGCAGCAGGCCCGATGCCTCGGCCTCGCCCATGCCGGAATAGACTTCGGGCCGGTGCAGGCACTGTGCCTGCTCGAACACCCGCGCCCCGTGTTCCACCGCGCCGCCCTTGGGATCGGGCGCGGCATAATAGACCCGCGCGATCCGCGCATGGGCAATGGCCCCCGCACACATCGCGCAGGGCTCCAGCGTCACCCACAGCTCGCAGCCATCGAGCCGCTCGTTGCCGAGCCTTTGCGCGGCCCGCCGAATCGCCAGCAACTCGGCATGGGCTGTCGGATCGTGGAGCGTGCGAGGCTGGTTGTGCGCCATGACGACCACTTCGCCGTCCTTGACGATTACCGCCCCGATCGGCACTTCGCCCTCGCCTGCCCCCTTGCGCGCCTGTTCCAGCGCCAGGCGCATCGGTTCGGGAAGGGGCCACCGGGTCATGGTGCTGCGCTAGGACCGGCACGGGTGCGCGGCAAGCGTGTCTTTGTCGGGTACGCCCTCCACATCCGTGGAGGGCTTGCGGGACCGGCCCGCTCCCCGCAAGGCAGATGCCAGCCTGCCGGTCCCTGCACGATGACTCCAACTTGACCTTGGGGGGGTGAATCGGTAAGGGCGCGCTTCTTCAAGTTTTCGGCCCCTGTTCGGGCACCAGATTCTGTAGAGAGCAAAGCCATGTCCCGTATTTGCGAACTGACCGGCAAGGGCCGCCAGGTCGGCCACAACGTCAGCCACGCCAACAACAAGACCAAGCGCGTCTTCTTGCCCAACCTGCAGAACGTCACGCTGCTCTCGGAAGGGCTGGACCGCAGCTTCAAGTTCCGCGTGTCGACCCACGGCCTGCGCTCGGTGGAGCACAATGGCGGGCTGGACAACTGGCTGCTGAAGACGGCTGATGCCAAGCTTTCGCCCCGCGCGGTGAAGGTGAAGCGTGAGCTGGCCAAGAAGGCCGCCGCCGCCGCCTGATTCGCCCCTGCGGCGAACAACGATGGACGCGCCGGGCAACCGGCGCGTTTTTTCGTTTTGGCGCAAGGCATTGCGCCGATTGTTCCGGCCAGGCGTTTACGTCTCTTTCACTATCCTTCGGCATAGATGGCGACGGACCCTGGGGGCTACCAGGAGTGAGTTCGCCATGACCAGCACCCTGCAGG
>Ga0134124_10005556_pt1 | contig 10128 bp, 8 predicted proteins | sample KB304_FD_96880 | JGI IMG/M metagenome (GOLD analysis project Ga0134124, IMG submission 96880) | Terrestrial soil microbial communities without Nitrogen fertilizer from Kellogg Biological Station, Michigan, USA - KB3-0-4 | ecosystem: Environmental > Terrestrial > Soil > Unclassified ... | reverse complement strand
TTCGGAATGAACGATGATGCAAGGCGCGACGCGGAACTGCGGAGTATCGCCATCAAGGCGGCCATAGACTACTACGATTTCAAGCACAAGGAGCGAAAGCCGTTTGTGCCGGGAGATCGTATTCACTATGCGGGACGGTTGTTTGATGAAAAAGAAATCTCAGCACTTATCGATTCGTCACTGGATTTCTGGTTGACTGCCGGCAGGTATGCCGACAGTTTTGAAAAAAATTTGGCGTTATATCTGGATATCAAATTCTGCTCGCTTGTTAATTCTGGGTCGTCAGCAAATCTTTGCGCATTTCTTGCGCTTACTTCTCCTCTTCTTGGTGAGCGCAGAATAAGACGTGGAGATGAGGTGATTACAGTTGCTGCCGCTTTTCCGACAACCGTGGCGCCAATTATTCAGTTCGGTGCGATTCCGGTATTTGTTGATGTGGAACTGCCAACATACAATATTGATTGCTCCAAGCTTGAAGATGCTCTGTCAAAGAAGACAAAAGCGATCATGCTGGCGCATACATTGGGAAATCCGTTTAACCTGAAAGCAGTTAAGGATTTCTGTGACCGCCACGGCCTCTGGCTCATCGAAGACAACTGCGATGCGCTTGGCTCTCGCTACTGCATTAATGGAGAATGGCGCTTTACGGGGACAATAGGACATTTAGGGACGTCAAGCTTTTATCCTCCCCATCATATGACCATGGGAGAGGGTGGTGCGGTGTACACAAATGATGTTGTTCTCAGAAGGCAAGTTGAGTCTTTCCGTGACTGGGGGCGCGATTGCTGGTGCAAAGCCGGCAATGATGATTCTTGTGGTAAACGGTTTACGCAACAGTTTGGCGAACTTCCGCTGGGATATGATCATAAATACGTTTATTCAAACTTTGGCTATAATCTAAAGCTCACCGATATGCAGGCTGCAATAGGCTGTGCCCAGCTCGACAAACTGCCCGGATTCGCCGAGGCACGAAAGAAAAATTGGTGCAACCTGCGTGATGGCCTGGCGCATCTCGAAGAGTGGTTTATCCTGCCCGAAGCAACCGAAAACGCCGATCCCAGCTGGTTCGGTTTTCTCCTTACCGTACGGGAAACTGCCGGATTCACCCGGGATCAAATCCTTAACTTTCTTGAGTCAAACAATATTCAAACCAGAACTTTGTTCGCGGGAAATCTTGTCCGGCAGCCCTGTTTCGACGAAATGAGAGCCAAAGGAGAGGGTTTCAGGATTGCCGGAGATCTTTCGGTCACTGACATGATTATGAACAACACGTTCTGGATCGGTGTTTATCCGGGTCTGACTCGGGAAATGATTGATTACATGATCGATATGATCTCGGCATTTGTCGCAGAGAAAAGGGGCTTATAGAGGTGTTCAAGCTTCATGAAACAGGGATAGCCGACTGTTTTGAGATTGACTGTCCAACCTTTCGGGATGAGCGAGGTTCTTTCGTTAAAACATTTCACCAGGATGCTTTCTCAGAGTTGGGCCTGGCGACGCATTTTGCAGAAGAATACTATTCAATGTCCCGAAAGAATGTGTTGCGGGGATTGCACTTCCAGCTGCCGCCCATGGACCACGAAAAACTGGTCTACTGTCTTTCCGGAAGCGTGCTGGATGTTGTGCTCGATATCCGGGTCGATTCGCCGACGTTCGGCGAGCACCGATTGGTTGAACTGAGTGCTGACAAGGGGAACATGGTCTACATGCCACGTGGCATTGCCCATGGTTTTCTGGTTACGAGTGACCATGCAGTCATGCAATACAAGGTGACATCGGTATATTCTTCGGCCCATGATTCTGGGATTTTGTGGGATTCAGCGGGGATTCATTGGCCGGCCTCACGTCCCATCCTGTCGGCACGGGATAGTTCTTTCCCAGCATTTGGCGATTTCATCTCCCCGTTTACACTGGCAGGCGACAGAAATGCCCGATAATTCCAAAAGATATGTCGCTCTTCTTACTGGCGGCACCGGCTATGTTGGCTCACGTCTGCTGATTCATCTCACACATTCGGGGTGGCAGGTCGATGTGGTTGTGCGTCCTGACAGCGACCTGTCCCTGCTTGCCCCTTTTGCCGATTCAATTAGGGTGCATCTCCACGACGGATCGACCGAGTCGATGATACGCATTGTTGCAGAAAGCAGACCCGATGTCGTATTTCACCTCGCGTCTCTTTTTCTTGCGCAACACAGCCCAAGGGACATCGAGCCATTGATCAATAGCAATATCCTCTTCGGGGCACAACTTCTCGAGGCGATGAAGCTGAATGATGTCAGACGTCTTGTCAATACCGGTACATCCTGGCAGCATTATGAAAACCGTGACTATAGTCCGGTTTGCCTCTATGCGGCCACAAAACAGGCTTTTGAGCAGCTTGTGCAGTATTATGCCGAGGCCGCTGCACTGCAGACGATATCTCTGCTTCTTTTTGATACCTATGGCCCCGATGATCCACGAAAAAAACTATTCACCTTGTTGCGTCAGGTCGGGAGGGAAGTGACGCCATTTGCCATGTCTCCCGGCGAGCAGCTGATCGATCTGGTGTACATTGATGACGTGGTGCGTGCATTTGTTATGGCTGCTGAGCGACTCATGGCCGACAGGGTCGTCATGCCCGAACATTATGCAGTTTCATCGGGCACCCCCTTGAAGTTAAAGGAGTTGGTCGGGCTCTATTGCAAGGTCACCGGCAGTAACATCCCGATTGAATGGAGTGGGCGGCCGTACCGGTGTCGCGAGGTCATGACTCCGTGGACAGGCGGTGAGACTCTGCCGGGATGGGCGCCGCTGATTGGCCTGGAGCAGGGTATACGGCTCATGGAGAAATTGGTGGAAGGGGACAATTTATGAAACTGCTCTTGATATATCCAGGACTTGTTGAGGGTTTTAATTCCTATAATCGGGGAAGTGACTGGTTTAACCATGGTGTTGGGATCATCAGCACAATTCTCAAGCAAGATGGGCATGAGCTGTCATATATAGATTGCAGGAAACTCAAAGGGTGGGATGAATTTACCTCGATTATTACTGCAACTGATTTTGAAATGGCCCTCATATCAGTTGCTACAGTTGATTTCGATGCATCGAAGAATATTGCCTCGATAATAAAAAATAAGAACAGTAATCTCAAGGTCATGGTTGGCGGGCCTCATCCCACCCTCATGACTGACCAGACAATGCAGGCAGAGAGTTTCGATTACATTTTCACCCATGAAGCTGAGGTGACCTTGCCCCGTTTATTGAGGGATTATCCGGACATCCCGAGGTTGACAAAAGGGGAGATGCCCATGGATCTTGATGCACTTCCCTACGTCGATCGCTTGTTGGCACCCCATGGCGAGACCCCATGGTTTTCCGGTTTGGTCAAGCCATATTTCTCATTAACTGCCTCAAGGGGGTGTCTTTACAAATGCACATTCTGCCAACCGGCCGAACGCGCTGTCTTTGGGGATAAAGTACGCAAGCGGAGCGTAGACAATATTCTCGACGAAGTTGAGTATCTTAGCCGTGAATTCGATATGCAGTCATTCATGATTCATGATGACTGCTTTACGCAGTACTACTCCTGGGTGGAGGAGTTTTGTGCTAAGAAGAAGCAACGCGGCCTGACTCAGCCTTTTGTCTGCCAAAGCAGAGCAGATATTATCTGTTCTCGCCCGGATATCATGAGGAAACTGGTAGACGCCGGATTAAGGTGGGTTCTGATCGGTTTTGAAAGCGGCAGTGATCGAGTTCTCGACTTGATAAAAAAGGGAACCACTGTGGAGCAAAATATCGAAGCCGGCCGGATATGTAAAGAACTGGGCATCAAAATCCTTGCAAATTATATGTTCGGACTGCCAACTGAAACAAAGGAAGAGATGAGGCAGACCGTTAAAATGATGCGGGAGATAGGTCCTGAGATATATAGTCCGGCAGTTTTTACCCCTGCTCCAGGTAGCGACTTGTATACGTATTGCTTTGAACATGATCTCATCATTATTGATTCATCGGAAGGGTACCGTCGTAACGCTGACAGTGGTGAAAAAATAAGAGGTGTGGACTACAGCTTTGTTACACGAATGGCCTATGAAAGCATGTATGGCAAAGCTCGCGGGTTATTGTGGTGGCTGAAATCAAGGATGAGAGCCAAATTTAAAATCACCCAGAGAATCAGGAAGATTAAGACAATAATAGCGAGAGAAATCAGCGAGTGACAGTGTGAGTTCTGAGATAGGGTCAAGAATAGCAAAAAATTCATTTTATAATGTTATCCGAACATGCATTACACTTCCGATTACTTTAGTGATAACGCAATACATAATCAAGCAGTTAGGCACAGAAGAGTTTGGTGTGTGGGTACTTGTTGGGGTTATTTCATCGTATGCACAATTGAGCGATTTCGGGATTACAGAAAGTCTTGTCAAGTTTATTGCGGAGTATAAAGCTAAAAATGATTATATACGGCTTAACCAAGTAATAAACACAGCTTTATCTATGTACTTGATTGTGGGTACCATATGTTGCTCACTGTTTTTAATTGCCATTCCATTTATTGTTACAACTGTTCTTAATATTCCTCTGAAAATGCAGGATACGGCGATATATATTTTTAATATCGCGATTGCATTGTTTTTAGTGAATTTGCTGATGGGCATCTTCGGTTCTCTCATCATTGGTTTCCAGAGGATGGGATATAGTAATTTTATTAATGTTTTGTCCGTAAGCCTGACTGCTCTGGGATCGGTTTATTCAGTCAGCAGAGGGTACGGACTGAAGGGGTTGATATCCACCAATGCTTTGGTTGTCGGGGTCACAGTCTGTTCAAACGTGCTGGCTGCACGGCACCTCTTTCCGGAGCTACGGATCAATCCGGTTAGATATTTTTCCCGTGACCAGGCTTCCTCTATCATGTCATTCAGTTGGAAAGTGCAGATTTCCAATATGACGCAGCTGATGATATTCCAGGCGGATAGGGTGCTGTTAAGTCATTATATCGGGCTTGATGCGGTCAGCTTGTATGAGGTTGCAAACCGTATTGCCACACAGGCGAGAGGACTGATTGTTTCCGTTTTTTCTCCTATGATACCGGCCTCTTCCGCGTTGCAGGCGCAGAATGAAGAAGAAAGGGTTACAGGGCTTTATCGGCGCTCTTTTAAGTACATGGCGATCATATCAGTGCTTTTTTCAGCCCTGGTGATTGCACTTGCCCACCCGTTCATTGAAACATGGATGGGAAGTGGTTTTGAAAAGAGTGCTACGACACTACAGATACTGATGGTGGCCTATATGGCCAACTTATTGACTGGCCCTGGTTCATTTATTTTGAGCGGGATCAATAAACCGCATATTGCCATGAGATCATCCTTGCTTGCCGGTGTTTCCAACTTGTTCCTCTGCATCGTGCTGGTTGAATGGATCGGTTACTTTGGCATTGTATGGGGGATATTCGCGTCAATACTTGCCTCCGGGATATATTTCATCATGATGGTGCATAAGAATATTCCCGGTTTGCAGTGGGGCCTGTATGGCCATACTTTGCTCCGGCCACTGCTGCTTGCACTGCTTTTTGGCATACCTTTATTGGTGATTGGCGAAATGATGCACGTCAGAGGATATGTAATGCTCTGCCTGCTTGCGATCTGCTACATAGTCCCGGTAGTTGCGGGTGTCTGGCAGGGAAGTTACCTTGATTCTTTCGACCGTAGTCTGCTGCATAAATTTAATCCAATTGGACGCTATTTCTAAATGTCGATATCATTGCCGAAAGTCAGCATATGCATTCCGACCTATAATTATGGCCAGTTCATTGCCGATACAATCGAATCGGTTCTGGCCCAGAGCTACGTTGATTACGAACTTATCGTTGTTGACAACTGTTCCAGTGACAACACGCGTGACATTGTCTCTGCGTATATGGCCAAGGATCGGCGGATCCGCTATTATTGCAATGAGTCGAACATTGGCATGGTTGGCAACTGGAACAGGTGCCTTCAATACACTCGTGGTGACTATGTCAAAATCCTCTGTGCTGACGACCTTCTGGACCCGACTTGTATTGAGCGCTCGATGGAATTCTTTGACAGGTATCCCAATGCGTCTCTGGTTACCTGCATCCGTCAAATTGTGGACGAACAACTGAAGCCTATGGCAGATGTTGCCTATGCCGACAGTACCAATATCGAGAGTGGCCGTTCCGTAATAAGAAGGTGCTTTTTTGAAGGGAATCTCATCGGTGAGCCAACGGCGGTCATGTTTAGGCGTAAAGATGCAGGGCGCGGTTTCGATTCGCGATATAAGCAGCTTATAGATCTGGAGATGTGGTTTCATCTGCTCGAAAAAGGTGATTTTGCCTTTATCGCTGAAGCGCTCTGCAGCTTCAGGCAGCACGAAGAGCAGGGTACAAAGAGCAGCATCAAGGAGTTTACTGTCATAGATGATGAGTTATTGTTACGTGAAACCTATTTGAACAAAAGTTATATCGGTGATTCGTTGATGAATGTGATTCGATGGAAATTCCATCTTGCTCAGATCATCTGGAATCATAGAAAATACGGTATTGAGTCGGCTATGGTAAAAAAGAAATTAGCACAGCACTATCCGCTGCTGTTATTTTACATTGCGCTGTATTTTGTTAAGGCCAAGCAACGTATATTGCGAATAATTAATGCCTCCTAGGGGTATAAATATAATATCTCATTGTAAGGATTACACTATGGATTGCAGATACTGCAGCAATAAGAATATCTTCGGTTTTCTGGACTTAGGCACCATGGCGCTGGCAAACAGTTTTCTGACGCAGGAACAGCTTGCTCCCGGGTGTGCAGAGCCTGCATTTCCGCTCGATGTCTTTTTCTGCGAGCAGTGCGGCCTGGTGCAGATCGGTTATGCCGTGCCGCCGGAAATACTCTTCAAAAACTATATCTACTATTCGGCAACCTCGGACCTTGTCCATAACCATGCCCGTTATCTTGCCAGCAGTTTCCGCAAACGGTTTTCCCTGACGCCGGCATCACTGGTTATGGAGATTGCCAGCAATGACGGCACGGTCCTTAAGCATTTTCAGGCCGATGGGGTGAAGGTACTCGGTATCGAGCCGGCGACGAATATTGCCGAGACGGCTGAGAAGTCCGGCGTTCCCACATTCAACGATTTTTTCAGCGAGGCCTCCTCGGCGACCCTTGTTGCGCGGTATGGTTGTGCGGATGTGATACTGGGCCGGCACGTGTTTGCCCACGTACCGGAGATCCACGGCTTTGTGCGCGGGCTCAAACAACTGCTTGCGCCGGGAGGGGCTGTTGCCATTGAGGCACCGTACCTGATTGACTTTGTCGAACGGGCCGAGTTCGACACGGTTTACCATGAGCACTATTCCTATCTCTCGGTACGGGCGATGGCTAACCTGTTTTCATTGTACGGCATGGAAGTCTTCGATGTCGAGCAGGTGGCGATTCATGGCGGGTCGCTCATCTATTTCATCGGTCATGCCGGCGCTCACACGGTCACCACGCATGTGCAGAACATGATCGACGCCGAGCTTGCCAAGGGGCTTGGCAAAAAGGAGACCTATGTCGCCTTTGCCGAAAGGACCGCCCGAATCAAGGAAGAGACCCTGACCCTCCTGCGCGAGCTGAAAGCAAGCGGGAAGCGGGTTGCCGCCTACGGCGCACCGGCCAAGGGGAACACCTTCCTCAATTACTGCGGCATCGGCACCGACCTCGTGGAGTACACGGTGGACAAGAGCCCCTACAAGCAGAACCTCTACACACCCGGCATGCATCTGCCGGTGTACCATCCCGACAGACTTGCCCAGGATATGCCGGACTATGTGCTGCTTCTGGCCTGGAACTTTGCCGACGAAATTCTTGTGCAGCAGAGGGAATACCTGGAAAAGGGAGGTAAATTCATCCAGGCGATTCCGGAGGTCAGGATACTGTGATTTTCAGAGAAGCACCCCTTGCCGGCGCGTTTCTGGTCGAGCTTGATCGCCGCCCGGACGACCGGGGCTATTTTGCCCGATCGTTCTGTGTCGATGAGTTTGCCGCCCACGGGCTGCCGACGGCTGTTATCCAGTGCAACGTATCTTTCAACCGTACTCGGGGGACGCTGCGGGGGATGCACTTCCAGCGGGCGCCGATGGCGGAAGCCAAGCTGGTGCGGTGCACCCGGGGGGCAATCTATGATGTCATTGTCGATCTGCGGCCGGAATCTACCACCTATTGCCGCTGGTATGGCTTCGAACTGACAGAGCAAAACGGCTCGGCACTCTTTATCCCCGAAGGTTTTGCTCACGGTTTCCAGACCCTTGCGGATAACAGTGAGGTGTTTTACCAGATGTTCGCCGGCTACTCTCCTGAACATGCCGACGGTGTGCGGTGGGACGATCCGGCATTTGGTATTGTCTGGCCATTGCCGGTCAGTAGCATGGCGGAGAAAGACAAGTTATTCGCGCTGTTAAAGGATAAAGGCAAATAGAGTGAAGATTCTTCTGATTGGCAAATCCGGCCAACTCGGAGGTGACCTCATCCGGAACAATCCGGGGCACGAGATCACGGCGCCCGGTCGGGATGAACTGGATCTTGCCGACGGTGCGGACATCGGCCGGATGCTTGTCGGCCTGCGGCCCGATGTTGTCATCAACACGGCCGCATTCCATAATGTTCCCCTCTGTGAAATCGAAGTTGAACGGGCGTTTCGCATCAATTGCGCGGCGGTTCGCGATCTGGCGATGGCGTGCCGCACCGTGGGCGCCCGTTTTGTTACTTTCAGCAGTGACTATGTATTCGGCGGCGAGAAACGGACCCCCTATGCCGAAGATGACCGACCGCAGCCGTTGCAGATGTACGGTATCTCACGGCTTGCAGGCGAGCTGGCGGCACAGGCGGCCTATCCTGAGGGCTCGGTCATTATCCGGACCTGCGGCCTTTATGGACGAAGTGGTGCCCAGTCAAAGGGGGGTAATTTCGTCGACAAGCGGATTGAGGATGCGAAAGCCCGGTTAGTGCTCGAAATGGGGTGTGATCAGGTGGTAGTGCCGACGTCAACGGATGATCTGAGCCGGGCGGTCTGGCAGCTACTGGCCCATCCGCGCTCAGGTGCCGGAATCTACCATCTGGTGAACGAGGGCGAATGCTCCTGGTATGAGTTTACGAAGGCTATCTTTGAAATTGCGAATCTGGCGGTGGATGTAATCCCGATCGACCGGGGGGGGGTGAGCGACGGAATGCGCCGTCCCCTCTATTCGGTGCTGGCCAATGTCAGGGCCAAGTCCATTGGGATTGAGTTGCCGCACTGGCGGAATGCGTTGGAACGCTATATAGAAACGGTCGTTGCCGATAGCGGTGACCGCTGATGATGTCTGTATCTGAAGAAGAAACCATAAATTGTGAAACCGGCTACTCACCAACGGTATCGATCTGCATTCCAGCGTACAATTATGCCCGGTTTCTCCCTGATGCGATTGAGTCGGTACTTGCTCAGACCTTTCGCGATTTTGAGCTGGTAATTGTCGATAACTGTTCGACCGACGCAACTGCTGAAGTCGTTAAACAGTACGCGGCCAGAGATCATCGCATCCGGTACGTCTGTAACGAGGTGAATGTCGGTGCACAGGAAAACCTGAATCGCTGTATTCGGAACGCCACCGGAGAGTTTGTCAAAATTCTCTGTGCCGATGATCTGCTTGCACCTGAGTGTATTGCCCGGATGGTTGCAGTTTTTGCCGAACATCCGACGGTTTCACTGGTTGCTTCAGGACGGCAACTGGCGGATGCATCACTGCGGCCGATAAGGAAAATCGCTTATTCCCACCGTTTCAGAGTGCTTCCTTCCGCCCAGGTAATTAATCACTGTCTGTTCAACGGTAACTATATCGGGGAACCGTCAGCAGTTCTGTTCCGCAGGCAGGATGCACTTCGAGGGTTCGATACGACGTATGCTCAACTCATTGATCTGGAAATGTGGTTTCACCTGCTGGAGCAGGGGGATTTCGCCTGCATCCCGGATGCGTTATGTATCTTCAGGCAGCACGAAGCCCAGGAGACCAAAGGCAATCGACGCGCCTTTGCCTTTCTGGATGAAGAGGAACGATTTTATCGTGAATTTTCTGCCAAGCCGATGGTGCGGGCAACGTTCCTTAACCGGCTG
>Ga0134124_10005555_pt1 | contig 10128 bp, 18 predicted proteins | sample KB304_FD_96880 | JGI IMG/M metagenome (GOLD analysis project Ga0134124, IMG submission 96880) | Terrestrial soil microbial communities without Nitrogen fertilizer from Kellogg Biological Station, Michigan, USA - KB3-0-4 | ecosystem: Environmental > Terrestrial > Soil > Unclassified ... | reverse complement strand
CCAGGCCCGCTGGCGCAGCGCACGGCCCGGATTCACGAGTTCCCATTCCTCGCCGCCGAGATCGATTTCGAGTGGCGCGACGCTGACGGCACCGTCCAGAACGGCGAGATCAAGACCGTATCGCCCTTCGCCTTCAGCGAGCGCCACGGCTGGGGCGAGGCGGGCACCGACGAGATACCTGTCCATTACCACGCGCAGGTGATGCACGGCCTGGGCGTGAAGGGGCGGCGCACCTGCATCGTCCCGGCAATGGCGGGTCTCGACACGATGGTCTTCTACCGAGTCGATCGGGACGAGGAAACGATCTCGGGAATGCGGCAGGTTGCCACCAACTTCTGGCAGAACCACGTGCTCACCGGCGTTCCGCCCGAGCCCCTGAGCGGCGAGGACTTCACCCGCCTATTCAAGATGCGCAAGGGGCGCCCGGTCGAACTGGACGCGACGGCCGCGAAGGCGCTCATCGACCTGCGCCTGGTGCGCGAGAAGATGAAGGCATTCAAGGACGACGAGGCCGCGCTCGAGATCGCGGTCGCGAAGGCGATCGCTGCAGCGTGGGGACTCACCGGTGCGGACGAGGCCACCGACAACGCGGCGCTGATCCATAACGGCGTCGAGATCGCCAAGTGGGCGGCTGGCCGCGGCGCGCACCTCGACCAAAAGCGCCTCGCCACTGAGCACCCCGAGATCGTGCGCGCCTACACGGTGCCGCACTTCTATCGCAGCTTCCGATTCAAGAAAACGACCTGAGAGGCCCTTCCCCAATGAATGCAGTCGCAAAGCAGGACAACCCATTCGGCTCCAACGAGGTCGAGGCGCGCAACGCCGAGGCCCTCATCGCCATCGAATCGCAGCGCGCCGTGGCCGAGGTGCAAGCACTGGCCATCATGGCGAAGAAATACCCGCGCGATCCGATGGCGGCGATGGACCGGATCCTCAACGCGTGCACGCGTCCCACGCTCGCCGAGGCCGCGCTCTATACCTATTCCCGCGGCGGCACCGAGATCACGGGGCCCAGCATCCGACTTGCCGAGGCACTCGCGCAGCAGTGGGGCAACTTCCTTTTCGGCATCAAGGAACTTGAGCAACGCCAGGGCGAGAGCACCGTCCAGACCTACGCCGTCGACCTCGAGACGATCACCAAGCAGGAGAAGGTGTTCCAGGTGAAGCACGTGCGCGACACGAAGAAGGGAAGCTATGCGCTCACCGACGGCCGCGACATTTACGAGCTCACGGCGAACCAGGGCGCGCGACGCCTTCGAGCCTGCATCCTGGGCGTGATTCCGGGCGACGTCGTCGAGGCTGCGGTGAAGCAGTGCGAACTCACGCTGAAGACGAAGGCCGAGGTCACGCCCGAGCGTCTCAAGAACCTGCTCGAAAAGTTCGCCGAGTTCGGCGTGACGAAAGAGCAGATCGAGAAGCGCATCCAGCGGCACCTTGACGCGATGACGCCCGCGCAACTCGTGGATCTGGGCAAGAAGTACAACAGCCTGAAGGACGGCATGAGCACGGTGGGCGACTGGTTCGAAGTCGCCGAAGAGCAGAGCTCGGCAACGAGTGGCTCGAAGCTGAAGGCCGCGGTCGGTGCAGCCGCGAAGCGAACCGGGCAGACGGAGCAGGTTTCCCCGTACAAGGACGAGGCCGTGGCGCTCCTCGCGATCGACGCAGCCGAGTCGCGAGAAGCGGCCGATCAGATCGTCGACGCCTGCCGCGAGACGCCGTTCTACAAGCAGATCACGGAAGCCTGCGACCGGCGCTTCCCGCCCGTGAAGGAGTAGGCCATGTCCGAGGCGGTGACCATCACGCTCGATCAGCAGATCGCCTGCGCCGCTCGCGAGATCGCGATGCGCGAAGCCGTTTATCCGAAATGGGTTGACGCCAAGAAGATGCTCCCGGCGAAAGCCGACTTCGAGATCTCGGCGATGAAAGCGATCCTCGCCACGCTAAAAAAACTCAAGGAGAACCCGAATGTTTGAATTGGAACTTTCCGGCGTCACCGCGACGCTCGAGCATCTCAATACGCGCACCGAGAAGAGCGGCCCGGAGGACGTGCCGGCCGCTACGCTGAAGATCAGCTGCGCGCAATCCGCGGACATCCTGGCCGTATTCGGACCCGAGCTGCGCGACTTCCTCTTCGAGCAAGGGCCGCAGGATCTCGCTGGCTCCGTGCTGGTGGTGCGCGACCCGCATCTCGAATACCCCATCGGCACCGACCGCGAAATGACGGGCGCCAAGGCGCTGATCGAATACGGCGTCGGCAAGCCGATGCAGTTCGACGACGTGACGGTCAACGAGTTTCGAATCACGCCGATGGACGGCGGCACGGTGGTGCTGCTCTTCAAAGTGAATTTCAAGCAGCACGACGAGCACATCCAGAAGCTCTACAAGCTGCAGAAGAAGGGCATCACCCTCACGCTCGTGCCGGCGGCGCTGCCCGAGATGAAGGATGCCGCGTGAGCGCTATGCCGGATGCGCCGCCGCTTCATGAGGTCATCGCCCAGGCGGTGAAAGAGGCGCTCGATAAACGCCTCCCAACCTATGCGGCTGTTGGCCTCGTCCCGCCACGGTTCGTGCAGCCGTGGGTTGCGGCCTTCCTCACCGGCTACTCAGAGAAAGCCATCAACGGAAAGATGGACGCGGGCGTGTGGCGCGAAGGTCGTGAGTGGAAGAAAGCGCCGGACGGGAAGCGTCTCGTCGACATGCAGGGCTTCGAGCTGTGGGTCCAACACGGTCGCCCGGGAGAGCCGTCATGACTTTCGTCAAGAGTATCAGCCGTTCGGGGCCGCGCACGCCCATTGACCTGGCGAGGTTCCAGTTCCCGCCGCAGCCCTGGTACACGGTGCACGACTGCTTCACAGACTACTCGCGCGAGCGCCTCATCGCGAAGGGCAAGGACTGCCGGCACGCCTGGCAATCGTTCAACGCCTTCATGCGGCACGTCGATCCGAAGCAGGACGTGACGACGCTGTCCACCGGGCAGATCGAGGATTACAACGACGCGCGCGTGGCCGAGGGCGTGACGCTGGTGACGGTGAAGCGCGAGCTCACCTTCGTGCACGCGGCCGTGCACAACGCGCACCGACGCAACCGCATCAAGCTCGTGCCCTACATCGAGGTGCCGGACGCACAGAGCGAGGGGCGCATCCCGCTGTCGGAGGAGCAGTTCCAGGTCGTGATCGCGAAGCCGATGTCGCCGCGGCTCTTCAAGTTCTACCACACGGCGTATCACACGGGCCACCGCTCGGGAGCCATCGAGGAACTCGACTGGCGCCGTGTCGATCGCGCGCGCGGGATCATCGACTTCAACGTGCCGGGGCGCCCGGTCACGAACAAGCGCGGCTGCGCTGACTTCCCGATCACGCCGGAGTTCGGCGTCCTGCTGGACCAGTGGTACGCCGAGCGCCAGGACGATTACCTGATCGGCGCCGGGCCCAGCACGTACAACGAGGCGCGCTACGTGGTGCGCGAGCTCTGCGGCTTCACGGACCCGCGCCTGGCGCCGCGCCACTGCATGCGCTCGATGTACGCGACCGAGATGTTCGAGAAGGAGGTGGACGTGGAGGTGGTCGGGCACCTGATGGCCGACGACCCGGCCACGCTGCGGCGCAATTACGTGAAGTTCAAGCAGTCGGTGCTGCACAGCGCGGCGATGGCGCGCACGAAGCCGCGCGCGCTGGCCTGACCGACTCTCTCGAAAGGGAAAGATGAAATGAGCGAACACGATAGCCAAGTCCGCGAACCCACGCTCTCGCATTGGGACGGGCGTGGCAATGCGTTGATGATCTATGCCGACGAAACCGTTCACATCCAGAACGCAAAGACCTGGCGGCGCATGGCGCTCGACACATGGCTAGAGGCTGCGATTAACAGGGAAGAATGGAAGGCGGCTGCGGAGGCTGGATGGACCGCCATCGAATCACTCCGTGCGCGACTCTCCGAAGAACAGCAGACGCGCCAGTACGAAGCGAACAGGGCCGACGATGCCGTGAAGGAATTGGTCGAACTCCATGCGAGTTTCGCTGATACTTCCCTCAAGCTCCGCGACGAGGAGGAGCGTCACGCCGCACTCCAAGCCCGATGCTATGAGGGATTCCCGAGCGGCAGCGATGGCATCTTCGATGCCCTCAAGGAGGCCGACGAGCACGCCCAGGAGCGCAGCGAATGGTTCGATAGCGCCGAGCGGTCCTCATCGTTCGAGGCCGCCACGGTCCTCCTGAAGGCGCTGGGATGGTCTTCGGGCGGCCTTGGGGCCGCAGCAATCGAGATCGTCCACCAGCGTGACGCCAGCGTTGAATACGCAGAGAACAGCCGGACGGCGCTGCAAGTCATCGCGCAATACGAGATTCCCGACGAGGCATCCGGCGCTTACGACGCGGTGCTGTCGATGCGGAAGATCGCCAGAACTGCCCTCTCCATTCCCGCATCGAATCCTGCGCCCGCTGCTGTGCTCGATACCGGGGCCAAGGTGGCCGACGCACCGGGGGCGGCGGGCGTGGGGCCATATCCGGTGCTGATCCCTCGCGTCATGTCCCAAGCGCTCGCGCTCATGGACGGCGAACTGCGCGAGGTCACGCTGCCGACCGCAATGTCGCAGCGCCGGAACCGCATCTGCGACGGCCTGAAGGAAGCCCTCAAGATCGCCGCCCCGAGACTCTACGGCGACGACCCGCCGCCATGCGAGAACGGTGTAGTCGCGCATCCCACGCTGAAGTGCGCCGACGAGGGCGCGTGCGACCACCAGCCATGGTGCCGCATCAACAACCGCTGCGAGCGCGAGGCGAGGGGATGCTGTCCCTCAAGGAACGCGCCCCATGAGGGGGATTGCTCCGAACGAGCTGTTCCTTCGCAAGGCAGTTCACAGGGATGATGGCGTGGCGCATCTCTCACCGCTTCGACGCCAAGAGCGTCCCGCTGGCCGACCGGCACTACAACCGGCGCAAGATCGGCTCCCCGCAGTTCGTCCCTCCGGGCCGGTGCGTGGTGCTGCGCACGCCCGACGACAAGGCCCTGTGGGTCACGTCCTGGCCCTTCGCGCAGTACGTGAAGCACGCATGGCCGGGGGCGTGGGTCAACAGCCTTTTCCGGCGCGAGGGAGGGCCGCAGGCGTCGGAACTGATCCTGCAAGCCATTTCCGCAACGCGCTCCATCTGGACGCCGCCCGCCGAGGGGCTGGTGACGTTCGTGGACCCCAAGCACGTCAAGCCGACGATGGTTCGCGGGAAGCCGATCTACGGCTACTGCTACCACAAGGCGGGATTCGAGCACGTCGGCTACACGAAGGGCGGTCTGTGGGCGTGGCTGATGCTGCCCGACAAGATGCCCGAGCCCGCCGCGATTCCGCTGGAGCTCGCGGCATGAGAGGGATTCTTGTTGAAAGCGTAGATCATGGTCCCGCCTGACATCGTGCTGCTGGTCTTTCTTGCGCTCGTGCTACCCGCGATCGCCGGTATCGTCGCCATCGTTGGCGGCTGGATCGCGGACTATCGTGAGGCGCGGCGCATTCGCCGGATCTTCGCCGAGCGCGAGCCATGACCGACGCCGCGATACAGCTCATCGACGCGGAAGAGCTGCGCGCGAAGCTGCAGCTCACGCCGGACGCTCAGATCGCCGCGGCGCTCGCCTATTACGACTCCCTCGCTGCACAAGGCGAGATTCCGGCGTTGTACTTCGAGGATGGCTGCCTCGTCGTCGGGACGCTCTCCCTCAAGCCGAGCTCGTCTTCATGATCACCCAACCCGGTGGGCCGCGATCTAGACCGAGGACTCCGGATGACAAAGGACGGAGCCTTCGGGGCCCGCTGGGCTGGGTGCCCGCAAGCGTAGAATCCGCGCCATGAGAGGTCCCAAGGGATCCGGCGTACAGCTCCGCGCGCGCGACATCCGCGTGCGCTTCACGTGGAACGGCAAGCGCTACGAGCTGCCGATCGACGCCGCGCCCACCGTCGCCAACGAGAAGCGCTTCATCCGCATGATGGCGCAGGTCCGCCACGCAATCGACCTGGGCGTCTTCAGGTTCGAGGACTTCCCGGATCTGCCGCAGCCGCCGAAGGAAGAGGCGCCGCAGGTCGACAACCAGTTCGGAACGTACGCGCAGCTGTGGCTCGACGCGCGGCGCCCGCCCGTGGTTTCGCCGGCGGTGCAGCGCAAGGACGAGCTCGCGGTCGCGTTCTGGCTCACGAAGATCTCCACCGATGCCGACATGGCCGCGCTGCTGCCGTCACGCGTCGAAAAGATCGTGGGCGACATCGAGTGGTCGGGCCCGAAGCATCGCAACAACATGCTCACGTCTTTGCGCGGGATCTTCGCGAAGTGGGTGGGCGACGATCGCCGCAACCGATTCAGCCCGGTCGCCGGCATCGATAACGCCAAGGTGCCGAAGCGGCTTCCCGACCCGTGGGATCTCGATGAGGTCGAGGCGATCCTCGGCGACATGGAGAAGCACTACGACGAGCGCGTGGTGTGCTACTACGGCGCGGCGCTCTTCGCGGGATTCCGCCCCGAAGAGGAGATCGCGCTCGCGTGGCCGAAGATCGACGGCCGCCGGCGAGCCGGGCGCGTCGACGTTGCCAAGCACCGCGGCAAGCTCGGGCCCGTGAAGAACTATGCCGATCGCGAGGTGGAGTTCAACGATCGCGCCTGGTCGTACATCGCGCGCATGGCGAAGTGGACGGCAATGAAGAAGCACGGCTGCGTGTTCGAGAACCCGCGCACCGGCGAACCGTGGGCTTCGGAGGCGGACCAGCGCGACCTGTACCTGGTGCCGACGCTGAAGCGCCTGCGGATGCGCCACAAGCGCGCCTACGATACGCGCGCCACGTGCGCGACGATGATGCTCATGGCCGAGAACGATCCGGCCTACTGCGCGGGGCAGCTCGGGCACTCGCTCGCCGTTTTCTTCGCCAAGTACGCGAAATGGATCAACGGCCGGCGCAACGATGAGCAGCGCGCGAAGATGAACCAGGCGCTCGCGCGCCATGCGGCCGAGGCGAAGGACGCCGCGGCGTGACGCTCACGCTGGCCGATGGCTGGATCTTCGTGCTCGTGCTCGCGGTCGGCATCATCATAGGCCGCCGCCTCGAGCGTTTGCAGCGCCAGAGGAAACTCGACAAGACCGCGCGCGCGGTCGTGGACGCCAATCTCGTCGCCAAGAAGTTCCGGGAAGTACTTCCGCCATCCGCCGGCGATCGCCGGTGAAGGTCCTCATGGATGATGGCCCGCTCGTCGGACAATGGAGGGATGTGCCCGACGAGGCGCTCGAGGTGATGATCGACGGTCACCGCTACGTCCAGCACCATGTCGATCGCAAGGGCCAGGTGCACTTCTATCATCCGGACAGCTATAGGGTGCCGGCGAAATCGCCATCTAAAAAATAGCGATTTGCGCTTAGGCCTGAAGCCTCGCGCGAATCATTTTCTCGAAGGCGCCGAACTGCTTCTTCAAGTCTTTCAGCTCTTGCTCCCCGCCTTGGGAATTGACGGCGAGATCCTCGGCCAGTTGTCGGTGCGTCAGAAAGGCTTTCAACAATTCGGCGGGTGCCGGATGCGTCCAGATGAGCGCATGGAGAATCGCGCTGTGGACTATTTGTGCGGTGGCCAGCCTATTGATCCGTTCGTTGTGGTCCATCGGGTCCTCGCGGCTTAGTCGGTAAGCGTCTCACCGGATCATCTTCGACCTCGCGGATCTCGGGCTCTCCGATCGTGCGGTACTGCGCGTGCGTCACCGCGATGTCCGCGATCGCCGCGCGATAGCGCGCGCGTATCCAGCGCCGCGTGCGCTCATCGAAGTACTCGAACGCGAAGAGCTCGAGGTGCATAATTGGGCTGGTTTTGGGCTGCGGCGAGGTAGCCTACGCAGCTAACAGCTTGATGCGAATCGGGAACTGATGGTCGGGGTGAGAGGATTCGAAGCTCTCGGCCGCAGGTAGCAGGGGTAGCGGCTCAGGAATTTTAAGGGAATTTTCGCGCCGCCTCTCCGCTGGGAACCCCCTGAATCCCTCGAATTGGGCTGGAAATTGGGCTACCGCCGACCTCCAAGGAGCGTTCCGTCGATGACCCGCCTCGCCCAGCTGCTCGCTGCCCTACTCTTCGCGCTCACCAGCGCCGCCGCCCTCGCCGGCGCGCCGAAGCTCACGTGCACGCCCGATCCCGCCACAGGCCTGTGTGTGCCGCCTCCCACGGTGTCGTGCATCCCGCCCCTGCTATGGAGCGGGAGCCGATGCGAGTGCCCGGATGGTGGCCAGGTGATCATGGCGAACCCGGACGGGACGTTCGTGTGTGCCGCGCCGACGCCACCGCCACCGGCCTGCACGATCACGATCTCCTATCCCGCGGATCGGCCCGCCACGGCCACGGCAAGCCTTCCAGCGGCCACGCAGTGCGATCGCGCGGGCGCGGAGCTCGCTATGTCCATGGCGCTCGCCAGGAGCCTCGGAGCGCCCTGATACCGGCACCCGGCGTCGCGCCCTATTGCTGCGGGACGTAGAAGGTCTGCCCGCAGGTATAGCCCATGCCCGCCCTGCAGCCGATCGCGCGCCAGTTCATGTACCACTGCTCGCCTGTCGGAATGCCGCAGGTGGAATAGGACGCGAGCGGGGACCACGATATCGGGAAGTCGGATCCGTAGACGCCTCCGCACGGATACCATGTTTGCCCGTATTGATTCACGGTTCCCGCAGGCGACTTGTAGTAGGTGAAGTCGCCAGGACACTTGGAGAACGCGACCTCGAACTGCACGCCGCTTTGCTGCGGCGATAGCGAGCCGAACGCGGCAGTGCCGTTGGTGACGGGCGCCCCGCCCGGCCATGTGAGCGGCAACGCGAACGCCTGGATCGCACCCTGCGGCGTGCTGGTGTTCGGGTGGTTGCTCGGATTGCGCCAGCCGCTCAAATCGTCGAAGACATAGTTATTCGTGCCACCGGGAAAGGTCGCCTGCAGGACCACATTCGACGGCTTCGCCGGACACGTCCCGGGGCTCGGCGTTGGTGTCGGAGTGGGTGTTGGGCTCGGCGTTGGCGTGGGGGCTGGCGTCACGTTGGGCACACCGCACGTGCCGGTGACGTTTCCCGCGTCGTCGATATTGAGCGCGCACTTCGTCGCCGCGCCTGCGGCCGCGGGTAACGCGGCAGCGAGTGCCGCCGCGAGCAGGTAGATGCGCCTCATGGCGTGGGAATGCCGGAGTCGGGGATCGCCTGGATCTGCGCATGGATAGAGTCGGTGACCGCGCGCAGGGCGGCGATCTCTTCCGGAGTCGGCCCGCGATTCTCGGCCTGCATATTCGAGACGGCGGTTTGGGCTTGCGTGACGAGGCCCATGATGCTCTGCCCCGCGCCGATCAGCTGCGGCAGCATGGCGAGAACCTGGGCGACATATGCGAGTGCTGTCATGGCGAGGGCTCCTTTATTTCGGGATTGCGGCTGAGAACGTGGTGACCGACTGGTTCGCGGTGGCCAGCGCCGCGGCCGCGTTCGGTGAGGCGGCGTCGGCGGCTGCTCGAGCGGCGACGATGGCGGCATACGCCTGGTTGTCGAACGCCTTGATCTGCGCGCGCTTCTCGGGCGTGGCGCACAGCGCCGTGGCCCCGGGCGCTCCGCAGTTCGGAAGCTTCAGGTAGATGAGCTCGGCTTGGCCGGCCGCTTGGTAGGCGCTCTCGACGCCTTGCAGCGTGATCTGCGCGGTGGTGCCAGGGGAATTGCCCGGCGAATTTCCTGCTGCAGCGCAGGCGATGAGAACAAAGGCGAGAAGTGCGGCGATGAAAAATCGCATGGTCATCCTTTCGGGATCGGTGGAAATGGGGTGTTCACCGACGCGGGCGACGCGATCGTGGAGGCGACGTCGGTATTCGCCTGCTCAACCTTTGCGGGTGTCGCGATGATGGGTGCGCTCGCCTCGGCGATGCGGGAGATGGACGCGTCCTTGTCCATTGATCCCTTCGAAGATCCGAGCCAGAAGCCCACCGCGATCATGGTGAAGTTGATGACCGTCTGCATGATCGTCGAGCGCTCCGCCTGGTCGTTGCCGTAGAAGACAAACGCCGTGACCGCGGTGAAAATGATCAGCAGCAGGTAGGTGACGAAACGCTGCGTCGAGAGCTTCGCCTCGTCGACGTTCACGCGTAGCTCGATGATGATCGGCGT
>Ga0134124_10005551_pt1 | contig 10130 bp, 17 predicted proteins | sample KB304_FD_96880 | JGI IMG/M metagenome (GOLD analysis project Ga0134124, IMG submission 96880) | Terrestrial soil microbial communities without Nitrogen fertilizer from Kellogg Biological Station, Michigan, USA - KB3-0-4 | ecosystem: Environmental > Terrestrial > Soil > Unclassified ... | reverse complement strand
GAGAAGTGCAGATGCGTCAATCAGATTATTTCGTGGCGAAAGATTTTACGACCCATTTCAATCTCCACGGGCAAAGTATTGCGACCGTGCCGAAATCTGGGCTCACGCGCACTGGGCAGGGGAGCGTCAGTAACAAACGTGCAATTAGGACAACCTAGCCCTCCTTATAACGCACCCCGGACGCTCTCAGCGTGCCTTCGCTAACATCGCTGCCCGTCAAGGGTGTTTTGTCCTTGGCCTGCCTCAGGCTCGCGCGCGCGCGGCGCGCTTTTGGAATGCTCCTGTCGACCATCAACGGCGGCAGAAAAATCGAAGTTTTTGCTAAAAGGCAGACGATCTGAGGGCGGATGAAAATTGGGATTTGGTCTAAAACTCAGCTTTGCTAGGTTCCGTCACCACCCGTGTAAATGAACACAAACGCATCAAGCAACATCTTGAATAACCGTGCCTGGAATAGATACCGTTGGACGAGCGGCAGCGTTGGTCGGGTTGCCGTTTGTGCTCGTTTTCCACCAAAGATTCACGACGGAATCGAGACTCTGCGGTACCGGATCTACGCTGTGACGTATCAAAACAACAAGTTGCGCGGTTGAGGCAGACGGCCACTCAAATGCAACGGTTAGGTGGAGTGAGGGTTCTTCTCCTCTTTCAGGTTCCCTGAACTAAGTCAGCCCATCTGAAGTTCTCCCCTCTTAGCAGCTAACAACCTTTTAGGAGGTTTATATGTTTGCACGTCATGTCTCTATTCATCTGAAATCGAACATGCTTTCTGATTACACTCGGACCTTTGAGAACGACACTCTTCCTTTGCTTCGCCAACAGAAGGGCTTCAAGGACGAAATCACACTGTCAAATCCCGGCAGCCTGGATGTTATTGCCGTCAGTCTGTGGGAGAGTAAGGCCAATGCAGAAACTTACAACACCAATACCTACCCACAAGTGTTGAGAACACTTGAAAGAATGATCGATGGAGCGCCCAAGGTTCAGACGTTTGAGGCGGCTACATCGACCTTCCATAAACTCTCCGTAGCAGCGTAGAGGTCTGTAAAACATGTCGCACGGGAGGCCGGTTAACTCCGTCCTCCCGAGTGACAAGTGTCTCACTCGTCCTCGCCCACGAACTTTCGGCAGTTCCGCTCCGGGCTGTTAGGCCCTCAGGAAAGCCGCGTACCCCATGCATTCGAATGCGATCCTGCACGAAATTCGGCAGCTCTACAATGTGAGTGACCGTCTTGATTCGCTGGCGGAACAACATCCCCTCGTCTCAGACGCACTCATCACCATCTCGGGAAGCGTTCGTAACACGGCCACGTTGCTGGAAGTGGTGGTCGCCATGAAAATGCCGCTGCTCGCCGGCATAGATCCAGCATGAGCCTGAGTTTGCTCGCTCTTTGAGCTTTGGAATTTCGGCGCCGAAGCCAGTCGTGGAGAACTGTCATCTTCCGCACGCCCTTTGTCATAAAAGGGCGCGTACTTGCTTCTTAACAAACTTCCACCTTCCTCGTCTTTTGATGGCTCGTTGCATGTTTCAGCAACCTCATTGACACCAATCGTCTCGGCGCATTCACCTTTTTCGTCGTAATAGCAGACGCGACCGGGGTGGGCTTGTTTGCATTTCTGGCATAGATGAGTAGCCATTGTTTTTCCTCCAATCTTGTAATAGATCGTGTCGAAGATGAGACCTGACTGTGGCCGCTTTGCGATTCCGATCGCCTGCCGCATCCTCACATCAAAGTCTGTCCACCTGCATGCACCCTCACGTTACGCGGTATTCCGTATGGTCAGAAGCGACCACTCTTGACGGAGTATGCGCAACTGGTGGGGCAATCCAGTCGCCATAAACGCCTCCTTCGGGAAGCAATACCTTTAAGGTCGACAGAAAGCGATGGTCAAGAACAAAACCAACACAGACGCGGCATCCGTTAGAGGCACGATTGAGGCCAGTGATTCGACGCACATGGATGCACGGGCTGACAGGCCGAGTTACCGGGGCGGGACTATCGGAAAGTCCTCTCTGGGTTTGATTATTCAGAGTTGACAGTCATGTGGCTCGACCGTTGGGTTTTGAAAATCAGGCGTAATCGTCGCGGCAGCGCTTCCACAACGCGCTACTTGAGATGTAACTTTTGCGGATCGGTTGCCCCCGGATTGGAATCCGACGACGAATGGCCATCTACAATCTCGGCTTCTGCGTTTAGCCAGTCATCGACAGCGTGGCCATGAGCCCTTCCTCTTTGGACGTAAAGTTCGTAGGCACGATTTCGTATTGCGTGTTCCAGCATCGGTTCTGGCGGAGTTGATGTTAGCTTCATGAGACCCCTTTGCGAAGCGCCGATTGAGCGACCAACGCTTCCGCTTGAGCGATTAAGTTTGTTGCTGCTTTATGCTTTGGAACGACGATGTGAATTCCGGCCGCCCTCGACAATCGTTCCAAGCCAGGTAAGTCGTGAGCTGTAAACAATATCAGCCAAACTTCGGGCAAGATTTCGATTAGCAGCGGGGCTGCCTCCAATCCGCCCATTACAGGCATCGTCAAATCCAAGATGACCAGATCGGGCCGAAGCTTGGGAGCCTTCTCGATAGCCTCTCGTCCGTGCTCCGCTTCTCCAACAACCTCAAAGTGGGGATGAGAATCGAACAAGGGGCAAACAGCCGCTCGAATGGTCGCACTATCGTCCACCAGCAATACCTTCTTCTTCGCCATAACTTTCAGGGCGGTTGTCGAGGGCTTTGATGCGCCAGAGCATCAAGCGTCTTGCTTTTTTTGATCCAATGTTCGACATCAGACCCTTTCTAAAAGTGAGCGATATTGCTCACTTTTCAAGGAGGGCTTTCTGGTACGGTAGCGTACTGTTGTCGGGTGCAACATGCCGGAAAACAATTGGGAAGACCTAGATTTGCAAACCGCGTTGGAAGTGAGTGGCGAGAAAATGCCAGAACGGATTGCTACGACACGCGAGGCTATCGCTGGACGGCTACGGAGTCTGGAATGCGACAGTGACCATCATATGGAGCGGCACAGGATGGAAAAGGCTCTAACAGCCCTGAAAACGCTTGAGGAGGAAACCCGGAACTGGTAGAGGCTTTATTCCCATTCATCGAGCCGCGTTGGAGGACCAATTGATGGCACCAAAGGTGCCGACGACAAAACAGTACGGCTTCGACCCCAGGAAATTCCTTGCCACTATCGGCGAGGGTAGGAAAGCACTGACCTTCTCCAATCGACAAACCATCTTCAGCCAAGGGGACTCGGCTGACACAATCCTCTACATCCAGCAAGGCAAAGTTAAACTTACTGTCGTATCGCAGATTGGTAAGGAGGCAACCCTCGGCATATTGAGTGAGGGAGACTTTTTCGGGGAAGGCAGCTTGGCTGGACAACCTTTTCGGATGGGGTCTGCAACCGCCATGACCGACTGCGAACTTCTGCAAATTGACAAGAAGGCAATGATGCTTGCGCTTCACCGGGAACATACACTCTCGGATTTGTTCGTGGCGTATTTGTTGGGACGGAACATCCGCTACGAAGAGGATTTAGTTGATCACCTTTTCAATTCCAGCGAAAAGCGACTTGCTCGGGTTCTGCTTTTGCTTGCTCATTTCGGGAAGGAAGGCGTCCCCGAGACAGTAATCCCCAAGATTAGCCAGGAGACCCTAGCCGAGATGGTTGGAACTACCCGGTCGCGGGTTAGTTTTTTCATGAACAGGTTCAGGAAACTAGGCTTCCTTGATTATGGCGAAGGCGGCCTGCAAGTTCATAGTTCACTGCTAAACATCGTTCTCCACGACTAGGTTTCATCTCCGATCCCACCAACAACATGCCCAGCTTATCTCAGAAATCTCCTGCCGGTCGCTCTCGCCAGATTTTTTCTTCTGGGTGCCCCTTTCCGTTATGTCCATTATTGTTACTAATGTTTTCCCTGTGGCCGTGGTCGTCGCCAAACAGTCCATCCGTTACCAGGGCATTTGTCCTTATCCGACCCATCTGTTCATAGATGTACTGGCGAAGGTCGGCTACATCCAGAATGCGACTGCCATTGTTGAGGTGTGCATAAATCAGGTCTTCCCTGAGGCTTTCGACTGTTGCGTAGAATGCTGGGGAGGCAGGTCATTGAAGACGCACTACAAGGCTTGCGCACTCTCAAAAAGAGTGAACTGGGTTTTCCCGACTGTGATGCTAGTGATCGTTAGCGTGCGCCGTCTGGACAATGACCGAATTGAAATTGGTGTGGCGAGGCCGCAACACGATTCGAATCGCACCCACAATTACCCTTCCGAAAAAGAGGCACGAGCGGTGCTGGCGGATTTTGGGATCAGCGAAGAGCTAATGGCTTCTGATTTGAAATTGCTGGCACAAATGGGCCCAAGTCAGCAGTTGAAATTCCCTTCGATGAATGTTCCACAACATGAATTGCGATCGAAAAGATTTCGACTGTTGTGTGTATTCTGTGGGCAGTCAATCGTGTAGGCCAAGTTCTTGCGCTTGCCTAATCACTCATCTTAACGGTCACTCTACAAATTTGGGAGAAGGGTTGAAAGCGTATCGAGAAGAACCGAGCAATACGCCTTTGCTTTTTCCTCCGTCAATGCAGTCTCGTCTTCTACCCAGGGCCGCAAATGCTCAATAGCCTTTGCGCCAACCTCGAAGTTCCGTTCGCTTCGCTCCACAGTACCGGAAGTATTCCAGTTCGAGTTTGCAGCGATAATGCGGTCGTGTTCCCATCGAAGCGTCACGACGAGCTGCCGCAGGCGATTGTAAATACCTGCCAGAAGAAACAAGGCAAAGCAGGCGAACAGTCCTGCACTGACGCTGTCCCACCAGAATCCAAATGCTGCAGCTCCTGCAAGCACCGCGGCGGGTGGAATCGTAGCGTGAATCCAATGTGTAGGCCGATCACAAAGCATCGCCTTCTTGGCCTCTTAACCAAGGAGGTAATCCATCGTTGCGTCTTAGTCGCCAACCGGCTTATCCGACCTGAATGTTGGTGGTTAATGAGCCAACCGACGGCTGTATCTCTGTGTTCATGTGCATTTTCCACTCCATTCTATTGGCTTATTGGCCTTCAGCCGCGTATCAATAGGTCGATTTTAGGGCCGCTCTTGTGGCACTCCGACGTAACGAAAGGACATTGGCAAACTCTAACCGAGCCCCTGCCTGTTACTGGTGCCTACGGCGTGAACATCTGGTGAACGTGTTCCGCGAATTGGTAGTCCGAATGGGTTGCGAATGTGGGACGATGGTCAGTCGCATATAGAAACTGCCTGATCGTTATTAGAGCTTTAGGTCTGAGAACCGGCGTCGACTTGCCCGTGCATCCACCCTAAGATTGCGGCCCGAGGGTGACGTCCTCTTCATTTGATCGGTCACACCATTTCGCACTTTCGTCAGGTTCCTCGGTGGCATGCTTCGTCGAAGACCTGGTGGGGGATTGGGACTGCGTAACTGCGGCAGAGGGTAGCAGCAACAACACCATCAAAACCGTAAACGCTGTTTTGCGCGGATCGAGCATAAATCCCTCCTACGACGCGCAGATGCGGAACAACCCAAGAAGTATTGTCACACAGACGTCGCAACCCTGGGGTAGGCAGCTGGGGGCATCATCAATTTGACTGTCGCTGCTCCCGGTAGGACAATCTCTTCAGTAACCCTCGAAGTCTGCAGTCCACTTCCGATGTGGTTGACGCAGCCTCCCAGGTTTTGCCAGGGGGTAGAAAAATGAACAAGGTACTTCAGACGCTCTGGAGCAATCAGCAGGGTCAGGACATCGCTGAATATGCCGTTATGCTGGCCGTCATTCTGGTCATTGTTGTGGGCACACTACGTTTGGTGGGCAGCAACGCCAACAACGTGTTCTCTTCGGTGGCGAGTTCAGTTCAGTAAAAACGTGCCTTACCATGACTGACCCATCTTGGAGCACGACCGTGCCATTGCGCAACGTTCCACTGCTGATGTATGACCTGATTGGAAGGGTCGAACCATGGGCGCCGCCTTTGTCCGCTCCACGATTCCCAGATCATCCGGTTGCTTTTCTATCACGATCAAAAGGTAAAAAGAATCTCGCTGGTTTTCGAAGAGACCGAGAAGACGCGTACGCAGGAGTTTGTTTTGCGATGGTCTGCTGATTTGGGCGGGTCCTTCCGAGATATTGTGCGGCAGCAGTGGAATTTCAGCCCGCCAGGAACGGTAAGAGAGGTGGAGGACTACTCGGTTGATCTCTCCAGTGTCACAGTAGTGGAATTAGAGATTGTCCCTGACAAGAGCGGCGGCGAGGCTCGGGCGTCGCTCGAGAGTTTGCGTTTAGCCTAACCGGGCAGAGATCGCCGACGTGAACAATAAGCACACTTGGAGCGCTAGATGGGAGCAGTGGCCATAAAGAAGAGTAGCCGAGAGAAAGCTGCAGGGTTGCAGGAGATGGGGACCCTCAGGTGTGATGCCTGCGGCGAGGAGTTCATCCTGGGCCACAATCCCGCTTCGGTGGATAGATGGATTGCGGAGGAGCAAGCAAAGTTGCTGGAAAAGGTGCTTGCAGAAGAGCACGAGCGCGACAAGAAACACCCCGACCGAATCGAACTGCCTGAGTAAGCATTGGCTAAGGCTCCAGACCCGCAAGTGGAAAAGAGCGAAAGCTGCAGGCAAAGGGGGCGCAAGTATTGTGCCCGCCAAAGATCACTTCGAGTGGCCCTACGTGGTCCTGCTGGTCGGACTAGTTGTGATGGTTGCTGCAGCCCTTCATCTGTTGTCGACTTGGGTCGCCTACGTGATCTTCGCAGTTTTGTGGATTGGTTTTGCGATATGGCTCAAAAACCACCGATGATTTCGAAGAAGTCACGCCAAGCGCCTCGAAGCCCGTCCTTGGGGGTTGTTGCTTCACATGCCAGGAACTTGTTGACGGCACGTACATTCTTCACCAAGGGAGCCTTTCACACGAGAGGGCGGAGTTAACACTCCGCCTTCCCGGGCTACTCGGGCCCAAAGAGGCTCGCTCTTGCACGTCACCTCCGAATTACTCTCTCTCCGCTTAGGCAACTTTCCGTGGTTCCGGCTTGTCCTGGTCGGATCTCGCTTCGTCGGATCTCCCTTCATTCATGCTCGCTTTATTGGTGAAAGAAAGGTTCGGGCTACCATTCCGCTCCAGCATCTTCCGCTTTCTCCACCTGCCGATGAGCGGGGCCGTCGTGCCCAGCACGATTACCAGCACGACAAACGCGATCAGTAGCGGTAAAGACCCGGCCCGATGAGTTACCGGGGGTGCAGGCGCAGGCACGGCTGCATCCGCTGGGCTGACGGTCTCCGAGGAAAGACTGGCAGGCGTTGCAGGCGGTGCGGCGTCCTCAGCGACGACAGTGTCCGAGGACGGACTGGCTGTGGGAGCTAGTGCGGTCGCGGCCTGCTTTGCGGAGAGTTTGCGAGCATGGGCTGAGGGTCGCGCGGCGTGAGCAGTTTCCACCGGGGGCGGGCTAACAGTCGTTGAAGACGGACTAGCGGTCGCGGCGGGTGCGGCGGCCTCCACAGCCGGGGTGCTGACAGTCGCTGATGATGGACTGACCGTCGCTGCGGGCGCAGCGGGTGCGGCAGTCTCCGCTGCTGGTGTACTGGCTGTCGCGGCGGATGGACTGACAGTCGCAGCAGCATCCGGAGCCGGTGCGCTCGCAGTCGCCGCAGACGGGCTGGCTGTCGCGGTAGGTGTGGCGGCATCGGGAGCCGGTGCGCTGGCAGCCGCGGGTGTGGCGGCCGCGTCGGGTGAGATGACGGTCTCCGTATAAGGAGCGACGGTCGCAGCAGCTGCTGCAGCGGCGGGCGCGGCACAGTGTTCTGAAATCATGCTGACATCGGTGACGGCGAAGCTGTGATCAGCAGGGCCTGCGCTGACCGACCCACTTGCTTTATATCCTACGAGTTTTACGTCGTGTCCCATATGCGGCTTAAGATCAACACTGCTGCTAGTGACCTTGAAAATCTGGCGAGTGCCGTCTTCCGCAATTGTGTAGTTGCCCTCAGATCCACTCAAGCAACCTTTAACGGTGGCCAGGTCCGCGTTGCTGCCGGCATCGGGAGTCTGCGCAAACCCAAACGTCACCATTAGGGCCGATACAAACATCAGCAGGAATACTCTTTTCATAAAATCCTCCTAAGATTCTCACCTTGCGGCGGTCTGAGGTTTCACTTGGGATTTGATTTGGCTGTTGGTCCTTGCGCAGAACATCGCGCGTTGTGCACCGGTTGAGTTCTGGCCTGAGAACCTGGAGCATCCGGAGTGGAACAGCACCAACCCTATCTGGTTTGGATTTGACTGTCTGTTCACAATCGCTCACTATTCGATGAAACAGACATAATCAGTCCACAGGTTTGCTGTTTGCTTGCCAAGCTGAGCGCCGGACGATTCCTAAACTTAGAGCGACCCCCACCGACTTGCAACGACTGAAGCGGGACACAGAAATCGAAAGAGTTGCGGCTCTCAATTCGGGGACGGTGGCTGCGCCCTCCCCTCGGGCTGTGAAGTTGTGGGAAATTGCGGTTCCCGTCCTGCTGATCACCATCCTCGCAGCGGGCGGTCTTTACTATCGTTCGGATCACCAAGGAAATTACCTGTCAGGGAAGGACACCATCGTTCTCGCCGATTTTGCCAACAGCACGGGTGATGCAGTTTTCGACGACACGCTGACGACCGCGCTCAGCGTGGCTCTCAACCAGTCGCCGTTTCTGAATGTGCTTTCCGGCAACAAGGTCGCGGCCACTTTGAAGCTGATGTCGCGTCCGGCGAGCACGAAACTCACGCCTGAAGTAGCCCGCGAGCTGTGCCAGCGGGCGGGCAGCAAGGCTTACGTTGTAGGATCGATTGCAAGTCTAGGCTGGGTGATTCGGCATCGAAGCTGCGGGGAGAACTGGGTCACGCAGACGAGATCAAATGACCCTAGAGTGCTCTGCACAGATTTTCGCTAGCGAGTTCGAAGGGTCGTCCGTAAATCCGGCCTTTGGATAGGCGCAGAAAAGTGAAAAGTCCTGAGTCCGACACAACTGCTGCCAAAGAAATTCGAGCCGAACAGTCGCCGCTGTATCGCCCCTCGCCCAAAGAATTGCGACCATCTCACCAAAAGCCCGGACCCGCCGACCGTTCATTCTTACGAGGGAGATCAATTCTGTAACGAAATCATTAAAGAGCTTATCCTCTGGCCAGCGATTTAACATGAATTTAGCAAGGCCTTCTTCGGCGAGCATAGCTATGTATTGATGGTTAGAGCGAGCGACAGCGATATCCAGACCAGAATCAGACAGTCGTTGTTCCAGGGCTTTAAGGTGGTCTTCAGTGGCAATCACAATTGTGCTCTCGCCTGTTCCCAAGGCGCCCGCCAACAAACCCCGTAAGCGTATCGAGCAACACGCCATCGTGTGTGTAGAACTGGGCAATATGTTCGCATGGGGCGATTCTCACCCCAGAACACCTTTGAGCTATTTGCCTGAAAAGTAAGAGCGTCGTTCATGCTCCCCGCCATAACGCGTGATATCAAAGCGACCGCTGTCAGGCGAAGTGCTCCGACTGCGGATCTGCGATCTGTTCTGACTGCTGCACGGAATGCTGCGGAGATTCTTTCTGCGTTGTGTGCTATGACTACCACTCCACACATCAACGAACGAGATTGTTTTGGTTCGCACAAGGCTGGCTAGCACAATTGAGCGAAAGATCAGATTTTCGTGGTCGCTCCAGCTTCAGCGTGGATTGTCACCTCGACCTCCGCACCTTTCTTTAACTCGAACTCTTGACCCTGCGCATTTGTCACCACACTATCGATGCGAATCTCTCGGTAAAGATCGTCTCCTCCTTCGATACCGATTTGGGCCTTCTCAGGAAGACTCGGATGGGGAGGTTTGATAATTTTTTCGACAGTTCCAGCCAAGGTGACGCTCGATTTGCCATCTGCACTGCCAGAATCTTGCACCATTGTTCCTCCTCAAAATATCTCAATCGACGGCGAGTATCTGTCTTTTAGTACCAGTCTGGGCAACGTGCCCCATCAGGGGTTTCACGATCACCGTTGGTGAAACAAAGCTGCTCAGAGCTTGCTTCAATTGTGAATCAACTTCATCCGCTATGGTCACAACGTCCAACAACACCTTACTGAAGTCCACGCTG
>Ga0134124_10005550_pt1 | contig 10130 bp, 5 predicted proteins | sample KB304_FD_96880 | JGI IMG/M metagenome (GOLD analysis project Ga0134124, IMG submission 96880) | Terrestrial soil microbial communities without Nitrogen fertilizer from Kellogg Biological Station, Michigan, USA - KB3-0-4 | ecosystem: Environmental > Terrestrial > Soil > Unclassified ... | reverse complement strand
GTCCCGGTGTCGCCGCCGCCGATGATGATGACGTCTTTCCCCTTGGCGGAAATGTAATCATCACTACCGTTCAGCAGCGCCTTGGTGTTGGCCGTCAGAAACTCCATGGCAAAATGGATCCCCTTGAGGGAGCGACCCTCGATCGGAAGATCGCGCGGCAGTGTGGCACCGGTTGTCACGATCACGGCATCAAAATCACTGCGCAACCTCGCTGTCGGAAAATCGCTCCCTCCGACCTCGGTGTTGCAGACAAAGGTAATCCCTTCGGCTTCCATCAGCTTGATACGGCGCAGTACAACCTGGCGCTTGTCGAGTTTCATATTGGGAATGCCGTACATCAGCAGACCACCCGGCAGATCCGCCCGTTCGAATACCGTCACATCGTGACCGGCCTTGTTGAGTTGGGCGGCGGCGGAAAGTCCTGCGGGACCGGAACCGACCACGGCGACTTTTTTGCCGGTGCGGACCGCAGGAGGCGCCGGAACGATCCATCCCTCCTCAAAGCCGCGCTCTGCAATGCTGACCTCGATATTCTTGATCGTAACGGCCGGATCGATGCTCGCCAGCGTACAGGACCCCTCACATGGGGCCGGACAGACGCGCCCGGTGAACTCCGGAAAGTTGTTGGTTTTGTGCAGCCGATCCAGTGCCTGGTGCCAGAGGTTGCGATAGACCAGGTCGTTCCACTCCGGGATCAAATTGTTGATCGGGCAGCCGCTGGCCATGCCGCTGATCAGCACACCGCTGTGGCAGAACGGCACGCCGCAATCCATGCAGCGGGCTCCCTGGGTGCGCAACTCCTCAATCGGCATATGCAGATGGAATTCGTTCCAGTCGTTTATACGCTCCAAAGGTGCCCGGTCCGCCGGCACTTCGCGAATATATTCCATGAATCCTGTTGGTTTTCCCATAATCGTTTTCCCTATTTTATAACATCTCGGTAATAATCAATCCAACCTGTCTGATCATGCAGCCTTCCAGCTTAATGCCCGACGATATGCGAGTTCTCCTCGAATGCGGCGGCGAGCGCATCGTCACCGCTGAGACCTGCCGCCTGTGCCCGTTCAAGCGCCTGCAGCACCCGTTTGTAATCCATTGGCAGAACCTTGACAAACCGTGACAGGATGTTCTTCCAATCGGCCAGGATGCTCATGGCGAAAGAGCTCCCGGTATATTCAACATGTTTTTCGATCATCCCCTTGACCGTTGCCAGGTCGGCATGATCAAGCGGTTCCAGACCGACCATCTCGGTGTTGCAGCGTGATGCGAAATCTCCCTGCTCGTCCAGGACGTATGCGATGCCGCCACTCATGCCGGCAGCAAAATTACGTCCGGTCCGGCCGAGAATCACCACGGAGCCGCCGGTCATGTACTCGCAGCCATGATCGCCTACTCCTTCAACGACGGCGTTGACGCCGGAGTTGCGGACGCAGAACCGTTCACCGGCCATGCCGCGGATATACGCGGTGCCGCTGGTCGCCCCGTAAAAAGCCACATTACCGGCAATGATGTTCTCTTCGGCCTTGAAGGTTGACCCCTCCGGCGGATAAACAATTATTGTGCCGCCGCTCAGTCCTTTGCCCAGATAATCGTTGGCGTCGCCCGACAGCTTCAGCGAAATGCCGCGAGGGACAAACGCACCGAAACTCTGCCCTGCGGAACCGTTGAATGTGAGACCGACCGTATCATCCGGCAGTCCCTTGGCGCCATGACTGCGGGTGATTTCATTGCCCAGAATAGTCCCCACCACGCGATCGACGTTGGTGATCGGCAGTTCCGCGCGGACCGGTTCGCCCCGCTCGATGGCCGGCCGGCAGAGATCCAGCAGCCTGGTCATGTCGATTGATTTTTCCAGGCCGTGATCCTGCTGTTCGGTGCAGTAGCGCCCTACATTCAGTGCCACCTTCGGTTGATGAAGGATGTTGGACAGATCAAGTCCCTGCGCCTTCCAGTGGTCGATGGCCTTGTTGGCCTCCAGCACATCGCAGCGCCCCACCATTTCATTGAGGGTGCGGAAGCCGAGCTGTGCCATGATCTCGCGCAGTTCCTGCGCGACAAAACGCATGAAGTTGACGACATACTCCGGTTTGCCGCTGAAGTTTCTGCGCAGCTTCGGATCCTGGGTCGCCACGCCGGTCGGGCAGGTGTTGCTGTGGCAGACGCGCATCATGACGCACCCCAGTGTCACCAGCGGGGCCGTGGCAAAACCGAACTCTTCGGCGCCCAGCAGGGCGGCGATGGCGACGTCGCGTCCGGTCTTCAGCTGACCGTCGGCTTCGATGGTGATCCGGCTGCGCAGGTTGTTCAGCAGCAGGGTCTGGTGCGTCTCGGCCAGGCCGAGTTCCCAGGGGAGACCGGCATGCTTGATACTGGAGATCGGCGATGCGCCGGTACCGCCGTCATAGCCGCTGATCAGCACGACATCGGCGTGGGCCTTGGCAACCCCGGCGGCAATCGTGCCGACACCGACTTCGGACACCAGCTTGACACTGATGCGGGCCCGACGGTTGGCATTCTTCAGATCGTGGATCAGTTCGGCAAGATCCTCGATGGAGTAGATATCATGGTGCGGCGGAGGCGACACCAGACCGACCCCCGGCGTGGTATGACGGGTCTTGGCGATCCAGGGATAGACCTTGGTGCCGGGGAGTTCCCCCCCTTCGCCCGGTTTGGCCCCCTGGGCCATCTTGATCTGCAGTTCGCCGGCATTGGTCAGGTAATCGCTTGTGACGCCGAAGCGTCCTGATGCGACCTGCTTGATGGAGCTGTTCTTCGAATCTCCCTGCTCATTGGTCCAGGTAAAGCGTTCCGGATCCTCTCCTCCCTCGCCGGTGTTGGACCTTCCGCCGATACGGTTCATCGCGATAGCCAGCGCTTCATGAGCCTCCTTGCTGATGGAACCGTAGGACATCGCGCCGGTCTTGAAGCGCTTCATGATCGATTCGACAGGTTCGACCTCGTCGAGCGGCACGGACGGCATATTCTCCTTGAATTCAAGGAGACCGCGAAGGGTATAGTGGCGCGTGCTCTGATCATCGATCAACGAGGAGAATACCTTGAATTCGCGATAATCGTCGGTACGGGTCGCTTTCTGGAGCGAGGTGATCGTCAGCGGGTTATACTGATGCTCCTCACCGTCCTTGCGCCACTGGTAGACTCCGCCGGAGGCAAGCGTCGACTCCGGGGCAACCCGCTCCGGATAGGCCCGCGCGTGGCGCTCCATCAACTCCCGGGCGATACCGTTGATATCGGTTCCTCCGATACGGGATGGGGTCCAGGTGAAATAGCGGTCTATGACGGAATGATGCAGGCCGACCGCCTCGAAGATCTGCGCGCCGCGGTAGCTCTGCACGGTGGAGATCCCCATCTTGGCCATGGTCTTGACGACCCCCTTGATGGAGGCCTTGATAAAGTTTTTTACCGCCTTTTTATAGTCCAGATCCGGCAGCAGCCCCTGACGGATCATGTCATCCAGGGATTCGAAGGCCAGATAGGGATTAATGGCATTGACGCCGTAGCCGAGCAGCACGGCAAAATGGTGCACCTCGCGCGGTTCGCCCGACTCAAGAATCAGCGAAACACGCGTACGGGTGCCGCTGGCAACAAGGTGATGGTGCAGGCCGGATGCCGCCAGCAGCGCCGGGATTGCGGCGCTGTTTTTATCGACGCCGCGGTCGGACAGGATCAGAATATTGTTCCCCTCCTTGATCGCCGCATCGGCGGCCGCAAAAAGAGCTTCAAGTCCCTTCTCCATGGCGCCGGCGCCCTGTGCTGCCGGAAAGAGGAGCGACAGCGTGGTCGACTTGAAGCCGGAACGGTCGATCCGGCGCAGCTTTTCAAGCTCCTGATTGCCGAGCAGCGGATGTTCCATCCTGATCATCCGGGCGCTTGCGGCGGTCGGCTCAAGCAGGTTGGCCTCCGAACCGATCAGGGTAACCGTAGAGGTGACGATCTCCTCGCGAATCGGGTCGATCGGGGGGTTGGTGACCTGGGCGAACAGTTGTTTGAAGTAGTTGTACAGAAGCTGTGACTGGGCAGACAGCACCGCCAGCGGTGTATCCGTCCCCATGGAGCCGAGCGGCTGGATGCCGTCGCGGGCCATCGGTCCGAGGATAGTACCCTGATCCTCAAAGGTATAGCCGAAGGCCTGCTGGCGCTGGATCAGGGCTGCATGGTCCGGAAGAGAAGTATCGGGGACTTCCGGCAGATCCTCCAGGGCAATATGGTGTTCCTTCAGCCACTGGCCGTAGGGCTTGGCCTCGGCCAGCTCCTGCTTGATCTCCTCGTCGGGAACGATACGCCCCTGCTCCGTATCCACCAGGAACATCTGCCCCGGCTGGATCCGTCCCTTGCTCAGAATACGGCCTGGCTCGATCTTGAGGACTCCGGCTTCGGAGGCTACAACGACCAGGTCGTCGCGGGTAATATAGTAGCGGGACGGCCGCAGACCGTTTCGGTCAAGCACGGCGCCGATGCAGCGGCCATCGGTAAAGGCGATTGCGGCCGGCCCGTCCCACGGTTCCATCAGGCATGAATGATACTCGTAAAATGCCCTCTTTTCATCGCTCATACCGGCATGGTTTTCCCACGGCTCCGGCGCCATCATCATTACGGCGTGCGGCAAGGAACGGCCACCCATGACGAGCAGCTCCAGGCAGTTGTCGAACATGGCTGAATCGGAGCCATTCGTATTAATGATTGGCAGCGCCTTCTTGATGTCATCGCCGAACAGTTCGCTGGCGAACAGGCTCTGTCGGGCGTTCATCCAGTTGACATTGCCCCGAAGGGTGTTGATCTCGCCGTTGTGGGCCAGCATATGATATGGATGGGCACGGTCCCAGCTCGGGAAGGTGTTGGTGGAGAAGCGGGAGTGCACCAGGGCGATGGCGCTTTCCATGGCCGGATCGCGCAGTTCCGGATAGTACCGGTCAACCTGAACCGGCATCAGCATCCCCTTGTAGATTATGGTCCGGGTGGAGAGGCTGCTGACGTACCAGTGCTCGTCGACCCCGGCGCGCCGGATCTCGTTGGTGGCCCGCTGGTTGATGATATAGAGCTTGCGGTTGAAGGCCTGTTCATCGGCGCAGGAAAGCGGGCGCTTGAGAAACAGTTGCCGTACCCTCGGTTCGCCTTCTTTGGCTGTTTCTCCAAGTGAAGAGTTGTCGGTCGGCACGTTGCGCCACCCGAGAAGTTCCACCCCTTCTTCGACCAGGATCTTTTCCAGGATATGGCGGGCGGCGTTGCGCTCGGTCGCTTCAGGCGAGGTAAAGACCATGCCGACACCGTAGTGGGACGGCTCGGGAAGCTCGATGCCGAGTGGAGCGCAGACGGAACGCAGGAAGCCGTCCGGCATCTGCATGAGGATGCCGGCGCCGTCTCCGGTATTAGGTTCACAGCCGCAGGCGCCGCGATGGTCAAGATTTATGAGTACTTCGAGTGCCTGGCTGACGATTTCGTGGGATTTTTTCCCCTTCATATTGACAACAAAGCCGACGCCGCACGCGTCGTGCTCGAATTGGGGGTCGTAAAGTCCTTGTTTTGCTGGTGGTCGGCTGATTTTCATTGGAAATAACCTTCGTGAACTGTATTCATGTTTATTGAGTTGCCCGCGACGGATGCGGGTTTTTTTTATAAGCAGGGAGTGTGCCATACTGAGATCACACCGCTTGTTCCAACTGTCTTATCTTATTTGTTAACCAGTTATGGCGATGTGCTATGGCAGTATGACGATACGGCGTAACCTGGCGCTTAAGCTATGAGTAACATATTAACACTTATGAGTACATAATGCAGTAAATATCAAGGCACAAAAAAACCCGGCTGGTGGCCGGGTTTTTCGTCGAAATTTATGCTCTGAAATTCTATTGTGCCGTCCAGCCGCCATCTATCGGGAGCGCCGTTCCGGTGATCTGGTCCGCGCCGGGAGAGCAGAGAAAAAGTGCCAGCTGGCCGAGTTGCTCGATCGAGACGAACTGCTGCGACGGCTGTTTCTCCGCCAGCATGCTGCGGCCACCCTCCTCGAGATTCACTCCGAGGGCCTGCGCCCGGGCGGCTATCTGTGGCTCGATCAGCTCGGTTCTGGTCCAGCCGGGGCAGATGGCGTTGCTGGTGATGCCGGAACCGGCCGTTTCCAGGGCTACGACCTTGGTCAGGCCGACCAGGCCATGTTTGGCCGAGACATAGGCCGCCTTGTTGGCCGATGCCACCAGGCCGTGCACCGAGGCGATATTGATGATCCGCCCCCAGCCCTTCCGCCGCATGAACGGAACCGCATGGTGGATCGAATGGAAGCTGGAGGAGAGGTTGATGGCGATGATGGCGTCCCAGCGCTCGGGTGGGAACTCCTCGACCTTTGCTGTATGCTGGATACCGGCGCTATTCACCAGGATATCGACGCCGCCGAAGGCTGTGACCGTTGCCTCCACCAGCGAAGAGATCTCATCCGGCCGGGTCATGTCGGCTCCGTGATAGTGAACAGAAACGCCGGACTCCTTTTCGAGAGTGACTCGCTGCTCCTCGATGCGCGCCGGGTCGCCCAGACCGTTCAGCATGATGTTGCATCCCTGCCCGGCCAGAGCACGGGCAATGCCGAGTCCGATCCCGCTGGTTGAGCCTGTTATAAGTGCACTTTTCCCTTTGAGCATAACCAGTTCATCCTCTAAATATCACGTTCCACGATCATCGCGATCCCCTGCCCGCCGCCGATACAGAGCGCCGCCAGACCTCGCCGCAGGCCGCTCCGTTCCATCTCATGCAGCAGTGTTACCAGCACCCGGGCACCGCTGGCGCCCACCGGATGCCCCAGCGCGATGGCGCCGCCGTTCACGTTGACCTTGCGGCTGTCCAGGCGCAACTCGCGGATCACCGCCAGCGACTGCACCGCGAAGGCTTCATTCAGTTCCACCAGATCGATATCATCAAGCGTCAGACCGGCTTTGGCGAGCGCCTTCCGGATTGCCTCCACCGGCCCCATCCCCATGATTCTCGGATCGACGCCGACCGTTCCCCACCCCAGTATCCGGGCCAGCGGGCGAATGCCTCCCTGACTGGCCGCTTTCTCCTCCATCAGCAGGAGAGCCGCCGCGCCGTCGTTGATTCCGGAAGAGTTGCCGGCGGTCACGACGCCATCTTCCTTGAAGGCTGGCTGCAGCTTCGCGAGGCTCTCCATGGTGGTATCGCGGCGGGGATATTCATCCTCCGCCACCATGACGGTCTCTCCGCGCCTGTCAGGGATCGGCACCGGAACGATCTCCCGGCCGAAGATCCCTTCACTTATCGCCTTGGCCGCTTTCTGCTGCGATTGGAGGGCAAAGGCGTCCGCCTCCTCACGGGAGATGCGATACAGTTCGGCGATATTTTCCGCCGTGATCCCCATGTGAATGCCGTGAAACGCATCGGTCAGGGCATCTTTGAGGATCGAATCCTCCATGATGCCGCTCCCCAACCGGTAGCCGCCACGTGCCTTGTCCAGGAGGTAAGGGGCGCGGCTCATGCTCTCCATCCCGCCGGCCACGATCACGTCGGCCTCTCCGGCGGCGATCGCCAGGGCTCCCAGCGCCACGCTCTTCAGGCCGGAGCCGCACAGCTTGTTGACGGTGTAGGAGGGGATGTGGGCCGGGATACCGGCGCCGATCGCCGCCTGTCGGGCAGGGTTCGGGCCGCATCCGGCCATCAGGATCTGCCCCATGATGATCTCTTCAATACTCTCTTTGGGCATCCCGGCCCTGCGGATAACTTCACTTATGACTATTTGGCCGAGTTGGGCAGCGGAGAGGGAAGCTATTGAGCCGCCGAAGGAGCCGATCGGGGTTCGGGCGGCTGAGGCGATGATGACAGTGCGCATGATTAAGTTCCTCTCTCTCAGAGCGTCGGAGAGATAATCAGCCTCGGTTCGCTGCAAGCCTGAATATCTGCGGGAGTATACCCCGGTGCGACCTCGACCAGATGCAGCCCCTCCGGAGTGACGTCCAGCACGGCGCGGTCGGTGATGATCCGGTTGATCACCCCCCTGCCGGTCAGCGGCAGCGTGCAGCTGTTGAGGATCTTGGTCTCTCCCTGTTTGTTGCAATGTTCCATCAGCACCACGATCCGTTTGGCGCCATGCACCAGGTCCATGGCCCCCCCCATTCCCTTGACCATCTTGCCGGGGATCACCCAGTTGGCCAGATCGCCGGATGCGGAGGCTTCCATCCCCCCCAGGATGGCCAGATCGATATGTCCTCCGCGGATCATGGCAAACGATTCGGCACTGCTGAAGGTGCTGGAGCCGGGAATCATCGTGATGGTCTCCTTGCCGGCGTTGATCAGGTCGGGATCAATTTCATCCTCGGTCGGATAGGGGCCGATACCGAGCAGGCCGTTTTCGGACTGCAACACTACCAGTTTCCCCGCGGGAATATAATTTGCCACCAGGGTCGGCATGCCGATCCCCAAGTTGACGTAGTAGCCATCCTCGATCTCCTGGGCGGCCCGTTGGGCCATCTCTTCGCGAGTCAATGCCATGGTTTCTCCTTTTTATTTCCGGACCGTGCGGCGCTCGATCCGCTTCTCATGGCCGCTGCAGGCGATGATGCGCTGCACATAGACACTGGGGGTATGGATCTGGTCCGGGTCGAGATCGCCGGTTTCCACCAGTTCCTCCACCTCGGCAATGGTAATCCTGCCGGCGGCGGCCATCATCGGGTTGAAGTTGCGGGCGGTCTTGCGGTAGACCAGATTGCCGAAGCGGTCCCCCTTCCAGGCCTTGACGATCGCATAATCCGCCGTCAGGCCGTATTCCAGCAGGTACTCCTTGGCTCCGAAGGCCCTGGTCTCGCGCCCCTCGGCGATCGGAGTGCCGACGCCGGCTGGAGTGTAGAAGGCCGGGATGCCGGCGCCGCCGGCCCGGATCCGCTCCGCCAGAGTCCCCTGCGGCACCAGCTCAACCTCCAGCTCCCCCGCCAGGTACTGCCGCTCGAACTCCTTGTTCTCACCGACATAAGAGGAGACCATCTTCCTGATCTGCCGGTTCTGGAGCAGGATGCCGAGCCCCCAGTCATCCACGCCGCAGTTGTTGGATATCACTGTCATGTCGCGTACTCCCGATTCGCGCAGCCCCTCGATCAGCTTTTCCGGTATGCCGACCAGCCCGAAGCCTCCGGCCATCACGCTGGCGCCATCCCGGATCCCCGACAGCGCCTCCTGTATGTTTGTGCAGACGACCGCCATATACTTACCTCCTGGGTTTTTAACTTCTAAAACCAAATCCGCCTCAATCCCCCTTTGCAAAGGCGGAAGCTTTTAGTCCCCCACTTTGCAAAGGGGGGCTAGGGGGGATTTGCCGTTATGCTTTATATCACAGCGACCTTTTCAGCAGTCTCCCCAGCTCGCCTATTATGCCACGCCGGAAGGCGAGCACACAGACGACGAATATCACCCCGATCACCACCATCACCCATGAACCGATCGAACTGAGCTGCGAGTGCAGCGTGACCACCGTGAAGGCGCCCACCAGAGGCCCGAATACCGTGCCCAGCCCTCCCAACAGCGTCATCAGCACCACCTCGCCCGAGGTATGCCAGCTGACATCGGTCAGGGAAGCCAGTTTGAAGACCAGCCCCTTGGCGGCGCCCGCCATGCCTGCCAGGGCGGATGAGATCACGAAGGCCAGCAGCTTGAAGCGCTCCACGCGGTAGCCGAGCGAAACCGCCCGCGGTTCATTCTCGCGGATCGCCTTGAGCACCTGGCCGAAGGGGGAGTTGATGGTGCGGTAGACCACCCAGAAGCCGAAGCAGAACAGGGCAAAAATAAAGTAGTACAGGTTCAGCTCCAGCGTTTGTTCGCCGATGCTGTAGCCATGGTCAAGATCGATCACGCCGAACAGCATCCCGCGCGGGATATCCTGCAGTCCGTCCTCGCCCCCGGTAAACGGCGACTTGACCGCGATAAAATAAACGATCTGGGCCAGGGCCAGGGTGATCATGGCGAAATAGATCCCCTGACGGCGGATGGCAAGACTGCCGAAAATGAACCCGAGCAGCGCGGCGAACAGCGTGCCGGCCAGGATGCCGATCTCCGGCGTGACCCCGGCATGCTTGACCAGATGCCCGGTGACATAAGCCGCTCCGCCGAAAAAGGCGGCATGGCCGAAG
>Ga0134124_10005549_pt1 | contig 10131 bp, 9 predicted proteins | sample KB304_FD_96880 | JGI IMG/M metagenome (GOLD analysis project Ga0134124, IMG submission 96880) | Terrestrial soil microbial communities without Nitrogen fertilizer from Kellogg Biological Station, Michigan, USA - KB3-0-4 | ecosystem: Environmental > Terrestrial > Soil > Unclassified ... | reverse complement strand
GCACGCATCGCGCAACCGGTTCATGGAGCACATGCTCGAAAAGATCATCGAGGTTCGGCGTGGCGCGGGATGGGGCCGCGCCGATGGGCATCCCGGACCCCTTGCTTCGGTGCGGCAAGCCGCGTGCCGCGACAACGCGGAAATCATCGCCGCGCTGCGTGCGCGCGATGGCAAGCGTGCGCGCCAGTTGCTTCATGACTACCTCGTTCGCACGCTGCTCTCAGTCAGCAACGCCTGATCGCCGCCGGCCAGGTTGTCCACGCCGGTGATCACCTGCGGTCGATGAGCCGTTGCAGCCCACGGCCGACCAGGATCAGCGAAAAAGCCGCAATCAGTATCGCCAGCCCCGGATAGAGCGACATCCAGGGGGCCAGCAGGATGGTGTCCTTGCCCTGTTGCAGGATGGCTCCCCAATCGGGGGACGGTGGTTGCACGCCGAGCCCGAGGAAGCCTAGCGCTGTCTGGATCTGCAGGATCAGCGGGAACAGGATGACGTACTGCACGAACAGCAGCGGCAGGATATTTCGCAGGACATGGCGCCAAAGAATGGCTGACTCGGTCAGGCCGATGCAGCGCGCGGCCTCGACGTAGGTTTTTCCGGCCTCTCCCATGACTCCGGAGCGCGCGATCCGGAAGAATACCGGCAGGTACACCACGCTCAGTGCCAGGACCAGGTTTCGCGTTGCCGGTCCCAGGATGCCCGAGACGATCAGGCCCAGGATGATGGGCGGAAAGCTGAGGATCACGTCCACGAGCCGTCCCAGCACCTGGTCGATCCACCCTCCGGCAAAGCCGGACAGCGCGCCGGCCAGTCCACCGACCAGCGCGGCGAGCAGCAACGAACCGGCGCAAATCGACAAGGTGATGCCGGTGCCGTAGACGACGCGGGCGTACACGTCGCGGCCGGTCTCGTCCGTGCCGAAGATGTTCAGAGCCGATGGCGGCTGCAATGCTCGTGCCATGTCGATCGCATACGGCGACTGGCTCGAGAACATCGATGGAAACAGCGCGACGACGAGCAGCAGCAGCATCACGGCGGCGCCGAACACCAGCCCCGGATCGCGCCGCAACAGGCGCCAGGCCGGGTGGACCCGGGCGCTCCGGCCTGTCGTGGGAACTTGGGACGTTTGGGAAATCACTGCATTTCCTCAGGACAGACGAACGCGTGGGTCGATCACGCGGTACAGCAGGTCGATGAGCAGATTGACCACCAGGGCGCACACCATGATCACCAGCAAGGCGCCCTGCAGCACCGGATAGTCGCGCCCCTCGATCGCCGTGAGCAACAGCCGCCCGAGCCCCGGAATCGAAAACAGCGACTCCACGATCACCACCCCCCCGAGGATCTGGATGAAGATCAGTCCCATGAAGGTGATGAGGGGAATCAGGATGTTGCGCAGGATGTGCTTGAAGAAGACCATCCGCAGGGGCACGCCTTTGGCCAGCGCCGTGCGCACGTAATCCTGGTGGAAAGCCGAGACCACGTTCTGCCGGACAAACTGGCTGCACGCGGCGGCCTGCAACACGCTCAGCGCCAGCACGGGCAGCATCAGGATCGCCGCGTTGTCCATGAAGGATTCCACCGGGGTCATGTAGATCAGCGGCGGTGACCAGCCGGTGGAGGCCGAGACCAGCACCAGCGACATCAGGCCGAGCCAGAAGACCGGCGCGGCGAGCCCCAGCAGGTTGAAGCCCTGGACCGCAACGTCCGGCGCGCGGCCCTCGTAAATACCGGCAATGACACCCAGCGGGATGCCGACGGAGGTCGCGATCAGCAGCGTGAACACCGCGATCTCCACCGTGACCAGGAACGCGTGTCCCACCATCCCGCTCACCGGCTGGCCACGCACCCAGCTGTTGCCCAGGTTGCCCGACAGCGCGCCGGAAATCCAGCTCAGATACTGGCTCCACAAGGGCTGGTCCAGACCGAAAAAGGCGCGGAGGTTTCTTGCTGCCTCGGGGTCCGAGCTCTGCCCCAGCATTTGTGCGACCACGTCGCCGGGAACGGCGCGGACGATCAGAAACACCAGGATCGACGCCAGGAACGCCGTCACCAACGAGGCGCCGAAGCGCCGCAGCAAGTACCTGCGCATGGCGCCGCTACTTCTTCACATAGGCGCGCACCAGTCCGAAGTACCAGCCGGATGGGTGTTGCTGGTAATTGCGGACGCTCTCGCTGCGCACCGTGACGTGGTCCGCACTGAACAGGAAGAGCGTGGGCACCGTCTCGGCCAGGCGCTTCTGGAACTCGATGTAGTCGGCCCTGCGCTTGGCGGGGTCGAGTTCGGTGCGTCCGCGATCGAGCAGGGCACTGGCGGCGGCATCGTTCCAATTGCGGAAATCGGCGCCTTCCGGCGTTTTGTGGAAATGGCGGTAGAAGGTCAGGTCGGGATCCGGCTGCGTGGCATCCTCGTTGAACGTGAACCCCATGTGCTTGGCCTGGAAGTTCTTGATCCACACGCCCAGGTCCAGCCTCTGGATCGTCAGGTTGATGCCGATCTTCGCGAGTTGCTGCTTCAGGGTGACAGCGGCCGGGTCCATCCAGTCGTAATGGTTGATCGTGGTCAAGGTCAGGTCCACGCCGTTGCCCAAGCCGGCCTCCTGCATCAGCTTCTTGGCAGCGGCGATGTCAACCTTCTGGTTGGGCAAGGCGGCAGGATCGGCGCCCCACTGCTTTTCCATGGCGGCCACCATCGTGTGGATGACGCGGCCATATTTGCCGATCGCCGCCTGCATGATCTCGTCGCGGTCGACCGCCAGCGCAATCGCCTGGCGCACCCGTACGTCGTTCAAAGGCTGCGTTTCCGACCCGAGGTCAAGCATCGCCTTGCCCAGCGAAGGCCAGCGCTCCAATGTCAGGCCGGGGGCTTTCTCGACTTGCACGATGTCGTTCGGCCGGTTCAGCAGGGCCAGGTCGATCCGCTTGTTGCGCAAACCGACAATCAGGCTGGAGCTGTTCGGCACGAAGATCACGTTGATGCGATCCAGGTAGGGCGCGCCTTTTTCCCAGTAGTCCGGGTTGCGCACCAGCGCCAGGTGGCTGTTCGGCCGGAATTCGGCCAGCTTGAACGGACCGGTGCCGACGCTCGCGCTATTCATCGCCTGGCCGGCGTCCGGCTTGTCGAAGTAGCCTGCCGGCACCACACCGCCGTACTTGTTGCCCAGCGCCATCGGCAACGCCGCACTGACCCGGGACAAGGTGAACTTGACCGTCGAGTCGTCGACAACCTCCACGGCGGTGATCGGCGACAAGTCACCGGCGCCGGGCGACCCGTTCTTCGGATCGCGCAGATAGTTGTAGCTGTAGGCCACGTCCTTGGCCGTCATGGCCGCCCCGGTATGGAATTTCACTCCCGGGCGGATCTTGAAGGTATAGACGAGGCCATTGGGCGAAGTCTGGTAGCTCTCGGCCAGCAGCGGCACGGCCTTTCCATCGGTGCCTTCGTAGAACAGGCCCTGGTACATCAACACCGTGTACCTGATGCGGGCATCGGCGGCCTGGTGATAGGGATCCAGGCCCGGCGGCTCCACCAAGGCGCCGAACGTGAGTGCCCCGCCGCGCACGGCATCTGCTGCGGCCGGACCATACAGCTCGCCATCGGCGGCGCGACTCGCCCCAGGCGCGGCCAGGGCAATGCCCATGCAAATCAGTGCGGCGACGGTCCGCCACGGAGTCTTCAATCGCTGGAGAGCATTCATGCTGTTTTTCCTCTCAGGTGGCGGCCTCGCTTGGCCGCATCGGGTTATGCGGCGTAAGCCACGACGAATTCAATTTCCACGGATGCATTGCGCGGCAATTCGGCCACGCCGACAGCGGAGCGCGCATGCCGTCCGCAAGGTCCCAGAACCTCGACCAGCAGATCGGATGCGGCATCGATCACCTTGGGTTGATCGTTGAAGCCGGCTGCCGATGCCACGAAGCCCGACACTTTCAATACCCTGGTGATCCGCGACAGGTCGCCGAGCTCCGCGGCCAGGCAGGCGAGCGCCTGGAGCACGCAAATGCGCGCCTGCTCGCGCGCTTGCTCGAGCGACACTTCCGCTCCGACCTTGCCGTGCAAGCGGACTTCGCCGTCGACCTTCGGCAGCTGCCCGCTCACATACGCCACACCCGCGTGCAGCACGACCGGGAGGTAATTGAATGAAGGCTGGGCCGCCGCTGGCAAGGCGAGCCCCAGCTGCGCGAGTCGTTGTTCGATCATGATTTGTTGCTCCTTGCGCGTAGCGTGTCCACAATAAACTGCTTCAAATCCGTCTTGGGCAGGAAGCCGGTATCGCGCCGAAAAAGCGTGTCGTCGATGAGCGGGAAAAGATACTGAGCCGCCTGCTCGACGAACTTCACCTCGAAGCCGGGCACCTGGTCGCCCAGCAGCGCGGCAATTTCCGTCGCCCGGGCGGTGAACCCGTTGATGTTGTAGGTGGACGCGAGGGCACCCCCATGTCGCAGCGTGCAGAGCACCGCCGCTGCGACGTCGTGCACATCCATGAGGTCGATCGCCTGGTTGTGGAATGCCAGCTCATGGCGATTGCCGGGTCGCGCAGCGGCAATCATGTCAGCCAGCACGGCCGCAGCGCCGCGATACCAGAGCCCCGGTCCCAAAACGAGCGGCAGGCGCAGGCCGATGACGGGGAAACCATCACGGCGCGCGACGAACTCCGCGACTTCCTCGGCCAGGTGCTTCGTCAGACCATACAGCGTGGCCGGGCGTTTGATTGCCGATTCATCGACCCGCGCCTGCCGGTAGTTCGCCGGATCGCCGTACACCGTCGTGGAACTGGTCCAGACCAGCTGGCCGACACCTGCCTCGCTGGCAGCGGCCAGCAGGCGTCGCATGCCATCCACGTTGATCAGGAAAGCCAGGTCGGCGTTGCGCTCGCCAGCGCGCATCAGACCCTCTCCGCCCGCGCCAAAGGCCGCGCACGACACCACCGCCGCAGGACCAAGCCGCGTGAGCGCCGCGCGCACGGCATCTGCCTCCTCGATGCCGCAGTCGATGAAGCCGACCTTTCCGGCGACATCCGCCAGCAGGTCGCATTCCATGCGAGGACCGAGTACGTGGGTATCGCAGCCGTAGTGAATCAGCGCCCTCACGATGTGCGAGCCGACAAAGCCGCGTCCGCCGGCCACGACGACCCGATCGCCGGGACGCAGGGACGGCTTGGCGGCCATTACTCTAGAGTTCGAGGTCATCGCGTATGCATGCCTTGTAGTGGCCGGGGGCAACCGGACGCAGAGCCGGCACCTGCTGCGCGCAGGCGTCCACGGCGAACGGACAACGAGTGCGGAATACGCACCCCGACGGCGGAGCCGCCGGGCTCGGTATCTCGCCGCTCAAAATGATTTTTTGCTGCCCGTGGCGATTGCCCGGAGCAGCCTGGATCAATGCCGCAGTGTACGGATGTGCCGGATGGTCATACAGCGCCGCGGTGGGCGCGACCTCCATCGTCTTGCCGAGGTACATCACCATGACGCGGTCGGACACCGCCTCCACCACCGACAAGTCGTGGCTGATGAAGAGCATGGCCAGCCCGAGGTTGCGCTGCAGGTCCTTCATCAGGTTGACGATCTCCGCCTGCACCGACACGTCGAGGGCGGAAACCGGCTCGTCGGCGACGATGAAACGCGGCTTCGAGGCCAGCGCCCGTGCGATGGCGACGCGCTGGCGCTGGCCGCCGGAGAACGCCTTCGGATAACGATCGAGAAAGCCGGCTGGCAAGCCAACCTGCGCCAGCAGCTGCGCCGAGCGGCCGCGTACCTCGGAACGCGCGCAGATTCCATGGAGCAACAGAGCTTCCGCCAGGGCGTGCCCGATCGTCATGCGCGGGTTGAGGCTGGCGTAGGGATCCTGGAAAACCATCTGCATGTTGCGCCGGAAACGCCGCAACTGTGCGGGCGCCAGCCCCATGATGTCGGTGCCGTCGATCTCGACGTGTCCAGCCGTGGCTTCGATCAACCTCAGGATCAGACGACCCAAGGTCGATTTTCCCGACCCCGATTCGCCGACGAGACCCAGGACTTCTCCTTCCCCAAGCTCGAACGAGACGTCCTCGACGGCTCTGACGACCTGACCTTGGCCGTGAAAGTGTTTGCGCATTCCCTGCGCGCGCACCAGGAGCCGGGACTCGCCGGAAGAAGACGGCCGCGCAAGAGCGCTCATCAGAAAATCTCCCGCCAGCGAATGCAGCGCGTTGCACGGTCCGCCGAGACCGCTTCCAGCGGTATCGGGGCTGCCGCGCAGCGCGGCTGCGCATACACGCAGCGCGCATGAAAGCGGCATCCCCAGGGCGGATCGATCGCGCTGGGCATGCTGCCCGGGATGGGTTGCATGCGCGGCGGCGGCGCGCCCGCCTCGCCCCGGCGCGGAATGCACGACATGAGCGCCCGAGTATAGGGATGCGCTGGCCGTGCCAGTACCTCGGCAACGGGTCCTTCCTCGACGACCTGGCTGGCATACATGACGGCAACCCGGTCGGCGATGTCACCGACCAGGTGCAGGTCATGCGTGATGAAGATCATCGCCATGCGTCTGGCCAGCTGCAGGCTGCGCAGCAACTGCACGATCTGGGCCTGCACGGTGACGTCCAATGCCGTGGTCGGTTCGTCGGCAATCAGCAGGACCGGGTCGCAGGCCAGCGCGATGGCCAGCATCACCCGCTGCCGCATTCCTCCGGACAGCTGGTGCGGGAACGCGTCGACCCGGCTGGTCGGATCGGCGATGCCCATTTGGGTGAGCAGGCCGACCGCAGCTTCGCGGGCAGCGCCGCGCGGCATGCCGCGGTGAATACGCAGCGACTCGCCGATCTGGTCTCCGACAGGGAAGACCGGGTTCAGGCTGGACATGGGGTCCTGGAACACCATCGCGACTTCGCGCCCGCGTATCTGCGCCATCTCGGCCTCGCGCAACGCGGCGAGCTCGGTGCGGCGGCCATCGGACAGCGTCAGGGTCATCGACCCGCCGGCAATGCGCGCGCCAGCGCGCTCGACCAGCCGCATGATGCTCATGCCCGTGACTGATTTGCCCGACCCTGACTCACCAACGAGCGCCAGCGTCTGCGATGAGCTCACCGTAAAGGTCACCCCATCGACCGCGCGGACCAGTCCGTCGTCGGTGGGGAAGAAAACCTGCAGATCCCGGATGTCGAGTACCGGCGTGCCATGCGCCGGCACGTCACCTTGCGGCATAGTGCTCTACCGCTTCCCAATCGAGTTCGATGCCCAACCCCGGCCCATCCGGAACGGCCAGCATCCCGTCTCTTGCCAGGAGCGGCGTCTTGAGCAGCCGCTCACGCAGGGGATTCTCGCCAACGTCGTATTCGACCAGAGTGGGCCACGGCGCGTTCTGCGCCTGCGGAGAGGGAGAGCGGGAGGCGACATAGTGCACCGCCGCTGCCAGGCCGATGCCGGAGCCCCACACATGAGGCGAGAGGCGCACATGGTGCAATTCGGCCAGGTCCGCGATGCGCCTGCCCTGCCAGAATCCGCCACACAACGAAAGATCCGGTTGCACTACATCCACCGCATGACGCTCGAGCAAACGCTGGAAGTCATGAACTGTGTACAGCGCTTCCCCCGTGGCCACGGGCACCGGGCTGCAACGCTGGAGAATCTCGTACCCTGCGACGTCTTGCGGCGCCAGCGGTTCCTCGACCCAGGCGATACGGTGCGGCGCGATCGCAGCCAGCGACGACTTTGCCAGGTCCAGCGTGTAGTTGGAGTTGATGTCCACCATCAATTCCATCGACGTCCCCAGGATGCGGCGCGCCTCTTGCACGCGAGCGATATCGGAGGCTGGGCCCAAGCCGATCTTGATCTTCACCGCCCGGTGTCCAGACTTTGCAAGGGCCTCCATCTGGGGCGCGAAATCGCGCTCGGAATTTTCGGTGATGTACCCGCCGGAGGCATACACGGGGACATGATCCGAGCCGCGGCCGCCAATCAGGCGACACACCGGCAGGCCCGTTTCCTTGCCGAGCGCGTCCTTGGCTGCGATGTCGATGCCGCTGATGCACGCCATCAGCGAGTTTTGCAACCCGAAGTGGTAATGGCGGGCCAGGATACGGGTGAACACCAGCTCCACGTCCGCCAGATCGGAGCCTAGAAGATAGCCCTTGAGTAACGGCAGGTAGGCCTGGTTGACCGCAGGCATGCCCCAGGCCTCACCGATTCCGGCGACACCTGACGCGCAGTCCACGATCACCAGGGTGGTCTGACGTGCCGTAGCCAACGACTTCGACATTCCGTATGCCCGGCCCTCGAGCAGCGGCGCGGACAACGGAACAAACCGGACATCGCGAATATTCGACAAGCTTGTCTCCTTACCGTCAGGCACCTTCAGTCGCCGGTTTGCCAAAAATCCAATTGGAACCAATCTTGCACCGACAGTGAACCAATTCTGACCTAATACAAGAACGTGGTCAAGAAATCGACTACGTGCCGAGGCGGTGCGTCACGACCGCAGTCGCGCCAACAGGAAGTCCACGACGCGCTCGAACGGGTCGAAGCCGAACGCGGCGGCCACCGACGGCCGCAGGTTCGAGTTGGCGTTGATGTCATAGAACACGCGGCGCCCGTCCGGCGTCTCGAGATATTCGATGCCGCCCACGTCGAGTTTCGCCGCCCGGACGATACGGGTCGCCGTCTCGACCGCTTCACGCGGCACCTCCGGGTAGGGGTAGAACTCCACCGGCGGGGCCGCGACTGCTTCGGGCGCGGGCAGCTCACAGGCGCCCTCCCCCTCGTCCGGATTGCACACCGGCGACGGACAAAGGTTGAAGCGCCCATGCGTCTTCACGCGCATCGCATATAGCAATTCGCCCCCGAGGAATTCGAGCCGCACGATGCCCTGCTCGGGATCGTGCGGCAGATATTCCTGCAGCAGGAACAGGTTGTCGGGCAGCCAGATCGACGGATCACGGCGGAAGATTTCCTCGACCTGCCCGATCGACTCGACCACCTGGATGCGTGCGCCGCTGCCGCCCTGATCGGGCTTCAGCACGGCCGGCCAGGTGACCTGGTCCGCGTACGCTCGCAGTGCGCCCGGATCGTTGAAAGTTATCGACCGCGGCGTGTCGATGGCGAGCGTTCGCAACAGGGTCGCCTGGACGCTCTTGCTCAGCTCCAGCGCGAACACGTCCGCACCGTTGAGCACACGTGCGCCGTAACGCTCGAGCGTGCGCATGTAGGCGAGCGCCAATGGGACGGCGCGTGTGTTCCCGCGCACATACGCGCTCGGGCTGGCCTGGTTGAAATACAGCCGCGCTCGCGGCGTCTCGACGTTGCTGAAGGCGGCGCGGGTGACATCGAACGGCTGGAAGGCGACGCCGCGCCGCTCGAGCGCGGCGAACAGCGGCTTCTGCCATTCCGGGTGCTCGTGCAGGACGATCAAGTCAGGTGAGGATTTGATCATTTCGGCCGGATCGTACGCCTTCGAGCGCACCAATTACCATGTGGGCATCCGCCATAAGACTGAGGACGACATGGGTTATCGCATTGGGATCGACGTCGGCGGCACCTTCACCGACTACCTGTTGCTGCGTCCTGACGGAAGCACGCACGTGCACAAGGTTCTTTCGTCCCCGGCCGATCCGTCCGAGTCGGTGCTGCGCGGACTGGCCGATCTGGCGGAGGTAGCCGGAACACCGCTTGCAAGCTTTCTTCGCCAAGTCGACATCATCGTCCACGGCACGACGGTCACGACCAACGCCGTGCTGACCGGCAACACGGCTCGCACCGGCCTGCTCACCACCCACGGCTTTCGCGATGCGCTCGAAATGCGCCGGGGCGTGCGCGAGGCGTTCTACGACAACAAGTTCACCGCCCCGCCGCCGCTGGTAGCGCGCCGCCTCCGGCTGCCGGTGCGCGGCCGGATGGATCACCAGGGCCGCGAAATCGAGGCGTTGCACCTGGAGGATGTCGAGCTGGCCATCGCCGAACTACAGTCGCGCGACGTCGAGGCGGTCGCCATCTGCTTCATGCACTCGTACGCCAATCCGGCCCACGAAGAAGCTGCCGCGCGCCTGGTGGCAAAGCGCATGCCGGGCGCCTATCTTTCGGTGTCCAACCGCGTGCTGCCGCAGGTTCGCTTCTACGAGCGGTCGAGCACCACGGTTCTGAACGCGGTAGTCGGTCCG